>Ga0187852_1002630_pt1 | contig 14317 bp, 18 predicted proteins | sample June2016WEW_6_40_FD_134511 | JGI IMG/M metagenome (GOLD analysis project Ga0187852, IMG submission 134511) | Peatland microbial communities from SPRUCE experiment site at the Marcell Experimental Forest, Minnesota, USA - June2016WEW_6_40 | ecosystem: Environmental > Terrestrial > Soil > Wetlands...
GACCGCACAACCGACCACCTACAACTGTTCTTACACAAACGCTTCGGCGGCGACGCGCTCGGTGGCGGCTAGCTCCCGCGCCATCGCCTGCGTAAAGGGACGGCCTTGCGCTGAGAGCAGAATTACGTGCGGGCGCGACGGAGATTTCTCTGAATAGCTTCCCTCTGTGGCTAAAGCCCCGCGTTCTTGTTGCTGCATTTGCGGCACGACTAAAGTCGTGCCCTGACACAAAACAGGCTCAATTTCGAGTTTTTCCGCAAGCTGTAAAGTCGTGCCCTGATACAAAACTGGCTCAATTACGAGTTTTTCCTCCGGGGCTAAAGCCCCTATTGATTGCGGCTTTATGCGGGGGTTGAAACCCCCGCCTCCCTCCGACGAAATACTATCCGCCGCTTGAGGGCCTTTTTGCCGCGCCGCCTTGGGCTGAATTCCCAGCGAGGCCAGTGCCTCGGCCAATGGCTCGGGCTTCAGCACCATCCCCTCGCCGCCGCCAAAGGGGCGGTCGTCCACGGTACGGTGGCGGTCGTGGGTAAAGGCGCGCAGATCGTGCACGCCCACCGACACCAGCCCCTCGGCCAGCGCGCGGCGCAGTATTCCGTTCTCGAAGATGCTCGTGAAAAACTCCGGGAAGATGGTAACGATCTCGAAACGCATACTCCTTGATGATATAGGCAAATATTTCTGCACCCATGCCGCCCCGGATGTGTTCTACTTTTTGCAACTGTTATGGCTGACTTTGAAACATATTTAACCCGCTGGCAAACGGCCGGCATCCTGGATGGGGCCACCGCGCGCCACATCCGCGCCTGGGAATCGGAGCAGAAGAAGCCTTCCGGGTTGCGCTGGCAGGTTCTTGTCGTGCTGATCCTCGGGGCCATTCTGCTGGCCTGCGGCGTAGCTCTGTTTGTCTCCGCGCACTGGGACCAGATCGGGCCATACACGCGGCTGGCCGTAGTGCTGGGAATGGTGAGCTTCTTCCACCTGGGCGGAAGCTGGGCGCGCAAGCGCTTCCGCGTGCTTTCGACGGCCCTGCACGCCGTGGGAACCCTCTCCACCGGCGCGGCCATCGCCCTGGTCGGGCTGATCTTCAACATGCAGGAGCATTGGCCGGCGGCGATGCTGCTGTGGGCCCTGGCCGCCCTGGCCGGCTGGATTCTTCTGCATGACGAGGCGCAACAGACGCTCACGCTGCTGCTCTTCCCGGCGTGGCTGCTCGCGGAGTTCGCATTTGTCGCTGACGGCTATATCGGCGCGAATGTCTATGCGGGCCGGTTCCTGATCGCCTGGGCGGTTCTCTACCTTACGTTCTTTCTCGGCTCCAAACGCAGGATTGTCCAAGGCGTTCTCTTCGCTGTCGGGGCGATTTATTCCGTCGCCGGGTGCGCCATCTTGCTGGCAGGTTGGCGTTCGTGGGGCGACCAGACCTATCTATCTCTTGGACTCCGCACCTGGGGCTGGATTTTCATTGCCGTAATTCCGCTCCTGTTTGCTGTCTTCAAGTTCTTCAAGAGCGTGATTCCCGTGGTTGTCGCGATCTGCTTCTCGATTGCGCTGCCCTGGTGCATGACCATCAAGACCTATCACAATGATTTCGGCGAGTTCCACAATACCTATACGCATAGCGAACCCAACCTTGCCGCCCACGCGCTGGTTGCGGCCTTTGCCGTCTTCATCATCTGGTGGGGAGTGCGTCAGGTTTCGCAGGCGCTGGTCAACCTGGGCATTGTGGGATTTGCCATTGCCGTGGGCTGGTTCTACTTCAGCGACATCATGGACAAATTGGACCGTTCGCTGGGATTGATCGGGCTGGGCGTACTCTTTTTAGCGGGCGGATGGGCGCTTGAAAAATGGCGTCGAAAACTGCTGGCCGGCATGGGAAAAGCGGAATTTTCCGAAGAGGAGGAGGAGCTATGAAGTTTTCCAAAACCTCCATTGTTTTGCTGCTGATTCAGTTGATGCTGGTCTCCTCTATCGCGGCCAAGTACCTCTACCAGCGCTCGACCTGCCCGAGGGGCTGGACGCGCGCGGTGGCCTACGACCCAGAGATGGTGATGCGCGGCCGTTATCTGACCCTGCAATTAACTGTGAACGGCTGTGAGAGCACGCTGCCCAGCGCCCTGCACGCCGTCTTCCCGCGCAACAGTGACGGCACGACGAAGCCGACCGGCTTCACCGTCAAATCGGAGTTCCCGGTCTATTTCCGCGCCAAACTCAAGGTGGAAGACAAGAAGCTGGTTGCCATCCGGATTCCGGAGGCCGACCTCACTTCGAAGGGCCCGGAAGTCATTGCCATGCCGGACTCTTCCTGCGATGCGATGCTCATCCGAGAGCCGGTGGATTTCTACATTGCCGAGCACGCGGCTGACCCGACCCGGCTCAAGCCAGGACAGGAGCTGTGGATTGAAGTCACGATTCCGCCTCAGGGTCCGCCTCGGCCAACTCAATTGGCGCTGAAAGACAATGGCGTCTGGAGGACGCTGGCGTTTCAATAACCACCTGCGGTGGGGGGACTCGCCGTCCAGGCAATCGGCGCTTGCGCCATACGATTCGTGGTGCCCCACCCATCCGCAAAGTGCGCGGATGGATGGGGCACCAATCATTCATCGAATATACCCGCTACTTCTGCTTGAACGGTCTCACCGCGGCGGGTTGGTCTGCGCCCACCTGGCCGGCCTTGATTTCGGCGACGAAAAAGTTCTCGCCTTGGGCGGGGCTGCCGGAGAGGCGGCGCAGCATGGCCAATTGGCCCACGTGGGTGAGCGCATCGGCTATGGGGCCTTGGAAGAGCCGTTCGGCTGGGGCGCGCAGGGGTGCATCGGAGGCCAGAAAGGCGTCCAGGGTCTGGAGCGACTCAAAGAAGCGGCGCTGCTCCTCGGCCCAGGTGCGTGGCTGGGAGGCTTGCCAGCGCTCCTGGCCGATGGCTGTGCTCAGAGCCCAGTCAAACAGGTCGCCCATGTGAGCCAGAATCTGCACAGGCATGCGGCCGGCGCCGTCAAATCCGGCAAAATGGTCGGGTGCGCCTTCCAGGGCGCGGGCGGCCCGGTAGGCAACGGTGGCTAGGGTGTGGCGCAGCAATTCGCGTTTCTCGTCCATAGGGGAACTATAGCGCAGAACCGGCGGTATGGTAGTATGGAGTCATTCATCTGCTCCCCGCCTGACTGCCGATAAGCCTCATATGGGGTTATTTGATTTCAGTCGCGCAGGGATTATTGCAGCTAAATGCACATTGTCGTTCTGCTTGGGCTGAAATCGATTCTTTATGGGCTGAATAAGGCAATTTAGCCCAATGCGGGAATTGACCATTTTGATCACATAATGCATAATAAATGGCACACGTTGGGTACCCTGTAGAATTGAGATGAAAAGCTATGAACGTGCCACTGAATAATCCGAAAGCGATTGCCGATGCTGGAGAACGCATCTACCAGGAGAAGTTCCAAGCTGCCTTTGAAGCGGCACATATGGGTGAGTTTGCTGCTATCAATGTGGTTAAGGAGACAGCCTTCGTCGGCAATACCCCGGAACTGGCATTTCAGTCGGCTCGGCAAGATGACCCTCAAGGAATCTTTCATCTAGTTCGTGTTGGGTATGCTGGCGCATTCCAAATGGGGTACCAACACGGGCGACATGGCGGCCAAGACTGGTTATTTGGATAACGCAGGCCACCCGCACATCAAAATTCGAGTGTGGGGTCTGTCAGATAAATTCGGCCAAGAGTTTGAAGCCATGATCGATACTGGCTTCTCTGGGTATTTGTCCCTTCCTCTTGTCCGAGCATTTCCTCTTGCTCTAACCTTGTTCGGAACTACTCAATATGAACTGGCCGATGGGTCAATGAGTCCAAAGCTGCTGGCGCATGGCAGCATTGATCATGAAGGTGAGATTACAAGCGGCCTCATCGCTTTAGAGTCCAATGCTAATTGTGGCCCCTTGGTGGGGATGGAATTTCTTAGACAATCCAAGAAAATGCTTCTACTGGGAAGAGGAGGAGTTCTACTTTTAGATGAGGCTCCGGTACCTGCAACTCCGGCTGAACAACCTCCAGATAATTCACCTGATGACTCACCTAATAATCCACCTATGGAAAGCGCCTAACCTACAACCCAAATTCATTCAAATTAGGCACGAAATGCTATTCTCTGATAAACTGAAAATTCTGAGTCCAACAGCAGGAAAAATCCAATGTCCATACATCCCGTAATGCAGCGCTTGGCAGACAAGCTCAAGCGTACCGACCTCCCTGAGTTTGTGCCCGGCGACCAGGTTCGCGTCCAGGTGAAGATCAAGGAAGGCGACAAGGAGCGCTTGCAGGCCTTCGAAGGCCTGGTAATCGCCATCAACAAAGGCCCCCAAGGCACGTTTACCGTGCGCAAGATGAGCTTTGGCCAGGGCGTGGAGCGCATCTTCCCGTTCAACTCCAAAGTGGTCGACAAGATCGAAAAGATTCGCAGCTACAAGGTGCGGCGCGCCAAGCTGTTCTACCTTCGCGAACTGCGCGGCAAGGCAGCTCGTCTGAAGGAAGTGGGCCGCGTTGTGGCCAAGGCGTAGTCCGCTTTATCTTTTTTCAACAGCGACCCCGGCTTTGGCCGGGGTTGTTTTTTGAGTCAGAGATAGCGGTCAGCCGTCAGCAATCAGCGATCAGTTGACAACTAACAGCGAGCTACCAGAACTAAGACCGTGTGATTTAGTATTTGTGCCTGGATATGTGCGGGCGAGGACGCCCGCACGACAGCCGGCCGGGAGGCCGGCGCTACGTTCCTGCCATTACGAATTCAGGCGGTCACGGTACTAGCCGCTGACAGTGGTAAGCGGACAGCTCTCGATACAGGCTGACGGCTGACCACTGACGGATGACCGCTGAAAAGCTGTAATCTGTAAAGGAACCGATGAATCCGACCGAACATGCCCGCCTTCATACCTTTGAGGAGACGCTGCTGAGCGCTCGCCGCACCATGGTGCTGAGCGAGATTCTCAAGCTGGCAGTGGACAGCTTCCGCTCCAGCAAGATCCGCTTTGCGCTGACCGCGCTGGGCATGGTGATCGGCACCGCCTCGGTGATTCTGGTGGTGACCATCGGGCTGACGGGCAAGCAGTTCATCCTGCAGGAGTTGGAGAAGCTGGAGACCAACTCAGTGGAGCTGGAGTACAACGGCGGCGGAGCTATGGGCGCCGAGCAGACGGTCTTCAACGACTACCTGACGCGCGAGGACGAGAAGGCCGTGCTGGCGCAGTTGCCCGGTGTGCAGTACTCCTCGCCGGTGATGGAGATGCACGCCCCCATCAGCTTTGGCAGGGGCGTGGTGAAGGATACGCTGGTGCTGGGCGTAAGCCCACAGTACCAGCAGATTCGCAACCTGGTCATGCCCGCGGGGCGATTTCTGGACGATACCGACGACTCAGCCCACATCAAGTGCGCCGTGATCACCGAAAAATTTGCCCATGACCGCTTTGGCGGTAACGATTCGGCCGTGGGGCAGAACTTTGAGATCAGCGGCATCCCGTTCACGGTCATCGGCGTCTTCCGGCAAAGCGTGGACGACATGGGCATGTCGGAGATTCAGGACCAGACCATCCTGGTTCCCTATTCGGTGGCCCGCTACTTTACCGGAACGGAAAACGTGAAACAGATTTACTTTTCCATGCACAGCATGGACGAGGTGACGGAAGCCGCCAGCGAGATCAAGCGCATTGTCCAGGCGCGCCACCGGCCCGGCTCGGTTTATTCGGTACAGACCCTCAAGGAGGTTCTGGCTACGGCCGCCAAGGTTGCCGACATCCTGACCGCGGTGCTGTTTCTGGTTTCCGCGGTCACGTTGATGGTGGGCGGCGTGGGCATCATGAACATCATGCTGGCCAATGTGCGCGCCCGCACGCGCGAAATCGGCATTCGTAAGGCGCTGGGCGCCACTTATCGTGAAATCAAATACCAGTTCCTGGCCGAAGCGGTTATCATCTCGCTGATCGGCGGCATTGTGGGCATCATCGTGGGACTGGCCCTGCCGTTGTCGGTCCGTTTCTTCACCGATTTTGACCTGCCCATCTCCGCCTGGTCGGTGGCCATCGCGCTGGCCGCGGCCACCTCGGTGGGCGTTTTCTACGGCACCATGCCGGCCACCCGCGCCGCGCAGATGGACCCGGTCGAGGCGCTACGGGATGAGTAAGCGAGATGAGTGAAGACAAGCGTCCGCTGTCCGGCTCCGGCAGCGAGCCGCCTGACAGGCCTGCCCATGGGCCGAGCCTCACGCTGCTCTATGGACTGCTGGTCGTGGCATTGGCCGCGGCCATCGGCTTCGCCCTGTTGATTGTGCTGCCGTTCTATCACCGGCGGTAGATGGGTTACTGCGACGGTCGCTTGAGAAACCCGAAAATCGCCGATAATCATTCTATGAGCTACGAACACCCAACACATGAAGAGCTTGTCAGAGAAGCGCTTCTCCGGATGATGTCCGACCTCAGCGAGGATTGCTGGTGCGCTGGATGGTTGCAAGACCTCGAATTCACACTCTGGACAGCCTTGATGACTGGCAAAACGAGTTTCGGCTTCGGAATGAGGGAGTGCGACGTGATACGCCTGAAACATTTACACGAGATGGCGGGCGGATGGTGGATATGGGCTGAGGGTGAAGAGGGGAATCGCTTTGTAACAACAGAGGAATGGCTGACGATCGTTGCCAAGAAGAATGAAAAAGGCACCCAAAACCAGCCATAATCACCAATATCAATCCTGCGGAGTCTAGCGGCCGGCAATCAGCACCGGAATTCCGTCCACAATCGGGTAGGCGCGGCTGCATTGTGCGCAGACCAGAAAGTCCCTCTCAAGGCGAAGAGCGCCATGGCAGGCTGGGCAGGCCAGTTGGGCCACCACGGAGGGGTCGAAGACGGGAAGAACTCTGGAATCGGCAGGCATGTGGTTCTACTGGATGGTTGTATCGTGGGTGACCTTACTTGCCTTGGAGCCGGCCGCCTGGCCGCCTGTCTTCGGGAGGTTGGCAAACTCGGCTTCGATGCTCTGGATGGTGCCCGCTATGACAGACTCATAGGCCACGCGAATGCCGTTGTAGATGGCGCGGTCGTTGGAGGAGCCGTGGCCGATGATGCAGATGCCGCGCACGCCGAGCAGCGGCGCGCCGCCGTATTCTCGATAATCCAGGCGATGGCGGAATTCGTTGAAGGCGCGGCGCGAGAGCAGCGCTCCCACCTGGGCGGTGACGGTGCGTTTGAGCGACTCGCGCAGCACCTCGCGCACAAAGCGGCCGACACCCTCGCTGGTCTTGAGAGCCACGTTGCCCACAAAGCCGTCGCAGACAATCACGTCGGCCTGGCCCGAGAAGATGTCGCGCCCTTCCACGTTGCCCACAAAACGAATGGGCAGCGCCTTGAGCAGCGGAAAGGCTTCGTGGGTCAGCTCGTTGCCCTTGGTCTCTTCTTCGCCGATGGAGAGCAAGCCCACGCGCGGCGACTCGATCTTGAGCACGCTGCGGGCATAGATCTCGCCCATCACGGCAAACTGGGCGAGATTAGTGGCCTTGCAATCCACGTTGGCGCCCACGTCCAGCAGCACGCATGGATTTCCCCGGGAGCTGGGCATGGGGCTCGCCAGAGCCGGACGATCCACCCCGGGCAGCGCGCCCAGCACCATTTTGGCCGTGGCCATGGCCGCGCCGGTGTTGCCGGCGGTGACAAAGCCCGCCGCCACGCCTTCACGCACCAGCTTGAGCCCCACGCGGATGGAACTGTCCTTTTTGGTGCGGACCGCATGCGCCGCCTTCTCCTCCATGCCGATTCGTTCCGAGGCGTGGTGAATGACGATGGGCAGATCTTCGTTTTCCAGCATTTCATCGAGGAGATCGCGCAGCTCCGGCTCCGGCCCAACCAGGTGGACCCGAACGGGCAGAGCCTTGCAGGCGAGGATGGCCCCGCGAATCTCCGCCTCAGGAGCTTTATCGGTGCCTACAGCGTCAAGCGCAATATCGATGAGCATAGGCGCGGAAAACTACTTGGCTTCTTCCTTGACATCAATCACGGCGCGGCCCTTGTACTCGCCGCACTTGGGGCAGGCGCGATGGGGCAGTTTCTTCGCATGGCAGGCGGGGCACTCAGAGACGCCCACGGCGGTCAGAAAGTCGTGCGAGCGGCGAAGGGCGGTACGGCGCGTCGAGTGGCGCCTTTTCGGATTAGGCATAACAAGAATTCCTTTCGTGTTTCGGCCCGTTTCAAGAAGCGTTCTCGGCCGGTTTCAGGCCATCGAACACCCTGGCTGCCTTCCGGCACGGGCTTCGGCACCCTCAATTCATCCAGATGTACTCTGGGGCATTCTTACCTGGACTCGATCCGGCTGCGGAGATCTCCGAGCGCCTCCCAGCGGGGGTCGTCCCAGACACAGGAGCAGGGCTGGCTGTTGCGGTCAGCGCCGCAGCGCGGGCAAAGTCCCTTGCAGTCGGGCTTACATAGCGTTCTGAGCGGCAGGGACAAAAGCACCTGCTCACGCAGCACATCTTCAAGCACAAGACTGTCTCCTTGATAATAACCGATTTCGGTCTCCTGCGCAGTAATCGAGCGTTCCGTGGGGTCAGCATCGGCGGCTGCGGGGCGGTAAATGAGGTCAAAATCGGCCCCCAGAGGAATCTCCACCGGCTCAACGCAGCGGGCGCAGGGAACCTGAAATGTACCGTCAAAACGGCCTTTGAGCCGGATGTCGGCCACGATCTCCCTGGGGCCCCGATGTTCGTGCAGCACCTCGGCATGGCCGGAAGCAGCCAGGCCTCCCTGCTGCTCGGCCTCCTTGCCCAGATCGACCGCGCCCGGAGCCAGTTCCAGGTCAAATTCGATCGGCTCTTTCTCTAGTTCGCTAACTTTGAATTCCATAGTTTGAGCCTACGGCGGAGACGCGTGGCAGTCAATGCGCCACCGAGGGCCAAGACGCTGGAACAGCCCCAGGCCAGGCGGCATCCACTCGTCCATAAAAAACATAAGTACTCAAGTTAGTTCGGTTTTTGCCGATGAAATCCGCGAAGGGGCTACCCGTATGCAATGGCTGCGCAATCTCTCCGTCTCCTACAAGTTCTTCGCCGCTTTCGGCATCGTTTGCGGACTGTGCATTCTATTGGGCGCTTACACGTACATCACCTTCCGCAGTATCGCTTTAAAGAGCGAGAACGTAAGTGGGAGACATTTACCCGCCTTGGTCCAAATCGCAGAGATCCGTAACGGTGTCAATGGCGAACGCAGGGAAGACCTCGAATTGTTGCTATGCCAAACGCCGGCCTGTGCGACGGACCACAACTTAAAGCGCCAGAAGGCTATCGCCCAATACCAAAACGCACTGAATCTGGTTGATCCCCTGATCGTCTCCGAGGATCGCGATCAGTACCAGAAGTTCACGAGAATCATCAAGATATATCAGGACGATAGCGATCGCGGTATCGCTTTACTGAATGCGGGCAAAGCGGGTGATGCGTTGGACCTTCTTGCCTCCAAAGCCATGAGTGCGTCGCTTGCGGATGCACTAGGGGCAGCGGACATAGGATTTCAGGTCCACACGAAGATGGCGACAGAGGCCTCGCAGGACGCCACCAAAAACAGCAACCGGGCCATCTGGATCAGCACCGGTATCACCCTTTTGATCCTTCTTCTCTCCGCGCTGACCGGGGTCATACTCACGCGTGAGATTGCGCCGAGGCTCAACAGGCTGAAGATTGCCGTGGAGTCCATGGCCGTCAAGGACATGACAACAAGCATCCGCGTCACAGGGAGCGATGAAATTGGCCGCCTGGGAGCGGCCTTTAATACCAGCGTGGCCGCGATGCGCGACGTTCTGCGGTCGGTGGCCAAGGGCGCGGAGACATTGTCGGCGGCCACTACGGAGATGAGCGCCCGCTCGGTTCAGGCCGCCGGCAATGCCAATACCCAGTCCAGCAAGACCAACCAGATAGCGGCGGCGGCGCAGGAGATGACGGCGACCATCGGCGAGATCAGCCACAACGCGGAAAATGCCGCGGCCGCCAGCCGCGAGTCCGCCCAGACCGCCAACAAGGGCGGAGAGGTGATGCAGGCCACGGCCGTGACCATGGAGAAGATAGCCGCGGCCACCAGCACCGTCTCTGAAAAGATGACGTCGCTGGCCCACCGCTCCGAGGAGATCGGCAAGGTGGTCAGCGTCATTCAGGAAATCAGCGAGCAGACCAATCTGCTGGCTCTGAACGCGGCCATCGAAGCGGCACGCGCCGGGGAGCATGGACGCGGATTCGCCGTTGTCGCCGGCGAGGTGCGCCGATTGGCCGAACGCACCAAGGGCGCCACCGAGGAGATCGCCGGAACCATCCGCAGCATCCAGGATGAGACGCGCGAAACCCTTCAGGTGATGCACGACAGCCGCAAGGCCGTGGAAACCGGCATGGGTGAGGCCGCTAACGCTCGCAGGAGTTTGGAGGCCATCATCGAATCCTCCACGCAGGTAGAGCACCAGATTCACCTGATCGCTACCGCTGCCACGGAACAGACATCGGCCTCGGGCGAAATCTCCGAATCCGCCGGCTATATATCACAGCTATCGGTCGAGAATGCGCAGGGCGCCGATGAGGCCGTTGAAGCCCTGAAAAACCTGGCATCTCTGGCCAGTGAACTGGACGACATGATCCGCCAGTTCCGCCTGGAGAGTGACGAGCAAGCCGGAGCAAAATTTTCCGGCAAGAGCCAGCCGGCGGGGCTGCCCGCGTTGAAGGGCGCGCATTTATAACCAAGCAGTTATCCCAAAGGAGTATCGCAATGAACAACATAGTTCGATCGGGTGTTGTGCTAGCCATAGTTGCATCGTTAGCCTGCGCCGTGGGCTTCGCCCAGTCCTCCGGGGAAGCGGTTTACAAAACCAGATGCATGAACTGTCATGGCCCGACCGGTCTTGCCAACTTGGGAATCGGCAAGATCATGAAGGTTAAACCGGTCACCGATCCATTGGTCCGGAACATGTCCAGAGCGGAGATGATCGCGGCTACCGAGAAGGGCATGGGCAAGATGCAGGGGTACAAGGGTGATTTGACCGATGAGCAAATCAGAGCAGTGGTTGTCTACTTCCGCACTTTCATCAAATAAGGAAGTCTGAATCGTGTCTGCCAGGAGCTGCTTGAGAGTGTAAGTCCCGTTATTTCGCCATTGAGCTGGCGGCAGCCATACCCAGATCTGCGGTTTCCGGCTATCAAGTTCGTTGCCGGGTTCCGAGGCTGCCGCCTTTTCGTTCCATACGCTGCCGGGTTACATTCCGGCAGCGTTTTTGTTTCAGAGTTTTAGAATGTTATCGCGATTCCACTAAGTGACCGGTTCAGTCCAGTTTTCAATCTTGAGCCCCTGTATGCGCCCGAATTCCTTTATGTTGTTGGACACCAGCGTGAGACCGAGGCAGAGGGCGTGCGCCGCAATCAGCAGATCGTTCGAGCCGATCATCAATCCGCGCTGTTTGAGCTCAGCACGGATTCTCGCATAGTCGAGAGCCGCTGACGCGGGGTAGTCCAGAACTGCGACGTAGCGCAGATACTCATCGAGCGCAACCTGGTCCTTCTGCCGCCGAGGCGAGACCTCGACCCCAAACAACAACTCGGCCTTAGTAATCGCAGAGACGCAGACATCGCTGACAGCGACTGTCTGAAGTCTCTTGAGGACAACGTCGTGAGTGCGCTTCATGATGTAGGACGAGATGTCGGTGTCGAGCATGTAAACGGCCATCAGAGCGAACGCTCCTGAACCGGCAGATCCTCAACCCCCTCCATGAACTCCTCCGAGGCCACTGCGCCCGACGTAAGATAGGCCGACCAGTCCTTGGGGCGTGCGGAGAGAATCACCTCGTCGCCCTGCTTCCGGATGAAGACCTCAGACGTAGTGAAATGAAACTCTTTGGGAAGCCGGACTGCCTGGCTTCGGTTATTCATGAAAACCTTGGCTGTTCGCTGCATAGCACCCTCCTGCGAGCGTGGCATATACATTAGTATATGCCAAAACCGCTTTCATTTCCAGGTCTAGCGGATTCGCCGCTCATGCCAACGCCCACGGCAGTCTCAGCCGCTGTTCATCCCTTGCGCAGGTAAGTCTGCGAGAGCCGGTCGTGCCAGCTGAGGCGGTCTTCGTCGAAAAGGACCCAGGCTGCGCCCAGCCCCACCGAAAGCCCCGTGAGGAGCAGCGCGCCCAGCCGGCGGCGCAAATAGGCGCGAGTGGGAACCTGGCCGTCAAGGGTGTACAGGAAGAGGCCTGCGCACCTCATGCCCGGCGTGGCATTGTCCAGGATGAGGAAGATCGCCTGGTAGAGCAGGCCTGCAAGCAGGAACCCCGCTATGGCGCTGAATTTCGCGATTCCCGCCGGGAACGGATGTCCGACGCTGGTTACGGCCGCCAGGACTGCTCCCAGGAATGCTGCTGCGATCAGCGCAACATCCACAAGGGCCGCCGTCAGCCGGAGGCCGATGGACGCTTGCCGCAGGGCCGGCAGCGAGGCCTGCACGTTCTGTGGCTCTGGCGAGGGTTCCTCCGCCGGGGGTTGAGCCTCCAGCTCAAATCTCGTCAAGGCTGATGCGACACCAGCCATTCCAGGCTCGATAGAGAGAGCGCCGGGGTCCACCTCAAAGATGCTCAACTGCCTCTCCAGCCCATGTGGCGCAAACGGCCCCTCCGCCCGCCGAGGACGCCTTTTGCGAGGGGCTACCAACTCACGGGGAAATTCGATAAGTTTGGCGTGGGAGGAGAGAACCGGCTCGGGGGGGCGTAAAACAAAATCCGGCGCCTGATCCGGCTTCGGGCTGGGGCGGGAATCTTGGCTTTCCGAGGCCTCGAGCGAGGGGGGCGCGGCAGGCCGGGCCGGCACGACGTCGGATTCCCAGGCCCGCGTGGAGGGCTGCAAGGGCGTTCCTGCCTGTATGGCCTCAAACTCCCCCGAAAACACCCCTGCGGAGGCAGCCAGGGGCTCTGGCAAGGCATCTGGGACGTCAGTCCGGGCTGCGCTGGCCTCGGTATGCAACTGGCTGTAGCTGGGTGCCTGGGCATAGCGCGCGGCCACGCGGGCGGCGATTTGGGCGTTGCGGCGGACGGGCTCCGGCCGGCTCTGAGCATAAGTTGCAGTCCGCGCTGCGGGCGTTGCAGGCGGCGGCGTGGGCAGTGCTGCGCGGCTCTGGTGAGCGGCCACGCGCCGGCTCACTTCCTGCTTCCAGGAAGAGATGGATTTCGGCTGGCCGATCGGTGTGCTCAAGGCTCCAATCTCCTTTCGGCGCCTTCCGGCCCGCGTCTGGCGGCCAATCTGGCAGTTAAGGCCCTTGAAAGCCCATACGGACTCCGGGGCGTTGCTTGCGGACGGAAGGTAGGTCACCGGGAAGATACAGCTCAGCCCGGATTACGAGATCCGGCAGGACGAAACTCTCCCGTTTTTTGCCTGATGCCAGAGCTGCGCGGGGTTTGCGTGATGCCAGGGCGGCCTGTTTTGCTATGCTGACCTAGGTCCCGGAATGCGCCTTCGCAATTTTGTATTTATCACGATACTGGCCCTCTGTCACCTGTTACTTCGGGGGCAGGCGTTGACCAATGCGGCACCCCCGTCTGGACACGAGACCGGGAGCGCGGTCGCACCCGCCGCCGACAGCGCCGTCCGGCAAAGCGGCTCCGGACTTTCAGCTTCCCTGCCGAACGACCCTGGCCAGGAGATTCTGCCCGTAGCCCAGCCTGAACCGGCACAAGAAAGCGGTGTGCCAGTGGTGTGGGAGGCCCGGAACCAGAGACGCGCAGGCAACATCTGGACCCTTACCGGCGATGTGGTGGTCCACTACCGCGACTACGTTCTGCGCGCCGACAAAGTGGTTTACGACCAATCCACCACGGAGCTGGATGCGGAAGGCCACCTGCAGTTGAGTGGCGGACCCAACGATGTGCTGATCTACGCCGACAACGGCAACATGCGGCCGAATGCGCATACCGCGCGCTATTACAACGTGCATGGCTCGCAGGGAGTCCGTTCCCTGGGCACCAGGGCTGTCTATTCCACGACGAATCCGTTCTTATTTACCGGCAGGGTCGTGTTGGAAAACGGCGAGGGCCGCTACCGGATCATCGACGGCACGATCACCAACTGCCATCTGCCCCGGCCGGACTGGCAGGTAATCTCCCACTCCATCAAGCTCGAGTACGGTAAGGCCTCCACCACCAATGCCCTGTTCAAATTTCTCGGCGTGCCAATCTTTTACCTACCCTACCTCCGTCATCCGGTGGATGAAACAGGGCGCGAGAGCGGGCTGCTCGTCCCGGTAGCCAGCACCGGCTCGTCGATCAGGGGCTACACCTTTGGCGAGCA
>Ga0187852_1002632_pt1 | contig 14306 bp, 10 predicted proteins | sample June2016WEW_6_40_FD_134511 | JGI IMG/M metagenome (GOLD analysis project Ga0187852, IMG submission 134511) | Peatland microbial communities from SPRUCE experiment site at the Marcell Experimental Forest, Minnesota, USA - June2016WEW_6_40 | ecosystem: Environmental > Terrestrial > Soil > Wetlands...
AGTGGTGTTGGTGGGCGGGTCCACACGGATTCCCGCCGTGCGCCAACTGGTGGACGATCTCTTTCATCTGAAGGCGCGGGGCAAGAAGCCGCACATCGAGCTGAATCCCGACGAGGTGGTGGCGCTGGGCGCGGCGGTGCAGGCCGACATTCTGGCCGGCGCCTCGAAGACCACCGGGGAGATGCTGCTGCTGGACGTGACCCCGCTTTCGCTGGGCATCGAGGCGCTGGGCGGGACTGTAGCGCGGATTATCCAGCGCAATTCGACGATCCCCGCCTCGGCCACCGAGCACTTCACAACAGGAGTCGATGGCCAGACCAACGTGGCCATTCACGTCGTTCAAGGCGAGCGCGAATTGGCCGCCGACTGCCGTTCGCTGGCCCGCTTCGACCTGCGCGGCATTCCGCCCATGAGCGCTGGGCTGCCGCGCATCGAGGTCCGCTTCCTCATCGACGCCGACGGCATCTTGCATGTGACGGCGCGCGAGCAGCGCAGCGGCCAGGCGGCGCAGATTGAGGTGAAGCCGACCTATGGCCTGACAGACGAGCAGGTCGAGAGCATGATTCTGGACTCCTTCGATCACGCCGAGGAGGATTTTGCCAAGCGCCTCTTGATTGAGGCACGCAACGAGGCGGAAACGATTCTTGCCGCGGTCGAGCGCGCTCCTCAAAGCCCGGCGTGGCATCAGTTGAGCGGCGAGGAACAGGCGGCGATCCGAGCGGCGCGCGACCGGTTGGCTGCCGCGAAGATAGGCCAGGACCCGGCCGCCATTCGCGACGCGACCCTGGCGCTGGATCAGGCCACGCGGCGTTTTGCCGAACTGGTGATGGATACCGTTGTGAGCAGCGCGATGCGCGGCAAGACCATGGATGCGGCTAGCGAGGAGTTGGCAGAGGCTGTGACCGCGCCCCATGCCATGGCTCCGGCGGAGTTCCAATGAAGCGGGGTTGGCGGAGTTAGCGGAGATAGCATGTCGTCGATTGAGCAAGGAAGGACGATTCTTATGAGCGAGGCAACTGAGAAGGCCATTCCGCCGGAGAAGCTGGTGCGTGTCACCTTTCTCCCCGAGGGCCGGACGGTCGAGTTCGAATTCGGCGCCATGCCCTACCAGCATCATGGCAAGCCGATGTCGTTTCTCGACGTGGCGGAGAACCACGACGTCTTCCTTGACCATGCCTGTGGCGGCGTTTGCGCCTGCACCACCTGCCACCTGTGGATTAAGGAGCAGGAGGGCATCAGTGAGGCCGGCGACGATGAACTTGACCGGCTCGATATGGCCGCCGACCAGCAGTTGAACTCGCGGCTGGGCTGCCAGGCAGTTATCACCCGCCCCGGCAACTACGTGGTCGAAATTCCCAGGTGGAACCGCAACTACGTCTCCGAGGGCAAGCCTCTGACGTTGGCGGAAGAGAAGTAAGGAGCCATCCCATGCCGCGCGAGATTCTGTGGACCGAAGCCGAAGAGATCGGCATCCTGTTGGCTGAGAAATTCCCGGACCTGGACCCCTTAACGGTGCGCTTTACCGACCTGCACCGCTACGTGACCGAACTGGAGGGGTTTGCCGACGACCCGGCGAAATCCAACGAGTCGCGGCTTGAGGCTATTCAGATGGCCTGGCTCGAGGAATGGCAGAACGCGCAGGGATAGGCGACCTCAGCCGGCGATGGCGGCGTGTTGAGAAAGCGAAAGCACGTTTCCATCGGGGTCCTTGAACCACGCCACCTTGTCTCCGGTCGGGAAGGTCTGGATACCCCGCTCATCCTGAGCCATGTTCGGGTAACGCTCGAAGACCACGCCATTCTGGGCCAGACCGTCAACGGCGGAGGCAATGTCGCTGCTCTCCCAACCGAGGACTGTGTTCGGCGCGGGAGTGAATTGCGGCACCTTGCCGATGCGGAGCATGACGCCATTCAGATCGAAGACCAGGGCAAAGCCATCATCCCGCAAGAAAGTTAAACCGAGCCTGTCGCGGTAGAAATGAACGGCAGCATCGGGATTCTGAGTCAGCAGGAATGTGACGACGCGATCCATGGGATCCTCCTGTAGAAATGGACGCCAAGGCCATGCTACAGGGTTGTATTGAAGCGGAAGAATGTCCTGTAAAACGGGCAAAATTCATTCCCAATCCTTCCGCCGCTCGCTCCAGCCGAAAGAACCTTCGAAGTGGTGGAATTCCTTCTCTTGTCCCGGCACAAGATAGACGCTGAGGACGTCGAAGCGAACCGGCGGGGCCGTCTCCTGAGGCAACTGGCGCACGTACTGGCGGGCCAGCCGGCGCAGAATGCGGCGCTTGTGGGAGTCGACGGCGATCTCGGCCGGGGAAAGGTCGTGGGCAGTGCGGGTCTTCACTTCGATGAAGCACAGCATCGGCCCCTGCCATGCGATCAGGTCGAGATCGCCGGGCAGGTTGTCCGCAGACCAGCGCCGCGCCACCACGGTGTAGCCCTTATGGCATAGATAAAAGAAGGCCGCGTCTTCGCCGTCGATGCCCGTGAGCAGATGGGCGGGCAGTGCCGACGCGCCGCGACGGCGCGCCACCCGGTTCAACCTGGCAAGAGTACGCTCGAGCCAGACGATTCGCATCTGTTCCAGCCATCCCATGGCAAACCATTGTCGTCTGGATGAGCGAAAGGCGCAAATCCTGCTGAGCGGAGCCGGGCCGATGCAATCTGGCGGTCCGGCAGGTTTGGCAAGCTCAGGCCGCGGCAACCTCGAGCGCGCTGGCGTGCTCGTGCTCCCTTTCGACCTGAGTGAGTGCCTCCTCGAGGATGTCGAGTGCAACGGTGGCTTCCTGCTCGTTGACAATGAGCGGAGGGCTGAGCCGCAGCGAGCTCTCGCCGCAACCGAGCACCATCAGGCCTCGCTCGAAGGCCAGGGTCTCGACACGGTTGCGCAGCGTGGCGGCCGGTTCGCGTGTGGCCTTATCCTTCACCAGTTCGATGCCGATCATCAGGCCGCGGCCGCGCACATCGCCCACCTGCGAATGGGTGCATGTCCAGCCGCGCAGGCGTTCCAGCATGAATTCGCCCACGCGGGCGGCATTGCCCATTGCCCCGTGTTCGATGATGTCCATGGTGGCCAGGGCAGCGGCGATGGAAACCGGGTTCCCACCGAAGGTGGAGGCGTGGGAGCCAGGGACCCAATCCATGATCTCCGCGCGGGTCATGCAGATGCCCAGCGGCATGCCGCTGGCGATGCCCTTGGCGATGCAGACCATGTCCGGCTCCACGCCGGAGTGTTCGATGGCCCACCACTTGCCTGTGCGGCCCATGCCGCACTGCACTTCGTCCACCACCAGCAGGATTCCGTGGCGGTTGCAGATGGCGCGCAATTCGCGGAGGAAATTGTCGGGCGCCACCACGTAGCCGCCTTCGCCCTGGATGGGCTCAATGAAGATAGCGGCAACCTCCTCGGGCGCGAGGATGGTCTTGAAGAGCTGTTCCTCGATGTAGCGCGCACAGCCCAGGCTGAAGGCCGCCTCGTCCTGCGGGCCGCCCGAGCAGCCGCGATAGGCATAGGGGAAGCGGATGTGAGTGACGCCCGGAACCAGGGGCGAGAAGCGGCGCTTCTGCTGGGGCTTGGAGCCGGTGAGCGAGAGAGCGCCCATGGTGCGGCCGTGAAAGGCTCCAAAGAACGAGATGATCTGTTGACGGCCGGTGTGGTAGCGAGCCAGCTTGAGGGCACACTCGATGGCTTCGGCGCCGGAGTTGCCATAGAAGAATCTGTGCGGGCCGGGCATGGGGGCCACGGCAGAGAGCCGGGCGGCCAGATCGGTCAGCGGCTCATTGTAGAAGTCGGTTCCGGAGATGTGAATCAATTCGGCGGCCTGTTTCTGGATGGCTGCGACCACCTCGGGGTGGCAGTGGCCGGTGGAAACTGAGGCAATCCCCGCGGCGAAGTCGAGAAACTCGTTGCCGTCCACATCTTCCACGCGGATGCCGCGGCCGCGCCGGGCTACCAGCGGATAGGAGCGGGTATAACTGGGCGAGATGAGGCGGGTGTCGGCCGCGATGACAGCTTGGGCCTTTGGTCCTGGCAAAGGACAGACAAGTTTGGGTCCGTATTGCGCGTATAACTCTTGCTTGGTCATAATCGATCTCCTCGGCAGATGCGTTGATGCGGGCATGAATGGGACAGGGCCGCGGACCCCGGCAGGGGGGTCATCCAGTTCCGGTCGCTCTGAGGGCGAGGGAAAGCAGGCGAGGATGGTTGGGGAAGAGGAGCTAATCGCCGGCGAAGAGGCTAGGCCGGGTGCGGCTGGGCAGCACGCGCAGGTGCTTCCGCGGGCAGATGCTCCGCGCGCGCGATTGCGACCAGCGCCGGGCGGCTGGCGGTAGCAGTATTCCTTTGGCAGCGCGCGTTGGCATGGAAACCCCGCTGACGAGAGGATAGCACGGGTTGACCGCGTCTTTCCAGGCAGGAGGATTGCCGGCAGCGGTTCAGTTTGAATTAAGAGCAGCTATGAATGGAATCCGGCGGACATTTGGGGATTCACTTTGTAGATATCGCGGGAATCTCGTCCCCGAGGCCGAGAAGTTTCGCGAATTCGGTATACTGCTCCGCTACAGACTCGAAGAGGTCTGAAGTCAATTCCTTCTGAGAGCCCACCAGAGACTCGTAGGCCGTAAGATCGTCCGGCTCCAGGACACCGCGAGCCTTGAGAGCCTCCACCAGAGCCCTGAAAATCGTGACTTGTTTGGTGAACATGAAGACCATAAGCCTGTGTTCGTCTTGCGTCATAGTGGACTGATTATACTGCGTTATCAGTTGAGCAGCCGGAGCAGTTCTTCGACGCTCCAGACAGGATGAACCAAGCCGGTTTCTCGTCCCAAAACAACAAGAAAACGGGCTCGGAGGGTCAAACAGGGGCTGAAATCAGGGGGTAAAGTTTACCAATCAGTACATAGGCGTAGTTTTTATTCTATTTATTATGAGCTATTTAGCGAAAACACCTGGCTGAAAAAGAGGCCCTGCTCGTTGGAGACTGTGTGGATGTCCTTGGCGGCGATGGAAATCTGAGCGCCCTTGAGGGCGGCTCCTGTCTGATCGGTGACATTTCCGGCGATGGCGCCACGCGACGTCTGGGCAAGAGCGGGCACACAGTAGGCTCGCAACACTACCAGGACGGCGAAGACGGCGAGCAGAGGAAACAAGCAGCTTGCCCGGATGTTCATTCCGGTCTCCTTGAAGTACATTCCTCTCGGGGCTCGGTAGGTTCGGATCTGGGTGGGATGGATGTGTAACAGCCAAGCTGCCGCGAGGATCGAGTGCCTCGCGGGTGGTCAATAGAAATGGTAGGAACGGGTGATTAAAGGGGTGTCAAACGTCTGTTGCGGCGAGGTCAAAGAAGCGTTGGTATGAGCGCTGCTAACAGGCCCTATTGAAAAGAGCCAGCAATGCACACGGCAAGATCCACTAGCGGAGAATCCCCAAGATTCTTCGTTCCGGGAATATCACCACCTATCCGGAGATTACCGTGAAATGCTATTAAATTGTCCTTTTCGGTAGATTCCCAAGAACTCAAGACTGGAAACGGTTGGAACAGGTGGCAGGATGGACTGGATTCAACAGGCACCGGGATAGAATCGTGCCGGGCGGCCGCTGGGGCGCACGCTTTGCGCCGATCTCAACGTTCCTGCGCTGCGCACCTGGGGAATCGCGCAAGCCGATCTGCCTGCCGTGGTGGAGAAGGCAGCCCGCGCGAGCAGCATGCAGGCCAATCCGCTTCCGCTAACGGGCGAGGAGCTACTAGCCGTGGTCTCGGCAGCGTGGTAAGCGCCGGGCTTGGCGAACAGCGCTGGAGCGGGCCTTCGTCGAACCGAACGCAGCGCAAAGAGACGCCTTAAAACCGACCGATGGAGACCAAAAGGAACGACGCAGAACCCTGGGGCGTTTTCCGGGATCTATACAGCAGGCGCTCCCCGCGTCCGCAGCCGTGCATTGATCGTGGGATGCCTCTCGGTTTGATACTCGGCGATTTATCACGAACTGACACTACGGACAGCTGAACAAGCCCGGTCGCGACTACTGGCTAATGTTGGCGGAGAGCCACCTGACGCGGCGCCTGTTTGTAAGCATGCTGCGGCAGATTGAGGCTTTGCCGCTGCCAGCCGGGTAGGCTCGGCAGGAAGGCGAAACCAAACTGGACGACGGAGAGGAGTTAACGGGGGAGGTGTCCGTGAAGTGGATTCCAAATCAGGCAAGTCATGGCTTCTTGGTTCTGGCAAAGGCTCTGCCGGTCGCGTCCGGCTCTTTGGCTCTGGAACGAATTCGGAAAAGATCGCAGCAGCGGCAACCGGCGGTATACTGTCGTCGCCGGTAAGCAAAATGGAAATCCCATCTTAAAACCGGTGTATTAAACTGAACCGCAGCTTTCTGACGCAGAGAGTCTTAACGAGATCCCCAAAGGCAATGGCGCGCACTAGGCTGGGCAGTTTGATTGCTGGAATCGGCATTGTGTTGTGAGCTGAAGAAACGAGGCAAGTGTGAAAGCAGAACAGACTACCATCCCGTTGGAAGACCGCATTTCTCTCAAGGAGAAGATCGGGTACTCCCTGGGAGACGCAGCCTCGAACTTCTATTGGAAGACCTTCGAGTTTTACGTGGTCTTCTTTTACACCGATGTCTTCGGCATCTCGGCGGCCGCGGTCGGCACGATGATGCTTATCACTCGCTTCGCCGACGCGGTTGCCGACCCGGTGATGGGAAGCATCGCCGACCGCACCAAGTCGCGCTGGGGACACTTCAGGCCCTATTTGCTTTGGGGCGCGCTGCCGTTCGCGGTGGCGGGGGTGCTGACCTTCACCACGCCGAATCTGGGCGGCGGAGCCAAGCTCATCTACGCCTACATCACTTACAGCCTGCTGATGTTTATCTACACCGCCGTGAACATACCATATTCAGCGCTGATGGGCGTGATTTCGCCGAATTCGCAGGAGCGCACCTCGATCTCGTCGATTCGCTTCATCGGCGCCTTTACCGCCGGGATGCTGGTGCAGTGGTGCACGCTTCCGCTGGTCAAGTTCCTGGGCCACGGCAGCGATACGCGCGGCTGGCAGTTGACGATGGTGGTCTACGGCATCTGCGCCATTATCCTGCTGCTGCTCTGCTTTGCCACCACCAAGGAGCGGGTTACTCCGCCCGCGCAGCAGAATCCGAATATCAAGAGCGATGTGATCAACCTCTTCAACAACAAGCCTTGGATCGTACTGGTGGGTGTGCTGCTGCTGACGCTGGCGGCCTTCGCCATCAAAGGCTCGGTCACTGCGTACTACTTCAAATATTTTGTCCATCGCGAAGATCTGATCGGTCTCTTTCTGCTTGCGAATGGTTTTGCATTTATCGTGGCCGTTTCACTGACATCGTATCTGAATAAGTTTATCGGCAAGAAGCCGCTCTTCATGTTCGCGCTGGGCGCCGGCGGGCTGATTGTCATGCTGTTCTCGCTGGCGAAGCCGGAGGATATCAGGCTGATGTTCGGCTTACAGATCTTCTCTAGCTTCATTATCGGCTTCAACTCGCCGCTGGTGTGGGCGATGTTCGCGGATACGGCTGATCATGCCGAATGGCGGACGGGACGGCGCAATACCGGGCTGGTCTTTGCTTCGGCGATCTTTGCCACCAAGATCGGATTCGCCATCGGCGCATGGATGCTGGGCCTGATTCTTGCCTTCTTCGGGTACGCGGCGAATGTGGCGCAGACCAGCCGCTCGATCCATGGAATCATTCTCTCGATGAGTTGGATTCCCGGAGTGATGCTGGTGATGGCCGCGGCGATGATGATGCTCTATCCGCTCAGCGATCCGATGATGGTGAAGATCGAGGCGGAACTCAAGCAGCGGCGCGGGGAGATCGAGCAATGAAGAACGCTTTCCTAAAAGCAGCTTTGCTCAGTGTTGCATTGGTAGGCCTGGCGGGCGTGGCGCGGGCGGTTGATTCTGGCGCGCGGAAGCCCGATCTTACGGTGCAGAAATGGCACGGAAACGCGATCGACTACTCCGGTTATCGCGAGGGCCAGAACCCGCAGTTGATGAAGTTCCCTACTCAGGCGCAGATTCTTGAAGACCTGAGGATTCTGGAGAAACACTGGAGGCTGATCCGGCTTTATGGTGGGGACCAGCACTCCCAGGATGTTCTGGAAGTGATTCAGCGCAACAAGCTGGGGATTAAGGTGCTGCTGGGAGCATGGTTGGATGGCAAGCCCGGCAGAGAAGGCGAGAACGCGGCCCAGATTGCCACCGCCATCCGCCTGGCCAACGCTTACAAGAAGATCGTCGTCGCCGTGGCCGTCGGCAACGAGATTCTGGTTTCCTGGTCGGATCACAAGCTGACGGAAGAAAAAGCCATCGAGTACGTAGAGCAGGTGAGGAAGGCGGTGAGCTGCCCGGTGACCGTGGCCGACGACGTGCTCTACTGGCGACAGCCAGAGGCGAAGCTGGTGGACCACGTAGATTTCATCCTTCTACACGCCTACCCGATGTGGGGCCGGGAAGATATTGACACGGCCATGGCCTCGACTATCAAGCACTACGAGAGCGTGCGCAAGGCGCATCCCGCGAAGACCATCGTTTTCGGCGAGGTGGGTTGGGCCACTTACACCGCCGGCGACCAGCACGCACCGCACGCGGGCGACGAGAAGAAGCAGAAGCGGTACTTTGAGGAGACCAGTGTCTGGGCCAAGGCCAACCACGTGACTACCTTCTTCTTCGAGGCCTTTGACGAGCCCTGGAAGGGAACTGGGACCGAGGGCCACTGGGGTCTCTTCAGCGCGGAGCGCAAAGCCAAGCTGGCGATGCAGGACTGGTATCCGGAGCTGATGCCGGCGGGACCGACCTCGCCAAGCTATGATGCGCCGGCTGCTCCCGCGGCGAGGTAGAGCTACCGCGCAAGCGTTTCGCCGAGGATGCGCAAAGAGAATCAGTGCGCATAACTCCATTCAAAAGGGAATACTATGACTACGGTTTTTGTCGGAGAGGCGCCCCTCAAATCTGATCTGCGCAAGGTGGAAGGAGGGCAAGTCGAGATCGGCGGCGAGCGTTTTTACCGCATCGTCAACTACGATGAGATGCCGCCTTTCCTAATGAGCATCGTAAGCAACTCCGATCAGTGGATGTTCGTCTCCAGTACTGGCGCGCTAACCGCGGGCCGCAGGGATCCGGATCACGCTCTGTTTCCCTACTACACTGATGACCGCATCCATGACAGCCAGGACCAGACCGGTGGCAAGACCATCTTGCTACTCGCTCGCAGCGGCCGCACCGCGTTGTGGGAGCCATTCTCGCAACGCTATGACGGGCTGTACCGCATCACCCGGAGCCTGTTCAAGAGCATCTACAGCAACAAGGTCACATTTGAGGAAGTGAACCACGATTTGGCGCTCTCCTTCTCCTGTACATGGATGTCGAGCAACCGCTTCGGGTTCGTTCGGCGCGCGGCCCTGGTCAACCTGGGAGCGGAACCCGTCGAGATCGATCTTCTTGACGGCATCCAGAACCTGCTGCCCCACGGCCTCACGCGCCGGTTCCAGTTGGAATACAGCACTTTAGCGGATGGCTACAAGGAGAACGAACTGGATCCGGAAACCGGACTGGGCCTTTTCAAACTCAGTTCCGTTCCCGCCGACAAGCCCGAGCCCAATGAGGCGCTATGTGCATCCACCGTCTGGTCAGAGGGGCTGGAACCGGCTCGCCGTCTGTTGTGCACTGCGCAACTCGATCGCTTCCGGAAGGGGGAGACGGTAGACGAGGAAACGCTCATCCGTGGCCGCCGCGGCGCTTACTTCGTCAATACCAGGCTGACACTTTCCGCGGGCCGGAGTAAAGATTGGAGCATCGTCGCGGAAGTCGACCTGGATGCAGCGCAGGTTGCCGATCTTGTGGGTCTGCTCAAGTCCGGCGGAAACCTGCGCGCGCAGCTTGATGAGGACGTCGATCGCGGCACTGCAGACCTGGTTCGCATCGTGGCCGGAGCCGATGGCCTTCAGTGCACCGGCGACGATCTGAGCTCTGACCGCCATTTCTCCAATGCTCTGTTCAACGCTATGCGCGGCGGAATCCCCGACACCGGCTACCTGATCTTCGTGCCCGACTTCAAGAGGTTCATCGGCAAGGCAAACTATTCCGTAGCAGAACGCCAGGCTGTCTTCCTAGCTGGGCTCCCGGATAGCATGCCGCACAGGCGCCTTCTCGCACTAGCAGTGGAGCAGAATGATGCGGACCTGGAGCGGCTGGCGCACGAGTACCTTCCGCTCACCTTCAGCCGCCGTCACGGCGATCCCAGCCGCCCGTGGAACATATTCGCCATCCAGGTGCAGGACGATCGGGGGGATAGGATACTCAACTACCAGGGCAATTGGCGCGATATCTTCCAGAACTGGGAGGCGCTGGCGCTGTCCTACCCCGGCTATGTCGAGAGCATGATCTTTAAGTTTGTCGACTCTTCCACCGCGGATGGCTATAACCCCTACCGCATTATGCGCGACGGATTCGACTGGGAGGTGCTTGACCCGCACGATTCCTGGTCTTACATCGGTTACTGGGGCGACCACCAGGTAGCCTATCTTCTCAAACTGTTGGAAGTTTCCTCACGCTACCATCCCGGCGCACTTCAGAGCCTGCTTACGCGCCGCGTCTTTACCTACGCCCACGTTCCTTACCGCATCAAGCCCTACCAGGCGCTCCTTGAAGATCCGCGCAACACCATCGACTTTGATGCGGCGCTTAATGGCGAGATTCACCAGCGGGTAGCGGCGATGGGCACGGACGGCAAAGCCTTGCCCGGCCCCGATGGCGAGCCTTACCGCGTGAACCTGGCTGAAAAGCTGCTGGTGCTTGCGCTGGCTCGGTTCTTTAACTTTATCCCCGAGGCCGGTCTGTGGATGAACACACAGCGGCCGGAGTGGAACGACGCCAACAACGCGCTGGTTGGCTTTGGCGTCTCCATGGTAACTCTGTACTTCCTGCGCCGGTTCCTTTCGTTTTGCCGGGGCATATTCGGTGCCACCACATCTGCCATCGATGTGTCATCAGAGGTTGCCGGCGCCTTTCGCCATGTACTGGAAGCACTGGAACGCCACGCGAACATGCTCAACGGACCAGTCAGCGACCAGGACCGCAAGGCTGTTCTTGATTCACTCGGAAGCGCGGGAAGCAGCTATAGGACCGAGCTCTACACCCACGGGTTTTCTGGCCGTCAGGCTTCGCTCTCCGGTTCGGAGTTGGTCGCTTTCTGCGACCTGGCGCTCAACTATATCGACCACTCCATCCGCGCCAACCGGCGGCAGGACGGTCTATATCACGCATACAACCTGATGAAGGTGGACGGCGACAAGGTTGTGATTCGCCGCCTATATGAAATGCTCGAGGGCCAGGTGGCGGTGCTGAGTTCCGGCGCTCTCTCCGCGCAGGAGTCGGTTGCCCTGCTCGACGTGCTCCGGAACAGCCGCCTTTACCGTGCCGACCAGAATAGTTATCTCCTCTATCCCGACCGAAAACTGCCCGGCTTCTTTGAGAAAAACAACATTCCGGCTGAGGCCATTACAGAGTTGAAGCCGCTGACGGACATGATCGAGCGCGGCGACCGGCGCATTGTGGCGCAGGATCTGAACGGCGTGGCCCATTTCAACTCAGCCTTCCGCAACAGTTCGCTGTTGAAAGAGGCTCTGCCTGCCCTGGGTCTCTCAGATGAGGAGAATGCGCGCATCCTTGCGTTGTATGAGCAGGTGTTTGACCACCAATCTTTCACCGGCCGCTCGGGCACATTCTACAAGTACGAGGGGCTTGGCTGCATTTACTGGCACATGGTATCCAAGCTCCTTCTGGCCGTCCAGGAGGTGCTGGATCGCGCCGGCACTGCGGACGAAGATCCTGCTCTGATTCAGCGGCTCATGAGCCACTACCGCGAAATCCGCGAGGGAATCGGCGTCCACAAATCGCCTGACTTATACGGCGCGATTCCTACCGATCCTTACTCCCATACGCCCGGATTTGCAGGAGCGCAGCAGCCTGGCATGACTGGTCAGGTAAAAGAGGACCTTATCTCGCGGCTCGGCGAAATGGGCGTTGTCGTCGAAGAGGGACGTCTCGGATTCCACCGGCACTTGGTCAGCGGCAACGAGTTTCTGACGCAGCCCTCACGTTTCGATTTTTACGACCTTGACGGCCGCCAGCGCACCCTCGATCTTGATCCTGGAACCATGGCATTCACCACCTGCCAGGTTCCCGTGATTGCGCATCGTTCCGGGCCGCAGAAGATCGAGATCACCCGGCATGACGGTTCTCGCCATGCGATTGAAGCGCTCTGCCTCGACGAGCAGACCAGCGCCGCTATATTCGAGCGCACCGGAGCAGTTCGCCGTCTGGATGTCTTCTACGGTTTTGAGGCGTCAAATGGAATGCCTTCATGAGAGCAATCGCGTAGTGAAGGTCAGCGGTCAACTGCTCGATGTGCATCCGGCGCCTTTCCGCAACTTCACAATCTCGATACAACGCAACGGCGGAAATCCATCGATTAAAGTGGTGTGGGGGGTGGGATGCGGCGCCTAAAAGGTTCGGTTACAAATAATAGGTCCGCCACGTACATTTACGCCGACGGCCGCCTCAGCTGCATCCAGCTCGTCGGCGCCACCCCCGGAGCCTTCAAGGAAGCCTCAAGCTATGTCTAAGGCGTCGGCGCGTATCTTCTCCCGGGTCCGAAATTTATTGCGGGGCGAGATGATTTCACAGCCGACCGACTTCGATTCCTCTTGCGAGCCGATCGAAGGAGGTTTTTCAGTTTGCTTCATTGTTGCGCGTAGCGTTGCGGGTAAGTATTACCCTATCGAATGGCTAAGATTACGATGCCGCGGAGGTGCCGAATGCGCTTTTCCGAACCATAGACGGCCATTTCAGCACGGATGTCGATCGATACATGGTTCTTACTTGGGGAGCAGCAACCCAAGTGGTTCGTCAGGAACCCCGATCAAGAGTTGCCTGATTGGATTCCACAGTTTCCCAAAGTATACCTTTCGGAACGCTTTTGACTTTGCCGACGTGCCAGCAGTTAAACTGTGCTTCGCCTGAGTAAACTGTCGCGAAATCGCCGAGTCACTCGGCGAAGAGGATTAGTCCTCACGAGTGGGCATATCGGAAGGTTTGAGATGCCGAGATTTGAGCGCGGCATGCGCCGCGCTGATTGGTTTTCAAAATGGGTGAGTTTATGCCGGGGTTAAAACCCCGGCCTACCGCAGGCCGCGGGAAGGGAATGAAGGTTGCGATCGCTATCCGTTTGCGCGCTTGCCGGGGCCGGCGGCGCGGACGGCTTCAGGGGCGTCGAACTGCTTGAAGTTGGCTTCAAAGCGGGCGGCGAGATCGGCGGCCTGGCGGTCGTAGGCCTCCTTGTCGGCCCAGGCGTTGCGGGGATTGAGGACCTCGGGCGGCACATCGGGGCAGGCGACGGGAATGTGGAGTCCGAAGGCGGCTTCTTTGACAAATTCGACGCCTTCCAGGTGTCCATTTAGGGCTGCGTGGACCAGCGCCCTGGAAACCTTGATGCTCATGCGCTTGCCGACACCGAATTTACCGCCGGACCAGCCGGTATTGACCAGCCAGCAGGCGGCGTGGTGCTGCTGGAGGCGCTTACCCAGCATCTCGGCGTAGACCCTGGGGGCCAAGGGCAGGAAAGGCGCGCCGAAGCAGGCGGAAAACTCAGGCACCGGGTCAGAGCCCATGCCGGCCTCGGTTCCGGCGAGCTTGGCCGTGTAGCCGGATAGGAAGTGGTACATGGCCTGCTCGGGCGTGAGGCGGGCGATGGGGGGCAGGACGCCGAAGGCATCGGCGGCGAGAAACATGACGTTGCGGGGATGCCCGCCGACGCCTGGGACCACGGCCTTCTCAATGAAGCTGACGGGATAGGCCGCGCGGGTGTTCTCAGTGATCTGGATGTCGGCGTAATCGGGCTGGCGGGTGAGGGGGTCGAGGATCACGTTTTCAAGCACCGAGCCGAAACGGATGGCGCGGTAGATCTGCGGCTCCTTCTCTTCGCTCAGGTCAACGCACTTGGCGTAACAGCCGCCCTCGAAGTTGAAGATGCCGGCGGCGCTCCAGCCGTGCTCGTCGTCGCCGATGAGGCGGCGCGCGGGGTCGGCGGAAAGGGTGGTTTTGCCGGTGCCGGAGAGGCCGAAAAACAGGGCGGTGACGCCGTCCGAGCCGACATTTGCCGAGCAGTGCATGGGCAACACGTCGCGCTGCGGGACGAGGAAGTTCATGACGCCGAAGATGGACTTCTTGATCTCGCCGGCATACTTGGTGCCGCCGATGAGGATGATTTTG
>Ga0187852_1002636_pt1 | contig 14290 bp, 9 predicted proteins | sample June2016WEW_6_40_FD_134511 | JGI IMG/M metagenome (GOLD analysis project Ga0187852, IMG submission 134511) | Peatland microbial communities from SPRUCE experiment site at the Marcell Experimental Forest, Minnesota, USA - June2016WEW_6_40 | ecosystem: Environmental > Terrestrial > Soil > Wetlands...
CGCCAGGTTCACGCTCACAAAGCCGTCCGCCGGAATCGTCACCGTCATCGAGTCCGCGACCACTGCCTGGCCCGCCGCGGTCGTGAACGCCGGCCAGTTGATCACCAGTGTCCCCGCGCCCGGCTGCCCGTTCGCCAGATACACCGTCCCCGCGACCGTCGTCGTGCTCACGCCCTGCGCCCACACCGTCGCCGCCAGCCCCATCGCCAGCAACCACACCGCAACCGCGCGTCCCATCGACATGAGCAATCCGGTAAGTAAACAATGACACCCCGTGCCCCATCCATTCGCCGTATTTCTGGCGAATAGGTGGGAAACCTCAGCACTATTTAATTGCCGGATCAATCGCGATCCGTGCCCCATCCTTTTCGCGCCTTTTCCAAAAAGGGTGGGTGCGCCTGCGTTCGCGGTGCAATTGTCCTGCCGGCTAACTTGCTCGCTCGCCGGCTTGCTGACTCGCCAACTAGGCGTCCGCAATCCTTCGTCCTTCATGAGCTTCATTCCCATCGCGTCCTTCTTCCTGCCGCATTTCCCCGCACCCCGCGAGGCTTCCAAATCCCCGATCGATCCGGCGACCAAATACCGTGAGGGTGCCCCATCCATTCAGCGTTCTTTGCTGAATGGGTGGGAGACGGGAGCATTATTTGAGGGCCGGATCAATAAGTCCCCTATTCGTTGCCCGCCAACCCGCCAACTCGCGAACTTGCGAACTCGCGATCATGCGCGCCAGCGCATGCGAACTTGCGAACCCGCTAACTCGCCTTCTGATCCCTGACCCCTGATCCCTGATCCCTGTCTTCTTCCATGCTCTCGTCCCACTCCGGCTCCGACGCCAGCAGCTCCGCCCAGCTCGGCCCCTCCCGCTTCTTCTTCTTCTTCGCCTCGTTGCTTTGCTTCTTCTTCTCAATCAGCGACAGCATCATCTCCGTCCCGCGCATGTCGCCCTTTTGCGCTTTGCTCACCAGTTTCTCGGCAAGCAGGGCGCTGTTCACCTTCACCACCGCTTTCACCGCGTGGCGCAGCTTCTTCCGCGCCCCCTTGTAGTCCTCAAGATTCTCGGGAACGACCACCTCGCCCTTCCGCTCCTCCCCCTCCTTCTCTTTCTCGTTCGCCTTGAGTTGCTTTGCCGCCCTCTTCCCCCGCCTCTTCGCCGCCGTGGCCTTCTTCTTTTGTTCCGCAACGTAGATGTCGTCCAATTTGCTCCTGCTCATCTGCCCACCTCTCCGGCTCCGCCGTCCCCGCCTCCGCGCTCCTTCCTCGGAAAAGTGAAGGGGCAACTCGCTCCGAGTTGCCCCTTCTGTTCTTCCTCCTCACGCCGTTGCCCCATTCCGGCTTCTTGCTCGCATCTCTTACACGTGGCGAGAATTTGTACCGCCGGTCTCCAGACCCCCGCAGGGCGGACCGCTGTTGAAAACGGGACTCGGTGCCCCACTCCGCCGCCGCAGATTCAAGAAGACTAGGAAAGCTCCTTCCGCTCTCCCGCCCGTAACCTCGATTTCGGTACGAATGCCATTAGCTTACCCAATTTGGCAGGAATCATCTGCAAAAGATTTTTTCTTTACATAAATCTATCGTTTCAATAACTTACATCCCACCCCGCCCCCGCCAAACTTTGACAAGCCCAACCGGCACTGCCATCCACCCCGCCCAAGCCAACCATTTGCCCCGAAAATGCCGTCTATCGAGTCCATGCCGCGCAGCCGCCTTGCCGGGCAGCCATCAGCTGAATACTTGCCTCGGCGACAACGCCTCATGCGACTAGGGCGGATTCGAAGACATTGACGCGAACAGTTCGATTGCATCGTTTGGTATCGTATGATAGCATTTGACAGTAATGGAGGCGGTATGGCTGAAGAGTGGATGACCATTGAGGAAACGGCACGCTACCTGCAAATTGGGAAAACAGCACTCTATGACCTTGCGAGAGAAGGTACCCTCCCATCAAATAAGGTCGGCGCCAAGTGGCTCTTCAGCAAGCAGGACTTGGACGCCTGGGTACGTTCAAACATCCCTCTTGAGCAGTTCTTCATGAAGACGCCCGCCCACATTGAGGAGAACTTGCAACTCCGCGAGCCCCAAGTTGAGGCATACAGGGCGTTATACGAATACTTCAAATCCGGGAAGAAGGCGGCTATCATTCAGATCCCCGTAGGCTGCGGGAAATCTGGCATCGCGGCGATCGCGCCTTTCGGCATCGCGAAGGGACGTGTGTTAGTCATCGCGCCGAACCTCACAATCAAGGAAGGCCTTTTCGAATCCCTAGACGTTACCAATCGACAGAAATGTTTCTGGCGGAAGCGAAGCGTCCTCACAGAAGAGGCGATGATCGGTGGACCTTTCGTGACGACGCTAGATACTGGAAATCTCTCAGTTTGCGAGAAGTCCCACTTCATCGTCACGAATGTGCAGCAGCTTTCCACTAATCCAGAGAAATGGCTGCACCGATTCCCGCAGGATTTTTTCGACATGCTCATCGTCGATGAGGCACACCATTCTCCGGCGGACAGCTGGCAGCAAGTACGGGAGTATTTCGCTGCCGCTCGCGTCATCAACATGACGGCGACGCCCTTCCGAGCAGACGCCCAGGAGATCGAGGGCGATCTTGTCTACCGCTACCCATTCAAAAAGGCCACCTTCAATGGTTACATCAAGCGAGTGACTGCTCTTTATGCGGCACCAAGTGAGCTTCAATTCACCGCGCAGGGAGAGACAAAAACGTATACGCTCGAACAGGTCCTGGAGATGAAAGAGAAAGACTGGTTCAGTCGTGGCATTGCTCTTTCCGATCCGTGCAATGAGACCATAGTCGTCAACAGTTTGCAAAAATTGGAGCAGCTCCGGGAAACCGGAACAGCTCATCAACTAATTGCAGTAGCTTGCAGCGTAAATCATGCGCGCAAGATTGTGCAGATGTACGAGGCGCGCGGATTCAAGGCTGATCTCATTTTCAGCGAGATGGATGAGGACGAAAAGGTCGCCGTGAAACGCCGCCTCACAAGCGGCGAACTCGACTGCATCGTGCAGGTGCAGATGCTCGGCGAGGGCTTCGACCACCCGAAGCTGAGCGTCGCTGCCATTTTCCGGCCGTTTCGTAATCTTGCTCCGTACATTCAATTCGTCGGGCGAATTTTGCGGGTCATCGTCCAAAACAGTCCGGGCCACCCGGACAACTACGGCTATATCGTGACCCATGCAGGGATGAACCTCGATCAAAGGCTCAGGGAATTTAAATTGTTCGAAAGCGACGACCAGAAATTCTGGGAGGACGTGATTGCCGGAAAGGAACCCGAGCCGCCTGCGCGCGTGTTGAGCGGCGAAGCACGGATGAAACTGTCCGAGTCGGCTGTAGTGGAATACGAGATTGTTGATTCGCTGATTGAGGAACAGTTCACGTCCGCCGACCAGGAAGACATTATCAAGGAGCTACGGGAAGAATTTGAACTTCTTGGCCTGGACCCTGAAAAGGCAGATGCATTCATCCTTGAAAACGCAGGCGTTAGAAAAATGTCGAAGTCAGCTCAACCCTACCAGGTGCTCCCTCAACGCGAATGGGAGACGAGGAAAAAAGGACTGAACGACCAGGTTAACCGGACTGCCAATCTCCTCATCAACAGACTGAATATCAACCGAGCCGGCCGGGAACTGATCAACACCGGCATCGCGGCGACGAACAACTTCGTGGCTTGCGTCACGCTCATCAACAAGGAGCTTAAGAAGAGATACCCGAAACCACGCAATGAGTGGAGCACCGAAGAATTCCAAACAGCGATAGCCGAGCTGGAAGATGTCCTCAACACGCTGACGCGCAGATTCAAGGGGATATTAAATGACAAAGCCAAAGGGTAAGACACCGTCCCTGTTGTCCATGTCAACTGGCGTGCCTGAGGCACATAAATGCGGGAGGCAAACGCAATGTGACCGCTGCGACCAAACAGTTTCGACGGGGCAGACCTGCTTCCGGATACCACGACTGAAGGCCGGCTTCACAAGCCGACCTATTTTCTGCACTGGGTGCACGGGAGACATCATCGAACAGACCAAGACCGAATTATCTGCTCTAGAGGAGGAACTCCAACAAATCCTGAAAGGATGACCCGCAGGCAGGAAGCACAGGCGGATAGGCGCACGCCCCCCCGAAGCCACGGATCGATCCCGCCAAACGCCCTTCGCGCCCGTCCCTGCACTCCGCTCATCCGCTTACCCGCCGCCCACGGTTCACGGTCCACGGTTCACGCTTCACGGTCCACGCTCCCTCGCTCCCTTGCTCCCTGTTTTCCCCAGCTTCCTCTTCCACCCGCGCTCCTCCGCCAGCTCCGCCAACGTCTTTCCCCCGCGCGGCACAATCGCGTACACCAACTTGCAGCCCATCGTCTCGGCCATCTTCTCGAGCGCCCGCAAGCTGATCGATCTCTGCTCCTCGCTCTTCTCCAGCCGGAAGATCACCGACACATTCACCCCCAGCTCCCGCGCCATCTCGTTTGCCTTGAGGCCCAGCCCTTGCCGAATCCTCCGCAGACAGTGCGGCGGGCACAACACCTTCTTCGCCGCAGCCCGGAATATCCGCTGTTCATGGTCCAACTTCTCCCGCAGCAACACCCGTTCCCCGTTCCGCATCCTCCCCGCCTTTCCCGTTCCTACTCCCTATTGCCTATTCCCTACTCCCTGTTCTTCCCACCTTAGCCAATCCCCTCGAAATTATCGGCAAAATGCGAGTTCAGGTGTACGAATCGTCATTTTCGTATCGCTTCAGGTGGAGTAAAACGTCAAAACGTGCGACTTCAAGTGCACGTTTTCGCATCTCCCAAAAGCCGCACGTTTTTGCCGCATGCCGATTCTGCAATTCATGCACCTACAGGTGCACGCTTTCCGCCCGGTTCCACTCCGCGAACCCGCGAACGTGCGCGCCAGCGCACGCAAACTCGCGAACTCGCCAACTCGCTCCCTGCTCCCTGCCGGGGTCCCCGGCGGCATCGCCGCTGGGGTGGCTTGCTCCCTGCTGTTAGCATCCTTGCTATGTATTTCTCGCCTCGCAGCGCCCGCTGCGCAGCCTTGGCCTTCCTTCTCTGCGCAACCACCTTCCTGCCCCTTTGCGCCCAGAACTCTGCTTCAGCCACTCCCGCTCCCGCCCCTTCCAGCCAAAGGCCCGTCCAGACCATAAGCCAGATCGCCATTTCGCCCGACGGCAAGCGTCTCGCCTGGATCGAAGGCGCTGAAATTCGCGTCGCTCCTCTCGCCACTCTCGACAAGAGCCAGCGCGTCACCGCCGCGCGCTCGCCCGGCGACTCCTGCACGGAATCCGCTCCCGTCTGGTCGCCCGACTCGGCCGCCCTCGCCTTCTTCTCCGATTGCGCCGACCTCGGCGGCCAGGCCGATCTTTATCTCTCGCGTCTTGACGGCAAACCGCCTCAGCGTCTTTCCCAGCTCCACGGCTACGTCGGTGCGCCGGCCTTCTCCCCCGACGGCAAGCGCATCGCCTTCCTTTATGTCGAAGGCGCCACCCGTCCCGCCGGCGCCCTAGCTGCCATAGACGCGCCTTCCGGCGTCATCGGCGAAGATCGCAGTGATGTCCAGCGCGTCGCCGCTGTTTCCGTCTCCGCCGCTCAACCCTCCGCGCCCACTTTCCTCACCCCCGCCAGCCTCCACGTTTACGAGTTCGACTGGTCGCCCGATTCCCAATCCCTCGCCTACGTCGCCGCCGATCCGCCCGGTGAAAACAACTGGTGGATCGCCAAGCTCTACACCCAGTCCGTCAGTGCTCCACCCAATTCGACGAACGCTTCATCCACCACAACTGAGGGTGCACCATCCCACAAGCCTGCGGGTGCCCCATCCTTCTCCTCCGTCGCGACCAGCGGCGGAGGAGAAGGGTGGGAGACGACGCCGAAGGTAATCCTCTCCCTCTCCGACATCTCCGGCCCTCTCCACGGCCTCCAAATCGCCCTTCCCCGTTGGTCGCCCGACGGCAAGGCCATCGCCTTCATCGGCGGCCTCATGAGCGATCAGGGCGTCACCGGCGGCGACGTCTGGATCGTCGCTGCCTCCGGCGGCGCCCCGCGCAATCTCACTCCCGGCCGCCCCGCATCCTCGCAATGGATCGCCTGGGGCGACGACGAGCACATCTTCACCTGCGAGCTCGCCGACGGCGTCAACCGCCTTGTGCGCTTCCGATTGCAGGGCGACCGCACCAGCGAGAGCGTCGCCACCAGCTTCGCCACGCCCCTCTTCACCTATCCCGGCTCGGTCGGCATTGGCAGCTTCGATCCCAGCCTCGCCGTCGCCGCCGATCGTTCCCTCTTCGTCTTTCAGGCCAGCACCTTCAACCAGCCCCCAGAGATCTTCGCCGCCGGACCCGCCGCAGCCGCGCTCGCGCCCGTTTCTTCCGCTGGCGCCTCTGGCCTCGCCCAGCTCTCCCACTTCAACGACGGCCTCAAGCCCACGTGGGGCGATGCCACCTCGCTTACCTGGACCGACGACAACTTCCACATTCAGGGCTGGCTGCTTCTGCCCGCGCGCTACGATCCCAACAAAAAATACCCGCTCATCGTCGAGGCCCACGGCGGTCCCGCCGCCGATGTCGCCTCAAGCTGGAATGGCGGCGGAGGCGGCTTCAGCGCCACGGGCTATTCCGCCCTTGGTTACTTCGTCCTCATGCCCAACCCGCGCGGCAGCTTCGGCGAGGGCGAAGCCTTCACCCAGGCCAACCGCAAGGACTTCGGCTACGGCGACCTCCGCGACATCCTGGCCGGCGTGGACACGGTCCTCGCCAGATATCCCGTCGACCCCAGCCGCGTCGGCATCACCGGCTGGAGCTACGGCGGTTTCATGACTATGTTCGCCGTCACCCAGACCCATCGCTTCCGCGCCGCGGTGGCCGGAGCCGGAATTTCAGACTGGCTTTCGTATTACGGCGAAAACTCCATCGACCAGTGGATGATTCCCTACTTCGGCACCTCGGTCTACGACGACCCCCAGGTCTACGCCAAAAGCTCCGCCGTCACCTTCATCAAAAACGTCACCACCCCCACCCTAGTGGTGGTCGGCGACCGCGACGGCGAGTGTCCCGCGCCCCAGTCCTTCGAGTTCTGGCACGCCCTTCGCGACCTTCATGTCCCCACGCGGTTGGTGGTTTACCCCAACGAGGGCCACGGCTTTTCCGATCCCGCCCACCGCATCGACGTCCAGCAGCGCGCCATGGACTGGTTTGCCCGCTATATGCCCCCCACGCCCTGATGCAGCGCTTGCTTCCCATGCGGCTTCGCTATGAGTCTATTCAGCAGGACCGCCTGACAGACCGGTTCTATACCAGAGGCAGCCCCACCCTGATACACTTTTTTCTTGGAGTATTCGGTGTGTGTCCCGCCTCCTAGGCCGTGCGCGGTAGTGTGTCGCCGCGGTGCTCGATCTCGGGTGCGATCCACCTGTTGCGGGCCGGCCCTGGGCAGCATATGGGGTAGCGATAACTGGTTTTTCTTTACGTGTTCTTAGCGACCGTTCCGCGGTTCGACGGCGCGGAGCGGGGAGGATTCATGCGGCGGTTCTTGACGCTTGTCTGTTTGCTTGGCCTGGCCCTTCCGGCCGGCATTTCAATCTCCGGCTGCATACGCAACCCGCAAGGGAACTATTGCAACGGCCTCGGTTACGGACTGAAGGATAATCAGATCGCATCCCTCACTCTGCAGCCGCAGACCGCCGGCTTCTCGCTGGCCTATGGGCAGACTGCCCAGGTGTTGTCGCCCCAAGCCTTAACTTGCAAGGGCGACACGGTCCCTATCCCTTCCGGTCAGGTCACCTACGGCATCTCCAACAACCAGTTGGTTGACATCTCGCCCGTCGCTACTCTGTGCGCCGGCACGTGGAACCGCAACACCGGCGGCGGCATCGCCGACTACACCTACTGCAATCCTCCCAATCCGCTGCCGTCCACCGACGGTCTGCCCTACAGCATTGTCTATCTCACGGCCACGGCGGCCTCCGTTACCTCAAACCCCATCCCCGTCTTCGTTCACGCGCCGGTCACTGCTATCAATCTGGTTACTACGTCTCTCTCCACTTCCTCCTCCGGCTCCTCGTCGCAGCAGTGCTACTCCCAGAACCAGCAAGCGCAACTCAACGCCGAGGCCTGCTACGCCGTCACCGACAGCAGCGGCGTCACCCATCAGTACGAGTTCTGCGCTCCACCTTCCGTGACCTCCAATTTTGCTTGCACAGGCGGCGCCGTTCCCTCGCCGAACATCATTGCCAGCGGCACGTTTATCGCACCGTCCGCCGGCGCCAACGGCAGCATCACGGGTTCGCTCTATTTGTCCGGCGGATCGATTGCCGGAACCACGGGGCAGACTTGCGACGTCAGCGGATTCAATGGCGGCTCGAGCGGAGCAACCGCGACGCTTCAGTTGACGGGAGCGAATACGGTCGCTGCCGGGACCGCGCTCACCATGATCTCGGGGGGCTCTGGCGCAACCGCGCCACCCACGCAAGCCACGCTCTCCAGCGGCACAGCCACCTGCTCGGGGACCATTCAGATCGGTCAGGTTTATGGATCGGCAGGGCAGTATTGCTATCTGACCAACTTCAATAACGGCTCGTCCGGAGCGACAGCCTCGGTATCCCTGACCGGCACGAACACCATCCCCGCCTCAACTCAGCTCACGGTCACAAACGGCGGCGTCGGAGCCACTGCTCCGCCAACCTTGGCGCTCATGACGAGCGGAACGGCAACTTGCGCAGGGGAGGCCGCCGTCAGCACCGTCCTCACTCCGGTCCCCAGTTGCGGCTCGTCCATCGGAACCCTCGCCTTTGTGAGCAGCAATTCGACCGTCGCCAGCATCAGCCCCGAGACCCTCGCCAGTCCCTACTCCACCATCACCGCACTGCAGCCGGGAACGACAACCATCACGGCAACCATCGCCCAATCGGCAGGATCGGCCGGCTATTTCTCCGCCTGCCCGCCGAAATCCATTAAGGTCTCTCTGGCCGACGGCGCCACGAGCGGCGTTGTCACCCAAGGCGTCACGCAGAACCTTACCACCACGGTCATCGACACCAACAACAACCCCATCACCGGCTTGAGCCTCACCTACCAGTCCACCAACCCGGTCGAAGTTACGGCCGGAGGCGGGGGCGCGATCACCGCTACTTACCCCGGTGTCGCTTCCATCTATGCCCTGTGCGAGCCGCCCGCTTGCAATCCGGCCCCCATCAATGAATTCGGCCTGAATGGCACCGGTCTGGCGCTGGCTTCCAATCCTGTCAGCATCACCGTTCCCGGCGTCACAAGTAACTACGCCTGGTTCGCGGCGCCCGGCGAGTCGCAGTATTTCTCGGCGATTGAACTGCTCACGGGCAACCCCGGCGCTACCGTTCGCCTACCCTATGTTCCCAACTCCGTGGTCATGGATCAGCTGGGTGTCAGCCTCTACTTCGGGTCGTCCCGCGAGTTGATGATTTACTCCACCAGCAGCAACGGCACTACCAAGCAGGACGCCTCGGTCCCCGGCGTCGTGCTGGCCGTCTCTCCGGCCGCCAATCAGTTGCTCATCAACGATCAGGTCCGCGGGCTGTTCTATCTCTACAACATCTCCTCCGGAAGTTCGTCCAGCTACGGCGGAATGGGAGCGGCCGCCGCCTGGACCCCCGATTCCAGGACCCTTTACATCGTCGACAGTGCCTCCTTGGGCGGAAGCCACACCGACACTCTTTACGTTTATAACTACGAGACCGGCTGGAGCACCTATCCGCTTTCTGCCTCTCCAAGCTCGTGGTCCGCGAATCCGGAGGAGCCTATTGGGCGCAGCCTTGCTATCACGGTGCCTGGTGTCGGAGCTTATCTGAGCGGCAACCCCACCGTCGCCCGCACCTGGTGCCCCTCAGGCACGGTCGGCGACAACAGTAGCATTCTCTTCTATCCGCAACCGGCAACCGACACAACCGACCTGGAGAACGTACAACAGACAGATGTGCTTGCGGCCACGTCCGACGGACAGCACATGCTCGGGGCATGGCTCAACGGGGCGAATATCACGCTCTACGACATCGGACTCAGCATTCCGCCTAACTCGACTTATCCCTCCGCCCTGTGCCCTGAAGACACTTCGGCAACGCCGCAAACCATGACGCCGCTGGCCACCAATCCCTCCATCAACGGGACCGTCACTTTGGGCACTGCAAACGGCGCGACGACGCTCAGTGCAACCCAAGTGAACCAGGTTGTTACCGGCACAGCGCCCTCCACGGCGAGCGTCACCACGGCCGTACCCATTGCCTTTATCACCTACAACGGCGCGGCCACCGGCAACCAACTGCCCTACTATCTGCCCCAGTCGAACGGCAGCCAGGTCCTACAGCCCGGTTACGTAACTTTCAAATACAACAACAATACTTCCACCACCGCACCGCCCGCCTCTGAGGCCACCGCTCCGCTCGCCGGCGTCTTTTCGCCCGATAACTCCATCTTCTTCGTCTCCACCGCGGGCGACAACTGGATTCACTTCATCAGCATTCCCCCCAACGTGAGCCTGTCCAACCCACCCGTCGATTCACAGCAGTACAGCCCCAACCTGCCCGCTTGCACACCGGTCTCTGAGGGCGGCAACGATGCCGGCTGTCTCTATCCGACGACTTTGCCGGCGCCAACTCCCTCCACCTACGTTCCCGCTACGGTGATCGTCGTCAAGCCGCGCTCGGTGACATAGTCCCAAGCCAGAAATCAGAGAGCAACAATCCGTGGTTTTCGGGCGCTCTACATGGGCGCCCGTTGATTTGTACGCGAGGACAGAATTACGGCATTTTCGGAAGGCAAATATCCCTTTACATCAAGTAGAACATATGGCAAACTGTTCTTATTATGAAGCCGACACAGAGCATTCCGAAGCATTTACGCTATACGATTCAGAGCTTTAACGCCGAATTTCCCGACAATGACGCTTGCCTCGATTGGCTCAAGGCGCAGCGCTGGCCGGATAGCGTGATCCCCTGCGGGAAATGCGACAAGGATCGCAAGCATCACCGTGTCACTGGGCGTCCAGCTTACGCCTGTGACTATTGTGGGAGCATGATCTCTCCGATGGCTGGCACGATCTTTGAGAAGTCGAGCACTTCGCTCCGCACATGGTTCTATGCCATGTACCTGATGTCTGCTACCCGTTGTGGCATCTCCGCAAAGCAGATTCAGCGCGAGACTGGCGTTACCTACAAGACCGCTTGGCGCATGTTCAAACAGATTCGTACCCTGATGTCGGAGGATGTCAGTCTGGAGGGCGAAGCGGTGGAGATGGATGAAACCTATGTAGGAGGTCGCCGCCATGGTCGGAGAGGACGCGCTAGAGTTGATGACCCACAAAAGACCTGCGTCGTGGGAGCAGTAGAGCGTAGAGGCCGCGTTCGCGCTAGGGTTTCCAAGGATGCCCGCAGAAAGACCCTCCACGGGATCGCACGGGAATACATCCTTCCAGAATCGACGGTTTATACAGACGAGTTCACCGGCTACGATGGTCTGGATGCCAACGGTTATCAGCATCGCCGCATCAATCACGCTCAAGGCATATACGTGATGGGCGATATTCACACGAACACGATTGAAGGATTTTGGAGCTTGGTAAAGAGAGGAATTGGCGGGGTCTATCACTCGGTCAGCAAGAAGTATTTGCAGACGTACCTTGACGAATACTCGTTTAGGTACAATCGTAGGAACAGCGGTCAGCCGATGTTCACTTCGCTTTTGGAGCAAGTTGCGGAGCAGGCCGAATAGCCGCTCGCCTCAAGAGGCCGTGAAAGGCAGTTGCGCTTAGTGAGTGCATTTTGCTTTCAACCTCTTTTGATGGCTTAAAATCTCGATTCACGGGTTGATCGCTGCTACCTTGCCGGGTTAAGCGTATGCCCGCCATATCTCCATCAGTTTAGCACGATGGAAGAAATGACGGGAGTGTGCATTCCTTACTGCTCAAAGTGAGCGATAACTCGCTCGATATACTGGACCATCTCGTTCAGCGTTTCCATGATGTGCCTACCCGCCAAAACATCCGGTTCGCCAAAAGCTATATCGATAAGAACACGCGCCTGTCTATCCGTTACATGGTTTCCCTTGATGAGCAAGAGTACATCGCCAGCTTCAAGAAATGCAGGCACGGCGAATCGATGCTCGGTAGGCTCCCGAGTGAGAGTCATTTGGTATTGCCCGACTCTCAGGGTGGTGACAACGAGGAGATGGTGCTTGTCAATGATGTCAAGCGAATGGAGCCCCCACAAGAGATTATTCCCTCGTTTGTATGGACGGAGCCTATCAATATCGCCCTTGGCCGTTATAGGCATTCCATGTGTTTTTCCTGGCGATTCGGTGTTATATCTTTCGAGAGTCTCTGCGATAGGAAAATAGACCCCCTTGACGGATTTGCCAGCGTCTCGAACAAGCTGACAAGCAACGTAATCGAGAGCTGTTCGCAAATTGTGGATGGCATCTCCCGCGATCAACGGAATTTCGGGAGGAACAACGGGAACGTTTTCGATAACGTAGCGGGTAAGGTCCGATTCTGCATCGAAATAGGGGACCGTGAGGTGAGCATCAAACCCAACGGCCTTTATCCGTTCGACATCAAGATCAGCGATGTGCTTCTTTGCCCGCTCGACCTTTAATTGAGCTTCGCGCATCTGCACCATCTATCAATTATATGTCTATACTTGACGCGCGGGGATAATTGCCTTTCGGAAATACTGTGAACTCTTGAGAGCCCTGGATGTGGATTTTACTTCCACCCCGACGACGAAGACCTGTCGTTGGGGACCCCGGAAAGGAAAAATCCACTCAGCAGCTGTGGCTTCGGCCTGCACCATTTCCGAAAACGCTATGGGCGCGAAAGACTCCGCTTCGAGGTCGTCGGATTTGCGGCACGGGAAGGCGGAAAAATGCGCGCCGGAGGGTGAAATCGACGACCTGCGGGTGCACGAATTCTGGATTTGGAAAAACGCGAATACGTGCGGTTTTTGAGACCGGCCAAAACGTGCACCTGGAGTCGCACGTTTTGGCATTTAACTCCACCTGAAGCGATACGAAAACGGCGATTCGTACACCTTGACTTGGGAATTTTGCGAGAAACAGAGAACGAGAGGTCAGGAACCAAGGGAACGAGGGAGCACGGGAGCAAGAAGGCAGGGTGGGCCACATCTGACTCCGCTACAATCGACTTATGATCAAGGGGATTTCGATCCTGCGCCCGGCCGGTAACGCTGCGGCTTACGAACGGTTGAGCGGCTTTTTCGCCGCCCTCGGTTTCGCTCCCGGCAAAGGATGGCAGGAGGAAGACTCGCGCGGCGCGTCGTTCCTGGCCCCGCTCAGTAATCTCGAGTTTGTCGATGGCCGCTTCCCATCTACCGCCGATCTCCTCATTGAAGTCACGTCCCTCGACTCCATCCATCAAGTGGCCGAAGCCTGGCTTCGCGCCCAGGGCGGCGACGCGGCTTTGAGCCGCCTTTCGCCCATCTCCGAGACACATTGGAAGTCGCGCCTCTTCACCGTCGAGCCCGAGCCCGGCTTCCGTTTCAGCTTCTGGGCGTGGTCCGACCCGTTCAAGGGCAAGCCCGTCGCGCTCGAAGGCGATCTTTCTGCAGAGGGGATGAAGTTCGCGATCGTGGTCTCGCGCTGGAACGCCGTCGTCACCGACCGCCTGCTCGAGGGCGCCCTCGACGCGCTTCTGCGCAGCGGCGCCGCCCGCTCCGATATCAAAGTCATTCGCGTTCCCGGCGCGTGGGAGATTCCCGCCGCGGCGCGCGCCTCAGCCAGTTCCGGCCGCGTCCACGCTATCGTCACGCTGGGCTGCCTGCTGCGCGGCGAAACCGCGCATTACGAGGCCATCTACAACGAAGTCGCCCGCGGCATCGGCCAATCGCAGCAGGAAACAGGCATTCCCCACAGCTTCGGGGTGCTCACCTGCGAGACCCTCGAACAGGCTCTCGACCGCGCCGGCATCAAGGGCGGCAATAAAGGTTTTGAGGCCGCCGCCGCCGCCATCGAAATGGTGAGCCTCAGCCGCAAGATTGAGCAAGGCGGTCCCGCTTGACCAGCCGCCATCGCCGCAAGTCCCGCGAGCTCGCCATGCAGATGCTCTTCCAGGCCGACGTCGGCCGCCACACCCCCGACCAGGTCCGCGCCACCTTCTGGAAGGCCGGCGACCCCGTCGAGCCCGAAGTCAGCGGCTTCGCCGAAGACCTCTTTCGCGTGGCCGTGGAGCGCCAGGAAGAGATCGACGCGCTTCTCAGCAGTCACTCCACGCACTGGCGTCTCGATCGCATGCCCGCCGTC
>Ga0187852_1002638_pt1 | contig 14270 bp, 6 predicted proteins | sample June2016WEW_6_40_FD_134511 | JGI IMG/M metagenome (GOLD analysis project Ga0187852, IMG submission 134511) | Peatland microbial communities from SPRUCE experiment site at the Marcell Experimental Forest, Minnesota, USA - June2016WEW_6_40 | ecosystem: Environmental > Terrestrial > Soil > Wetlands...
ACGTGCGCAAAGTCATGGCCGTCGGCACAACGGACCCCGGCCTCGAGGAGCTGCTGTTCCAATACGGCCGCTACCTGCTCATCTCCTGTTCGCAGCCTGGCGGTCTGCCCGCAAATCTGCAGGGTCTCTGGAACGACAGCAATAATCCGCCGTGGCATTCCGATTATCACGCGAACATCAACGTGGAAATGAATTACTGGCCGGTCGAAGTGGCGAACCTGTCCCCGTGCCACCAGCCGTTCTTCGATCTCGTTCAGAGCCAGCTCCCGGCCTGGCGCAAGGCCACTGACGCCTCGCCCGACCTCAAGACGCCCGCCGGCACGATGACCACGCGCGGCTGGGCTATCCGCACCTCGCACAACATTTACGGCGGCATGGGGTGGAAATGGGACAAAACGGCCAACGCCTGGTATTGCCACGGTTTCTGGGAACACTACGCCTTCACCGGCGACAAAAAATACTTGAAGAAGACGGCCTGGCCGGTGATGAAGGAAACCTGCGAATTTTGGATGGACCATCTGAAGACTTTGCCGGATGGCAAACTGGTCGTGCCTAATGGCTGGTCGCCCGAACACGGGCCGGTCCTGGACGGCGTGAGTTACAATCAGGAAATCGTCTGGGACCTGTTCAACAACACTGTCGCCGCGGCGGACGCGCTCGGCGCGGACAAGGCGTTTCGCGATAAAATCGCTGCGATGCGCGATAAGCTGGTCACGCCGGGAATCGGGAGTTGGGGCCAGTTGCTCGAATGGATGACCGAATTGCACGATCCGAAATATCCGGAACTCGACACGCGCAATGACCATCACCGCCACACGTCGCATCTGTTTGCGGTGTATCCCGGCCGGCAAATCAGCATCGTCAAAACGCCCCAACTGGCGGCGGCGGCGAAGGTTTCCATCAACGCGCGCGGCATTGCGCCGGACAGCGACGTGCGCGAATGGTCGTTCGCGTGGCGCACCGCCCTGTTCGCGCGCCTGCACAACGCCGAGGGTGCGCATTTGATGCTCCAGCAGTTGTTTTCCGCGCGCAACACCTGCCCGAATCTTTTCGGCCTGCATCCGCCAATGCAGTTGGACGGCAACTTCGGCATCACCGCCGGCATCTGCGAAATGCTGCTGCAATCCCACGAGGACGAAATCAACCTGTTACCGGCGTTGCCGAAGGCCTGGCCCGACGGCAGCGTGAAAGGCCTGCGTGCGCGCGGCGGCTTCGCGGTGGACCTGGCATGGAAGGACGGTAAATTGGTTTCTGCCACCGTGCATTCGCTCCTCGGCAATCCCTGCCGCCTGCGCTACGGCGACGTGACCCGCGACGTGAAAATCAAGAAGGGCAAAACGTTTCAGTGGGACGGACAATCTGCGCCGAAATAAAATTCAAATTGCCGCAGTCCGCCATCGTCAAATCTACCTTCCGCTGTTGCCGGGATTGGCCAGGGCATGGTCCGCCGGGAAATTCTGGCCGGACCAGATTTTACGGGCCGTCCAGTCCGCCGCCGGCCCGCTCCAAAACGGGTGGCGGGCGGGCAACCCCAGCGGCAAAAAGACAGAAGTGCAGAGATACAGGCTGCCGGTGCTGATGTAGGGTTCCGCCAGACCCGGTTGATGGCCGGCCAGACCGACCCGCAACCAGCCATCGGCGTCAAAGGTGTCCGCCACTCCCAAGGTGCGCCGGATCACCGCCGTCAACGCCGCCCGCACTTGCGGGGATTTGACGCCCTCCGGCAATTCATCGCGCAACGCCATTTGCGCCAGCAATTGGAACGCGCCACATCGGTAGGTGATGGAACGGCCAATCGCCGGATAGCTGCCGTCCGGTGCAATCAAGCGTTCCTGCACGGCCGCATAACGTCGCGCCCGTTGCCGCACCGCGCCGAGCGGCTCCGCCCATCGGTTTGAAACCTTGCCGATGTGTTCCAACACGTCCAGCAGGAATGGCTGGATGACGAAACTGTTGTAATAGTCCCAGTGGAATTCCGCGCCGTCGCCATACGCACCGTCGCCTTTATACCATTGTTCGAAGGCACGAATGGCGGTTTCGATGGGCTGTGGCCGCCATTCTTCGCCGATGCTGGCGAGAAAGGTTTCAATCATCGCGGGAAAAAGCAGCCAGTTGCTCTGGCCGGCTCGGAAGCTGCGGGTTGATTTCAATGCTGTCACCAGCCGTTCCTGTGTTGGTTTCTCCAGTTTTCCCCAAAGTTCGCCCGGCGACCGCAAAAAGGCATGGGACAGGAACGCCGCATCCACCAGACACTGTCCGTCGGCAGTGAAGTTGATGAAGTCCGGCGATTGGGGATTCGTCGCCTGGGCCAGTCCCCGGCGGGCGAAGTCGGCGAAACGGCGTCCCAGCTCCGCTTCCTCGGCGGTTTTGTCCGCCAACTCCAGCCACGGCGCAAGACCGGACAAGGTGCGTGCAACCGCTTCGAGATGCGTCACTGGCCGCCGCCCGGCGACATTACCGGCCGGACATTCCACCGGCATCCGTTCGCGCAGTTTGCCGGCCGCCAGATTGCTTAACACCGGCCCGGCGACCCGCTCGAGCATTTTCAGCCAATAGGCCCGGTCGTTTTTGTCGCTGGAAAAATCATCTTCCACCACGCCGGGGCCGGCGTTCAGTTTGGGCAAAACGAGAAAAGTCCCCGCGATCCCCAAATCCCGAAAAAACCGGCGGCGCGAGTTCATAAATGGAAGCAGACCCGTTCAGTTTTCAGGCGCAGGAGTCCGGTTGTCCAGAATGAAATTGCCCGGTGTGTCCTGCGGGAGGCAACCGGGCATCACCCAAAATTTCAAGGCGCGGAAATTTTCAGTGCGCGGCCCCGATAAACCACTTCGACATCGGCGTTCTCCGTCACCGCGCCGCCGATGCCGTGGTTGGGCGACACGAACACGATACGAAATTTCCGTTGTTCCAACATTCCGGGAAATTTTCCCGCCCGCCGGCCAAGGGTGAGCGTTTTCGATTTCTCGTCCCACGAAATCGGGATGGTCGCGTGGACACCGTGCTCGTAGTTGTAGTTGTCGCCCTCGTCCTCGTAGAGCGTAAAGGTTCCATCGGCTCCAGGATAAACACGCAGTTCAATCGGGTCGGCGGGTTTCTCGCCGATGTATTGCACGGACGGGCCGAGCGGAATGATCGAGCCGGCTTTCACGAAGAGCGGGAGCGTGGCCAGCGGTGCATCGGCCTGGATGTGCTGCCCGCCGGTGAAACGCTGCCCGGTCCAAAAATCAAACCAGTCCTGGCCGGCGGGGAGATAAACGTCGCGATTCGTGGCGGCAGGTTGAACAATTGGATTCACCATGATGGCCGGGCCGAACATGAACTGGTCGGCCAAGTTCAGCACGTTGTCGTCGCGGCGGAAATCAAACGCGAGCGGGCGCATGAGCGTGTAGCCTTCGCTCGTGACGCGCCACGAGGTGGAGTAGATGTAGGGCACGAGGCGGTGGCGAAGTTCGTTGTAGCGGATGAGAATTTGCTGGATGTCCGGGGCGAAGCGCCAGATTTCCTTCGGCTTGCCCGTGCCGTGAACGCGGAACATGGGCGTGAACGCGCCGAACTGGAACCAGCGCGTGAAAAGTTCCGCGTAACCGGCCTGGGCCGGGTCGCCGCCGAAAAATCCGCCGATGTCCGTGTTCCAATACGGGATGCCGCTGGCGATGAAGTTGAGGCCGGCGGGGATTTGTTTGCGGAACACGTCCCAGTTGCCATGGATGTCGCCCGACCACGACACGGCGGCGTTGCGTTGCTGGCCCGCGTAGGCCGAGCGCGTGAGGATGAACACGCGCCGGGCGGAAGTCTCGGCGCGCTGTCCCTGATAAACGCCCGTCGTGTGCATCAGCGGGTAGGCGTTGAAAACTTTCGCGCCCGGTCCATCGGCGGTGTTGAAGCCGCGGAACTCGCCCCATTTGCCACTCAACTCCGCCTCGCTGGCATCCAGCCACCAGCCGTCCACGCCGAAGTGAAAAAGTTTTTCGGAAATCTGTTTCCAATAAACCCGGCGGCCGGCGGCGCTGAACGGATCATACCACTGGCCCTGGCCTTTGGGATAAACGTAAGGGATGACCTGCGGATAGAGCGCTCCGGCCCTGGCCAGTTCAACGGCGTTCGAGCAGCCGGTGTCGAACTTGGGCCAGACGGAAATCAGCGCGTGGACGTGCTCGTCGTGCAGTTGCTTGAACAGGCCCGCCGGATCCGGATAACGCTTCGGATCAAACTCATGCGAACCCCACGGCGCCGGAGTCCAGTATTGCCAGTCCTGGATGATGCCGTCCAACGGCACGCCCATTTCGCGGTAGCGTTGCACCACGCCGAGCAATTCCTGCTGGCTGGCGTAACGTTCCCGGCACTGCCAGAAGCCCCACGCCCATTCGCCCATCATCGGCGCCGCGCCGGTGAGCCGGCGGTAGGACGCGATGACATCGTCCAGTTCCGGTCCGGCCAGGAAATAATAATCCACCGCGTCGGCGGCCTCGGAATTCCACGTCAGCAAATCCTCGGTGCCCGGCATGCCCGCGTCCACGTCCGTCACCGCCGGGTTGTCCCACAACAGACCGTAGCCCCGGCTCGAAACCAGCATCGGGATGCCGATCTCCCGGTTTTCCTGCAACAGCTGGACGCGATGCCCGCGATAATTCATCAGCCCTTGCTGGTGCTGGCCGAGTCCGTAAATGGCTTCGCCCGGCGCGAGCATGAAGGATTGCCGTGACGCGAGCACATCGAATGAAGCAACCTTGTTCGGCGTCAAGGCCCGCGAGCCGGGCGACTCGGCAAGCAGCAAATGATTTGAAGCGTCGAAAAATTGCACCGTTCCAGTTTGACGATCCACCCGCGCGGCAAGCGACTTCGTTGAAAGCGTGATGGCGTCTGCCGTCGGTGTCAGTTTCCAAGCGACGTGCTCCGGCTTGGAAATCACCGCGAGACTTTTGAGCGGCGGCAGTGACTGGCCCAGGCCGTAGGTCACCCGCACCACGCGGTCGGACCAGACTTGCAACCGCAGCACGCCCGATGATGTTTGCAGCAAAACCCCGTCGGGGGTTTTGTGGAACGATGTCACCACCGGCGACGCGGCGAACAAGGCCGGAGCGAGCAGCAAAAGCAAAACGGCGGGGTATTTCATGCGGCCCAAGCTATCAAACCTGGCCGCGGTTTCAAAATTCAATTACTGTGAACGATTGATTTCCTGAAGCGCCTCGCGCTCACAGCGGGCATATTTTTCAATCAGCTGGTCGTAACCCTTTGCGGCCTTCGGGTCCGGACGGATTTCACTGTTGGGAACCGGGGCGGTGAAACCGGCCACGACTTTTTCCCATCTCGGTTTTTCCCCGGTGTGAACCAGCCAGCCGTGCGCGGCCCGCAACGCGGCGCCCAGCGCGGCGCTCTTGGAAACTTCAATGCGTTCGACGCGGCAGTTCATCACATCGGCCATCACCTGCAGAATGGGTGAATCCTGGGAGGCCCCGCCGGTGGCGAAAATACGATCGGGCGCGACCTTCATCCATTGCGAGTGCAGCCGCATGGACATCATCTGCGCCTCGACGATGGCGCGGCAGTTCGCCGCGGCGTCCTTTTCATCGAGGTCGAACCGGTGGATGCCCGGCTGGTTCACGCGCGGAACAATCTCGGCCTCAAACCACGGCAACAGGATGCCGCCGTTGTTGCCCGGCGGCGCGCTGGTCAGTGCCGCGCCGAATTTTTTCCAGTCCTTGATGCCATAGGCGTCGCGGATCTTTTCCCGGGCGAGCGACCCGTTCTTGAAACAAATCAGTGTCATGTAATCGCCCGTCGGCGAACCGAACACATGGCCTTCACCATGCGCATCGGTCCGGCACTTCTTCATCGAACCGAAATACGTGTCGCTGGTGCCGAGGCTGATGGCGACCATGCCTTCGCGAATCAAACCGAGTCCGACCACGCTGCATGGATTGTCGCCCGACCAGACCAGGGTCTGCGCTTCCGGGTTCAGGCCGAATTTTTTGACGAAATACGGACTGACCACGCCGACACCTTTCCAGGACTCGGCGAGCGGCGGCAGTTTACCTTTCAATTTTGGCGCGGTGGCCGCCAGCGCATCCGGGTGCCAGACCTTTTTGCGGATGTCCATGAGGTTCATGCCCGCGCCGTCGCCGTGATCAATGGGCGCGATTTTTCCGGCGAGCAACGACGCCATGAACGAACTGACCAGCGCGATGCTGGCGGTTTGCGCGCAGGCTTCCGGTTCGGTCTTGTAAAACTTGCGGATTTGCGGGCCGGTGAACCGCTCAAACGTGTCCGAGCCGGTGGCTTCGGCCGTGGCCTTGATGCCGCCGAGCTTTTTCCTAATCTCTGCACATTCGGCGGCGGTCGAGGAATCCATCCAGATGGGCGAGGTCGGCCTGGAAAATATGCCGTCCAAATTTTCCACCAGCGTTTTTTGCGGGTTCAACTTCGCCAGCGCACCGGCGGCGTGGTCATTGAGATAAACCGAGCCGTGTTGCTGGCCGCTGCCGCTGATGGCCAGGATTTGGCCGAGCGCGACGCCGTCCTTTTTCATTTCGGCGAACAGGAGGTCGAGCGCCTCCGCCCACATCAACGGCGAGCTGTGTTTGACCAGCGGGTCGGGATGGGGCAGCACGCCGTTCTGCGTGCCGTACTGCGGGAGCGCGCGGTCGAAGTTCAGCGATTTTTCACAAACCACCCGGCGCGCGTCGTGGTCAATGACCACCGCGCTCAGGCTTTGGGTGCTGGAATCGAGTCCGAGAAATAATTTGGCCATGGAAATTTTAATGTGTCGTTTGCGTCTGATTTGGTAACAATAAATTCGAACCATGCAATCGAAAACCGCGCTTTGGCTTCATTTTCATAGTATTGTCCTGCTCTGCACCGTCGCGGCCCACGCCGGGCCGACCCAGGCGGCGCCGGAGGCTTCGCCGAGGCGAGTTGACCGGCACGCACTGGTGACGCGGCACAACGTGGTGTTGCACCAATTCGATGCGGACAATCCGTTGACCGTCGGCAACGGCGGGTTCGCTTTCACAGTGGACGCCACCGGGTTGCAAACCTTTCCGGAAGCGTTCGAGCAAACGACGCCGCTCGGCACGTTGTCGGACTGGGGCTGGCACACGGCCCCCAACCCGAACAACTGGAATATCGACCATTTTCAATTCAAGGAATTTCCCGACCTCAACGGGCGGCTCGTGCCGTATGCCGACGTGCCGCACAACCAGCAGACGCCGGAAATCAAATGGCTGCGCGCCAATCCGCACCGGTTGCACCTCGGCCAGATTGGTTTGTGGCTCACCCACGCAGACGGTTCGCCGGCGCGGACGAATGATTTGATCGACGTTGAGCAGACGCTGGATTTGTGGGATGGCCTGCTCACCAGTCATTTCAAATTCGACGGCCAGCCGGTTGTGGTAAAAACCGTTTGTGATCCCAAGCGGGATGGAATTGCGGTGCGCGTCGAGTCGCCGTTGGTGAAGCAGGGCCGGCTGGCGATTCAAATCCATTTTCCTTACGGCACGGGGGAAACCATCACGGCGGACTGGAGCCGGCCGGACGCGCATGAAACGGTTCTAACGCGGCCTTCCGTCGACTCGGCGCTTTTCACGCGAAAGCTCGACAACGACAGATATTATGTCACCGCAAAATGGACGGCGGGGGCGACCTTGGCGAAAGCGGAGCGTCACAAATATACGCTTGGTTTTGGACCAGCGCCCCTCACCCCGGCCCTCTCCCGGGGGGAGAGGGAGAATCGCTCACCGGCTTACGGAATGTCGGGTGACGGAGACAAGCCCAACGACTTTGGGACAAATCAGATCGGCCGGCGGCTGTCCCCTCTCCCCGAGGGAGAGGGTCAGGGTGAGGGGAAAAAGGGCGTGCTCGAATTCGTTTGCGCTTTTTCACCAACGAACCTGAAGGTGAAAAGCTTGCCGACGTTCTCAGAAGCGAAAGGGGCGGCGCAAAAAAATTGGAATCATTTCTGGACGACCGGCGGTGCGATTGATTTGTCCGGCAGCCAGGACCCGCGCTGGTTTGAGCTCGAACGCCGCATCGTGTTGTCGCAATACCTCACCGCCATCCAGGACGCCGGACAGTATCCACCGGCGGAAACCGGTCTGACCTACAACACGTGGGAAGGCAAATTTCATCTGGAAATGCACTGGTGGCACGAGGCGCACTTCGCGTTGTGGAACCGGCTGCCGCTGCTAGAAAAGAGCCTCGGCTACTACCAAAAAATTCTGCCGCGCGCGGAAGCCACGGCGCGAAAACAGGGTTACAGCGGCGCGCGCTGGCCCAAAATGACCAGCCCCAGCGGCGCGGAATCGCCGTCGCCCGTCGGGCCGTTCCTCATCTGGCAGCAGCCGCACCCGATTTTCTACGCCGAGCTGTGCCATCGCGTCCACCCCGACCGCGCGACGCTGGAGAAGTTCAAGGACATCGTTTTTGCGACGGCGGATTTCATGGCATCCTACGCAACCTGGGACGAAGCGACCAAACGTTACGTGCTCGGCCCGACGTTGCAATGCGCGCAGGAAATTTTCCCGAAGGACAAAACCTTCAACCCGACGTTCGAACTGACGTACTGGCGCTGGGGGCTGGAGACGGCACAGCTTTGGCGCGAACGGCTCGGTTTTCCGCGCAATGAAAAGTGGGACGCCGTCTTGAAAGGCCTCGCCCAAGCACCGGTGGCCGACGGCAAATATCTCTTTACCGAGACCGCGCCGGATTCCTACACGAATCCGCGCTGGAACAAGGACCATCCCGCCGTGCTCGGTGCGTTGAGCTTCGTGCCCGGACCGGATATGGACGCGAAAACGATGCGGAACACGTTTGATTGGGTCTGGAAAAATTGGAACTGGCCGGACACGTGGGGTTGGGATTATCCGATGCTGGCGATGTGCGCCGCGCGGCTCGGCGAACCGGAACGCGCCGTGGAGGCGCTGCTGCTCGACACGCCGAAAAATCATTGGGCGCTCAACGGCCAGGTTTATCAGCGGCCCGGCCTGACGATTTATCTGCCCGCCAACGGCGGCCTGCTTTACGCCACGGCCATGATGGCCGCCGGCTGGGATTCCGCGCCAAAACGGAATGCACCCGGCTTTCCGGCCAACGGCCAATGGAACGTGCGCTGGGAAAATCTGCGGCCGGCACCGTAATGGTAGGGCGCGCAGTCCTCTGCGCGCCGTCCCGCAGAGCGGGGGAAGAACGTGCCTGGTGTCGAGTCGGCGCGCACGGAGTGACGCGCCCTACCTTGTCTTGGTCTGTTTTTCTGTGAACTTTCCAGCCAACGACCTCAGGCGCGCCATGCGCAAAGTGGCGCCGGCTTCCGAGGCGATGATGGCACCACCGTTCAAATCCACCGAGACCACCACTCCCGGCTCGCCGGGAGTCATGGTGAAAATCAATGTGTCACTGCCGCTGCCGGAGGCGTAATGGGCAAAAGTGCCGTCGCTCAATTTTAACTGTGGCTTGCCTTTCACCGTGACGTTCTCGCTGAACCCGACGCCAATTTGACCGGCACCCACTTTGACCTGCCGGATTGCCGGCCCGGCGGTCCGTTCCGGGTCCCACTTGCCGGCAAACGTCCACGCGGCGGTGATTTGTTCGGGCTTGGGCGCACCAAGCGCTGAAGAAAGATTGTTGATGAACCAGCCATAATCATCGCCATCACGGTGGCAGTTGTAGAAGTAAGCGCGCTCGCCCCAGAGGTTTGATTTGTCCAAATCCTTGTTTCTCTGGATGTCACTCGCACTGGGTGTCCCGCCGTCGAGCGGGTAGATGACGCGAAACGGTGGCTGGTCAATCATCGTCTTCGAAAATTTGCAATCGAGGAAATAGAACTGGGCGTCGTGGTGGTGGCGCGCGAGGTTCCAGCCGTTGGTGCCGTCGAACCGGCAGCCGCGCAGGACGAATTTCATGTCCTTGTCCTTGGAGCCGTCGTGCCAGACGGCGGCGGTGTCCTTCATTTCGTAAAACGTGCAATTGGTCACGTAACACCAGCCGCGCGGACAGACGAAATCCACCGAGCCTTCCAGCCGGCAGTTTGCCTGGTAGCACCGGCCCCGGTCGCCCCGCCAGAACGAGACCGTGTCCGCCCCATGGCTCAACACGTCGCAATCCACCACCACCGCCCGGTCGCCGGTGCCGAGAATGGTGAAGGCGTGCGGCCCGATGACCCCGGCGGTGTTCTCCGCGGTGAGGTTCTCCAGGACAAAATCATCGGCCTGGTTTAAATTGATGACCGCCCGGCCAATCGGGTCGGGATTTTTGGTGAAGTCCTCGTCCAACTGCGGAAATTCGACGCGCGTGCCGCTGCGGCTCTGGCCGCGCAACATGACGAATGAGGCGTCCACGCGGATTTTTTCCTGGTAGGTGCCGTCCTTGATGAACACGACGACGCGCTCGGTGTTCGTTTTTGGGATGGACGCGACGGCGGCTTGAATCGTCTTGAAATCACCGCTGCCGTCAGCGGCAACGACGATGTCGGGCTTGGGCAAAGCGTCGCCGAAAACGATTGAATGAGAGGAGACCAGCAGCGCCACCAGCAAGGATGCACGAGTCATGTGCAAAACATCATACCTGTCCACGGATTTTGAACTCAAGACAAAGAAACAACCCCGCCACCCGGCCGGTCCGTTCATCGTGTCAAGGTCACCGCCATCAAACCGATGACGACTTCATTGGCCAGAGTGCGCACGGTGAGTGACTTGAGTTCTTTGTCGGGCTTCAACGGCAGATCCAAAACCGTCGCCGCGCCGCCGTGAACTTTGCCGCCCTGGCCCTTGAATTCGTTCACGTCGGGAATGCGCACTTTCCCGGTCTCTAGATCCACGCGCAGCGGAAGCGGCCCCGGCCGCCGGAACGCGTAATCGTCAATGAAATAGTCCTGGTCAATCGGCCACCAGTTCACTGGATTGCGCAGCGCCAATCGTTCGGTCGCGCCATCGGTGTAAGTCACAATCACCTCGCCGTTGTCGAACCGGCTTTGCATCGGACCGGTCGAGCCCGCCATGAGCAAGTACATGTGCGAAGATTTTCCCGTCAGCGGCACGAACACCTCGCGCGGGTAATTGTCCCACTGCGACGTGAACACAATGTTCTTCGCGTCAGTCCCGCTTTGCGGGATCGGAGTTTCAAACAGGACGCCATTCGGCAAAACAAATTTGCCGCCGGACTTCGCCGCCGCCGCGCGCAGGCCGGAATCGTCCACGCCCGGCACCAGCTGGTAATCGCACCAGCCGCCAAAGCTCTGTTTCGGCATCGCCAGCGAACAAAACGGCGAACGCGGCGAGAGATATTCGTTGCGGAAAATTTGCGTGACCCGGTCATTGAAAACGGAAGCGAGATCCACGGCCTCCAGCTTCACGCCGGCCGGAAGTTTTTTCTTCCAGTCCATCGCAACCGGAGCGCCGGTCTCCGACCCGGCGTGTTGGCCGACGGTCACGAAATGCGCCGGGTCGGAGACCGGCGCTCCACCACGCCAGGCAATTACAATCTCATATTTGCCCGCTGCTTCGCCCTGGATTTCCACGCGTGACAAACCGACTGCGCCTTCAACCCGGCTCCATTTTGCCGGCCGGTCATTGACCGTCACGCCCGCGACATCGTCGCGCAAGGCGGGAATTTGCAGGCGCAGCGCCATTGGCTTGGAAAATTTCGGCTCAATCGTGAAGGTTTCTTTCAATCCGTCGCGGCGGAAGGAAAAATTAAAATCCGGATGCCGGATGCCTGCATGGTCCCAGTCCGCCGGAAAGCCGGGGCAAATTTTCAATTCACCAGCCAGCGCGTCCGGTCGCACGCCGAAAAGTCCCTCGACCAAAGCGCGCGAGGTGATGCCGATGGAATCACCGAAGTCGCGTTGCGCCTCGCCGCGCGCCATGTCGAACCCGGTCGTCATGCCCAGATTGCCGGGACACAAACCCAGATACATGCTGTCGAGCAAACAGCCTTTGAACAACGAAAACGCCGCGACCGGCCGATTGGCCTGCCAGAACGCCAGCGACGTGTGTGCGACTTCGGCCATGACCACGTTGTTGAGCGACCACAGGTAGGGCATCCAGCTCGTCGCCGGCAGCGTGAATAATTTTTCTTCCGGCACCGTTTGTTGTCCCGCCATCAGGCGGTCTGATCCGGTGACGCTTTCCGGCCGCCTGAAGGCGGGACTCCAAACGGGGATGTGCGCGATGTTCGTGTCCACCCAGCGCGACATTTGCCAGGCCTCGAACGGCGTCGGCACCTCGGAATCCATCGTGTGATAAAACGTCCACAGGCCGGCGTTGGGATGCGCGAGTTGCAGGCCGAGGTAATCCTTGAACTCGGCGAAATTGCCCTCGTCGGCCAGCCAGAGATACCTCTGCATCGCCTTTTGAATCAATCCGGCTTCCTGTTCGTAAGGCGCCGGGTCCTGGCCGATCAACTTTGCGACGCGCGCGGCCATTTTATTATGCCAGTAATTGTAAGCGGACGCGTGCGTCACGCCGCCGCCGTTGTATTGCAGGTTGTCGCTCGCCCAAATGGCCGCGTAAGCTTCGTACAGCGGCAGCTTGTCCGGGCCGAACTCGCGGCGAAACAACCGGCGTTCCCAAGCGAGGTGACGCTCAATCACCGGCCACATCCGCCGGGCATAATCCAAATCGCCCGTCCAGAGCAGGTGACGGAAGAACGCATCCACGCCCACCAGGTTCATGTCGTAGTGCGACTTCGTGAGATTACCGTTGGAATGCAGCGCGGTTTCGCTGCGCGCCAGATTTGAGTCGGCGTCGGCGGGTGGGATTTTTTCCGGGATGGCGTCCGTGTTCTGTTCTTTTGCAAAACCGGCGAAGTGCGCGGCCGTGCGTTCGTGCCAGCCGAGTGCGTCGCCGGTGTAAGGCCCGCGCCAGCCCAGCAGCCGGACGCGCCACGCGACCGCGCCATGCATGAATGATTGCTGTTGCCGGTCCCAAATCGCGTCGCCGGCCACGCACAACGCGGATGCGGCGGCATTGATGAACGGGTCAGGCGTATCCACAACGACCTGCTCCGCGATGGTGCGGCGACGGCTTTCAGCCGCGGCAAAAGTTTTCGGCAAGTCGTCCGCACACAAAATCAGCATGTCTGGGCCAACCTGCTGCAAGGCAAAATAAAGCGGCTGCGCCGACTGCACCGTCGTTTGACCGACGACGAGAGGAAACTCAAAAGGGCGCGTGTTCGTCTCCCTCTCATTAGCACCGGGCTTCAGCCCGGTGTCCGACGCAGGCAAATTGGAAACCGTTTCAACGGTTTTTCCTCCGCTTCGTGAAGCCGTTGAAACGGCTTTTGCTCCATCGTTGCCGTGAATCACCGGGCTGAAGCCCGGTGCTAATGAGAAGTTGTCGTTGGCTGAATTCAGCAATCCGGTTAAATATGTCCACTTGTTTGCGTCGGCCAGCGCAAGCTTCGCTCCAACAGGCGCGACCCCGGCAATGGTCGCCGGTTTGCTGCGCAGAACAAACGTGTTCGACCGGATGAAAAACTCGTTGCCCTGGCATTGCTCCGGTCGAAGCTGAAAAAACTGGCTGACCGGCTCTTTCTCGCAGCCGATGTCGCCGCCGCGTTTGCCTTTCATGCCATTCGCGCCGCCAAACACCCAGACCAGTTCCAGCGGCGTCCCTGCCCCATCAACTTCCGCGCGGACAACGATACCCTTCGTTGCGCTCAATGGAATTACGGCCAGGTGCAGCTCCCGGTTGCCGAGCAGCGGGTCGCGGATGTCATAAAGCATCGAACCGGGCCGGTAGCGCGCCACGATTTGGTCCGCGTCGTTCAGCCACTTCAAACCGGCGGCGGTCTTGATACCGAAACGCAAGTTGCCGCCGCGGCCGGGCAGGTAGATTGAAAATTCCGGTTTGTCGCCGCCGTCCACCCGGAATGCGCTGTTCAGGCAGTAGAGAGGTCGGTTGAAAAATTCCGTGCCGTTGGTGATGACAAAATCCGTTCCGATTGGCCAGTAACGCAATGGACGGTCGGTTTGGCCTTCATAATTGCCTTTGGGCCGGTAAATCCATTCCGGCGGATTGGCATCGGCGGCACGCACCAGTGTCGCGGCCAAAAGCGCCAGCGGCAGCAGGATGGCGGTGGTTTTCATGTTTGCCCGGACTTGTCCCCACAATGTTGCGGCAAAGGAGAACGCAAGGCAATTCCCGCGGGGCAGATTCGCCCCCGAATCCTTAGCAAGGAATTGGGCACGCTTTATGAATTGGGTTTTGGCGGTTGACGGAAGCGGATTCATTTTTTGGAAGCACTGCGTTGGCCTTGTCGTTGAGCGTCGTGAGTGTTTG
>Ga0187852_1002639_pt1 | contig 14269 bp, 10 predicted proteins | sample June2016WEW_6_40_FD_134511 | JGI IMG/M metagenome (GOLD analysis project Ga0187852, IMG submission 134511) | Peatland microbial communities from SPRUCE experiment site at the Marcell Experimental Forest, Minnesota, USA - June2016WEW_6_40 | ecosystem: Environmental > Terrestrial > Soil > Wetlands...
AACAGCCGCCGGGAAATCTCGGAGGGTAACCGCCGGGCGCTTTTCCAGGCTGTCGAGCGCAACGTCCAGGTAGTCATCGTCACGGGGCGCAGGTTTCACTCCGCCCTGCCGCTGGTCAGTCAAATTCCCTGCGTGGTCAATCTGATTACCTCGAATGGCGCGCTCATCGCGAATTCCTCCGGTGAGGTATTGCATCGGGACTTTCTTCCTCGGGAAGTAGCCCGGGAGGCGTTGGACGCGGTGCGCGAATTCCGTCCCTATTCTGTGGCCATCTTCCACAGCGCCGGCTACGGCCAAGTCACGATGCAGGACAACGCGGCCGCTGACGGACCTCTGAATTGGTATACCCAAAACAGCCCTCAATGCCTGCGGCTCGTCCCGGACCTGGAGGAAGCGCTGGACAGCGACCCCATCCAGGTGATGGTTGGCGGTCCGCCGTCGCGCATCGAGCCGGCAGAGTCGCTGCTCGAAGGCTCCGCGGTCCGGTCAAAGATCCACGTCACCTGGACGAAGTATCTGACCACCAATGTTTCCATCCTCGACGTACTTAACCGCGGTTGCTCGAAGGGCCGCTCACTGAAGATCTGGGCCGAGCGGTGTGGGATCCAGCCCTGCGAGATCATGGCATTGGGTGACAATTTCAACGACCTGGAGATGCTTCAATACGCAGGGTTGCCGGTCCTGATGGGAAATCACTGCCCCGAGATCCACCAGACTGGTTGGATCAAAACACTCGCCAACGACGAAGACGGTGTCGCAGCCGCGATCCAAAACTACGTCCTGCAGTGAAAAATGTTCTTCTCCCGGTTAATTTTTCACGCCCGACTAATTCGGCTTCATTCGTACGTCTATGATTCCACGCAATTTGCTTTTATTTACAAGATTTGCAACATTCTTGCACCAGCAAAGCATCGAATCAGGTAGGCAGGGCTGAAGAGTCTGTGTGAGAACTCGGTTCGCTGTCATTCCGAGGAGCACCCATGGGCCTGTGGCCCCCCGAGCGAATGAGAATCACGTACGACGTCCCCAGAACCCCGGCGATGTATTTCTTGAAGCCACCCTTTTCTAGGCGAAGGGGCCGGTGAATCTATGCGTATAAGCTTGCGCCTGATCGTTTCACTCATCCTGGGCGTCACTCTGCTTTCGGCGGTGTTTGCCATTATCCAGCAGAGAGCGGAGAAACGCGGGATGCGGAATGATCTGGCGAAACGTGCTGAGATTCTTGCCGAGAGTTTGGGAGCGAATGTGGAGCCCCTTCTCACCAAGCGCTCGCGGAGCAATCTGCAGAAGATCGTCACGCAGTTCGGAAACCGCGAGCGCGTGACGGGGATTGCGGTATTCGATACGTCGGCAAGTCTGGCGATCACCGCGGGACTACAGAGTTACATCGACGGAGAAATCGGCACCATCAAACAGGTGATGGCTCAGGATACGAGTTATGGCGGGTTCATCGCGCTTAACCAGAATCCCACTTACCTCTACGTGCTCCCACTGCACAGTGAATCGGGTGTGGCCGGGGCATTAGCGATCTTCAATGATGCCAGCTTTATCGACCACCAGACTGCGCAATTGCGGCGGGAAACCTACTTACACGTACTCATCCAGACCCTGTTTATCGTACTTACCACGCTGCTGATCATCCGCTGGAGCATTTTGCGTCCCATCGCCCGGACCGCCAAATGGATCCGCGACCTAAGGGACGGAAAGAGAGTACCTCGCCCCAGCCTGTCCGAGGGGGACCTGTTTAATCCGCTCGCGCAGGAGGTTACGCACCTTGCTAACAGTCTCGAAGCCGCGCGGGCAGCAGCCCATGAGGAAGCGCGGCTGCGCGAGAGCGCGGAATCGCTCTGGACTCCGGAGCGTTTGCGACTCCACGTGCGGAGCAAGCTGGGCGATAAACCGCTCTTCGTCGTTTCCAACCGCGAACCCTATATGCACACCACCCGAGGCAAGACGGTCGAGGTTGTGGTTCCCGCCAGCGGCGTGGTGACTGCGATCGAACCCATCCTGCGGACTTGCCAGGGAACGTGGCTGGCGCACGGGTCTGGAGACGCCGACCGCGATGCCGTGGACGAGCGCGATTGCCTGCGGGTTCCGCCCGACAACCCCCAGTACACGCTCAAACGAATTTGGCTGAGCAAAGAGGAGGAAGAAGGCTACTACTTCGGCTTCTCCAACGAAGGCCTCTGGCCGCTCTGCCACATTGCCCACACACGTCCCACCTTTCGCGAGAAGGATTGGGAGCATTACCAGGCTGTGAATCAGAAGTTCGGGAAGGCACTGCTCGAGGAAATGGCCGGGGCCGACGAACCCTTCGTGCTGCTTCAGGACTACCATTTCGCCCTGCTGCCGCGCCTGGTGAAGAAGGAACGCCCGGACGCCCGGTTGGCTATTTTTTGGCACATCCCTTGGCCTAACCCGGAAGCTTTCGGGATTTGCCCGTGGCAGCGCGAATTGCTGGATGGGTTGCTGGGTGCTGACTTGCTGGGGTTTCACACCCAGTCGCATTGCAACAACTTTCTGCAAACCGTCGACCGGGCCCTCGAGTCACGGGTGAACTGGGAGCGTTTCTCAGTTGAACGCGGCGGCCACGTAACCCAGGTGCGCCCCTACCCCATCAGTGTTGCATTCGCAGGGGCCGCCGAACAAGAGGCGCGGGAGAGCGACTCGCCCTATGTGGCCCGGGGAGCTTTGCTGCGCGAGCATGGAGTGGAAGCCACCTTCATGGGTATCGGCGTGGAACGAGTCGATTACACCAAGGGGATCATCGAACGCTTCCGCGGCCTGGAACGCTTCTTAGAAAAGTATCCGGTGTACTGCGGCCGCTTTTGCCTGGTGCAGATCGGAGAGCCCAGCCGCACGCACATCAAGCGCTATCACGACCTCTTAGGAGAAGTCGAGGCGGAAGTCGGGCGCATTAACTGGCGTTTCCAAACCAACCATTGGCGGCCGATCATTTACTTGCCCTGGCACCATACCCATCAGGAAATCCAGAAATATTACAAGGCTGCAGACCTGTGCATGGTCACCTCCCTGCATGACGGCATGAATCTGGTATCGAAGGAGTTCATTGCCGCGCGCGACGACGACCAGGGAGCTCTGATCCTGAGCCAGTTCGCCGGCGCCAGCCACCAATTGCGAGACGCTCTGATCGTCAACCCTTACGACACGGAACAATTGGCGGACGCCATGCATGTTGCTTTAGAGATGGACCCTCTGGAACGAAGCGCTCGGATGCATCGACTGCGGCAGGTAGTGAAGGAATTCAATATCTATCGCTGGGCGGCAGATCTGATTTCGGGGCTTAGCGAGATCCGCCTCGACTCTCAGGGTGACGCTGAAGCGGCACGGCACGCCCCCCCGGCTGCTCCCCGGCTTGTCCCGGATACAACCCCAAGTGAAGAGGCTTTCTTCGCCCGCCGCGAACAGGCCCGGTACTGAGGTAGGAAACGTTGGCAGAGGCAATTCTGGCCGAACAAATTGAAGAAACGGTGGAAGGGTTGGGGCCGCTCGAGCTGGTGGTGGGCATCCCCAGTTATAACAATGTCGCAACCATCGGCCGGGTCATCAAAACTGCTCAGGCGGGCCTGGCGAGCTATTTTGGGAATCGCAAAGCGCTGATTGTTAATTCCGACGGCGATTCGAACGACGGCACGTCGGAGGCTGTCGAGAAGATCCACACGGACTCCGACATGCTGCTGAGGGTGCGATACCCGCTCGAGCCCGTGCACCGCCTGACGACGCCTTACCATGGATTGCCGGGCAAAGGCAGTGCCCTCCGCACACTCTTCCAAACCGCCAAGGCCGGTCAAGCCCGGGCCCTGGTAGTGGTGGACCCGGACGTGACGAGCGTTACGCCGGAATGGTTCAAGTCTCTCTTGGAGCCGATCCTGTCGCTGGACTTCGATTTTGTGGCTCCCTATTACCAGCGCCACAAATATGACGGAACGATGACGAACAGCATCGTCTACCCGCTCACGCGCGCGCTGTACGGCCGTCGCATCCGCCAGCCGATCGGCGGGGAATTCGGGATTTCTGGGCGCTTGGCAAGCCATTTTCTAAAAGACCAGGTGTGGAACTCCGACGTGGCGCGCTATGGCATCGATATCTGGATGACCACCACGGCCGTGGCGAGCAACTTCAAGGTTTGCCAAACGCACTTGGGCGCAAAGATCCATGAGACAGAGGACCAGGAGTTGGACTTGAGTGCAGTGCTGGTTCAGGTCGTAGGCTCGGTCTTCAACCTGATGGAGACTCACGATGTGGCATGGCGCAACGTGTTGGGATCTCTGCCGGTGCCACTACTGGGATCGCCTCTCGGGGGCGAGCCCGAGCCGGCCTCGATCAACGTCCAACACACGCTGGCCTCGTTCCAGCAAGGGGTGCGCGACCTTCTGCCGGTTTACGAACGTGTGTTTTCGCCAAAAGAGATTAGCGGCCTTCAGTCCTGCGCCGCCGCCCCGCCGGATCAGTTCTCGCTCGAGGACGAGCTTTGGGTGAGTCTGATTTACGATCTGGCGCTTGCTTATCACCGGCGCGTCATGGACCGCGAACACCTGTTGAAATCACTCGCGCCGCTCTACCTGGGTTGGGTGGCCTCCTTTGCTCGCCAGACCGAGAGCGGCTCCGATGCGCTGGCGGAACACCGGATTGAGAGACTGTGCCTGGTGTATGAGCAATTTAAACCTTATCTCATTAGCCAGTGGCCGCAAGCAAGCCGGGAAAAGAGGTGAGAAGTCATGGAGGGAATGTGGACAAGAATCGTTTGGGGGCCGCTCCGCCAGCTCGGCGAACAGGCCCTAGCTAGTCTTTCCAGCCTCCTCGGCATGTTGGTTCTGGTCCTGCTGGGATTGGTTGTAGGATGGCTGGCCAAGCAAGCCGTTTACGGCGTGCTGCGCGCCTTGCGCTTCGACCGCCTTTGCGACCGGCTGGGAGTGGGAATGGTGGTGGAACGAAGTGGCTTGGCTCGGTCGTGTTCCTACCTCGCGGGTGAGATCGTGCGCGGCTTGATCGTGCTGACGGCTTTACTCGCAGGCCTGAACGCCTTGGGCACGCCCCTAACCCGCAACCTTGTGGAGAAGACATTCCTCTATCTGCCGCATTTTCTGGCCGCGGTGCTGATCTTGATTGTGGGCGTGCTGGTGAGCCGTTTTCTGGGACGCAGCGTTCTGATCGCCGCCGTGAATGAGAACCTGCGTCCGGCGCGCCTGCTGGCAGGTGTGACGCGTTTCTTTGTTATGGTGGTGACCGTCGTAGCGGCCCTCGATGAGCTGGGGATCGGCCGCACCACAATTATCGTCACCTTCGCAATTACCTTCGGAGGTCTGGTTACGGCTGCGGCTATCGCCTTTGGCCTGGGCGCGCGGGATCTGGCGCGCGATTTGCTGGTTTCCCAGTTCCGGCCTAAGCCCCACGTCGATGCCAAGGACACCATGCGGCATGTGTAGCGTCGAGATTGGAGGCCGAATTCACTTGAAGAAGGCTGAACAGCCGTTTCAATTCAAGACCGTGTCTTACCTGTCGCGGATCGCCAACGAGGTGGCAACTAACCTGACCCAACTCAAGCAGGGTCTGGAGACGTGCAGCGACGCTTCAATTTTCAACCACACTTTCCAGACCTTGAGCACCCACCACTTTCTCACCCGGGGTTTCTCCAACGATTTCGCCCAGTGGGCGTTGGCGTCGTGTAATCGACCCGAACTGGCGGAGCATCTTGCCTCCCTGGATATTCGAGACTACCTTTCACTAGCCGAATTGCGAGCCGACCTCAGACGGCTCGTGGCCGAGTACTGCGAGCAAAACCCACAGCAGGCCGAGCAGTCAGCTTTCGAGCCTTTCTACTTCTACGAGGCTCTTGGTGTCGAGGTGCCCCTGCAACTCGAGGCTTCGACGCTCCGGGAGTTTCGAGACGGCTTGAAAAAACTGAGCCATGCGGCATTTCATTTCCATTTCATTGCTTCTCGCCTGCGACTTCAGTTGCGCACCAACGACTTTTCGTATTGGCTGGAGAGTTGCCTCGATTTAGCGGCGCTCGCCCGGCGCGTCAACCGCATTGACATCTATACCAACACGCTCGAAAGCGCTCTGGAGAAAATTATCAGCCTGGTGGAGAAGGAATTGGACTCATGAGCGAGACGATGCCCATCCCGTTGTTGATCCGCTTGGACGACTACACTCCCGTCCTCGGTGAGCCGGAAGTAGCCGAATTGCGGACTTTGGCCTCCCGGCTTCAGATGCGCACGGTGCAGATGGTGAACTCCACGGCGATGGGTGGGGGCGTCGCCGAAATGCTCAACCGGCTGATTCCCATCCTGCAAGAACTGGGGCTCGCCATCCGCTGGGAAGTCATCACCGGCGGCAACGACTTCTATGAAATCACCAAGGCCTTCCATAACGCTTTGCACGGCGGGCCTTACACCATGCCGCCGGAGAGCTTTGACACCTTTCTCGCTTACAACGAGCAGAATCTCTTGCGGCTTCAAATGGAGGCCGAGTTTATCGTCATTCATGACCCTCAACCCGTGGCGCTCATTCGCGCTCGCCGGGAACATTTCGGCCACTGGATCTGGCGATGCCACATCGACCTCTCTCACCCCAATCCTACGGTCTGGGGATTTCTGGAACCGTGGGTCAACCGCTACGACGGCGCGATCTTCTCCTCGGCCGAATTCGCCCGGCACCTGCCCGTACCTCAGTATCTTTTCTACCCCAGCATTGACCCGCTCTCCGAGAAAAACCGTGAATTGGAGCCCGAGCTGGTTAGAAGCACATTGGAGCGCTTCGGCATCGACCCGCAGCGTACCATCCTCACGCAAATCTCACGGTTCGACAGGCTCAAAGACCCGTTGGGCGTTGTGCGTGCCTTTCAGATCGTAAAGCGCTATTTCGATTGCCAACTCGTCCTGGCAGGGGGAGGGGCCAGCGACGACCCGGAGGGCGAAGAAGTGCTGGCCGAAGTTCGCGAAGCCGTCGGGAATGACCCGGACGTCCACATCCTCAATTTGCCCCCCTGGAGCGCCACCGAGATCAATGCCCTACAAAGGGGTTCGACCGTCATCATTCAAAAGAGTCTGCGCGAGGGCTTCGGCCTGACGGTTACGGAGGGCCTCTGGAAAAGCAAGCCCGTCGTGGCCTCGGCGGTAGGCGGAATCCCTCTGCAGATCATCCACAAACACACTGGTCTACTTGCCCATTCTATAGAGGGGACGGCATATCAGATCCGTTTCCTGTTGTCCAACCCGGCCATCGCCGAGAGACTGGGACAGCAGGGACATGCCTATGTGCGGGAGCACTTCCTCATTACCAGCAGCGCAAGGCGTTACCTGACGCTGTTTCTGCATGTCTTGAACCGGCGCTAAAAGCGCCTTCCTCATCCCCATTCCGGAAATGGCGGTAGCCCTTCGCTGTCATCCTGATTCCTTCGCTTGTCATTCTGAGCCCTTCGCTTGTCATTCTGAGCGGAGCGGAGAATCCCGCTCTGGGTGCTCAGGGTAAACTCCGCGAAGAGCCTGTCCTGAACGAAGTGAAGGAATCTCGCTGTGCGTGCTCAGGGTAAACTCCGCGAGGAATCGCACCCTAGAGTTTCTACATTTTCATCGCCCTTGTTTGCGGCATGGCCGTTCTCGGCCACGTGAAGGCAGAAGGTCACATCTGTGTCTGTCTTAAGCCCCAAAGGGGCGATCTATCACAGCCCAGGCCAACGGCCTGGGTCAACGTCGCGCCTGCATTCTCGAAGCCCTGTAGGGGCGAAATTCGCCTCCGGCGCGTGGGTTCGCGGTGCTTGGTGCCGACGGCGAGAGCGATGTACAGTGGGGACAAAGATTGCGGCATGGGAATTATTCTATTCCGCCCTTTCAGGGCTGACCCAATCTAAACGGGCCGGAATCGCTGACCCAGGCCGTTGGCCTGGGCTGTGATAGATCGCCCCTTTGGGGCTCGGCAGCGGAGCTGAACACAACTGTCTCGACGGCGAGGCGGCACGATAAGGGAGTCAGGTCGAAAAGGCTCGCCGGAAATTTAGAAACACCCGAGCGAGGAATCTCGCTTTGAAAGCAACGGCACTGCGAGATTCCTCGTCACGTGGCTCCTCGCAATGACACACCAACAGCTTTCGCTCGCGAGAGCTCCTCTCAGGTCCGCAGAGTCTCGTTCTTCCGAGACTCTGCGGTTTTCTACGTTAACCCGGCGCTTATTATTGAGGAGTGGTTGTGGTGGGTGTCTGCTGCGATTGAGACTCGGAACCCGGGGTTTGCCCTGGTTGGAGCTCCGCTGCAGCGGAAGACTGCGGCACCAATATGCTCACATCGACACGACGATTCTGCTCTCGTCCACTGCGCGTCTTGTTAGGAGCGGCAGGATCGTCGATGCCGTAGCCGGCCTGGTAAATACGTACCAACGGGATCTGTTTGTCGAGCGTGAGGTAACGCACCACAGCGTCAGCTCGCTGTTCACTGAGCTGCAGGTTGTAGGGTTTCGGACCGCGGCTGTCCGTGAATCCTCGAACCTCAATGACGTAGTGCTTCATACCGGTCGCGGTTTGCGCGAGACTATCCAGGGTTTCGGTATCTTCCGGAGTCAGCTTGCTCTTGTTGATTCCGAACAGAATCGTGGCCTTTTTGACAGACTGAAAATTGTCCGCGTTTTCCAGTTCCTGTTTCACCGAAGCGGCGTCTGAAACTCCCTGTTGTGCGAGTCCCCGAGCGTCCACCGCCGACTGCTGGGCCTTGCTGGCGGATTGATTGGCCTCATCCGCAGAGGATTGAGCCTGGGAGATACCCTTCTCCGTTTTGCGGTCCAGGTCAGTAATCCGTTCCCCGTTTTCAGCCACCTGCTTGTTGGTATTATCGAGTTTGACTTCGAGTGGCTTGATATTGTCGTGAGTGTAGTTCTGCACGTATTTCTTGGTCGCGCACCCTGCGCTCAAGAAGACCAAGCAAAAGACCAGTGTCGCACTTGCTACCTGTCCGTACCTTCGCACGTCCATGGGTTTTGCCTCCGTTTTGACCCACTTGGAGATATATCGACGCAAAAGACCAGAGCAGCTTGATGACCAAAATATCGAGTGCTGATAACTCTCTGAAATATAATAAGTTATAGTGAACTTGGCAGTGCTGCGGAGCTTACTTTCTTATACGATCAGGAAAAAACTACTCGATGCCCATACTCTTTGCCTTGAGTGGGTTGACGATGGCCACCCCACGATATGTCGGCCGTCCGATTTTCATAGGCGGCTCCTAAACTCGGCACGTCAGTCACGCATACCACTATTTTAGGTGCTCAAACCGAGCCTCGTCAAGCAAGTACTTTCGGCTTGGCGCTCAATGCTGGTCGATCACTTCCGTCCCGGGCGGCGGAGTGAATTGGAACAAAGAGCGGCCGAGCGGCACATCCCGTTCGATGTGATCGAAGTCAAATTCCATGGTGCTCTGGTCGGGAAGGGTCACGAGCAGCCGACGGATGTCGAATTCGGGGCTTACTTCCATGAGCACCTGTCGATAATCCTCCTGGAATGCCTTTTTGGGATAGCCGCGCAGGACGCGGTCCTCAGTCGGGTGCTGGAGCGCGTCGGGCGCAAACTCGATCCGTGAAAAGACGCGCCGCAAATCGAGCCTGGAAAGCAAGAGGCGAAACGGGACTCGAATGTCGTCGCTCGCTTTGAGGGCGGTGCGGGTTAGCTGTTTCTCCTCCGGCACGTAAAGTTCGAGCGTTTTGCCATCGGAGAAGAACAGCTTCGATTGCGGCCTCTGGTAGTCCCACCGCATCAATCCGCCGCGCGCAAAATAGACCACTCCGGACTCACTCTGCGTTCTGCCCTCCGTAACGTAGGTCTGCGTGAAGTCAGCGCGAATCGTCTTGACCGCATGATAGCTCGACTCGAACTGGCGGACGAAGTCGTCAAGGGACGCATCCGCTGTCGACTGCCGGGCTCGGACCGACAACCCCCTCACCCGGCCCGCCCCGGCTGATGAAAGCGCCGGCTGCGGGCCACCCTCTCCCCCAAAGGGCAGAGGGACGGAGGTTGACCGGGAGGACGAGTAATAAGGCAACAATGAAACACGTGGCGCGAATCGGCCAATCGGGTGATCGGGTGATCGGGTGATCGGGTGAGCAGCTCTCAATGGGAGAGGTTTTGCCAGGACGATCATCGGACGAACTGATCAGGAGACGGTTCTTGTTCACCCGATCTCCCGATCTCCCGATCACCCGATGTTGTGCCTTCTCGATCATCGTGGCGTTTTCTTTAATCGCTCCACCGCCTCGAGGGCTGCCGGATTCCTGGGGTCCGTCTCGAGGCCGGCCGTGTATTCTTGCAGAGCTTCCCTGCCTCGGCCTTCTGCCTCCAGAGCCGCGCCCAGTCCAAAGTGCGCGTGGCTTTCAAACGCGTCCAAAGCCAACGCCTGCCGGAAGGCGTGCTCGGCATCTGGCCACCGGCGCCATCGACTATAAATGTCACCCAGCGAATTCCAGGCCCCTAAGGTGCCGCCGCTCGTCACGGAAAGGCGGTACTGCGCTTCTGCTTCTCGAAAGCGGCCGGCGGCGAAATAGAATTCCGCCAGCTCATTCCGGGCCGGAACGTAGAGAGGGGCCAGGGCCACCGCAGCTTTCAACTGCGCTTCCGCTTTGTCATCGGCGCCGGTTACGGCATATGTCCGCCCCAGGTTCATGTGGGAGTCGGCATAATTTGGCCGCAGCCGAATAGAGCGCTCGAAATCCTCAATGGCTTCCTCGTAGAGTTTTTTCCGCTCCGCGACGAGTCCCAGGTTGTTCAGGACCAGCCAGTGATCAGGGGAGCGCCGCAACGCCTCGCGCCACTCCGCCTCGGCCAGAACCGGGGACCCCGAGTTCCAGTATACCGCGCCCAAGTTGATCCGCAGCGCGATGGCGTCGGGCTCCGCGGCTAGGGTGGTTTGGTAGAACGTCGCGTCATCCCGCCAGACGCAGTTGCGAGTGACGATCCTGAGAACGCAAAGGGCGGCGATTATAACCAAGCCTGCGGCATAGGGCCTGCGAGCAGAGCGTTGTCCCGCAAGCTTCATCCAGATCGCCTGCCCTCCCCACGCCACAATCCAGCAGAAACCCAGTGAAGGAAGATAAAGGTAACGTTCGGTAAAAACGTTAGCGCCCAGCAGACGCCCATTGAGAACCGGCGCGAGGTTCAGGAAAAACCACACAAGGCCGAAGGAGATAAGGCGCTCCCTGTTCCAGGAATAAACAAACGCCCACAGGCACAGTCCCAGCACCACAAGCCCCGCGACCGCTCGAGGCTCGAACAGCGAAAGGCTCTTGTGAAATGTGTAAAAGCCGCAGAGATTTACCGGCCAGCAGATCTTCCAAACGTATTGCGCGATAAGGGCGAAGGAAGAGTAAAAGGCTTCGCGCCGGCTGATCTTCGGCAACTGTAAGACCGGCGCTAGCCCGCCAAAGATGCGAATTCTAAATAACAGATACGCGATGTCAATCAGCCACAAACTCAGATAACGGGATATCTTCTGCCCGAGAGTTGTTTCGGCCCGGTCGTCACGCAAAAAGTGTTCATAAAAGGTCGCCAGGAAAGGCAGCGTCGCCGCCGGCTCTTTGGCCAGCAGCGCCAACGCGAAGCATAAGACCATGCCCAGTTCCGCGGCACCAACCCTTGATCCCCTCCGCACGATGTAGCGCAGGCGTCCCGCCTGCTGGCGCGCGGGTATCCTGCCCGCGCCGATGGTGGAGCGAGACGCTCCACCGACCGCGGGCGAGACGCCCGCGCTACGTACTGACGAGGGGATCACCCGCAAGAAGAACCAGAATGTAAGCAGGTAGAAAAACGTGAGCTGGAGATCGGTTACCGCGGCGATCCAGTCCACGGACTCGCTATGCACCGGATGGAGGGCGAAGATGACCGCGGCCACAAATCCCAAGGTTCGGTTATGGAAAGCACGTTCAGTAACGAGGAAGACGAGACAGACCACCGCGGCGTTCAAAACCAGGTTGGCCAGATGGTACCCGTAGGCCATCGGTCCGAATAATTGGTAACACAGCAGATAACCGAGCGTCATGAGCGGGCGGTAATAATTGGTCGTGCCTTGTGCGCCCACATACGACCACACGTTGGTTGCGAAGATCTCCCGCAAGTGTGAAAAGTTGCGCAGGTAGGGATTTCCCAGGATTTGCCGGTTATCGTCCTGGACAAAGCCATTCCACAGCGAATTCACATAGGGCAGACCTGCGATCACAATCAGCAGCGCGAGCAGTTCCTGCGTGGCCAACCGGCCCAGGCCGAGCTTGGGCGTCCGATCGGAGTCGCTCTCAGGGGGCGCCGGACTTTGATGCAGAACCATGGCTTAAACTAGCCTATTCATCAACTCCAATTTGAGCCAGCCTTTCCGCCCACTTCGCCGGCAGAGGTACAGGAATTGGCGGACTTCCGAAGCGCTTGAATAACCAGTTCGCGAGGAAGAAACTCGCGGGAGCCAGCACAAGGCCGGCCACCACGTCAATCAGGTAGTGGTAGCGGAGGTAAACGGTCGAGACCCAGAGGCTCAAGACCAGCGGAGAGACCGCCCAGAAGAGGGCCCGCGAGTTGCGCCAGGCATAGAGCCACACCAGGAAGGAAATCGCCACGTGCATGCTGGGAAAAACGTCGCGATGAATTCGGGCCAGATCCATGAAAGCGAGTTGCTGGTTAAAGAAGGCAATCGGCTGACTGAGCGAGACGGTGTAAACGTCGCGCAGGCTATAAAGGGGACCGACGGCGGGAACCAGGATGTAGCCGAGAAGCCCCAGGAACGTCACCACCATCAGGCCGCTCATCATTTCCCGGAAGCGCGCCCGGGGGCGGCAGAGGTACACAAAACAGCCGACCAGGGGAATGTTCAGGACGTGGTAGAAGTAGGAGAACTCCATCCAGGCCGTCCGCCCGGGCGTTATGAAGCGCTGAATGGCCACGCTGGCCTGAAACCCAAATAACCGCTGGTCGAGAGCAATCAATTCCCCGTCGCAGTCGTGCCGCACCAGCAGGTGCGTCGTATCGCCCCAGAGCGAGTAGTACATCAACAATATGGCCAGGAACGGAAACCAGTCTCTGACGATTTCCCAGTAAGGCCGTACGAAAGTCAACGGGTCAGCCGAGGAAGCGGACGACTCCTGCTTCCCGCCCACGAAATAGTGGACCAATTCCTTTCCTATAAGCAGGGTCATGGCAGGAATGATTATCAGGACGTCGGCCGGGCTCAGGCTGGTATGCGCGGCCCCGCGAAAAATGAGCCGGAAGCACAAAATGAGCAGGAAAAAAGCCAGCGCCACCAGATCTTCCAGGCGCGGATGAATTATCAGCCGGCGGTTATTGGCCATAGAGGCCTTTCAGCGCCTCGAACCTCTGTCGCGCTTCCACGGGAAACGGGAACCTGGACGTGTCCTCGAGAACCTTGAGAGCCTGTCGGCGGTTCCCTTCCAGAAAGTAGGCGTGCGCCAGGCCTTCCACAGCAAGCTGGTCAGTGGGAAGTACGTTAAGCACAGATCCGAAGAGGCGCTCGGCTTCGCCATACTGTTTTTGGGCTATCAGGATATGTCCCTGGAGAATCAGAGGTGGCAGATACAGCCGATTCTGACGGATCAGACGTTCGGTGATGCGCAGGCCCTCATCGTATCGCCCCAGATAATACAGGCTGACTGCGATTCGATACGAATCCACTTCGTCCAACTCACGGCCCGCCACCCGCTCCATGGCAGACGCGTCATCTACCACCGAAGCCCATTGGCCAAGAGCGAATTTGGTCGACTCGAGCGCTTGCCAATAACGCAATGCCCCCGGCCGCAACTGGACCGCCTGAAGCGCGTTGAGGTAGTTTTTTGCCGCGCTCGTGTGCTGAGTATCGCTCAAGCTGGACCGGTAATAGACTTCCGCAGCGATATCGTAGCCGAAATTCCAGGCGCCGAAAACCGCCATAGCCAGCACGAGGGCATACAGGAGCACTTTGGCTCGAGCCAGCCGGCTCACCAGCACGTGGTTCTCCGATACCTTCAGGCTCGCCACTCCTTTCACAGCCAGCAGGCTGAGAAACGACACCCCGAGGATCTTCAATAATTCCCAGAAAATGAAACGAACCTGCTCCAAGTCGTTGCTCCTGGCCGGCGGCATGCCGACGATCAGCCCCGCAGGGGCTAAACGTGAGATAGGGGTAGGGAGAAACGATTGAATTCGAATCCCCCTCCCTCCGAACCGGACTGGCGGATCTCCCGCATCCGGCTCTCCAGTCGGTGGTTTTACCTCGAAGAGGAATGATGAACGATC
>Ga0187852_1002645_pt1 | contig 14237 bp, 9 predicted proteins | sample June2016WEW_6_40_FD_134511 | JGI IMG/M metagenome (GOLD analysis project Ga0187852, IMG submission 134511) | Peatland microbial communities from SPRUCE experiment site at the Marcell Experimental Forest, Minnesota, USA - June2016WEW_6_40 | ecosystem: Environmental > Terrestrial > Soil > Wetlands...
AGCTATGAACAGACATCCTGCTATCTGGGATTGATTCGCTATTATCAGCTTACTGGCAACGGCGAGTACCTCCGGGCGTTGGAATATGCTTTCGAAGATCTTGCCGAACATCGGACCTATATTACGGGTTCAAACAGCGAAGGAGAGATTGTTCATCAATACATTGGTAATGGCGATATTGCCACGTGGCCGTGCGAGAGCTGTGCTACTGCCCATTGGATGCAGTTTTGCATGGCCATGTTCTATCTGACCGGCGAGTTGAAGTGCATCGACGAAATAGAGAGAACAACCTATAATCATTTGCTGGCCTCTGAAAACCCCCAGACCGGGGCGATCTGCTACTATTCTCCGCTGCAAAACGAGAAACCATTTAGTTATGGTCTCGCTTGCTGCAATTCCAGCTTGCCTCGTGTGATCGCGATGATTCCCGATGTTCTATGGGCCCAGTTTGCCGATGGCGGAATGGCCGTTCTAATGTACAACCAGGCCAAGATGGGCGACTTCATTCAAACCGTGGACGGCAAGAGGGTCTTCGTGGATTTGAGCATCCAGTCAGACTTCCCGGAATCGGGAAATGTGAAAATATCAGTCAATCCCGCGAGCCCTGCTGAGTTCCGGCTTGCGTTGCGTGTGCCGGAGTGGACGTCGAATTTTAGGGCTATGATTGATGGCAAGACGCTTTCTGGGCAACCGGGTAACTATTTGGATCTCACGCGAGTCTGGAAAGCTGGTGATGAAATTGAGATCTCGATGGATTTGACGGATCAACTTTTGCAGGGTCAATCACTCTCAGAAGAGATGAAGAAGGAGGCTTGGAATACCACACCATATCGGGAATTCTTTGAAAAATACGGGAACTTCCCGAACTACCGAGCAATTAAGCATGGACCTCAAGTGCTGGCAATTGACGGCTTTCTGAGTGAATTGGACGACGCGGGACAGGCGACACTCAAGCCTGACCGACCAATGATACTGCAGCCAGTCGATGATATTCTCCCGAAGGGTTGGGTTGGCAACCAGGCCTACACATGTTCAGCGCTTGAGTCTCCAGCGGCGAAACCGGTAATTCTGGTTCCATTCAGCGATGCCGGCCAGACTGGCGGTGATATACGGGTTTGGATCGAAGAAGGATGAGGGATTCCCTCCGCTGTCATTACGTTGAATGTATGCGTCCGGCCAAACTCGCGGTTGACGTTGCTCTGCCGCCGTCCGGCTCTGCACCAAATTTCTCGCTTCCCTTTCACTCATGCCTCCAGCACATCGCAAATCCTCTGCACAACAACGGGTGCGTTGCTCTGACGGATACACTAAAGCCGCACTCTACGATACAAGCGCACCTCACCTCTGAGGGGGGCGGCGATGGGCTGGGCGAAGCCGGTGGCGCGGATGTTGTGCTTCAGCCGAGCACTTGCGGGCGGTGAGCGGTGCCGTCGAAGTGCGAACTGGTCTTGTAGAGCTCGTACTTGCCGTTCTGCGCAGCGACACGTGTGCGCTCAAGAAGGCTCGCAACCTGGGCCTGGGAGAGCGGCTTGAACGTGCGCGCGGCTTCGAGCGCCTGATCGAGAATCTTCTGGCTGTCGATTCCTGTGATCTGCACGGCAATGGGCAGGTTAAGGCAGTAGTGCAGCGCCTCGATTGCCTTGACGGTGTTGCTGTCGAGAATGAAGTGGTCGCCAAAGCACTTCATGCCGAGCGGAGCAATGCCTTCGCGCGTGAGGATCGGAAGGACTTCCCGGGTAAAACTGCGGAAGTGCGCGTCCATGACATTGAGGGGCAATTGCATGGCGTCGAAATGGAAACTGTGATTGCGGGCCTGCTCAAGCATGCGCAAGTGGACATAGGGATCCTTATGGCCGGTGAAGCCGATGAAGCGGACCTTTCCTGCCTTGCGGGCCTCGAGCATCGCTTCCATGGCTCCGCCTTCAGCAAAAATGCGGTCTGGGTCCTCGAGGCGAATGACCTCGTGAAACTGCATCAGGTCCACGTGATCGGTTTGCAGGCGCTGCAGGGACTCGTCGATTTGCTGTGCGGCGGCGGCGCGGGTGCGGCCGTCGATCTTAGTCATGAGGAAGACCTTGTTGCGAAAGCCGCCAGCAAGAGCCTTGCCCATGCGGATTTCGCTGACGCCGTCGTTGTAGTCCCAGCAGTTATCGAGGAAGGTAATGCCTCGGTCGATGGCTTGGCGAATGAGTTGAATCGCGTCCTTTTCGGCGATGGACGATTGGCCGATATGGTATCCGCCGAGGCCGATAGCAGAGACGCGCTCGCCGGTGCGGCCAAGAGGGCGATAGATCATGCAATCGTTCGCGGTGGTTTCGGCGCGCATCATGGGGCTGAGCCATTGCTGCGCAGCGATGGCTCCAGTGGCAGTGCCCGCCGATTTGAAGAATTCGCGACGGTCGATTTTGATGGGGTCGATGGGCAGCATTTTCAGCCTCCTCATGATCGGTGAGATGACGCTGGCGCATCCCTAAGATGCAGTATATTTCGTGTGCAGGACGGCACTCGTCGCCTGCAATCTAGCCATGATCGCCGCCGACTTCCTCCCCTACCTTCCCAGATCCCCAACTTGCTCCGCGCAAGAAAGAAAGTACCTTGGCGCAACATTTCCCTCCTCCGTCTCGAAGTACCTGTGCTCTATCCCGCGAATCCCTGCATAGACAGCGAATACCGCAGCGATTGTTGTCACTCCGCCGTTATTGCTCGAAGTTATCAATATCTCAGATAATCAGCCTTCCTGCAGATAAATTCGGCATCCTAGCCCTCATCGATCACTTGACTACAAATTCATAGTCACCCGACCCGACCTCAAATACGGCCGCTCCTTCTCGCGAGCCAAGTGATCTGACGGAATCCGCCGCCACCGCGGGCTTTCCACCCTCTGTAACACTGGCCGCGTTTTGCGTTGGAATGTAAACCGTCGCGGTGGTGTTGACAGGCACGGTAACCTTCAATGTGAAAACCCCGTTTTGCCTGTGCCAGGAACTGCGAATCAGGCCGTAGGGGGAATTGTATTCGGCACGCACCCATGTCAGGTCACCCAAGGCGTATGGGTGAATCACAATGCGCTTAAACCCTGGCCCTTGTGGGTCGGGGTTGATTCCTCCCAGATACTTGTGAAACCACGAACTGACCGATCCCATCATTGGATGATTATGCGAGTTCATTCCTGATCCTGTCAGGGGCTCCCATCGTTCCCAAAGAGTGGTCGCGCCGTTGGCGAGCATGTATCCCCAACTGGGATAAGTCTCTTGCGTTGCAATTTTGAAAGCCAGATCTCCGTAACCGTATACGGTGAGCATCTCCAGAACGTATTTCGTACAGAGATTTCCGGTCGTGAGGTGATCCTGGTTTGCATGAACTGCGTTGACAAGACTCATAACGACCCGCTTCACCTTGTCCTCAGGTACCACGCCAAGAAAGAGCGCAAATGAATTCATGGATTCGTTATTCGAGCCGTATCCTCCCGCTGCCTCGTTCCAATACTTCTGATTAAAAGAGGCGGCGACTTTGTTCGCCATCTCAGAATAAGCGGCTTCGTCGTCTGCTTTGCCCAGCGTGCGCGCCATCTGCGACACCAGCCGAGCGTCGTAGTAGAGATACCCGGTCGACATGAACTGGAGCGGCGTGTCTTTCGAAACTGCCCCACTTCCCTTGCTGCCAGGAATCGCGAATGCCTTGGGCGGAGACCAATCCCCGTAGTATCCATAGTCCACGATGTTGTCACTGGTGTGCGAATAGAGAAAGTCCGTCCACGCCTTGAAGCCCTCATACTCTTCGGCCATCGTGCGCGTATCGCCATAATGTTGATAGAGAAGCCAGGCCATCAGCAGATAGCTAGACGATACCGGGTCAGCTGGGCGCTGCCCCCACCGATACGGCGCGGTGTCGGTGATGGCGCCGTCCTCGTCTTGCTCGTCGCGAACGTCGTGGAGAAACTTGGGATAGAAGCGCGACATGTTGAAGTTATAGACTGCCTCTTCCGCTCGGACCGTCAGGTCGTTCATCCATCCCATCCGCTCGTCGCGTTGCGGACAATCAGTTGGAATGCTGGTCAGGTTACTTGCCTCGGTCCACCAGACCATCTTCTGAATCCGGTTAACAAGTTGGTTGCTGGTCTCGATTGCACCGCTTGGCGCCACGCTGGACCGCACCACGAGGGCCGTCAGGTTCTCAGCCACCGGCTTGCCAGGGAAGCCTTCCACTTGAACATAGCGGAACCCGTGATAAGTAAACCGTGGCTCCCACGTCTCGCTGCCTTCGCCTTTCAAGATGTAGACATCGGTTGCAGCGGCTTTGCGGAGGTTTTTCTGGTCTACCGTGCCATCCGAGGCCAGCTCTTCAGAGAACCTGAGCGTGACTTGAATCCCGCGTGGTCCGCTTAAGCTCAGGCGCGCCCATCCTGCCATGTTCTGGCCAAAGTCATACACGAAGACCTCGGGCTTCACTTCCTTGACTGAAACAGGCCGAATGGTGTCCACCACCTTGATGGGATCGATTGTCTGTGAAACCAAGATTCCACCCGGACCAGGGACGGTGTGGGGAACCTCCCAGCCCTCCGTCCGGTCGAGATGATTGCCGTCCCGATCCGGGTCTCCGACCAAGGAGTCCCATCCCGGCTTCTCAAGCCGGGCATCGTAGACCTCCCCGTCATAAACGCTGTTGTTCAGGATCGGGCCACTTGTCACGCGCCATGTGCCGTTGTTTTGGTTAAATGAGGATAGTGTTCCGAAGGTCTCGTCCGATCCGTCTGTGTAAGTGACTTCCAATTGCAGCAAGAGCTGCGGCCTGTTCCACCAGCCATTGCCGACAGTGACACCAATTACGTTGTGTCCCGTCTTCAGTTCACTACCTACGTCATAGGTGGCGTAGAGAACGCGCTTCGTGTAGTCAGTAAACCCCGGGTCGAGAACGTTGTCGCCGACCTTGATGCCGTTCAGCCTCAGTTCGTAGTATCCAATACCGCTCACATAAACGCGCGCTCTTCGGACCGGTTTGGCGAGCGTCAGGTCGGATCGGAAATAGAGGGCGCGCCCAAGCCAACCACCAGTAAAGCCGATCCAATTCGCCTTCCAGTCCCGGGGAGAGAGAAGCGTCATTTCCCAAAATGCGGATTCACTGTAGGTGCTAGCTACACCACTTTTGTCCCAAACGCGAACTTTCCAGAAGTAACGCTGACGCGAAGAGAGAGTTGGCCCTTTGTACAAAACCTGGATCGACTGATCAGAGACGACCTTGCCAGAATCCCAGATATCGGCTTGGTCACTCCGCAGCTTGTCTTCATCACTTGCAACAAGGATCTGATAAGCCGTCTGTGCCTGGCCTCGTTCGCTCGAGGTGAGAAGCCAGCTTAACCGTGGCTTCGCTGCGTCAATGCCTAGGGGATTAACTGCGTCTTCGCATCGAAGACCCGAGACGTTGATCGCGGCATGAGAGGACAAGGCGCCTATAGCAGCCATACTTGCAAACAGGAGCAGGAAGCGTAAGGTGTGTTTCATGATTTGCATTTTTCCCTTCGAGCGAGGTGATGGGGTTCCGCTGTAGCTGCTGACATACCGCTGTGCTCCAGCGAGCGAGAATACGGACCCAAACTCCATACGATTCTTTTGACACCCTTCAACCAGCGATCTTCGATTGAATCATTGAACTTCCTCTCGCGTCGCCTTCATGCCTTCCTTACCTGCGAAGGCGCCAGACAGAAGTAGAAGATCATTCTCACCTTGAGAAAGATTTTGAAATGGCCCGGGGACCGGGTTCTGCTGGGACAGCGGTTGGTCGAAGAAGTCTCTAGCAACTTCATCCACCGAAGGAATGTTTTGCATTTTCCAAGGAAACCCTTCCACCGTCAGGGAGAGCATAAGACTATTCCCGTTAATCGAAGATGGCTTCTTGAATCTCGCCGTCACACTGTGCTGCTCGAAACCGGAAATTGCACGCCATTGATCGAAAGTGAGTAACTCAATTTCTGGCCAAAGCCCCGAGCTCGGCCATCTATCTTTGGGAAGACTCTGAAGATGTTTGAAGACTGCGCGTCTTAGTTCCTCAGGACCAATCCGTCCTCCGCAATTGTCAAACGCGAACACCGGATCGAAACCTCCGCCCCATTGATATTGACTACCGGCGGCGAACACATTGAAGTCAGATACATTACTCCGTGAGCGGTTCCAATGTGGCGGAAGGCTAACCGCTCCGCGGTAATTGTCGATTATCAGATTCTCCACGATGCGTTCATTGGAAGTTTCAACTAATGCTAATGCATGATTGCTCGAATTGAGAGCGAATGCTTTGCGATCGGTGACGACGCGCATGAAAATGCCCCAATCGGCGTTGGCCAGCAGCAGATTATGCGCGACAGTGATGCCCGAGGAATCGTGCGCGTAGATCCCGTCTCCAGCACGGGTATAGGCGACAATATTGTTATCGATCAGGACGGGGCCAAATCCCAACTCAACAAAGATTCCCTCTTCAGCGCTATTGAGAACCACGTTCCGCGTGATGCGGACGTGGCTATAGGTGTTGTCTATCCAGACAGCAGGGCAATTATTGTCGCGGAATAGATTGCCTTCGATTAGCCCGTTAAAGAAGAAGTGTGTCTTAATTGCCGCTTCCTCCACTGCGGTCCAACCCAGAGCATTGTTTCGCTCGAAGGTGTTGTCAATGATCTGTACGAAATGGCTGCCATCCCCCTCGGTTCCGGCTTCCCCGTTGTCGACGATGGTGTTGTTCTGAATTAGATCCCATCCGACGCTTCCATCGGCAACACGATTACCATCGTCGCCTGGAGATACTGAATTTGGCCCCTGGTCGGCTCCCCCTTCTGCGCCAAAATCCAGTCCAAGACTTTTGGCGTAGCGAATCACGTTTTCTTCAACGATCCAATGATTGCCACTACGCGTACTCACCATCCCCGCTTGGTGGCCATTCGCTTCCCAAAAGCTGCCAAGGCCAGGGTTGGCACAGTGTTCGAAAGTAAAGCCGCGCACAGTGATGTATCCCAAGCCCCGTTTATATGGCGCAAAGACTCGATCGCGCACTGAGTATTCCACCAAATGTTGATTTGGATTACCCATTTGACGGGGAAAATGGATTATAAGAGAGCGGCCGCCATTCGTTGCCATCCAGGACGACTGTATGCTCCTCAACTGTGTAGCATCATCCACTTCAAGAAAGGGAACCCCATCCACGAATATTTGGCCTAGTGTCTTACGTCCAGCCAAACCATTTGCATGCGTAGCATATGGATTTTCGCCAGGAAATACCCCTGGATCAAGCTTCGCCGTGTAAGCAGAGGTGCGCTGGTCGACCGCAAAAAATGGCCCACGCAGTACCTCTGATCCCGTTACGATGACAGATTCGCCAGATGCTGCCGTGTAAGTGATGGGTAACCCCTCCTCTCCTCCACGCGCCGGCGCGACACGCTCACGATAAACTCCGGCATGTACTAGTACCTGGTCTCCCGGTTTTGCAAGCAAGGCCGCTTGGCTGATGGTTTTGAACGGTTCTTCTGCGGTTCCAGCATTTTGATCGGACGCGTGCGGATTGTCCTTAGCGACTACCCAAATGCGACCTTGGCGAGGCACGGCCGAGGCGCAAATGGGCACGATCCCGAAAGCGATCATAAGAAATGAGGGCAAGAACATGGATCGGCTACTGAAGCGAATCATTTTGATCTCCCTTGGTCCTTTCATTTCGAAAATCCTACAAGTTGCGTCCAAGCTACAACAGATTCATGTAATTGCGCTGCTTACGCTTCGCCCTCGATTCTGATGATCGCGTGGACGTGTAAGTCCGGCAGCAATCCGCGCCATTCGCCAGCTTCGTAATCTCCCGAAAGCGCAATTCCATCCGGTTCAAGAACCACCTTGGACGGCGCTGCAGATAGTTGCATTCGCAATCGGATCGGGCCGGTGCAGGGTACAACGCCAGAGTGGCGGAACTCGCTCGTTACCGGAGCTCCTTCGCTGTTGATCAAATGAACAAGCATCTGGCCGTTTTTCTTCCTGAGCACGATTTCCAGCGCCGGATAATTACCATCGAGGTTGACCATCGGTACATACAATAGTCCCAACATCCGGCGCACCACAGAACGGATGATAGGCGTGGTGGCATTTCCATAAGCTGAAGCGATCGGCCCAGGGCACGCCACGACGGAACCTTTTCCGTGATTGAAGCACACAGCAAGTGGCAGCGCGTCTTTCCGTGTGTCGGCGGTGCGATATGCGTTGGCGACGATTCCGGGTTGGGAAGCGTCGATTTCAATCCAAGTCCCCGCGACCTGCGCAAAGCCGCTTTCATCGGCTATGAGGTAAGAGCGCTCCTGTGCCGTGCCTGTAAGCCGCAGATTCAAGTCACTGGAGAAGAGGCGGGCGTTCTCTGCGCCGCATAGCAGCAGCGTGCCTCCTTCGGCAACGTAGCTCGTAAGAGTCTTTGCCACTTCTTCGCCAATATCCTGCCAGTCGGGAACAACGATGAGATGGTACTGCGCGGTGCATTCGGCTGCCTGCCAGTCGGGAATGAGATCGACGGAGTATCCGCAGGAGAGCAGCAGATCGACAGCCCCTGCCGCTGGTGCCTCGGCCTTTCCCCATCCCCCAAAAACGCGGCCTGCCGTGCGGTAGAGAGTTCGGCCTGAAAACAACACGCCCACTTCGGGAAGGCTCTCGGAACAAAAGGACAATTGCTGGCGCTTCCGGCAAAATCTTCCCACTTCCCCAGCTGTTGTTATGACACGATCATCGATCCAGCCTGCGCGGGTGGGATTGTAATAGATCTGGTAAGCGCCGCCCTGCGCCAACACGACCGCAGCTTCCTGCTCAAGCTCTACAACGGGCTTGGTGGACGGGTCTTTAAACTGTGCGTCTTTTTCAAAGCCCCAGGACATCAAGTCCCAGGGTTTGCCGCAGCGGGAAAGATAGCGTGCTTCGATGCGGGCCTGTCTGACCGCTGTCTGGGCAGCAAGGTCACCGGACAGGTAGTCGAGCGGCACAGTAGGTCTCTCCGGTGCGAAGGTCGAATACATCCAGTTGCTGGTGATCTGGTAACCCGGTTTTGCGCGGTGCAGGGCATTCACGTATACGGCTACATACTGACGGAACTGTTCCCGCTGCATATCGAGGAACTCGTTCCAGCCTTTGTCTTCGGGCTTCTTCGGAAGCAGATCGATTCCGGTCTTCTCAAGAAACTCTCGTTGTGCAGCGTCGCAGTAGTCTGGCTTCACCGCCCAGCAGTCGCCATCCACCCACGAGCCATCCAAATCGTACCTGAGCGCAACTTCGGTGAGTTCGGGAATCATCAACTCCCACTCGTAAGGACTGAACAGGCTGGTCTCCTGGGGATCGCGGTTACCATCGGGGCCGACTCGCGCCCATTCTGGGTGTTTTACGACGGCGAGGCCGTCGAGCACCCCGGAGAAGTGGTTGTAGAAGGCGACACCCAGCGCGGCGGTCACGCGGCGCCAGATAGCGAGAGAGTCCTGCACGATGCCGGGAGCGGACATGCCGGTTCTTGAGGGATAGCCGAGATAGCCAGGGTGGCCCTTCGAGTCATACTCGACGAAATCCGGGCGGCAGGCATCGAGTAGATGGCTGACCATTGCGTCGGTCAGATCGCGGCCAAGATCCTTATCTCGCGCTGTGGGATGCAAGTCGAAATGAAGGCCAAGAAAACAGTCCTTGCGCGCGAGCCGCGGCAGTGCGCCTCCGGAGCTTGGGATTGCGCTTGCGGAGTGCGAGAGTGCTATGGCTGACGTCGCAGCCAGGAATTCACGGCGCGTCAGCATCACGATTTTACCTCCCAGTTCTCGCAGGGATGAGCTGGTCTTTGCACGGCCGTTAGCTCTTAAGGAAGCGTTCATTCAGAGTGCGATGCCATTTCACGTCCTTCCAGTTGGCGAACTGCGGCTGCGCATAGTTGTGCGGGGTCCAGCCCCAGAACTTGTAGGTAATCGCGTCCTCCACCGACCACGCAGCCCAATCGAGCAACCAGCCCCAGTCCAGTCGCGGATCGTCGATATAGAACCACGTCGCCCAGGCTTCTGAGGTCGTAAGTGGCGCGCCCCGCCGTGCAGCCCACTCGGAGAACTCCTTCATTTTGAATCGCTGGCGTGCACGCAACATAGGCGCCATCGCTGCGGCCGTCTTCTTCGACCGGTCAGAGAACTCCTTGAACCAGTGGTCGTTCACAAACAATCCATCTTTTGAAAACTCTTCGAAGCGGGTCCGATCGCTCCAGCGCGGGTCGGCGTCGGCGTAGAAGTGCACATCGAGGCAATCGAGTTCCAGCGGCACATCCAGCCAGCGCAGGTCGCCGTGAATGGAAGTAGTAAAGCGTAACTCTGGGAACTCTCGCCGCAATAGCCCCAACGCCTTGTTGGTCTCATTTGCCATGAAGGCGCTCTGAGCTTCAGAGAAGGCCGGTAAATCACCAAACCCGACGCCCGTTGTCTTCTTGAGCCGTTCCTCGAAATCCGGGAAAAAATAAGGCGTCTCGTTCGCAATGTCGACATAGAGAATTCGATCGAGACCGAAGCGTTGCTTCCAATCGGTCAACGACACTGCCCACATCTCTGCTCCTTCAACCAAATTTGCTGGCTTGCGCAGCGGCGCCGGCACGCCCGGAGAGGTCGGCGACCCCGGCATAAACCACCACCCGCTCAGCGTGTAGTGGAGCGATGGGCGCTTTTGCAGCTTTTGTATGAAGTCGATCACCCACGTGGCCACAGGCCCTTTCACTGCAGTGTTCCAATTCCACGGCATGAAGGGCTCGTGCGGGTCGGGCCATTCCAGAATGCGCGCCGGCTTGCGGAAATCGAGCCACTGGGGCATCGGGTCAATGCGCAGGGTGTTATAGCATCGTTCGACCGCCTCATCGAGGACACGGTCATAATCCGCAAAACTTCCGCCTGCCTGGTGACGTAGTGCGTACGCCACATCCCACATCGCAATGGTCAGTCGGCGGGGCTTCAAATGACTCCGCATATCGTAGGCATCGAACTCACAAGCTGCTGGTCTCGAAGCCCTGTCAGTGGCAACTTGATTCGGCATCGGGCCGCACGGCTGACCGTCCTGCAAAGCTTCTTCAGCCGTGGCCAACCGTCCCTCAGCGAGCGTCGTTAAGGCGCCCGCGGCTCCGTATGCAATGAGTTCACGTCTCGAAACGGCCAATCCCTAGACTCCACTTTTCCTGAAACTCATTCACGTCCAGGCGATTGCAACATCACTGCGGAAAAGGAACTGGAGAATCAACACGTCGGGTTGTCGCCCAATCGCGCAGCGGAATCGAACACGAACCAGAAGGTATGGAGTGTGCTAAGTAAAGTCAACCCTAAAACCTACGCGGTCTAGAGCATATCGCTGGACGACACGCCAGATCGTCAATTGACGAAGAAAAGCGACTATTGCCAGCTGCAAACAGGGGTGCAACACGTGGCTTCGAGTATCGCAACCCGAGACATCCGTAACGACGGTAAGGGCTGCGCCGCCGACGCCACGGAAAATGGCTATGCGGTTGGCACTGTTCTTCTTGAAGCAAAATTCTGTTAGATGGAATCACCAGATCGACCGAGTGACACGACCAGCATGCTTGCGTACAGGTGGCGTAGTGAGCGATGCGCGAAATGTGATCCAATCCATACCTTTTCGCAAAGGTGGATCGGGTCACCAATGAAATCAATCGTGGATTAATCCCCTCACCCCTGGACCTGCAGCGGCAGACCAGGGCCTGAAACCGGAAGATGAATTGCGCCGGCACCGCCATGAACTGACAGTTTCCATTTACAGCGGGATTCTTGGAATTCGGCAACGACAAGAACCACATCGGACGGTCTGTGAATCAGCGAGCCTTTACATTGAAGAGGCATTCCTCTGACCGCGATCCCCGTGGACAAGTCCTCGTCTGTTGAGTGGAATCAAGGCAATCCTCTAAATCTCCTTCGATACTCCAAGTGAATTCGGAAAATGCTAACGGGGTGGGGATAAACCTGATTTGAAGGGGTTGGGGGTGATGGTAGAAGAATGAGTACTATTCAGCCTTTCGCAAATCTCAAACTCGTGTTGCGCGCGGTCGCGCAAACCCTCCTGGCGGTAAATCTGGCCCAGTTTGAAGTGAAGTCCCGAGGCATCCGGCGCCAACGTGACAGCTTGTTCCAGTTCGCTCTGTGCCTTTGGTAGGTTCCTTTGCGCCTCATACGCCCGGCCAAGCTCTTCGTGAACTTTCGGGTTTTCTGGGTGCAACGCAGCGGCCTTTGCTAAAAAGGGGATCGCCGTGTCGAAAGCGCTCTCATCGCAAAGCATCGTGCCTAGGTTTAGAAACGGTTGAGGATCCGATGGAGCATCTCCCTGCCAATTGATTGCGGTCTGAAATGCCTCCTTCGCTTTCTCCGGGTTGTTCAACGCCTGCCATGACAAGCCGAGATTGTTTTCCGCTTCAACGTATTTGGGCCGCAAGGCCAATGCTCGCTCGAAGCTCGACACCGCTTCGGAAAAGCGGTTCTCGTTGTACTTGGTACGCCCCAACAGATACCAGGCTAGAGCATCGTTGGGGCTTTCCGCAGTGACTTCAGAAAACCATGTGTCGGCGTCGGCATAGTCGCGCAGCAATACGTAGTCCGACGCTACAATCTTCAACTCACCGGCCCTTGGCCGACTTGTGCGTGCCCCTGCGGTGAACTCGGCCAGCGATTCCACAGGCTTCGTTTCGCGAAAAAGCACGGAACCGAGCACAAAATGAGCCTCAGCTGAATCAGGATGGCTGCTCAGGTAGGCACGAAGTACTGCCTCAGACTGCGCGAGTTTGCCCTCTGCCAGAAGCGCGCGGGCTTCTGCCACTGGTTCCGCAGACTGCTGGCAATCGCCGGCAATGGCAAATGAAATGCCCAAAGCGAGTATGCATAGTCTCACTTTCTTAATCGCGCTAGTGCGCGGCGTCTTTGATGGCATTGGCGTCATTTGCGTGTCCGGCCACCGTTTCTCTGGCATCACGCAGCAACCGGCTATAAGTCTGCATCTCTTGCTGCGCCTCGCTGGTGGCACCCTGCGCCCGGTAAACCGAGGCAAGGAGAAAATGAATAGTTGGCTCGGCCGGATTATCCTTCTCGGCCATCAACAGATCGGGTAACGCATCCTTGTGTTTGCCCAGCCTAATCAACGCGCGCGCCCGATCTACGCGCGCCTGCATCAGTGTCGGGCAGCGCTCAATGGCCTGGTTCAATTCAGAGAGCGCGTCTTCGCTGGGATCGTTCGCCTCAAGCATGCAATTCCCTATTTTCCAGTAGGCGGTACAATTGTTTGGGTCATTCTTCAATTCCGCCTCGAATTCCGTTTGGGCGGATTCCCACTTACCAATAAGCCAATAGGCATTTGCCAGGTGCATATGTGTTCCTGGCAGTTGCGGATCAATATCGACAGCCTTCTTATATTCTACTAAGGCAAGATCGTAGTTGTGCATGCTCTCGTCGATTTCGCCGGCAATCTCATGCGCGACAACTGAATTAGGATCGATCTCATCGATTTTTTCTAGCGCACCTTCTGAAAGTTGCAAATAGCTCTTGCCGAGCATGTACCAAGCTTGCTGATCTTTCGGATTTCGCTTCAGGAAGTCTTGGAGGTGCACAACCGCCTCTTCATACTTCTTGAGGTTGATGAGGATATGCACAAGGATCATCTCGACATTGTCATCGGTTGGTTTGGCGCGTAGGGCTGCCCGTAGAAGAGGCTCCGCTTTCTCGTCCGCACCCAACTGAAAATAGCACACGCCAAGCATGGCGGACGCGGTTGGCATATCCGGTTTAAGTTGCAATCCTCGCTTAAGCACTTCGGCGGCATGAGTATAGTCATGCAGGTTGAAGTAGAGTATGCCCAGGTTGTTGTATGCGGGCGCAAGATTCGGCGCGAGTTTGATCATGGCCCGGTACTTTTCGATGGCTGTCGCGTTATCGCCATGCTGTTCAGCCGTTGTTGCCTCCGCATACAACTCCTGCACTTCGGGCGTGACTTCGCTGCTCGCTTGGCTGGCAAGGGCGGAAGTTGGCGCAAGAACCAGCAACCACAACGGCAGCACATAAGGCACCCAGTGCGAGCATGTCATAGATCGGTCCATCTTCATGGCATTTCATTATATTCCTAGGGCGTGTTTCATAAATAGGTTCGGCCTCAGATCATGTACTTACGTGTGAGGCGGGTTAGCTGATGAGCTTCTGTCATGAAGAAGCGGCAGAAGCTGTTGACGGATGAACAGTGGCA
>Ga0187852_1002648_pt1 | contig 14228 bp, 10 predicted proteins | sample June2016WEW_6_40_FD_134511 | JGI IMG/M metagenome (GOLD analysis project Ga0187852, IMG submission 134511) | Peatland microbial communities from SPRUCE experiment site at the Marcell Experimental Forest, Minnesota, USA - June2016WEW_6_40 | ecosystem: Environmental > Terrestrial > Soil > Wetlands...
CGAGGCTTCGCCGGACGAATTGCTTCGTCCCACGCTCGCTCGGCTACCTGTTGAATGGGCAATTACAGGGTAAGCTCCTTTCAGCTTACAAGATCAGCCAGGCTTATCCTGGCACACCCCCGACAGGGGCGGCATAGAATAGCCCAGGGCGTAAGCCCTGGGTTGGGTGACCCTCACCCCGCCTTCGGCACCCCTCCCCCGCTTGGGCGGGAGAGGGGACGGGGGTGAGGGTGGGTTCTCGCGACCCACGGCTTGCGCCGTGGGCTACTCTCCGCCGCCCGCTCCGCGGGCTGACTTCTTCGGCGAACTCCTGACTCAGGACACCAGCAGGTGGAAGAGGAATACCAGGCACGGCCAAGGTACGCAACGCGCGCGCTGATGGCGAGTATGCAGTCGTAGGCAGGGATTCAGATCGGGCCAAACAAATCATCGAGCGAGATGACTATGGCGAAAACCATTCGAGTGGGGCTCGTAGGAGCACGTTTCGCGGCACGATTTCACTTGGAGGGGTATCGGCGCGTCTACGGAGTTCCGGTGCAAGTGGTGGGCGTCACCTCGAAGGGCGGCGAGTCACGTGAAGCTTTCGCGCGTGAACACGGAATAGAAGCCTTTCGAACCCTCGAAGAAATCTGCGAGGCGGCAGATGTAATCGACGTGTGTACACCCACTGCCGCGCACGAGCCGATCGCCATTGAAGCCTTAGCGCGCGGGAAACACGTGGTGATCGAAAAGCCCCTGACCGGCTATTTCGGGCCGGGAACAGATGATTTCCAGGGTAACGCCTTCAGTAAGGAGGTGATGCTGCGAGAAGCTCTGGGAAGCACTCAACACATTCAGGATGCGGCTCACCAGGCGCAGCGCCGGGTTTGCTACGCTGAGAACTGGGTTTATGCTCCTGCTATTCAAAAAGAGCGCGAGATTCTGGTGAAGACCGGCGGGCAAGTACTGCGCATGATGGGCGACGAATCACACGGCGGCTCGCACTCAGCTTACGGGGGAATGTGGAGGTACACGGGTGGCGGGACTCTGATCAGCAAAGGATGCCACCCGCTCTCGGCAGCCTTATATTTGAAACGAGCCGAGGGTGAAGCGCGCGACGGGAAAGCCATCAGGCCCGCGACCGTTTCGGCGCGAGTCCATGAGATTACGCGGCTCAAGACGTTTCGCGATGCCGGTTTTTTGGGCACCAGATACCACGATGTGGAAGATTACTGCCAACTCCACGTCACTTTCGACGACGGCACGGTGGCGGATATATTCTCGTCCAATCTGGTGCTGGGCGGCGTCTACGGTTGGCTGGAGGTGTTTGCGAATAATCATCGCACCCGCTGCCGTTTGAACCCAGTGAGCATGCTCGACACGTACAATCCTCGCGAAGACCTACTGAAGGATGTGTACGTTGCGGAGAAGCTCGGCTCCAAGCAGGGCTGGAGCCATCCTGCGCCCGATGAGGCCTGGCAACAGGGTTACCCGCAAGAGTTTCAGGACTTCATGGAGAGCATCGCATTCGAGCGCGAGCCTCTGTCGGGAATCGATCTGGCCTGCGATACGGTGGCGGCGTTGTACAGCGCCTATCTTTCAGCGGAGCGGCGCGGGGCGGAAGTGAACATCCTGCGGATTGCGGATGGGCGATTGCCGATGGCCGGTTGAGGAATAGGGCACGATGTGGGATCCACAACCTGAGACCGTGGCGGTTTGCGGGAAAAACCCCTCTCTGTGTCATTCCGAGGAGCCGCAGGCGACGAGGAATCTCGCACTGCCTCGCAATCGTTCAGAGCGAGATTCCTCGCTTCGCTCGGAATGACAGCCTTTAGGCGTTTTCGCACAGACGCGAAAGCCCCTCCCTTCCAAAACTCGCTCCGACGAGTAGGCTATGACCCTGGAACACCTGCCTTCTGGAACAGCTTATCGATTCGGAGGAACTCCTCTTCCTCTTCGGTCACGCCGATCGAACGAATCATTTGGCCGACGGTGACGCCGGGGTCGTTGGACCAGAAGATGCCTCGATCCTCATCCTCGTAGTAGTGAAAGCCTGCTTTATCGCCATACTTCTCGCGCAGCGCTTCACCGTTCTTTAGTTCCTTGCTCCAGGGCACAAGAGCGTAGCTCAGATCGATCTCGTCCACCAGGACCTGCTCCGGCGGCTTGATCTGGGCGGCAATCCGGCCCGTTGGCTCGAAAATCGAGGCGTTATTGCGCCAGGTGCTGGACACGATGTAGTAGCGATTTCGCAGCGCACGGAAGGCGGGCTGCGCCGTCTGCGGCGACTGAGTGGGCCAGGCCACCAATTCAGCGCCCTGGCGAGCCAATTCCTCCCAGCCGTAATCGTACTCCATGTCAAAACAGATCTGGATTCCCAGCTTCCCAAAATCACAGGTGAAGACGGGAACCTCTTTACCGGGTGTCGATCCGCCTTCCATGGAGTCGCTGCCATCCGGCACCGCCAGGTGCAGCTTGCGGTAAATGCCGACAACCTCGCCCTCGCGGCCGATGAGGATGCCCACGTTCGAGGCGATCTTCCCTCCTTGTGTTTCGAGCAGATACGTCGGCACCACAATGTAACAATGGTGTTCCCGCGCCTTCCTTGCAAAGGCATCCTTCAGAGGACCTTCCAGCGGTACGGCGGAGTCCACTGCGTTGCCTGTGGCCTCTCCTGTCACCGCCGTCTCAGGCAGTACCGCAAGGTCCAAGTCTCGCCCATACTTCTTTTTTGACTCTTCAGACATTCGATCGACGATAGCTCCAAGTTCCGCCAGACGCTTTTCAAGGCCCGGGTATTGTACCCAGAAAGCCTGCATCGCCGTGCCTACGATCACCTTGCGGGGCGGTTGGTTTGAGGTGCTGCGCACCTTGACATCGCCGGCAGAAACGGGGCGAGCCACCAGAAACACCAAGCCCATTGTGACGAGGAAAATCAAGACGCTCCCCGGCAAGTTGAGCAAAGTGCGGCCCCGGTGTTGCTGCCCTGCGAAGATTGCTGAAGTCTTCATTAACTCTCCTCTGCGTCCTCCACCTGATCAATGCGTGCTCCCGACTTTCTCCAGCACGTCACTCAAAGCTGGAGGAAGGGGCGGGACAACGGGCACCTGGGTCACGGTTTTCTTCGCGAGATCCGCCGTCCGCTGCACGTTTAATTGTTCAAACAGAAACGCGAACTTCCTTTCCAGGTCCTGGCCTAATCGCTCACGCAGGTCTGCCGGCAGATCCCAGAACTTGCGTTTGAAGGGGCCGAAGGCCTTTTTGCGGGTTTTGTATAAGAACTGCGCGTCGGTATCGGAGGGCTTTTTCTCATCGGCGCAGAGCTTCCGCAGAGTTTTGTAGATCTCTTCCTTCAAATCCCGAGGGAACGCCGCATTCTCATAAATCATGTTCTGAAACTCTGTCGCCAAGTGAACCTCAGCGGTCTCGCACTCCACAAACTTATGGAAAGCGTCGGCAGGGAGCGTGGAGGCTCCGTGTTGCACAGTGCCTGCCATTCCGTACCGGTCCCGTGCCAGTGCCGAGAGAGCGCGCAGGGTTTCAAAGTCGATAGCCACTTGAGTGATGTTGCCGTCAGGCAGCACCACGCCGCCATCCCTTGTTCCGGTCTGCACACTGATTTTCGCCAACCCCTTCTTGTAACGGCTGCGCCGGGCCAAGGTCTCCATAAGTCCGTCCATGAAGGAGGTCAACTCCTCAGGAGTGGAATTCCGCTCTCCGATTTCGCCGATTTCGCCTCCCAGCGTAAGGGTTACGCCCGGCGGCTCAAGCGAACGGAGATAGGCCGCCAGGCTTGCGGTTGTCTCAAAGTTAGCCCTCTGCTGCTCATGGACGCCGGGCTTGTCGACGTTCACAAGCGTGGACGCGTCGATATCAATGTTGTAATACCCTGCCGCGACCGACTCCTGACAGAAGTCACGCACGCCTTGCAACTCGGACTCCGGGTCTTTCGCAAACTTGAGGGCGTTGACCTTGTAGTGGTCGCCCTGAATGAACACCGGGCCCTCAAACCCCTCGCGAATCGCCGCCGCGATAACGACCGCGGCATATTCGGCCGGGCGTTGGTCGGTGTAATGACTCTCGGTGCGCGAGAGCTCAAAGATGAACGCGCCCGCCTTTAACCGGAGTGCAGCGCGGAACACCGCGCGGGCGACATCGTAGCTCAGGCCACGAATATTGATGGCGGGAACTGTGAAGCCCTTGCACTCCTTCCGGGCGCGGGCCTCATAAAGGCCCTGGATGGAAGAGGGAATGATGCCCAGTTCCAATCCGGCCCGGCGAATAATCCAGCGTGCCCCGTTGCGCACGTCTTCAGTTTCTCCAAACACTGCGTTGGTCACCAACTGGTCGAGTGTCTGGCTCACGAATTTCTGGGGATTTCTCAGAACAATGCTTCCGCCATTGGAAAGCTCAAAAACCGACTTATTCCGCGTTAACAAATCCGAAATGGATCGTGAAGTCATCGCAAGCCTCCCCAAGCGCCAGCCCCAAGGCGCAGTCGCCTATTATAGCAGAGCAATATGACAAGCAAATTGGGAGACTTTTGCGCGCGAAAGAAGTCAGCCGCCGACCTGTGTCATTTGTGAGAAATGCGGGCACACCCGCCGACTGCCGAGATGCCTCGCGGTGCTCAGCATGACACGGTCTTCACAGGCTGGCCACTACATGTTCGGGAGAGTCGATCCGGATTTGCGACAGCAGCGTGGGGAGCAACTCATAGCCGGCGTGCCCCAAAAAGTACGCGCCGCCCACTTGGCGTTCTTGCAGATCCTTTTGGGGCATGAAAAACCGCGCGAGAGCCTGCGCGTGCCGGGCGAGCAACTCGGAGCGCGCCAAGCCGGCGCGGCTCACCTTCCCGCGCAGCCGGTCCATTTGGTAAAGGATCTTTTCCTGCGCGTGTTGCAGAGCCTCGAGCAAAGTAGGATCGAGCCGCTCCACATCCCCGCGGAGGCGATCCAGCAAGCCGGCCATGTCCTCTTGCGCTTGCGTGAACCGCTCTGACCATCCTTCCGCAAGCCCGGACGCGGCGATTTTCTCGCCCAAGTGCTGTTCGCCCAACCAAACATCCTCGACGCTCACGCGGTACTTCTCGAGCAATCGCTGGGAGCGATGGTCCGCGAGGGTGAAAGAGGCTCGAGGGAAAACCAGGGGTTGTGGCCGGCTGAAAGCCTGGTAAAGAACTTGTGCCTGCGCAAGATAAGCCAGTTCAGAGGGGCCTGCAACGTAAGCGATGGTGGGCAGCAGTGTATCTTGCACCACCGGCCGCAGCAGCGCGTTGGGCGAAAACGCTATGGGGCCACCTGAGAGCTCCTGCTTCAGCTCTTCAAGCCGGGTCTTCCCTTCTCCCTCCACCGAATACTCGCCGTCGCGCTCGTGAACAGGCAGCCGACTGCCATTCCTGGTGGCGAACACCAGCGTCGAATCCTCCGCCACCTTCACCTGAGCGTGGTAGCCGCTTCCGGTCAACTCGCGAGAGCGCTCAAGCAGCCTCCCTCGCAATTCCGGCGCGCGTTCGAGGGCATGCAAGTAAACCTGAGCGCTGAGTTGGTGAATAGTGGAGTCGAGGGGATTGAGAAAGATCACCCCCCAACGGCTGAGCATTCGGGCCAGGAAACTCCCGAAGGCGTCAACCCATGTCGCCCCAGGCGCATAGGTTTCGCGCAGGTCCTGCAACAAGGCTTGGCTCTGCGGTCCGGCAGGGAGACAGCCCTCAAGCCGAGCCAGAGCTTGGGTGGATTCGCCGGTCAGTCGCACATTCCCTACCGGCGACCGCGGGCTGGGCGAATCGCCGTGATCGGCGAGGGAGATGAGGTTGTACTCGTCGTCGAGGATTCCCACCTGCGCCACTTCTGCCAGGTCGTGGTCCTGGGAGGCAAGCCAGAAGACAGGCACTACTGGGATTCCCTGCTCGGTGAGGTAGTTTGCAAGTCGCACGGTAGTTAAGGCCTTGAAGAGTGTAAATGCCGGCCCACTAAATAAGCCCACCTGCTGGCCTGTGACGACTGCAAAAGCGTTGCCCTGCGCGAGTTTCTCCAGATTCTCAAATGTGGCCGTACCGCAACCAAACTCCTTGTTCTGGCGCATGAGGACTTTGCAAAGTTCCGCCCGTTCCCATTCGAACCCTCGAAGCTGGGAACACACATTCTGGTAACTTGAAAGCGCGTACGGGGGCGCGTTATAGAAGCGCGAGACCCGGTCAAAGTGATAGAGGTAGTCAAGAAAAAGCGCGCTTGAGTGCGGAACTCGTTGGTAGGGAACGGATGTGCTGGTCATTGGAATAGTGAATTCTGAAAAGTGAATAGCAAACTGCAAACCCTCAATTACGTTGGGCCGCGCAGCACCAAACCCAGCGGAGATAGGAGTCTTTCTGCTTTCTGCCTTCTGCCTTCAGTACTCGAGCCCGGCCTGCGACTCCTGGAGTGCCTCCGCCACCGCTTTACGCGCTTCGGCACCCAACGGCACCAAGGGAGCGCGAGGGAAGCCTCCGGCGTAGCCCCTGAGGTCAAGCGCCGCCTTGATGCCGGGAACGCCATAAGGCACGGCGATCTTGCGGGCCAGCGGCAGCAGTCGCTCTTGGAATTGCAGCGCCTCCTTCTTCTTTTTCTGCCGGAATGCCTGATAGAGGCCCACGCACAAATCCGGGGCATAATCCGCCTGGCTCAGCACAGCGCCCACCGCTCCGGCGCGCAAAGACTCATAGAGAATCGACACCGATCCGACCAGGACTCGAAAGCCGGGCCGCACCCGTCGCAAAACCGCCCGCACGAACTGCAAGTCTCCCGAGCTCTCTTTCAATGCCACCACGTTGGGAATTCGCGACAGCGTGCCGACGGTGGATGGCTCAAGGTGAAGCCCTGTGAACTGCGGGATCGAGTAGACAATCACCGGCCGATCAACCTTGCTCGCGACAGCTCGATAATGCGCCTCCAGCGCCTCAGCGTCCATTTTGGATTTGTAATAGTTCGGCGTGAGGACCAGGAGCGCGTCAGCGCCGCGCGCAATAGCTTCCTTTCCGAGTTGTATCGTGGCATCGGTACTCTCGAGGCCCACGCCCGCAATCAGGATTTCAGGCGGTTGCACCACTCCTCGCGCCACTTGCACCAGCCGCATCCTCTCAGCCTCCGTCAAATACGGAGCTTCCCCAGAGGAGCCTGCCACCAAAACTCCGGCGAGCCCTATACCCGACAGCTTCTGCACATTCTCGCGGAACAATCCCTCTTCAATCTCGCCCCGCTGGTTAAACGGCGTAACGACGGGAGGAAAGATCCCTTTAAGCCCTTGGATAATCTCTTTGCGTGTCATGTTGTTCCAGCCCTTTTCTTCCAGTGTCGTTCCGACCCGTCGGCTGGCGGGCCCACAGAAACCATGAAAGCGGTTCCCTCTCTTAACCTGCTCGTAGGGGGACGGCTTGCCGTCCCCTTTCGATCGGGGTAGGGCAAGCCCTACCACTACACCTTTTTAAAGCTGCGAGGAATCTCGCTCTGTCCTATTCTGCGCTCACCACCGAGTGGCCCCAGATCCGGTTCACCTCAAAGCAGGGCGAGATTCTTCGCTGCGCTCGGAATGACAGGCTTCGCGGGCATTCTTATGCAACTCCTGCAAGCTTGCCACCCACACCTCTCCTTTTCTCAACTCCCGAATCCCCGCGATCACCGCGCTGGCAGCGGAGAGAGTCGTGATGCACGTCACTCCGTGTTGAACGGCGGCGCGGCGGATCAAGCGATCGTCCTGGCGCGAGGAGCGGCCCAGCGGGGTGTTAATGATCAGATCAATCTCAGCGCTCTTCACCAGGTCCACAATGCTCGGGCGTCTTTCAGTTACCTTGAAAACTCTCTCCACGGGAATCCCGCTGGCGCGCAACGCCTGAGACGTGCCCTGCGTTGCCACCAGGCTGAATCCCAGGTCCGCCAGAGCACGCGCAATCGGAATCACCAACGGCTTGTCATGATCGTTCACGGAAATGAAGATGCGCCCGGAGGTCGGGATGCGGTTGCGCGCGGCAAGCTGGGCTTTGGCAAAGGCGAGGCCGAAAGAGTCCGCAACGCCCATCACTTCGCCGGTGGATTTCATCTCAGGGCCAAGAATGGTGTCCGCGCCGGGAAGCTTCTGGAAAGGGAAAACCGGAGACTTCACGAAAGCGTGGTGCACGGGCAGTTCCGGCTCGAGGCCGAACCCGGCAAGTTTGGTTCCCACCATCAGCCGCGCGGCAATCTTCGCGAGCGGCACGCCGGTGGCTTTGCTGACGTACGGAACGGTCCTCGAGGCGCGCGGATTAACCTCCAGGACGTAAACCTGCCCGTTCTGGATGGCATACTGGACGTTCATCAGGCCCACAACGTTCAATTCCCTGGCCAGTTTTACCGTGTACTCGCACAGCGCGGTGTGCTGCTCCTCGCCGATGCTCACCGCCGGAAGCACGCAGGAACTATCACCGGAGTGAATTCCGGCCTCTTCGATGTGCTGCATGACGCCCGCGATCACCACGTCCGCCCCATCCGCTAAGGCGTCCACGTCGATTTCTGTGGCGTTCTCCAGAAAGTGGTCCACCAGGATGGGGAAAGCGCGCTGCAGTTCTTCCGCGCGGCGCACGTAATCGCGCAGCATCGCTTCGTCGTACACGATCATCATGGCCCGCCCGCCCAGCACGTACGAGGGCCGCAGTAGAACCGGATATCCAATCTCAGGCGCGATCGCCACGGCTTCCTCGGCGTTCATGGCGGCGCCATTCTGCGGCTGGAGGATGTCCAGGTCGGCCAGCAGCTTCCCGAACCGCTTGCGGTCCTCGGCCAGATCGATAGACTCGGGCGATGTGCCGATAATCGGCACGCCCGCGGACTTGAGTTGGCGCGCCAGGTTGAGCGGCGTCTGCCCGCCGAACTGCACGATTACGCCGGAGGGTTTTTCCTCGTCCACAATCGCCATCACATCTTCAAACGTGAGGGGCTCGAAGTAGAGGCGGTCCGACGTATCGTAGTCAGTCGAGACGGTCTCAGGATTGCAATTCACCATGATCGTCTCGAAGCCTTCTTCTTTGAGCGCATAGGCGGCGTGGACGCAGCAGTAATCGAATTCAATCCCCTGACCTATGCGGTTGGGACCGCTCCCCAGGATCATGATCTTTCGCCGTCCGGTAGGCTCGGCCTCATCCTCGTCTTCATAAGTGGAGTAGAGGTAAGGAGTGAAGGACTCGAACTCCGCGGCGCAGGTGTCCACTCGCTTGAAGACGGGATGAATGTCCAGCGCCTGGCGCCGCGCGCGCACGGCTTCCGCCGTGCACCCCCACACTTCTCCCAGATGGGCGTCCGATACGCCGTGACGCTTGGCTTCTCGCAGCACGGAGGCCGGCACCGTACCCACCTCGAAGCGTTTCAGCTCGTCGAGCAGGCTCACGATTTGTTCAAGCTGTGTCAGGAACCAGGGATCAATGCGGGTGATTTCCGCCAGGCCCTCGACGCTGTAGCCGCCCTGCAAGGCAAAAAGCAGGTACCACAGCCGCTCGGGGTGGGCAACGGTCAAGCCGCGCTCGAGTTCGGCCGGGTCGTCCGGCGGCCGGAGCGGTTTCCTGCCCGTCTCCAGCGACCGGATACCTTTCATCAGCGCCTCTTTGAAGGTGCGGCCGATCGCCATCACCTCACCCACAGACTTCATCTGCGGTCCCAGGGTGTGATCGGAGTCGGGGAACTTCTCCGCCGCCCACTTTGGGATCTTCACCACCACGTAATCGATGGTCGGCTCGAAGCAGGAGGGCGTCTTCTTCGTGATGTCGTTGGGAATCTCGTCCAAGCTGTAGCCCACGGCGAGGCGCGCGGCGATCTTGGCTATGGGGAATCCGGTCGCCTTCGAGGCCAGCGCCGAGCTGCGCGACACGCGGGGATTCATCTCGATCACCACCATGCGCCCCGTGTGCGGGTCCACGGCAAACTGGATGTTCGAGCCGCCCGTCTCGACACCCACGGCGCGGATCACCTTAAAGGCGGCGTCGCGCATGATCTGGTATTCCTTGTCGGTGAGCGTTTGCGCGGGCGCCACGGTGATCGAATCCCCCGTGTGGATGCCCATGGGGTCGAAGTTCTCGATCGAGCAGACCACCACCGCATTGTCCATGTGGTCGCGCATCACCTCGAGTTCGAACTCCTTCCACCCCACCACCGATTCCTCAACCAGAGCTTCGTGCACGGGGCTTAGCTCCAAGCCATTCCTCACCGTCTCCGACAGCTCTTCACGGTTGTAGGCCATGCCGGCCCCCGTCCCGCCCAGCGTGAAAGAGGGTCGAATGATGAGCGGGAAACCCACTTGCTGCGAAAAGCTGAGCGCGGCCTCCGCGTTGTTAACCAGGACGCTCTTAGGCAGATCCAGCCCCACCCGCTGCATGGCGTCTTTAAACCACAGCCGGTCCTCCGCCATCTTGATGGCGTTCAGCGAAGCGCCTATAAGTTGCACATTGAATTCGTCGAGTACCCCGCTTTCCGCCAGCTCTACAGATAGATTCAGGGCCGTCTGACCGCCCACGGTCGGCAGAAGCGCGTCCGGACGTTCGCGCGCAATGATCGCCTTCAGGTACTCGCAGGTCAGCGGTTCGACGTAGGTGCGGTCGGCAAATTCGGGGTCGGTCATGATGGTGGCTGGGTTGGAATTCACCAGCACAACTTCATAACCCTCGGCCTTCAGCGCCTTGCAAGCCTGCGTCCCCGAATAGTCAAACTCGCACGCCTGCCCAATAATGATCGGGCCGGAACCGATGATCAGGATTTTTCGAAGATCAGTACGTTTGGGCATTAATTTGAATCGACCGGTTGAACCCGAAGCTTCAGGGGCTAAAGCCCCTTATCTTTGACTGAGTCGTCACGGCGGGCCTAAAGGCCCGCCCTTCCGTTTCGCCCCGCATGCTCGCTCAACTCGTCGTAAGATTTGCCACAAACACACTTCGGCACCGACAATTCGTGGTCCGAGCCCAATGACAACAGCCAGTTCTTCATCGCCTCGTGCGGGATGTGTTGCCCTGCTTCGATCTCCGCGAACCCCCGCCGGATTGATTCGCGTTGCAAATGTTTTTCGTGGGCGTCCATCCTCAGCCTTTATCCTTTAAACTTGACACTTCAAACTTTCAACTATTTCTTGAACTCCTCCATCATCTCTGCGAATCGATTGAAAAGGTACGCCGAATCGTGGGGGCCGGGCGAAGCCTCGGGGTGATATTGCACGCTGAAAAGCGGTAAGGATTTATGCCGGAAGCCCTCGAGCGTCTGGTCGTTCAGGTTCATGTGGGTCAGGGCGACTTCATTCGAGTCGAGTGAATCCGGGTCAACCGCGAAGCCGTGATTCTGCGCGGTAATTTCCACTTTTCGCGTTTCCAGGTTCATCACCGGCTGATTGCCGCCGTGGTGGCCGAACTTGAGCTTGTAAGTCTTTCCCCCCAGGGCTAACCCGATGATCTGGTGGCCAAGGCAGATCCCGAAGACAGGCACCTTACCCAAGAAACCCCGCACGGCCTGCGCGGCGTATTCGAGGGGCTCGGGGTCGCCCGGGCCGTTGGAGAGAAACACTCCATCGGGCTTCAGGCTCAGAACGTCTTCCGCCGTCATCGTTGCCGGCACGACAGTAACGCGGCAACCCACGTCCACGAGCCTACGCAGGATGTTCTGCTTGATTCCGTAATCGTAAGCCACAACGTGATAGCGGGCCGGCTCCGCCGATGGTTTGCCTTTGGCGAAGATGTCCTTTGTCGGCTCCGTCCACTGATAGCGCCAGAGCGTGGTGACGCGGCTGGCCAGGTCGAGCCCCACCATGCTCGGCACGGCTTTGGCTTTGGCCACCAATGCAGCTTCGTCGAAATCAATCGTCGATAGCACGCCTCGCTTTGAGCCATGCTGACGCAAGTGCCGCACCAAGGCGCGCGTGTCGATGTGAGAGATCACCGGGAGATTGTACTCGGCAAGGAAATCCGAAGCTTCCTCAACGGACCTCCAGTTGCTCGCAAGCTCGCACAGTTCGCGCACCACCAAGCCCTCCGCGTAGGGCCGCGCGGATTCTGAGTCCAGAGGATTCACGCCGTAATTCCCGATGTGAGGATAAGTCAGAATAACAATCTGACCGGCGTAGGAGGGGTCGGTGAGGATTTCCTGGTAACCGCAAAGCGAAGTGTTAAAAACCACCTCGCCGGAACGTTCACCCAAGGCGCCGTAGCCGCGCCCCCGGAATATTCTCCCGTCCTCTAAAGCAAGAATCGCATCCATAAGAGTTGACAGTCAACAGTCTACAGTCGACAGTCAACAGCTTACAGTCGAGCTAAACTACCGACTGCCGACTGTTGACTGTTGACTGCTTTTCAATCCAACGGTCCAAACTCACTGAAAGGCCAATAGACGAAGACGGCTTTTCCGTAGATGTACTTGCGATCGACGGTTCCCCAGACTCTGCTGTCGTTGGAGGAATCCCGATGGTCCCCCAACACGTAGTAGTGGTCCGGCTCAACGTGCACGGGCGGGTAGCTTTGGTGATCGAGATAATAGGACGGGAGGTAGGGCTCCGCCAGAGCTGCGCCATTCACCATTGCCCGGCCTTCATCAATGCTTACCCACTCACCCGGCAATCCGATGACCCGTTTGATGTAGGACTTCGACGTATCGCGGGGATACCAGAAAACCACGATGTCGCCCCTTTGGATGGGTTCGAACCGATAAACAAATTTGTTAATGAAAATTCGCTCGTGGTTCTCCAGCCGCGGCATCATGCTGGTTCCCTCTACCTGCACGGGTTGATAGAGGAAAACAATAACGATGAAGGCCAGCAGAATGGAAAGGATGAGGTCCCGCAACCAGTAACGAGTCTCAAAAAACCAGCGTCGCGAGCTTCGTTGGTTGCCCCGTTCGTCGTTCGCTCCCGTTGGAGATGGTTCGTGTCGCTGCATCGGCTTCTTCTCTACGATTTTATACCACATGAGCGACGGCGGGCAATTTTGGATTTTAGATATGGGGTTTGGATTCCCGATTAAGCTCTCCGAGTAGCACTTTGACAGCGCCTGTCACTCCGGGCGGAGCGAGGAATGACATTGCGAGCCCTATGGGTGTACCTCAGCCTACATACATGAACAGCCGCCTCCAGGTCTACCGGAAAGCGTCCCTGGCTCTTTCGGGCGAGCGGCGCTCCAGGGGTTGATTGTCCACCCGTACGGCCGAGTTCAGCATTTCGAATACGCGCCGCTGCTCGCGCGACAGCCGTGTGGGGGTGACGACATAGACCGAGACGTACAAATCTCCCTGCCTCCGCCCGTCGACGCTGGGCATTCCGTGGCCGCGCAAGCGGAAGACAGTTCCGTTTTGAGTTCCTTCCGGGATTCGCAGTCGTTCCTGACCCTTAAGTGTGGGGACCTTGATTTCCGCTCCCAGAGTCGCCTGGCTGATGGAGACGGGAATAGTGTAGTAGAGGTCGTTGCCCTGGCGATCGAAATAGGCGTGCTCGCGGACTCGCAGGACAACATAGAGATCGCCGTGCGAGCCCCCCATGTCGCCCGCTTCACCCTCGCCGCTCACCCGCAGGCGTGTTCCCTCTTCAACGCCCGCCGGGATTTTGAGGCCCAGGACCTTCTCCTCCTGTACGCGGCCCTTGCCTACGCAAACCGGGCACGCCTCACGGATCACCTGCCCCATCCCCTGACAATGCGGGCAAGTTCGCGAAACCGCGAAGAAGCCCTGTTGGTGCCGGATTTGGCCGCGCCCGCCGCAGGCCGGGCAAGCGGTCGGCTCACTGCCTTTCTTTGCGCCGCTGCCACGGCACTCGCTGCAGGTTTCCGAACGAGGAATCTTGATTTTGGTCTCCAGGCCCTGAGCTGCTTCTTCGAGAGTAATCTCCAAGTCGTAGCGTAGATCCGCACCACGAGCAGCGCGACGGCGTCCGCGAGGCCCTCGTCCGAATCCCCCGAGCCCGAAGAAGTCGCCGAACAGATCTTCAAAGTCCGAGAAAATCGTGGAAGAAAAGTCCGGCGTCCAGCCGCCCGAGGAGCCAACGCCCGCGTGGCCGAACTGATCGTACGCAGCTCGTTTTTGAGAGTCTGCGAGCACGCTGTAAGCTTCGGTGATTTCCTTGAATTTTTCTTCTGACTCCTCTTTGTTGTCGGGATTGCGGTCAGGGTGGTGCTGCATGGCAAGCTTACGGTAAGCGCTCTTGATGGTTTGCTCGGACGCCTGGCGCTCAACACCCAGGACCTCGTAATAATCTCGCTTATTATTGTTCAACGATCAACCTCACCGAAC
>Ga0187852_1002651_pt1 | contig 14215 bp, 12 predicted proteins | sample June2016WEW_6_40_FD_134511 | JGI IMG/M metagenome (GOLD analysis project Ga0187852, IMG submission 134511) | Peatland microbial communities from SPRUCE experiment site at the Marcell Experimental Forest, Minnesota, USA - June2016WEW_6_40 | ecosystem: Environmental > Terrestrial > Soil > Wetlands...
AGGTCGGCCAGGAATTGTTCCAAACGTGTTCGACATTTCGCGATTTTGCTCTCGGTCATGAACCGGAGCTTAACACCTCCCGTCTGGGAGGTCAATCTAACTTAACGTAGTAGTACTAGCAGGTTGCGGGAAAACGCTCGAAACGTGTCATTCTGAGCGAAGCGAAGAAGCCCGGTAGTTGTGGATTCAACAAACTACGGAGATCCTTCGTCGCCTGCGCCTCCTCAGGATGACAGTTAATCTGGTTTTTCCGCTGGTCTTGGGGGCTTTTTTCAACGATGTCCTTGTCTTGAAATTTCGTGGTTCGAATTCGAGAGGACGCATGTCAAGTGGTCCAAACAGAGGGCTTCCCAGGCCATCGCGGGGCGACCCGGAATTGCGGGCGGAAGAACTTTTGGTCCAGGTGGCCGGCCGTGATGTACAAGCCCTGGCGAGCCTGTACGACCAATTCGCCCCTAGCTTATTGGGCATTCTGGTAAGGATGTTAACTTCGAAATGGGATGCCGAGAGCGCGCTCGAAGAGGTCTTTCTACGACTGTGGCGGGAAGCGCACGATCTCGTCCGGACCCAAGGGAGCGTTGCGGCTTGGCTGGTGCTGGTGGCGAGGCAGGTGGGCTTGGAACGTGTTCGCGCCAAGCGGGCTGGAGCGGCCATGCCCGTTCCGAGGCCGGGCCGGCAGTCTCGTCGAAAGGCGGAGAAGCCCGCGAACAGTTGCACCGAATCGAGCCCGGGGGAGCGGAAACCAGGGGAGCAGTCGCCCGCCAAGCGAGAACCGCATCCTGGGTTTTTCCTCGCTGCGCGTCAGCTCTGGCTTCCGCGGCCAGAGGATATCGCCTTGGCGGAGGCGCGCCTGGACCTGCTGCAAAAAGCATTCGATCAAATGCCCAAACCTCAACGGCGCGCCCTGGAGCTCGCGGTTTTCGAAGCTTATAATGAATCTGAAATAGCAGCGCAGCTTGGCGAGCCTCTGGGCAAAGTCAGCGCGGGCTTGCGCGCCGCATTTACTTTCTTGAGGCACCGCCAGCACGCGGTGTTGGGAACTTGGACTGCCGACATCTAGAAAGCGTTTACGAACTGTTCCTGCTCGGAGCGCTCCTGGAAGAGGACTCGTTCGCGATCCAGGAACATTTGTCTTTCGGCTGCGAGCATTGTCTGGAGAGACTCAAGGAAGCCGCCCGAACGGTCTACCTGCTGAGCCTTGCGGCCAAGCCTGTGCCGCCCGGGCAGAAGGCCAAGGCGAGCTTGCTGCGACAGCTGAAAGGCAAGTAATCAGTGATCAGCGGTCAGTTCTCAGTTCGAAACCTGTCTTTCCGATTCTGCTCCTTTAGGGTTGCGAAGAATCGCTGTATTCGTTTAAAAGGAACTGATAACTGACGGCTGACAACTGACGACTCTCCAATGGCTTTGCGCCGCGAACTGGGCTTAATCCAAGCTACCTCCCTGGCCATCACGGACATGGTGGGGATCGGTCCGTACATCACCATACCCCTCTTTCTGGCAACGATGGGCGGCCCCCAAGCCATGTTGGGCTGGCTGGTGGGAGCGCTGCTGGCTTTCTGCGACGGCTTGGTTTGGGCGGAACTGGGCGCGGCTATGCCCAAGGCGGGCGGCAGTTACAACTACCTTCGCGAAGCCTATGGGGCGCACCGCGCGGGACGTTGGTTCTCCTTCCTGATGGTGTGGCAGATCATGTTCTCCGCGCCACTCTCAGTAGCCAGCGGCAGCATCGGCTTTGCCAATTATCTTCACTATTTGCTGCCTCGAGTTTCGTCAGGAGGCGTTCGGATTCTTGCGGCCGTGTTCCCCTTGCTGTTGGTTGTGCTTCTTTACCGGCGCATCGGCGCGATCGGAAACCTCTCCGTGGTGTTGGTGGTGGGGGTGATTCTGGGTTGCTTTTGGATCATCCTTTCCGGGCTGCCTCACTTGAGCGCGGCTCGCCTGATGGATTTCCCTCCCGGAGCGTTCAACCTGCACTGGATTTTCTGGGCCGGGCTCGGCCATGCCACGCTTTATGCCCTCTACGACTACTTCGGCTATTACAATGTCTGCTACTTGGCGGAAGAGATTCGCGATCCGGGGCGGGTGATCCCGCGCGCTATTATGTTTTCCATCCTGGCGGTCGGCACCCTGTACGTGCTGATGACCGCTTCCTTCCTCAGCGTGATCCCATGGCGCGATGCCATTCACAGCCGCTTTATCGCCTCTGTCTACATCGAAACGCTCCAGGGGTCCGCCGCAGGGAAGGTGATGGCGGGTTTGCTGCTCTGGATTGCCTTCTCCTCCGTTTTCTCCCTGCTCCTGGGCTATTCGCGCATCCCTTACGCCGCGGCGATGGACGGGAACTTTTTCCGCGCGTTCGCGCGCCTTCATCCCAAAGGGCAATTCCCGTATGTCTCGCTCATCACCCTGGGGCTTGTGGCTTCTATATTCAGCCTCGGCCGTCTCAATGAGGTCATCGGAGGCTTGGTCGCAACGCGTGTACTTATCCAGTATCTGCCCCAGACGGTGGGCTTTTTCCTTCTCCGCTTTCGAAATCCTCAGCTCCAGCGGCCTTTTCGGATGTGGTTCTACCCTGTGCCTGGAATCATCTCGCTTCTGGGCTGGCTTTATGTGTTGGGCACCGCGGAGAAACGCTCGCTGTTTTTCGCGATAGCCGTCTTTGCGATGGGTAGCACGGCTTATTTCATTCGGGCCCGCATGAAGCGCGAGTGGCCGTTCGCGCAGTTGGAGGCGGGTGGGTGAAGGCGTGGCGCGCACCTGCCCCATGGCATAGTAAAATGACTATATCGTTTCGCGCTGACTGCTTTGAAAATGACCCCCCTCCTCAGCGGGAGGAGGGACCGGGGGTGGTGGGTGGTTGCCCCGCCGCCCCGCAACCACCCCTGACCCCTCCTTACCAAGGACGGGAACCATTTTCATGGTTTCAGGGTGCCCGTCAGCCAACGGGCATGAGCGACTGCTTTGAAATGCGCTGTCATTCCGAGCGAAGCGAGGAATCTCGCCCTGGCCTTTTGGGGGTGGACTGCCCGACGCAGAGCAAGATTCCTCGCTTCGCTCGGAATGACATTTCATGGTTTCTGGGTGCCCGCAAGCAGATGGGCATGAGTGATGACTCGCATGTCTAAGCTCCTTCATAATACGGCCTCTCTCCCGCTGCACGACGCCTTATTTCGCGTCAAGCCTCGCAAGGCTGTTCCGTTTGAGTTCGTGCTCGATGCACTCTCCGCGTTGTCGCCCTACACTCGTCCTCTCTTCAGCTGTCTTGCGGTCTACGTCCAAGATAAGATCATGTTGGTCCTGCGGGACAAGCGCACGAGCACCGTAGACAACGGGGTTTGGCTCGCTACGACCCGGGAGCACCATGAAAGCTTGCGACGAGACTTCCCGGGCATGCGCTCCATTAAAGTATTGGGGAAGGAAGTAACAGGCTGGCAGGTGCTTCCCGCCGACGCGCCGGAATTTGAGGAGGCGGCACTGCGCGCCTGCGAACTCATCCTCGCCAAAGATCCGCGAATCGGCAAGCTGCCGGGCTCGCGGCGGACTCCACCACCGGTTGCCAAGCGAGGTAGGAGAACTTTGAAGCGAGCCAATGGTTAGTGGCTGACGCCACAGTCAGTGCAGCGGAATACCAGGTGCCGCCCCTCACCGTAAATCTTCTTCATTTTCCCGCCGCACACCGGGCAATTGAGCGGCACGAACCGGTCCCAGATAACGAACACGACAAAGAAGCCAGCCAGAAATCCGACCAGACGGGGCAGACTAAGGTGCGGGACGAGCGACTTCACTGCCTCCTCGTGGTAGATAGCCGCACCCAGACGGTTTCCGGCCACGCCTCCAACTACGGAAAGAGCGAGTTGAAGTAAGGTGTGGATCACCGGGCCCATGGGTTGCCTCGTCGCCTGCCGGAACGGTCGTGTTATTCGGGATCGCTGGAAAGAGGCGCCGCTACGGGCCATCTGCCGGAAGCCGTCTTGCCAGGAACATGCCTTCATTGTGGATAATCTGGATATCATCGCCATCGACTCGCGCGGAGAAGCCCGCTTTATCGCCCGGCATGGATTCTTCCACCTGTTTGCGAGTCTCGGCGTAGTGTTTCTTGCCTGGCACAAGGCCCGCGCGCTGCATCCAGTGATTGAAGGACCTTGGCCGTCGCCGGAGCGATTGGCGGGAAACTTCGAGGCCATGCTCCTCGAACATGCTGAGAAAACTGGTAAGGCGAAGGGAACAGGTGTGGGAAGGGTCGCGAAGCCGCTCGATCTGATTATAAAGCTCAAACTTCGCGTCGCTCTCCGGAGCCAGCGGGTCGAGGATCAGCAACCTGCCTTCGGGCTTCGTCACGCGGATCATCTCCTCGAGAACCGGTTCCGGCTTGGTTATATGGTGAAAGGCATGCTGGCAACTGACCAGATCGAAGCAGGCGTCGGGAAAGGGAAGCGAGTCCGCATCCCCGCGGAGAACGACGGCATTGGCAATCTGCTTCTCAGCCTGGAATTGGCGGGCTTGGCGAACCATCTCAGGCGTCAAGTCGATGCCTAATGCGAAGCGCACTCGCGGTGCAACTGCCAGAACAAACGCGCCCGGCCCACAAGCGACGTCGAGTACGAGTTCGTGAGCTTGCGGTTTTGCAAATTCCACTTTTTCGGCCAGAACTTCCAGTGAATCGCGCACCGCGAACTTGGCAAAAGCGTCGGCCGTTTTAGTGAACTGCTTTTGGACTGTTTCTTTGTGTTTCTTGGACATAGTAGTTAAGAAGTCTAGAGTCGAGAGTCGATAGCAAAGAAACGTGACCGCTTGGCCCGCTCGGCCTTTGGGCTTTCGACTGCCGACCTCTCGCCCGGATGCTAATTCTCTTCTTGGATGATCTCCTCGAAGGTCATCGCGTATCCTTCAAACTAGAAGCGTAGCAGGGCGGCATTTTGTGTCAAGTGCTTCGAGGGACTGCCTTCTCGAACTGCCAGCCAGGACCGCAGTTCGAGACGAGCAAGGCGAGGGCGGATGAAAGCTGCAGGCGTCAGAACCGGTGAATATCTTCAATCGCATATCGCAAATCGCAATTCACAAAAATCACTCTTGTTATTTCTTGAAGTCCCGAGTACGATGATTTTGAAAATCCCACGAGGCGGTGGAGCCAGCTTAAGAATTGGAAGAGTTGCCCCAGTGCATTGTCGAATTACGAGGCGTTAACAAGCGCTATGGCGAGCATACAGCGCTTGAGGACTTTTCCCTGGAGGTAGGCAGGGGAGAATTCCTTACGCTCTTAGGGCCCAGCGGCAGCGGGAAGACTACCATCCTGCGCCTGGTGGCGGGATTCGAACAGCCGCAGAGCGGGCAGATTCTAATCAATGAGCACGACGCTTCGCCCCTGCCTCCTTACCGCCGCAATGTCAACACGGTCTTCCAGCACTACGCACTTTTTCCTCACTTGAATGTGTTCCGCAACGTGGCCTTCGGCCTCGAACAGAAGAATCTGCCGCGGCAGGATATTGGCAAGCGTGTCCGCTCTCTCCTCGAGATGGTGGAACTCCCCGGAAAAGAGGACCGCTACCCGCATCAATTGAGCGGAGGCGAACGGCAACGCGTAGCGCTGGCGAGGGCTCTGGTTCTGGAGCCAGCAGTGCTGTTGCTGGATGAGCCCCTGGGTGCACTCGACCAGAAACTGCGCCAGCAGATGCAAGTGGAACTGAAGCGTTTGCGCGAGCGCTTGGGGATCACCTTCATCTTCGTCACCCACGACCAGCAAGAGGCGCTGGTCATGTCGGACCGGATCGCCGTCATTAATCATGGGCACCTCGAGCAGGTAGGACCGGCAGAGGAGACCTACGGCGCGCCTCGAACGCCGTTTGTGGCAGAGTTCATGGGCGTGGAGAATTTCTTCCCAGTCCATTGTCTAAGCCACTCGGACCAGGGCACGCGCTTCGAGACCGAGACCGGATGGACTCTCTGGTCGAGGAATTCGATGGATTTAGAGCGGGGCCTTGCAGCCGTCTTGGGTGTGCGCTCCGAGGCCATGCGACTGACCCTGGGGCGGCCTCGGCCGAGTAGCGAGGCGGTAAACGTTGTGCCCGGCGAAGTGGTTGAGGCCATCTTCGAAGGCGGCAGTCGCCGCTGGACGGTTCGGATCGCGAGCGGCGAACGGCTGGTGGTGCGAGGAGCCATGGCAGCGAACGCTCTTCCGCTCGAGCGAACGTCTCCCGGGGCCAAGGTCTATCTTTCCTGGGAGCCGGACCGGAGTTTAGTTTACCCCGCTAATGGTGAGAACCCTCAGGCTCCACCGCCGATTGCGGCTGAAAACCTTGGGCCGCAAAGCTCGGCCGGCCGAGGATGATTGATTCGAAACTAATCGCACCTTTTCAGGGGAAGGGAGAGCGTTGAGATTGACGACCAGATCGTCCGGCCCCTGGCCTGTGCACAGCACCAAAACCCCAAGTCAAACTGATTGTAGAGGTTGCGGAAATGCCCGTTCTCGGGTCATTCCGAGCCCTTCGCTGTCATCCTGAGCGAAGCGAAGAGCAGTCCTGAACGAAGTGAAGGAATCTCGCTCTGGGTGCTCAGGGTAAACTCCGCGAGGGATCTCGCTCTGTTTTGTTTCTCAAGGCAGGGCGAGATTCCTCGTCGCCTGCGGCTCCCCGGAATGACACGTGGAGAGGTTTTTCCCGCAGCCCATGTAACCAAACGGCGTTTATTCCCATCTCTTGACCTTGGGGCTATTTCACGGGACTGAGGGGAGAACCCGCCCCGCGACCCTGCTGAGATACGCGAACTCCGGAAAGCGAGAAGGAACTCTTATGGCAGAAAAAGTCGTGAAGACCGACGAAGAATGGAAGCGGACGCTGACTCCAGAGCAATTCCAGGTCACTCGAAAAAAGGGGACAGAGCGAGCCTTCACGGGGCAGTATTGGGACAATCACGAAGAAGGCGTCTATCGTTGCGTCTGCTGCAATAAACCGCTCTTCAGTTCCGACACCAAATTCGAGTCAGGAACCGGATGGCCAAGCTTTTGGGCACCGATCGCTCCAGAAAACATTCGCACCGATGACGATCTCTCGTTCGGCATGGCGCGAACCGAGGTGCAGTGCAAGGAATGCGATGCCCACCTGGGTCATGTGTTTGATGACGGCCCAGCCCCGACCCACCTGCGTTATTGCCTCAACTCTGCAGCGTTGAAATTCGACAAAGAGAAGTAGGGGGACGGCTTGCCGTCCCCTGTAGGCGGTAGCGTTGGCCGACTACGCGGGGCCGGTGAGTTCCAACATCAGGCAACCGCAACCTGACGCCGGCCTTCACCGCAATAGTCCCATGGTGTACTGCAGCATCGCGTAGATGCTCTGGTAGTCGTATTTGGCGTTCAAGTTCTCGATCTCAGCCTGGGTAAGGTTCAACTGCGCCTGGGTCAATTCCACAATCGAGCTCAGCCCGAGGTTGTACCTGCCCTGCGCCAGGTCCAGCGCGAGGGAGGCTTCGCGGAGCATCTCCGCTGTGACATCGATGTTCTGATATGCGGTTTTGGAGCTTGACCAAGCCACACGCACGTCGCGTGCGATCCGCTCCTGAAGATCGCGCACCCTTTGGTCGTCAGCCTGTGCGTGGTATCGGGCCGCTTCCCGCCGTGCTGTAAAAAGGCGTCCGTTGAAGATCGGCACCTCGACGTTCAGAGCTGCGCCTTCATAGTAGTTCGGAACCGGCGTCGACAAGATTTGATACATCTCCGGAATGGCTCCCCCGGTGCCCACAATGCTGACCGTTGGGAACGATAGATCTCTCTCCGCGTGTTCGAAACGTACCGCCGACTTGTACTGCAATTGCAGGCTCAGCAGGTCCGGGCGGTTGGCAAAGGCTTGGGCAACCAGCGAGTCGGGTTCAAGCGCGGGACTGGGAGGGAGCGGCTCATCAGCTAGCTTGTAATTCTCTTCTGTCTGGGAGCCCAAGGCGCGCGTCAGCTCGGCGAATCCAGCACGCACCTGATTCTGGGAGCGGAGGAGTAAAAGCTTGGCCTCAGACAGATTCACGTCAGCGAAGGCAACGTCCACGTCGGAGCGCAGCTTGTTCTTAGCCAGCTCGGTCACCTGATCGGACAGGATTTGGCGCGCCGCGACGGTTTGTTGCGCGACCTTGACTAAGGCCTGCGCGCGGAGAAGACCGAAGTAGGCCTGGTTCACGGCCAGCAGCACGTCGTAGCGGGTGGCTTGATAGGTTTGCTGGGTTGCCTGGGCGTCCAACCGCGAACTGGCGACGAGATTGGGCGTGCGGCCGGAATCCGTAACGAGTTGGGAGAGCAAGATTCCTGCGCCGAGCCGGTCAAACAGCCGAGAAGCCGCAAGATAACCCGCGCCGATGCGAGCCTGCGGATTGCCTCCGGATCCAGTCACCTCACCGTCGACAGTCGGAAAGTAGGCAGAGCGCGCCTCGACAACGTGCTGGTTGTACTCGAGCGCCGTTGCTTGCGCGGCGAGAACCTGAGGATGATTCTTGAGCGCTAGAGCCTCGGCATCCTTTAAGGTGAGCTGTGTCGGAGCCGTATTCTGGGCCCGGCCGCCCGCTGCGCTGACAAGCAAAACCATGAGTACAAGGAATCGCCGGTTCATAATCAGTTAACCTCCAGGTCGTGTTCAGAAGTCCGCTCTTTGGAAAAACCACAGAGGAGCTGGCATATAGCCCAGCAAAGCTGCGACTGAAGATTTGATTTCAGATTCCAAATTCGAGATTCCAGATTAAAAACCCCGGATTCAAGATTCAGATTCAAGGGAGTGCAGCCGATCCAATCGCGGAGCGGAAGCTTTGTGGGCCGGGACGAAAAGCTGTCCCACAGAAAGCGCGGGAAGCACGGAGATAAGCTAACGCGATTCTTCTCGGTGAGCTCGGTGACCTCGGTGGCGAAGCTGTTCCATTCATATCGTTCCAAAGCAAGGTTCTTCGCTGACCTCGGAATGAAATTGCAACTCCGCGCAGGCGTTGGCTGATTGGCACTCTCACGACTGAGCGCCTGCCGGCGCTTCGTTACCGGGCCTCTTCTCGTTCCCGTAGGCGAGCACATAAGCCGCCGGAACGATGAAAATCGTCAATATCACCGAAGAGATCAAACCGCCGATGATGGCGCGCGCCATGGGTGTGTACTGCTCCGCGCCAGTCCCCAGCTTCAACGCCAGAGGCAGCATGCCAAGGATCGTGGCAAGCGAGGTCATGAGGATCGGCCGCAAGCGGACCCTGCACGCTGCAATGACGGCATCGCGGGGTGAGAGGCCCTGCCCTTCCAGGGTGTGAGCGAAATCTACAATCAAGATACTGTTGGAGTCCGCGATGCCAATGAGCATCAGCACCCCCATCAACGACATCACGTTCAGTGTGGTGTGGGTAAGAGGCAGGGTCAGCAAGACTCCGACAAAACCCATGGGGATCGCCAGCATGATCAGGAAGGGATCCTTAAATGACTTGAACTGAGCGGTCAGAATTAAGTACAGGAGGATGAATGACATGATGAAGCCGAGGCCGAAACTCTTGAACGACTCCATCATTCCGTTGACCATTCCCGTCATATTCACCTGCACCTGCTCGGGATAATGCGCCTGGGCGAGGATCTTATTGATGGCGCCCCTGATGCGACCGAGGTCCTCTCCCTCGGGGGTCACGTATACGTCGACGACTTTCTGAATCTGGTAGTGATCGACTTCGGTGGGGCTCTGTTCGAAGTTTACCTTGACCACGTTATCCAGCACCGTCACCGGCCGCTTCGGATAAGCCAGGGGCGTAGGGCCGGGCTTGGGAATCGCGGCGTGATAAATCGGCGTGTCGATGCTTCCGCTTCCCCCTGGATCCGCGCGCAAGGGAATCAATCCGAGGTCGCTCAAGCTGTGAATGGCGGGGTGGCCATGCTCGAAATACTGGACAGTGAGGTAATAGTCGTTGCCGCTTTTGCGGTCGACCCAGTAATTGGGCGCAATCATGTAATTCGAGTTCAACGCAGTGATGACGTTGTCAACCACATCCTTCTGGCTGAGGCCTAGTTCCCCGGCATGCACGCGGTCCACGTTGAGCCGCAATGACGGGTAGTTCATATCCTGCGGGATGTAAACATTGCCGACGTCCGACAAGTGGCGAATCCGCCCGGCCAGATCCTGGGCGATGTGATAGTCGAGATGCAGATCCGAGCTGATAACCTGAATATCAACGGGAGCGGGCATCCCCATATTGAGGATGGCATCCACCATCGAGCCGCTCTGGATGAAGGGCCGGATATCGGGCAATTGCTTCGCCAGCGCTTCCTTTACCCGGTCCATGTAAACGAAGCTGCTGGTTTTGTGGTCATCGGTCAACTGGACTTGAATCGTCGCGGTGTATTCCCCCGCATTGGTGGTGTAAAGCGAGGAAAAGTCATCCACAACTCCGATGTTGGAGACGATCATGCGCATGTCGGCAGGAGCGACAATGTGACGAATCATATTCTCAACTTTGGCGGTGTATTGGTCAGTGTCTTCGATGCGTGTGCCGGTGGGCGCCTTAATATTAAGCGTGAACTGGCCTGCGTCCGTACGGGGGAAGAAAGAGATGCCCAAAATGGGGTAGACGGCAAAGCTGGCCAGAAATATCACGGCGATGATGGCTACTGTCCACCCGGGGTGGACTAACGCCCGCCGGACCGAATACTCGTAGTAATCCAGCAGTCTGCCAAACTGACGATTGAAGCCCGCATTGAACCTGTCCCACCAGGACTTGTTGTGGCCGACGATCTCTCCTGCGTCCTGCGCGCCGGCCTCGGCTGGAGCGTCGCCCGGTTTTGCTCCATGACTTTCCGCGTGAGGGACTTGCTTGAGAAAGCGCGAGCAGAATAGCGGAATGACCGTCATGGCCACAACGTAAGAGGCCAGCAATGACAGCGAGAAGGCCAGGGCCAGCGCTGTAAAGAGGAACTTGCTGACCCCGTACAGGAACGTTACCGGGAAGAAGTCCACCACGTCCACCAGGGTTGCCGCCAGCACCGCAAGGTTCACTTCCGAGCCTCCGTCGGCGGCTGCGACCAGCGCGGAGGCGCCTTTCTCGAGGTGGCGATAAATGTTTTCGAGAGAGATAACGGAATTATCAATCACTCGCGAAAACCCCAGTGCCATCCCGCCCAGGATCATGGTGTTGATGGTGCTGCCCATCAGGTACAGCACCACAAACGCGGTCATGGCGGAAAGGGGAATAGAGAGTAGAACTGCGGAGGTGGCACGCACACTGCCGAGAAAGAGCAGAATCATCAGGCTGGTGAGGATGAGGCCCATCAGACCTTCGTGCAGCACCGTGTGGATCGCTTCCTTGACATAAACCGACTGGTCAAACACCACGCTGGCGGTCATCTGCTTGGGTATGTCGTAGAGGTGCTGCGTCAGTTTCTTAACTCCGTCCACCACCTCGATGGTATTGGTATCTCCGCCTTGCTTCATGATCGGGATGTAACTGGATTTCTGCCCATCCACGCGCACTTCGTTGTACTGGATTTGATTTGCGTCCTCAGCCTGACCCACGTCTGCCACGGTCGTCCACGCCGTCCCGACGGTCTTGATCGGAACCGCGTTCAAGTCCTTAACCTCATTCACCAGGCTGTTCGAATAGACGTAGTAATCATAGGGGCCGATTTTGACGTCGCCTGCGGGCAAGATCAGGTTGGAACTGTTTACGGAATTCACCACGTCCATGACACTCATCTGCCGCGAGAGCAACTTATACGGGTCCACGTACACCATGGCCTGACGATACTTGCCGCCAAAGGGAGGCGGGATCTCCGCCCCCTTGATCACGCCAATCTGGTCACGAATGGCGAACTGGGCATAGTCGTGAAGTTGCGTCTCGTTCAGCCCTGGTCCTTTCACCGTCACCAGGCAGACCGGAAGGCTGGAGGCATCGAATTTGAGCACTACCGGCGGCAACGTGCCTGGCGGCAAGCGCTTCAGGTCTGCCAACGCAAGGTTGGAAAGTTGGGTAACGTCCGCGTCCGCGCTGGTTCCGGGTTGGAAGTAAACCTTAATGATGCTGACGCCTAATAGGGATCGCGACTCACTGTGGGCGACGCCACTCGCCAGGGTGAACCAACGTTCCAGCGGATCGGTAATGTCCGTTTCGATGTCCTCCGGCGGCATGCCGGTGTAAAAGGTAGCAACGACGACTTCAGGAATATTAATGGGAGGGAAAAGGTCCACGGGCATGCGTACGTAGCTGTTGACTCCGATGACCATGACCACCAAACACAGGACGATGATGAGATACGGGTTGCGGATTGAAAAGCGTGGCATGGTCTCCTACTCCTGCTCTTGATTCTCGACGCCCTCAATGACCTGCGGTTGGACCTTCTGGCCAACCTTCAGTTGGCTGCGATCGCTTGTTACAACTTGATCGCCTTCCTGAACGCCGGATTCGATCTCGATTTCGGTCGGGGTCCTCATTCCTAGCTTCAACTGCCGACTCTCGATCTCATCGGCGCTGTTGACGATATAGACCGATCCCTGGGAGCCGATGACAGTCACCGCCTGGAGGGGTAAGGCGTAGACGTTGATTTTCTTCTCCAGCGTCAATGTTGCTTCGGCGTAGACACCAGGAATCAGGATTCGATCAGGGTTGGGAACGTCGACTTCGGTGTGCATCGTACGCGTGTCCGCCCTGACGTCCACGGAAAATCTGGCCACTTTGCCAGGAACCACCCGGTTCAAAGACGGGACCCGGAGTTCAACGGGATCGCCAACCCGGATGTATGCCACGTCCGATTCCGGCACCGGGATCACCAAGCGAAAGAGATTGTCCTGAGATAGCCTGACCAGGGGCAAAGCCTGGGTACTGGAGCCGATGCCAGCTTGCATCAAGGTTCCGAAGTTGGCATAGCGCTCCGTGACCACACCGGCGAACGGCGCGGTGATCCGGGCGTAAGCAAACAACGCCTGGTCATGGACGAGCTTCGACTGGCTGGCATCAAGCTTACCTTGCGCCGCCTCGAGCGCCGCCTGCCCGGCGTCGACCTGCGAAGCCTCCGCCAGGTCCTTGCCCTGCGCATCATCAACCTCCTGCTGGGCGACAAGACCTGGCTTGCTCACAAATACCCCATTCAAGCGCGTGAACTCAAGGTGGACGGCTTTGTACATGGCTTCATAGCGTTTGAGCATATGCTGGGCTCGGGACACCTCGTCCGTAGCGTTCTTCACGTCTCCTTGGTCCTCTTGCAATTGGGCTTCGAGCTCGGGAATCTCCAGGATGGCCATCAGTTGCCCTTCTTTGACGCGGCTGCCATAGTCCACATAAAGCTTCTTCACATATCCCGATTCCTTCGCGTAGACCTCAATGTCCTGGAAGGGCACAAGCTCGGCGGAAAGCGTGATGGTGCGCTCGAGAGTCTGCCGAGCCACTTTGGCGACGGCCACTGTTTCCGCGGCTTGTGCGTTGCCCTTGGCTCGGACACGTCCGCAGGAGGGAAGAAGAGCAAGCAGAATGACCACAAGGAAGAAACCGGCTCTCGGGCCCCATTGGGGGGATGCCATCGTGCATGATTTTCCGCTGTTCACTGTTGTTTCCACTGATTTACTCCCTCGCCTGGGTGATCCATATTGAAGTCGAGCAACTCGCGTACAGCCTGTCCAAGCTCTTCATAGGTGGCGCCCAGCTTTCGCGACAACTCGATCACTTGCTGCTTCTTCTCAGCGATTCTTGCAGCCACTGCTGGCAGTTGACACGCCAGGTCCTGAGGAACATTGATAATGCCGTGTCGATCACCGTGGATCAGATCGCCGGGTTGAATCTTCAGCCCTCCAACCTCGACTGGGCTTCCGAATTCGACAATGTGGACATAGGCACGGGAGATCGCCAGCCGGCCGGCAAAGACCTGGAAGTTACTCGCCTCGATACCGTGCAGCTCGCGGGCGGCTCCGTTCGTTACCGCGCCTACGCATCCCAAGGCCTTCAGGATGTTCACGTGGACTACTCCCAGGAAAGCGCCGATGCCTGGCTCCTGATCTGTATCCTGCATGACGACTACGCGCGGAGACGGTACGCTGGCGATGTGCTTCCACCAATCAGTTCGTTCGACGTACCGGCTTCCCACGATCGGCGGATGCGCCGATCGTACCTTGCAGGTGGCCGCATAGCCGACCAGGGGCGGAAGATTCTTGAACAGGCAACGGAAGCCCGCCGTGGCAAACCCCTCGTTGCGCAGCCGGACGCCGAAGGTCTCTATGGCGTCGGATATGACACACGTGTTGAA
>Ga0187852_1002654_pt1 | contig 14205 bp, 12 predicted proteins | sample June2016WEW_6_40_FD_134511 | JGI IMG/M metagenome (GOLD analysis project Ga0187852, IMG submission 134511) | Peatland microbial communities from SPRUCE experiment site at the Marcell Experimental Forest, Minnesota, USA - June2016WEW_6_40 | ecosystem: Environmental > Terrestrial > Soil > Wetlands...
CGCAAGCTGTTGCCGCTGGCCCTCGAGTTCCTTCGCCGCCTGGGCGCTCTGGTGGGCGTCCTTAAGCGCGCTCGAGGCCTGTTGCTGCAAGTGCGAAATCTGTTCCGCGCTTTGCTTCTTGATCTGCTGGGCCTCGGTCGCCTCGCGCTGCCGCGCCCGGTGCTCGCACGACCAAGCAAAGAACATGATGACCACAGCGGCCAGGGCGGCCAGCGGCAGGCCCGGCGCGATCCGCAAAAGGCCCTGCACCAGGCTGAGGCTTGACAGCTTGCTGGCGGCGCTGCGAAGAGCGCTCAAGTCGGTTGTCGGCGATGGCGGCTTGGTGGTTCCCATTACTTGCCCCCAAACAGGCGTTGCAGCGTCTCGTTGGCCTTGCCCAACCCGTAGAGCGCCGCGATGAAGAACGTCAGGCCCTCCAGGCTTGGCATGATATGATTGCGAAGCACCAGGTAGGTGATCCAGCCGCATGCAAATGACAGCGCGATAAACGCCCCCAAACGGCTGAAACTAGCCTCACCTGACTCGGAAAAAAGCTGCTGAAAGAATTTGATCATGAATCGTTTCTATAACCTTTCTTCTCCGTGGATGCCCTCCTTGATCGGAAGGGGGCGGGTTGGCCAAACGGGTCCACAATTCTTGTTCGCCACCCCTTACCCCATTCCTGCCAGGAGGGGAAATCACCTTGAACCTGCCTTCAGCCTCCGCACCTGCGGTGGCAGTTGAACGAAGACGCCGGCAGGGCAAAAAAAACAACGGAAGCGAAAAAACCGGCTCGGCGAGGCTCGACAGCGTTTCAGGCAGGTAGGCTCCTGCCGTTTTTGCCGCCTGCCCCGCTTTAGCTCGGATCTCTTGCTCCATGAACGTAGCCTATCATGTGGAATTGGTACCATGGGAAAAGGTGGAACAGATGATAAGAATTTTCTTATGTCATTGTATATATTGACGATAAAGTAACACATCGTTTTCACAATGTGAAAAAATGGTTCGCAGGTGACGCAATTTGACACATATATGCAAAAGTCTGCATATTTGCGCGAGGCACCTGGTGGTTCTAACTGTGGCCAAGCTCTGACATAGTGTCGCAGCCCGGCCACAGAATGGGCCTAAAAGCCTGAAAAATAGACGGCGTCGCCCAGGTCGTATTGGAGACGCGGCCCCATCCGGCAATGTGGAAGTCAAAATTCGTCGCACCCGCGGCAGTGGGGGACCATTGTCACTCCGAGAAACAAGGGACTCCCGCTTTCGCCGGAATCACCTGACCTTCGATGGAGGCCCTTGGCTTTACTGACGACTTTGCGTCTAGAATAGTGACTGCGCAAAGGGCGGCGGAGGGCTGTCTCTGCTGGGGGAGGGTGCGGCGATGAGGGCTGTTGTCCAACGAGTGATCAAGGCGGAAGTGCGCGTCGAGGGCCGTGTGGTGGGCGCGGTCGGCAAAGGGATGGTTGTGCTCCTGGGCGTCGGGAAAGACGACACCCTCAAAGATGCGCAATCACTGGCCGACAAGATCCTCAACCTGCGCATCTTTGACGACGCGCAAGGGCGCATGAACCTGTCGCTGCTGGATACGAATGGGCAACTGCTCTGCGTCTCCCAGTTCACACTTTACGGCGATTGCCGAAAGGGCCGCCGGCCGAGTTTCGATCAGGCGGCCCGGCCGGAAGCGGCGTGCGCGCTCTACGAAGCTTTCGTGGCTGCAGCGCGAGCCGGCGGTGTCACCGTCCAGACGGGACAGTTCCAGGCCATGATGGAGGTCGAGCTTGTGAACGACGGGCCGGTTACGCTGTTGCTCGACTCAGAACGGGTTCTTTAGGTATACGGGGATGCGGACGTTAACCGAAGCCAAGCTAAAGCCCTCTCGCCACGGGAGAGGGCGGCCTTTCCGCAAGGTGCGTGGCCGAAGGTGCAGGTAGCGTGGGGTGGATCAGAGCAGCTTCGCCAGCCGGCCGGAGACCTCCTGGGCAAAGCGGTCGATGTAGCCCAGAGCGTATTCCTTCACATCGGCCTTGGGGTCCATCAGCGGGGTCAGGTCGATGGCATAAATCAACGACGTCGACTTGTCGACGCCATGGGAGGCTAGAAATGTAGCGTTGGCCCTCCGGCGGCCCATGACGGCCAGGTCGTAGCGCTTTCCGCCGGCCACTTGCGAATCGAACAAACCCACCAGCGACGTGGCCAAGTTCTCGTGGCCGTCCACGTCGAAGACGACCTTGTCGTCGTCGTTCAGCCAGTCGAGATTGCGCCAGACCTCGCAGCCGTAGAGGTGTTGGGGCCGTGAATCGGCGGGCAGTTCGCGCAAGGCCTGAATCACGCGCAGCGCGACGGCAACGTGCGTGTCGTGCTTGTCAGCGAGGTTGTGGGTGTAAATCACCTGGGGCTTCGCGGCCGCGATGATGAGCTTCAGGTCTTCCGCCACGGGGGAGTCTTTGGGATCCTTGACCGCGCCGCTCGAGTAGTCCAGGAAAACATGGGCGCTGTACTCACCCACGTAGGCTGCTTTCTTCTGCTCCTTGCGCCGGATCACTTGCATTCCCTCGTCTGAATATCGCCCATAGAGCCCGTCGCGGGGGCTGCCCGCGCCGTTCGTGACCGTCACGCCGGCAAATCCTTTGTCCGGCTTGCCAAAGCACTCGAGGATGCCATGATAGGCCATGATCTCCAGGTCGTCCTGATGGGCCGCCACGCCCATATGTGTCGTCCGCTCGAGGGCCGCATCCACAGAAGAGCCGTCCGCGACGTAAATTTCTGCTCCAGAATTATGTAACTCCATCCGCTTCCTCCTTAAGTACAGGGATTGGGGAATTGGGATTAGGGAAGTGATACCTACGTCCGCCAGCTAATCCCCTGTTTCCGGTTCCCAGTCCTATTTTCTCTTGTCTATTACAAGTGGTGTATGCCTGATAGTATATTGCCTTATTAAGTAATTGTTTTCAAATAATGTGTCATCGCAACTGCCGAGCTGCCCACCTGCCCATCTGCCTACTTCGCTGCCGGCAAACTGGCTGCCGCCACGGCCTGGCCGACCCTCCGTGTGGCTTCATCCGGAAGCCGGACTCTGATCTTTTGGGCCAGTTCGGGGAATTCCGTCCGCAGCACTTCCTGGGCGCGGTTGAGGATGATGTTTCCGCCCTCGCCCGAGGTCACGCGGCCCAGGATCAGGACATTGCGAAGCACGTAGAAATCCGCATAGTGAGCGATGCCGTAGCCGACGTAGCAGCCGATGGTCTCGAAGATCTGTCTGGCATTCTGCTCGCCGGAATCCGCCATTTCCTGAACCGCCTTGAGTTGCTGCGCGGGGCCGAGGCGCGGGTCCAGCTTGATTCCCGCCTCGGGCGCCAGCCGGAAGACCGCCTGCTGGGAAAAGTACTGAGCGCCGCAACCCGGATCGCCTGACCACTCGTCGATCGGAGCCTCGGTGTCATAGTCCACGGGACAGAAGGCGAGTTCGTTTAACCAAGTAGTTAACTCGCCCGTCTCGGTGACGTACCCTCCCGCTTCGCTCGAACCCAGAGCGATCCCCAGCACGGCGTTATCCTGAAGTGACATGGAGCCTGCCAGCGCCGTCACCTCGCCGTCGTTGACCACTTCGAACGGGATATCGCCCCAGGCACGCTTCATGTCGAGGAAAAGATTTCCTACGCGAGTCTCGAAAAGGTCTTTGGGCACGCCGCGATAGAGGGACGCGACGCGAGGGCGATTGTTGATGTAGATACCGGCGGAACTGCCTCCGATGGCGTCGACGCGAGGCAGGTGTTCGGCCGCCGACTTAAGACCCGCCATGATCTCGTTGTAGTGGTAGCTGGGGTCCACGGCGTTGCGGGGATCCCAGACCACCTCCTCGGTAAAAACCGGTTCGCCGTCGATCACGGCCGCGGCCTTGCGGTCCGTAGCTCCGAGGTCGAATCCGATGCGGCAGCCTTCGAGGTGCCTCCCCAAAGCCATGGCGCCCTCCGAGGGCTCAGGGATTTTTTCAGCGCTGGTCACCTCCACCGTGAACGGGTGCTGATACACACCTCCGAAGAACTCCGCGTCGAAAGCGCGCAGGCCTTGTGCCGAATAAGCCTGCTGGATGTGCTCGCCAACGCTGCGCGGCCCGCCGACGATGATCTTCCATCCTCCGTGCATCCAGAGAAGAAACTTCACCAGGCGCTCCGCAAAGCGCAAGTTGAAATGCGACGCCTCGTGCTTTTCATCGAAACACCAGGTCTTGTAAACGGAAACGAATCCGGCGTGACGTTCGAGCGCAACGATCAACGGAACTCCAGCGCCGCTCGCCCGGACCTCCTCGAGGTAGGCGTGATTAGCCAATACGGCTGGAGCGAACCGCGCATGCAGCGGCGGCACGACTCGAGGTTTTACAAGGTACGCGAACTCCGTCATTTTCCCCCCAGGGCTGTCGCCACGGTCGATCGTCGAATCTCCGCGGTTCGACGCCACGAAAGAGTATAGGTGTCCTCCCGCCATCGGTCAAGAAAGGGGTACGTCCGGAAGGGGTGCCAAGAAAGATAACGCAGAGTTCTGACTCACCTACTGAGGATTGCAGAATTAAGTGACATACCCCCTCACTCCCCCGCCCCTCTCCCCCAAGGGGGCGAGGGTGGCGCGCAGCGCCAGGTGAGGGGGTCGGTCCGTCACTATATTATGGAACCCTCAGTAGTGTGCGGTCATTTGCTTTGCGACTTCCACCATCCGATCGCGGACGATGATCAAAACTGCCAGAACTTCGAGACGAACCAATAAAAGTGTATCCACAGGAAATAGGCGGAGTTCCAAATCCACTCCCGTTCGAAGATGATCAATCCGAGAGCGAGCAGCAGAACGCCGAATCGGATGACTGATGATCTGTTCATCGTACCTCTCCGCCCCCTGGTCCTTCGACCTGCCCATAGTTTGTCACTCTTTTTGAATATTGCAACTCGGCCGGTTTCTGCCAAGCCGTCGCCGTTAGGTGTGCGCTCCCAGACATATTCCAGCGTGGCCGTCGTGGTTCCATTCGGAACCGCACGTGCGATTTTCCCGCTTCCGGCTCTTCGGTTGGTGTTTCGTTCGATATCGGAAAGATATGGCGGGGACTTCGGATGAAGCTAGCGCCTTGTCCCGTCCAACCCTTGACAATGACCCGCTCCCCTTTTGGGGGAGACGGTGGACCGCAGCCGGCGCTTTCTTCAGCCGGGGCGCGCCGGGTGAGGGGGTTCCGGCCAATCGGCTCATCATCGACATTAAAGCGGGGCAGGTTACTCGCCGACCCGCTTGCCGCTCGCTCTCCGGGGCTTTGGCTTGCTCTTGCCCTCAAGATTGAGCGCCACCGCAGCGCGGATGAGATCCTTCAATGCCGCCTCATCGACCTTGTCGCCTTCGTGGATGTCGATGGCGCGCCTGACGTTCCCCTCGAGGCTGGAGTTGAATAGACCTGAAGGGTCCACGAGCGCAGCTCCCTTGGCAAAGGTCATCTTGACATGGTCCTTGTACGTCTCCCCCGTGCAGACAATGCCGCCGCGGGACCAGACCGGCGTTCCAGGGTTCGTGGGTTTCACCCACTTCCACTCTTCCACGATCTCAGGGTCTGCCGCGCGGATGATTTCGCGCACTTTCGCGAGCGTCTTCCCGCGCCAGTCCCCAAGTTCCTTGATCTTCTTGTCGAATAATGCGGAGGCAGATTCCACCGCGACAGGCCTGTTCATGTACACCTCCAGCTCCCGAATCTAGTTTAGCTGCGCTCAGCGTGACCGGCAACCTCCGCAAGTGGGAGCCTGTCACCTTCGACTCTGTGGATTTCGACGTTGGATAATGCCTCTGCGATTAATGCGCCTAGACTAAAATGCCCCAGCGGAAAGCCACAGAGTCCCAACTGCAGGGAGTCTGCGCTACCCGCTCTGCGGTTTCTTGCAAAACGCACAGCTAGCGCTGTGCGCCAGCCCACGTTAGCGCTTATGGCCCCGCACCTGTAAGCGATCGTGGTGCGGCCGCCGCTAATTCAGTCGGCGACTCGCGCGCTACGCCACTTGCTCGCATACGGCAGCACGAACATGTACAGGCCGGTGAGCAGGAGCAAGGCGAGCGGAAGCAGCGCCGAGAAGCCCACCCAGAAGGTCTCCTTCTTCTGTGCCACGGCGATGAAGTTGACGATCACGGCTAACGTGAAGGCAATGGAAACCCAGCGATGGGTCTGTCGAATCCATTTGTTCCAGTTCATTGAGACCTCCTCTATTCATTGTGTTGCGATCCCTTCGATTCACGGCTTTTGAGCTGCCTTAGGCGGCCAGTTGGGCGCTTCAATACCGAACTGCCTGGCGTATTCGGCGACCAACCGCTGCCAGCCGAACTTCATAGCCTCGGCGCCGGCGATGCGGCCGATCGGCTCACCGGCGAGGAAGCGATCGAGGACGTCGAACGAGATGTGCCAGCCGGCGGCGCCCCACGCGATGAAGCGGCGATCGATGTTGTGCCACAGCGTCAGACGTGTGCCGCCACCCCAGGCTTCAAGTTCCCACCGGGTATCGCCGTACTCAAGCACCTTGGGAGCGTCGGCTCGCGTCACTCTTGTTTCAATCGGCGTGGGCGTTCCCGTCCAGGTGAGCTTCACCGTGCCGATTGCACCCAGGCTCCCATCGACCTCGAAGGGCGCCCACTCGCGCAGATGCGCTGGGTCGGTAAGCGCCTGCCAGACCTTTTCCGGCGAGTGGCGCAGCTCTCTCGCGAGAATGAGCGTCCACTTCTCGCCGCCCTTTCGAATCTCGGCCCCGCGGTCCGGACCCGGTTCGTACAGCTCGCGTTCGGTCATCTTCGTCTCCTCGTCTTCCTTTTCGTTAGTGTTGATTGATCCCTCGGGTCCGTGGCCGTCGTCGCCCCGCGGGCCGCCATGCTGCTGAACGGCCGCCCTTACCAGCGCTTCAGCTCGGTGAGCTGGATGAGATTGCCGCAGGTGTCCTTCAGCATGGCGATGGTCGCGTAGTGCACGTCAGTGGGCGGCATCATGAACTCGGCGCCGCGGGCCTTGGTGCGCTCGTGGTCGCCCTTAACGTCGTCGGTGAAGAACATGGCCGCGGGCTGATTCTGCTGAAACATCGCCTGCTGATACGCTTGGGCCGCGGGGTTCGAGTTCAGCGCCAACTGCAGCTCAGTGCCGTCCGGTTCCTCGGGCGAGGCTACGGTCAGCCAGCGATAGGGGCCCTGGCTGAAATCGCTCTTCTTGGCAAAGCCCAGTACCTCCGTATAGAAGCGCAGGGCCTTCGCCTGGTCGTCCACGTATACGGTTGCCAATTTGATTTTCATTTCGGTTCTCCTTTGTGAGGTTCGCGGTTTGGGCCGCGTCGTCCTGTCCTTGTCTTCCTTTTGCTTGATGTCGATGGGTCCATGCGGTCGAGGTGGCGTTCGAGAGCATCCACGTGAGCGGACCAGAACCGGCGGAACTGAGCCAGCCAGGCGTCGATCTCCTGAAGCGGTCCCGGCTTCAGCCGGTAGAGACGGCGCTGTGCGTCCACCGTGGATTCAACGAAACCGGCCTCGCGCAGCACGCGCAGGTGCTTTGACACGCTCGGCTGCGGCATACGAAGCTGCCGCTCGATCTCTCCCACCGAGTGTTGGGACGTGACCAGGAGGCTCAAGATCGCGCGGCGGTTCGGCTCCGCAATGATTTCAAATACAGAGTCCACTCCCTTCTTATACTCCACACGGTATATGCTTGTCAAGGTATATATGCGGGGAAGAACTCGAGACTTTAGAAGGCAGGGTAGAGCCGCGATGGATTTTTATTTCAAGGTTGCAACCCTTGAGTGCGCCGAATGGTGCTGTAATTCCTTTACCGCTGTCCGGAGTTTTGACGGAGACGGTGGCGGAGGCTCCCTCTTCATTCTGGCCTCGCTTCCAAGCTTGATCCGAACTCCCGCGCCGCGCTTTCTCACTTCAGGAATGAGCCTGTCGCGATGCGATTTGCTTCCAGTGCCGCTCGATGTCCTCGAGCGACTGCCCTTTAGTTTCCGGAACGAAAGCCAGGCAGAAGAAGAAGGCCAGCACACAGATCCCCGCGAAGATCCAGAATGTTCCGGCAGGCCCTGCCGCGTTGATCAGGGAAAGAAAGGTCCCGGCCACCACCCAATTGGCCCCCCAAACCGAGAGCGTCGCAATCGACATTGCCTTGCCGCGAATTTTGGTGGGATAGATCTCCGAGATGAGAAGCCAAACCACCGGGCCAAGCCCGATGCCGAAGGACACGACGTAGAAGATCACCTCATAGAATACCGCCATGCCACTGGCGTGCCCGTGAAACGAAAACCCCACCAGCGCCAGCGCGATGGTCATTCCCGCTGTGCCGGTGAGCAGGAGGAAACGCCGCCCCAGCCGATCCACCAGGAGGATCGATACGATAGTAATCAGGACGTTGACGATGCCGATGATGGCGGTGGCGAGAATGGCAGCCTTCGCCGAAGGATAGCCGGACATCACCAGAATCCTTGGAGCGTAGTAGATGATGGTGTTAATGCCTGTGATCTGTTGGAATACGGCCAGCCCGATCCCAACCAGCACTGCTACGCGAAAGCCCGGCTGCAGCAGGATGCCGAATCCTTCCTGCTCTTCCTCGAGCACCTGCTGGACGTCTCTCATCTCAGCCTCTGCCTCGTCGCCGCGCCCCAGGCGGCGAAAGTTTTCAAGCGCCCGCTCGCGGAATCCCGCTCGCGCCAGCCAGCGAGGGCTCTCAGGCAGGAAGATCATCCCTACCAACAAGGCGACCGATGGCAGGAAGGCAGTGATGAACATCCATCGCCAGTTTTGCGAGGGGGCAAGCGCGTAATCAACGAAATAGCCGGCGACGATTCCAAGGGTTATAGCGAGCTGATTGAGCGACACAAGCGCGCCGCGGATGCGCGCCGGAGACATTTCCGAAAGATAAAGTGGAGTCACCAGTGAAGCGATGCCGATGCAAACCCCAACTAAGAACCGGGCCAGGACGAACGTAGTCAGTCCGGTTGCCAGGCCACTCCAGATTGCGAAAATGCCGAAGCCGATCCCGGTGAGAATCAACACGCTCCGCCGGCCAAACCGATCGGTGAGATATCCGGCCAGCGCGGCTCCCGCGAGCGCGCCCGCCAAGGCGATGCCCACCGCGAATTCGAGCTGTGTGTCAGTGAGGTGAAAATCTGCCTTCAAAAACAACATCGCTCCTGAAATGACGCTGGTGTCGTAGCCGAAAAGCAGACCGCCGAGCGCGGCCACGGCCGCGGTCGCCACTACCGCGAAGCGTGAGGAGACCGACGCTCCCGCGCGGGGCTTCGTGCCGTGGACATCTGTTTGTGGATTCATTAGTCCTCTTCCATGAGTTACCGCATTTCGCACTCTCGTCCCAAACCTGCTTTTATCTTACCCCCAACTTACAAGCCGATGCTTGGAGATCTATTAACGGTTGCCACACAGCCATATCGCAAACGCGGCGCTAGTCTGAGGACGTCACGATCGGTAAAAAGACACAACTGCTGGTGGAGAAGCAATCCTCGACTTCAGGGCCGAGTTCTTCAACATTTTCAACCGTACATTTACGAGGCGCTTTCCTTGTATGAGCCCCCGGGGCAACCCCTGTTTACCCGTGGGGAGCCCGGGATGCCCTGGGCCGTTCGCCTGCGGATTCGGCGCGGTCACGAGCGCGAGCGGACCGCAGAACATTCAGTTCGGCCTGAGACTCACTTTCCAGGATCGTTTATTACCGTGCCTTCATCCTGGCTGCGTACCAGAATCAGCCATCAGTGCTCGGTCAAGCCGAAGCAATATAAGTTTGAATCGTGGTCAACCGCGTACACCCGGCCGCCGGCAATGGCCAACCCGCTGAAGTGAACCCAAGTGGCGATGGCGTCCCCGCTTTGGTACAGGACGCGGCCGGTTTTCGCGTCGAGCGCATACAGCACTGCGCGGTGAGTATTCAGGGTGCGCTGCTCGTCCGTGAGAATAGTGTGCCCGGGTTGATTCCAAACGCCGGGCCCCGAAACCTGCGCCGTGTTCTCGCCGGTGGAGAGAGCGAACATCACGCCGCTCGCGATGGCGACAGGCTCGGGAACGTCAAAATCCGCGGAAGCCCAGGCCGGGGCGAGCGTCGGCAGGTTGGTCGTGGGGCTCGTTTCCAATTTAAATGCCAGGATACTACCGTGGGGATTCGGACCCTGCGTCACCGGGAACCGCGGAGCCTCCTTTGAGATCGGCCCCCAGATCGGCACATAAATCCAGGTGTGACCCTCTTCGTCCCGCCAGGTTGAGAGTTCGCCCCAGATGCCCATCATTTGAAATTCCAGCTGGTCGTTGGCGAGCTTCTGGCGGTAAAGGGGCGTTTGATGATCAGCGGAGCCCAACGCATCAGCATCCAGCAGGTAGAGGGCGCCTTCTTTGCCGCCCCCCGCCACCAGCCGATGGCTGCGATACGGCAGCCATAGGAGACTGGAGGCGGCGATGTCCAGATCGTACTGCGTGATCTGCTCGTAGTTCAAAGGTGAGTAATAGTCAATCAGTTTAAGGTCTCCAGGACTGGCCGCGAAAATGGTGCTGCCGTATTCGCCCGCTGAAGGATCGAAATTCCCGTCTCCCGTGGAGGCGTAGATCCGTTCGTCGCTGCCGAGAACAACTCCGCCCCGGCCCCAGATCCCGGCCCCGCCCTTGGCCACCAGCAAATCGTGAATCGCGGGCTGTGTGGGTTTCCGAATGTTGATGGAATAAATTCCTGACGTCGCGCCGCCGCAACCCTGGGAGATTGATGTGTAGACGATGTCATTCGAAAGGTTCAGGCTCCAATCCTTGGCGTAAGGCGGCACGAACTGGACGGGGCCGAAGCGCGTCTGACCGGTGCCCAGGTCCAGGCCGTAGAACTTGCCGTCCGCGGCGACGACGTAGATCCAGCCACGGGCCTTATCAATGGTGGGCGTGGCATTCAGGTTGTTCGGGCACAGCCACATGCCCTGGTCCTTGGGCAGCACGTGAGTTTCAAAGGTCTGGCTCCACACCAACTCACCCGTCTTGGCGTCGATGGCGCTGATATTGTCGGAGCTTCCCGCCACGTAAACCAGGCTGCGAATACCGGTCGGGGTGGTGATTCCTTCAGCGACTACCGGCGCCGTGAGCGCCGCTAAGGACCGCGCCTCGTTCTTCACCTGAGTTTTCCAGAGCAGCTTCAGGGCGGAAACATTTTTGAGGTTGAGGGAATCCTCCTGGTCGGCCCAGCCGGAACGCTGCGGGTCGTGGCCAAAAGTCGGCCAGTCCGCGCACCCGCCGCGTACACACAGCATCACGAAAGTTAACCACGCAAGCGCGCCGATGAATCTAGTGATTTTCATAGTTGCCTGATCAGCTCCAGGGTGGAGGGCAATCCCCGACTCCACTTTTTGGGGTCTCGTAGCCGGAATTTTAACGTACCACAGACTCTGCGGGGTTCGCAGAGAAAACGAACAGTGTCAGAATTTTGCACACCCCATGCGGGTTCACCTGCCAGACACGCTCTCGCGTGTGGCCAACCACCTTCCCCGCGCACTCGCTTGCTCCACGCACTAAAACAGTTTACCCTACGGTTTTGCAACAGGGCTGAGCTAAGCTGGCGTCGTGTCTCAGAAGTTCTCAGCCCGTGGAGCGGGCGTCAGCGAGTAGCCCACGGCGTAAGCCGTGGGTTCGTGAAGCCCTCCCTCTCCCCCGGCCCCTCTCCCGCACGGGTGGGAGAGGGGTGCCGAAGGCGGGGCGAGGGCCGTCTAACCCAGGGCTAACGCCCTGGGCTACTTACTGGCGCCCTGACGGGGCTGCTGACGCGTGGCCGTGTTGTCTCGACTTATTTCGAGAATTCTTGAGACAGGACACCAGGGTTTACTGGCTAGTGGCGAGAGCGCGCCGGTCTTGGGTTCCAGCCGCCCACCGCCAGCAACTGCGCCGAGCATGCGGAATGCCCGCGCCCACGGGCGAGTGGGTCATTGGATACAATCAGGCATTCATGCGGGGTATAAGGCTAGCTTGGAAAGGGACGGCGCTCATGGCCGTCTGCATCGCCGTGTTGGGCGGCGCCGCGCGGTTCCGTGCCCACGGTTTGGTGTTTGATTCGCCCGCCCCGCAAGCGATGAACGAGTTGTATCAGGCCGCTCAAAGCGACATCACGAAAGGCAATTACTCTGCAGCTGCCGAAAAATTCCGCCAAATGCTAAAGCTGGATCCCAACTCTCCGGAAGTGTGGAGCGATCTTGGCGTGGCATACTCGATGCAGGGCCGCCACCAGGAAGCCGTCGAACCCTTTGAGAAGGCTTTGCAGTTAAACCCTTCCTTACGGTCGGCCAATTTGATGCTCGGGATCGAACTCGTTCGTTTGGGAAAACCTGAAATGGCCATCCCCCACCTGGAGTTGGTGCTGAAACAGCAACCAACGGATGGCGACGCGTTATCGGCACTGGCGAGCGCCCTTTTCGCCACACATCAGTTCGAGAAGGCCGCCGACGTCTTCAGGCGAGAGAGTCAGCTCGAGGGCAAAGCCGCCAACGCCTGGTATGGAGTCGGAATCTGTTTGGAGCACGTGGCGGAGGATACGGCCCGGCGGCTGGGAGGGATGGAAAAAGGATCGGCTTATTACCACGAGTTGGTGGGCGAGTTTCTCACGAGTGAGGATCTTGGCAGCACCGAGCAAGCCGCCGCGATCGATGCCGGGAAAGAGCTGCGCAGCGCCCTCGAGCGCGCCGGCAACGCTGCGGAAGGATTCCATGCAGCCTTGGGGTTTGCATTGCTGAAGGCTGGGGATGTTTCCCAGGCAAGCAAAGAATTCGAAACGGAATTGCGCGTTTACCCGGGCAGCCTGGATGGGAAGTTAGGGCTGGTTGAGGTGGCTCTGGCCAAGCGAGACTTCGCGGCGGCGGCTGCGTCCCTCTGCGGAATTGATGCGACGGATGCGGGCTACTACGAATCGCATCTGACGGCTCTTGTGGCCTCATTAGGGAGCAACGCGGAATCGGCGTTTGCCGCCTATTTAGGAGGGGCGCGGATTCCCGCGTCGTGCAGCGCCGCCATCGAGGACCTGAAGGTTGCCTTGGGCCCGACCTCACTGACGGCAGGGCTTGATCGTGCCTTCGAACTACCGCGGCCCGCCGCCAAGGGAAGCGGCCCCAGCGAGGATTCCCGGCGGCCCCAAGCCCGGGCTGAATTCGCAGCCGGGCACTACACGTTGTGCGCCCAGACCCTCTCCGGGATTTCATTCTTGAAGGCATCTGATGATTCGATTTTAGCCAGATGCGCTTTCCTTTCCGGATATTACCTCGTCGCTTATGACGCAGCCAAGAACCTCTTGGCAGGCGCGGCGGACAGCGCCCCAGGTACCTACTGGAAAGCGGAAGCGGCGAAGAAGCTTTCTCAATCAGCCTTCGAGAAGGCCCTCTTGATCAGCCCCGACTCCTGGCAAGGGCGCGTCCTGATGGGAGACATCTACCGGCAGCAGAGCAAATGGGACCTCGCGATTTCGGAATATACCGCCGCGGCAAAGTTGATGCCCACGAGCCCAGCCGCCGAGCTGGGGTTGGGTACGGTCTACTGGCAAAACGGGCAGAACGGCCCGGCCGAATCCGCGCTTCGGACGGCACTCGAAATCGACGCCGAAAACCCCCAAACCAACTTCGAACTGGGAGATGTGCTGGTGCGAGAACACCGCTTTGAAGAAGCCGCGCCCTATCTGCAACGCACGGTAAACGAGAGGCCAGACTTCTTGCCGGCGCACGCTGACTTGGCGAAGGTCTACATCGCCGGTCAGAACACAGCTCGAGCGATGGCCGAAGTATTCAAGGCCCTTCCGACGGACCAAACAGGCGACCTTCACTATCAACTTTACCTGCTCTATAAGAAGCAAGGAATGGCAGGGCAGGCGCAGACGGCGTTAGAGCAATCACAGAAGCTGCGGGCAGGCGCGCTCGAGACCAGGCAAAAGAATCTGGAAGAGGCCTTGCACCTCTCGAAGCAGGCAGACGGGCTTGGGCAACCATAGCTGGTTGAGGTAAGGGCGAGCCTTGTGGCGGCCCGTTTTCGGCAGATTCAATCGTTCGGGCGGAAACCAGGCGCGCCCCTATAGGCGTTAACTTAACGCCTCAAGTGGTGGGAATCCAGGTCTCGCTCACCGCTATTACAGGCCCGGAGGGCCGACAGGGAGTAGCCCACGGCGTGAGCCGTGGGACCGAGGAGCCACCCCTGGTTATTTCAGCCCCGGAGGGGCGGCAGTGGTTCCCG
>Ga0187852_1002656_pt1 | contig 14199 bp, 12 predicted proteins | sample June2016WEW_6_40_FD_134511 | JGI IMG/M metagenome (GOLD analysis project Ga0187852, IMG submission 134511) | Peatland microbial communities from SPRUCE experiment site at the Marcell Experimental Forest, Minnesota, USA - June2016WEW_6_40 | ecosystem: Environmental > Terrestrial > Soil > Wetlands...
AAGAGAGTGGCAGTCGCGGGCGAAGTCCCTTGCCCGCTCCACGGTGGCGCCCTTCTTGATGTTCTTGAGAATCTGCGGATCGCCCGATTCGAAGCCCACGATCAGTAGCCGGCAGCCAGCCTCGCGCATCGCCTTCAGCGTCTCGTAATCCGTGGTCACGCGCGATGTGCAGCTCCACGTGATGCCCAGCGGCTTCAGCTTCTCGCAAAGCTCTACGGTCCGCGCCTTCTGAATGTTGAAGGTATCGTCGTCGAAGAAAAACTCCTTCACCTCGGGGAAGTTCTCCTTGGCCCACTTCATCTCCGCCGCCACGTCGTCAGAGGAGCGCTTGCGCCAGGCGTGGCCCGAGAGGGTTTGCGGCCACAGGCAGAAGGTGCACTGCGCCGGGCAGCCGCGCGTCGAGTAGAGCGAGATGAAGGGATGCAGTAGAAACGGCACGTTGTAGCGCGTCACGTCCAGGTCGCGCTTATAGGTCTTCGTCGCCCACGGCATCCGATCCAGGTCTTCCGCCTGCGGGCGGTCGGGGTTGTGCACCACCTTGCCGTCCTTCTTGTAGCTGATGCCGAGAATCTGGTCGAGAGGCTTGCCGTTGGCGTATTCCACAACCGAATAATCGAACTCGCGCCGGCAGATAAAGTCCAGCGCAGAACACTCGTTGAGCGCGCGGTCAGGGTCGGTCGTCACTGGCGGCCCGACAAACGCAATGCGGAGCGAAGGATGCGCTGCCTTGATCGCCGCGGCCAGGCGCTGGTCGCCCTCCCACCCGACCGTGGAAGTGAACAGCACAAGGAACTCATAGTCCTTCAATATCGTGATGGTCTCCTCGGCGGAGACGTGGTGGGGCGGCGCGTCGAGCAGCCGCGAACCCTCGAGCATCCCGGCCGGGTAGGTGAGCCAGACAGGGTACCAGTAGGACTCGATCTCCCGCGTCGCCGGCCAGCGCGACCCGGCGCCGCCGTCGAAGTTCTCAAAAGATGGAGGGTTGAGGAAGAGTGTTTTCAAAGGCATGGGCATCCCCTCAATTCTACCATTCGCGCTGATTCTTTAGACGCACGCGCGGTCTGCGCGCCGCCGGCCCTTTTTAGGCTATTTAAACCGCTACAGGTCCTAAATCCCGCAGAATCAACCAAAGTTTGCGCCGCGCAGTTTTCTCGCTCCCTTGTTCCTGAACTGGATTCCCCTTGCGACGGGTTATGGTTTCGGATGGAGTTCGTCTAGCCAGTCCTGCATGTGCCCCAGTGCCCTGAGCAAGTCCAGCCGCGCCTTCGTCAGCTCCAGCCCTGCGTCGAGCGCATCCATATACTTCTGCCGCTCATCGATCTGCGCCTGCTGCTCGACGGTCGGCGAAAGTTGCGGCTGAGCGCTTGGTCCGCTGCTCGCGCCGTTGCCCAGTTCCAATTCGGCCTCCACGCTCTTCAACTGCTCCGCGGCAATCTGCTGCTTCAGGCTGGCGATCTCGGCCTGCGCATCGAGTTCGCGCAAGCTCGCCGTCAATCGCGCAATCTCGAAATCGTTCTGCTGCTGCGCCTGCTCCGCCTCAACCCGCGCGCGCAGCGCCTCTGCAGCAGTTTCGCGCGACTTTGCGTGCAACCCCATGTCGAAGATCGGAACCTTGATGGAAAAGCCGCTGCTGAAATTGTTCGACGGAAGAGTGCTCGCGAAGTAGTTCTGGATGCTGTTGAGCAGCGTCGTATTGCGATTGTATTGCACGCCGAAGCCGATCTCCGGCAACAGCCAAAGATGCTCCTTATCGCCGCGCGCCTGGCGTTCTCTTGAGAGCGCAAGCTCCTGCGCCGATTCCACTCCCGGCGTCGGCGCCGGCGCGCGATCGCCAGTCACCGCCGGAATCTCGGGAATGCTCGCGCGATCGGGAGTAATCGAGCCCACCGGCAAACCCGTGAGTTGAGCCAATTGCTTGGAGAGCGTTGCGGCGCGAGTCTCCAGATGCAGCCGGCTCAACTTTAGTTGCGCCGCCGTCAGTTGCGCCTGCAAAAGCGTGCTCAGCGGATCGACGCCCGCCTCCGCGCGCTGCTGCTCGATCTCCACGAGCCGCGCCGCATCCTGCTCCTGCTCGCGCGCCGCTTCCAGTTCGCGATCGACCGTGTCCAGCTCGATGTACGCCGTCGATGCATCGAGCGCTGCCTGTTCGCGCGCATCTTTCAGCGCCAGTTGCGCGGATTGGAAACCCGCGCGCGCCGCGTGAATGTACTGGATCTGCGGCATGCTGAAAACCAGCGACTGGACCGTGCTGTCCCAGATGGTAGGCAGTGAGCCTGTGAAGCCAACCTCACGAAACGCTGGCAGGCCTGAACCGAACGAGAGCGAGGGAATAAAGGCATCGCGGCTTTGCTGCAGCTCCGCGGCTACCTTTTGCACGTCGGCCTGCGCCAGCCGCACCGTCGCACTATTCTTCTGTGCCAGATCCACCACTGTGGTCAGCGACACCTGCGCCGACGCCAAGGCCGCGGCAGAGGCAAGAACCGCGCCGGCCAGCGGCATGGGCCATGAAGCGTGCGAATTGTATCCTGCTCTCACGCTCGATCTTCGCATCAGTGTCTCGCGTCCTGGGGCGGGCTATATTCGCGCGCCATGGCGTAGGCCGCGGCAAACTCCCGCTCGGCGCCGGCCGCGTCGCCCAACCGCTGCTTCAGCCGGCCTAGCCGCACGCGCGCGATAAATGCCGGAGCCTCTTCGCTCTTGGACGAGCCCGCAAGATAATCTTCCAGCATCTTGGCAGCCAGCGCAGGATCGCGATTGGTCTCGATCAAAATCCCCGCGCCGTCGTAAAGTCCCACGCCGGAGTGCTTGTCGCGCGCTGCCGCCGCCACGCATCCGTGAATCGCGGCATCCAGATCGCTCCATCGCTGCCGGCCGCGATAAAAGCCGGCCAGAATCGTCCACTGCTCCGCGGGATGCGGACTGACCGCAATCGCCTGCTTGAAGTCCCGCTCGGCGGTTGAGTAATCTTTGCGCGAGACCGCGATATTCCCGCGCAGCTCATAGGCTTTCGCGGGATTTACCTTGTCCAGTTGCGCGGCAATCGCCTCCGCCTTGTCCAGGCCGCCGCCCACAATGCCCGGTGCAGCCCTGTAAAACTGGCCCAGATCGGAGAGCGCTCCCGCGTTGTGCGGATCGAGTTCGACCGCCTGCTCGAATTCGCTGCGCACCCGCTTGCCCAGCGAATACGCCGACAGGAACGAGGCGCGGTCGGCCCTTTCGCCCAGTGCGCGTCCCAGCCACATGTGATCCACGGAACTCGTTCCGTCCAGGCGCACCGCCAACTCGCACGCTTTCACCGCCAGGTCCCACTGCTGCAATGTAAAACGCACGCGGCAGATCAGATTCTGCGCCTTCGCCGCGCCCGGCCCTTCGGTGGGCAGCGGCGCAAGCAGAGCCAGAGCCTGGTCGGCTTCGCCCGCCTGCAGCGCATCGTTCGCCTGCTTGAGCGTGGCCGCGGGAATCTGCGCGCGCAGAAAACTGCTCGCGGCGATCGCCATTAGCGCCGCCGGCAACAGAACCCTTCGCGCCCTCGGCCTCACCGCACTTCCTTGATCGGTACGCCCTCCTGTAGGGGCTGCCCGTTGGTGGTTCCCGTGGCAACGATGTCGCCCTCCGCCAGTCCCGAGTGAATCGGTACCTGGGTCAGGTTCGGCGATCCGATGCTCACATCGACACGCTTCAGCTGGTTCCCGACAACCTTGTAAACAAAATATCTCCCGTTCTGTTCGTGAAGGGCCTCGCGCGGCATGCTCAGTGCATTCGGCTCGCTTTCGATGGTCACCGTCACCGTCACGTTGGTGTCCGGCAGCAGGCCGTCTTCCGTGCCGTCCAGGTCCACCAGCACCTCGCCTACGTTGCGCGTGGTGTACGACACCACGGTCACCGGAAGCCTGGAGATGTGGCCATGCCACTCGCGATCCGGCTTCGCATCCCAGTGGATCGTCACCTTCTGTCCTGTCGCCAGGCGTCCCAGATCCGGCTCGTCAAAGTAGCCGCGCACGCGCTCCTTGTGCAGGTCCGCGATCTCCACCAGCAGTTTGCCGGCCTCGGCGTACTCCGACGGCGTCGCGTCCAGCGTGTAGATGGTTCCTGCGATTGGTGCATAAATCGAAGTCTGTGCTTCGACGTGCTGCGCCGCGGCCAGCGCCGCTTCGGCGTCGTTCAGCGCTGCCTGGGCGCGGGCAATCTCGCCGGCCGAGTAGCGGTGCCGCGCACCCTCTTCCGCGGCGTTCAGGCTGGCCTGCGCAGTCTCCAGCCGCGCTCGTGCCGCCGCAACTTCGCCGGGCGCCGCGGCTCCCGTCGCGACCAGCTTGGTCAGCGCATCCAGGTCGTGTTGCGCCTGGTCGCGCGCCAGCCGGTCCTGCGCGATCTCCGCGGCAGCCGTCTGCCGTTCGGCCTGTGTGCCGTTGTGCGTCGCGGCGTCCAGCGCGGCCTGCGCCGCCTTCACTGCGCTCTCCGCGCTCGCCACCTGCGCGCGCGCCGCCACGTCGTCGAGCTTCACAAGCAACTTTCCGGCTGGCACCGTGTCGCCCTCCTGGGCATACACGGCCTTTACCGTAGTTGCAATCGGACTATAGAACTGGTAATTCGTCACCGGTTCCACGCGTCCCGTATTGCTCACCGTGTTCTGCAGCGGCTGGTGCTCCACGCTCGCCACGCGCACCGGCAGCCGGTCCCGCAAAAGGAACCGCGCCGTCAGAAACACGGCAATCAGGACAACTGCCGCACCGATCCAGAGCCATGTACGGCTCATTTGCCTTCTTGCTTCAGTCATGCCGTTAACCAAGGTCAGTATATAAGACTCGAAAACTTGAGGTTGCGATGCGGCCAAAGCAATCGCCTCCGGACCCGGATTCCCGCACCCAGATCATGATCAGGCCCCCGGCTACGTCTCATTTGCCTCTCTCGCATCGAGCCGCCAAACTTGATCTGGCGCGACGCCAGTTCAGCAGTACAATGGCTGCAACTTCCAAGATCCAGTTACTGGCTGCTGAAGAACTCTCCCCTCCCGCCGGTCAGCTTGCGAAAGGAGAGATTATGCCGGAACAAGAGGTGCGACAGGAGCTTACTTACGCTCAGCAGCGGGCCTTCGACGATGCCTACGAGGAGGGCCGCCGCAAGCTTTGGCTGGCCTATCTCTGGGCGCTTTTGCCTTTCTTCGTCTTTGGCCTGGGATTGGCTATCCGGTCGATCATCGGGCTCTTTGGCCTCGTGGGAATTCACCGCTTCTATCTGGGCCGAAATCTCACTGCGATTCTCATGCTGTTCCTCTGGCAGGGAGGGTTCCTGTCGATGGCTTTCGTGCCCGTCTTCTTCGGCGCGGAAATCGGGGATATCTCCAGAATCCTGGTGTCGGCGCCGCTCATGTTCGGCGCATTCATCTGGTTCCTCGTGGATTTGGCGCTGATGCCGAGAATGGTGCGGCGCTACAACGAAAAACTGGCCGAGGATCTCCGTAAGGACTACGCCAGCTAAACAGGGCTTCGGGGTCGCTCCCGCAGCCGCACTGCCAAGGGCCGGAAGCGGTGTGTCCGGCTTCAATGCCGGTAAAATGAAGCCATGACCACCGCTCCCCGTTACACCGACGAGCACGCCAAAGCCGGCCTCGACTTCAGATTTCCCCCCATCGAGACCTGGCAAAACCAGTTCCCCGGCTACGAGATCCAGATCGATGATCCCGAGCTGACCTCGGTCTGCCCCAAGACCGGCCTGCCCGATTTCGGCGTGCTCACCATCCGTTACATGCCGCGCGAGCGCTGCCTGGAGCTCAAATCGCTCAAAGAGTACCTCTTTTGCTACCGCAATCTGGGAATCTTTCAGGAGAACATCGTCAACCAGGTCCTCGAAGACATCGTCAAGGCCTGCGACCCGATCTGGGCCGTCGTGAAAGGCGAATTCCGCCCCCGCGGCGGCATCGGCACCACAGTAGAAGCCCGCTGGCCCCGACCAACTGCTTAGGGCGAGTAAACTAGGCGATGGAAGAAAGGAAGCGTAAATCCTGCCATGGATCATTCCTGGTTAAGGTTTTCTACCAACGTTACAATCCATTCCAATCATTCCGTTGAGGATTGCGTCCATTCGCTCCAGTCACTGACAGCTCCTGCGAATTCTTTTTCCCGTCCCGGACGGTTGCGTCCATTCCGCGGCAAAATCGGAGTCGATGGGGGACTGCTGCGCTTTCCGATGCTGACGCCGTTTCGAATTGCGCCCGCCAGATCACTGAGCTTCGTGCTTTGCTCGTCCGGCTTGGGCACAACGCTGCAGGGCCAATGGCGCTTGCTCAAGGGGATTCGAATTCCTGTTGGGATCTACTTGGTGACGTGCATCCTTCTACAAGCATTCGAAATGCTTCGATGGTTCGTGTTCCGACAGGTTGACCCATGGCCGCAATTGATTGGGCCAGTCTTCAGTTTCGCGATCATTTATGGATGGGTATGGGCGATCGTGGCGCTCAACCGGAGGTCAGAGTCGCAACTGATCATGGCGGTGACACAGGCAATGGAGGGCGACAAGTCAGCGAGAATCGTGGGCGATTTGCTGTCCGCACCGAGCTTGTTCTGAGTGCGTTAGTCTTTTAGGCCTGCCATGTTGGCCGTACCCGCTAGGGGCGGCATAGCTCCCTCGTTCCCTCGTTCCCTTGTTCCCTCGTTCCCTGTCTCTGTGATATTCCTAGTTCGTCGCGACGCCTCTATTGATCCGGCAACTGAATACTGTCAGTGTGCCCCATCCATTTCCGCGTTTTCTGCGGAAATGGATGGGAATACGACGCCACTGTTTTCTTGCCGGATCAAGAGCCGAACAGGTTCCGCTTGCCAAATCCCTTAACAACACCGCGCCCCCGCCTCACCCCCGCCCTGGGCACCTTCCTTCTGCTTCTCGCCCTCAACCTGCTCAACTACATCGATCGCTACATCCTCGCCGGCGAGGTGCAGCCCATCCAGCACGACTTCCACGCAACCGACCAGCAGATGGGCGCGCTAGGCACGGCTTTTTTCCTCTTCTACATGCTCGCGGCCCCGCTCACTGGCTGGCTCGGCGACCGCTTTCGCCGCAAGCCGCTCATCATTGCGGGCGCAGTGCTCTGGAGCCTGGCCACGTTGGCCGCGCTCTGGATCCATAGCTACACGACCCTTTATCTGCGCCAGGCGCTGGTGGGCATCGGAGAAGCCACCTTCGGCATCTTCGCTCCCGCCGTACTCGCCGACTTCTATCCCGAGCGCGAACGCAACCGTGTGCTTTCGATCTTCTACATTGCAATTCCCGTCGGAGCTGCGCTTGGCTACCTTGCCGGAGGTCAAATCGGCTCGCATTGGGGTTGGCGAGCACCATTCCTCGTCTGCGCCCTGCCCGGATTCCTTGTTGCCGCGCTCTATGGCTGGATCGGCCGCGAACCGCAGCGAGGCGCCTCGGACCACATCCGGCCGAATCTGAGCCGGAACTCAGTCAAGGGCATTCTCACCAATCCTGCCTTCCTCGCTGCGACCCTGGGCCTCGCGGCGCTCACTTTCGCCATGGGCGGAATCTCCTGGTGGGTGCCGGAGTTTCTGCGCCGCTCTGCGGGAATGTCGGCGGGAACGGCCAGCCTCACGGTCGGCGCGACCACGGTCATCGACGGCATCGCCGGAACACTCATCGGCGGATGGATCGCACAGATCTGGCTGCGCAAAAATCACCGCGCGCTCTACCTCTTTTCCATGTGGAGTGTCGCGCTGACCCTGCCCTGGGGAATCCTGCTCTTTTTCGGTCCCAGGTCCTGGGCCGTCCCGTCGCTCTTCCTCGCGGAGTTCTTTCTCTTTCTCAACACCGGACCCCTGAATACCGCCATCGTCAATTCGGTAGCGGCGCCGGTGCGCGCCACCGCCATCTCCATCAACCTCTTCTGCATTCACTTCTTCGGCGACACCTTCTCACCGCAGATCATCGGCGCCATCAGCGACCGCTCCAACCTGAGCATCGGCCTCGGCGCAACCCTGGTTTCGCTCGTCGCCGCCAGTTGCATCCTCTGGTACGGCGCACGTTTCGCCCCGCCCTTGGAAGAAGCCCAACTGCCGTAATCAAGCTCCAACGGGGCGAATATTTCAGCGTGCAGCGGCGATTTCCTTTCTGCAAATCGCTCATTTTCTGCCAATCGATTCTTGTTCCGCCTATCGATTCTCGCCTGTGAGTGCTCTTTCCGCTGGATTGCGAAGGCGTACCGAGACACAGCCGTTGTGCGGCGCTTAGAGTGACTTTGTAAGTTGTGGAACCTAAAGAATTTAGACAGCTCCACAGTTTCACAGTTTCTGTGCCAGTGTGCGGTTTTGCCTGTAAGTTAATGGTTCTGGATTGGTTCCACGCGGCACAGTTTCACAGCCCGTTTTTGGGGCGGCTTCGCCGCCAGTGGTCAGTGATCAGTGGTCAGGTTTCAGGTGTCAGGGGAGGGGGAGGGGGTGGGGGGCGTACGGACCGGTGGTACGGACCGGGCGGATATCGCACGTTTTAGACCAGGGAGATGCCTGACGCTTCCGAGCGCAGCGTGGCTTCGAGCTGACGGAGATGCCCATGAAGAGATTGTGAGCCAAGAGCAGGGAATTATCTGCAAATGACGGAGGAGTTTTTTGAGCAGCAACGGTATGGCCACGTCACTTTCCGGGAAGCGTCTCCTGGTCCCGAGTGTTCATGAACGCGCGATGCCCGCCGTGCGCTCTCAGGTTGGGGTCGTTCACCGGAGGCCGCTCCTGCTCGGCGTTGAAGCCGTGCGCCAGCATCGGGTTGGGCTTGAACTTGGGCGGCCCGCCGTAAAACTGCCGCGCATGGCTCAGGATCATCCCGGCGCGCCCGTGCATGGGTTGCACGATGCCGCGAATCCGCACGTCCATGTCGCGAAACTTCTTCAGCTCGCCCACCTCGCCGTGGTCCTGCCAGAAGCTCACGACGGTAAAGCGGCATTGCTCATCCGCCCTCTCTGGCGGGCATACGTCCAGGAAGCGCGTGCCGTCGGGAAGTTGCACCACGTCATAGATATGCGCCGAAACGCAAACGTCCTTGTTGAGCATTTGAGCGGCTTGCTCGGTAGGGACGCACGGCTTGGGCTTGGCGGCAAAGGCCAGCGCGGGCGCAAGCGCGGCCAACAGAATGAAGAACCCAACTCGACGCAGCACCAGGAAACGTCTCCAAACAAGATTGCCGAAATCGTAGCGCGAAATGGGTGGGAATGGGAAGCGATGCCAGTGAACACAAAAACAGATCTGGAGAATCTCTAATCGGGAAAACAAAAGTGATCGCGGCCGGTGTCAACCGATACGGTTGTTTCCACTTCAACCGCGTTGCCATTCAGAAGATAGGGTTTGTATTTGTACTTCCGAACGGCGTCAAGGACGGCCTTGCGCACTATCTGGGGCCCGGAAACCACCGTGGGATGAAGAACATCACCATTCTTATCAATCCCAATTGCCACGACAACGATGGCTTCGATGCGAGTGTAACGTCCTAATGTTGAACAGACAAAGTCAGCTTTGTGGATGAGCAGCTTTTCCGCAACTCCCGCAGAAATCTGGATTTCATAAGGCTGATGGGATGCGGCGGAATTTGTCTTCGTCTGCGCAACCAGACCGGGAGCAAAAATCGCCGATATCAGAGCAAAGCAAGCAACAATCTTCATGGCAGGCGATTCTACGCCAATATGCTTGAACGGGAAAGGACTGGGTACTGTTGGTGAATCGAAAGGCAGGTGTTTGCGGGACGACAAACATCGATCAGGGGTTAAACCCCGGTCGTTTTTTGCGGCATTTCGGCACGACTGAAGTCGTGCCCTTTCACGAAACCGGGTTATGAAACAGCTTCTAGTGCGTCCCCACCAGTTCCTCGCGCTTCGCTCCTCGCCCATAGTGGCTATCCACGTAGTTGTCCAGGATCTGCTTGAACTCGGCGACGATGGTGTCGCCGCGGAGCGTGGTCGAGAGCTTGCCGTCGATGTAGACGGGAGCGACGGGGTCCTCGAAGGTTCCGGGTAGGCTGATGCCGAGGTTGGCGTGCTTCGACTCGCCGGGGCCGTTCACCACGCAGCCCATCACGGCCAGCTTCAGCTCCTCCACGCCGGGATACTTCTTGCGCCACTCGGGCATGGAGGTGCGCAGATAGCTCTGAATCTGCTCGGCGAGTTCCTGGAAATACGTGCTCGTGGTACGCCCGCAGCCAGGACAGCTCGTGACTTGCGGCATAAAGCTGCGGATGGAGAGCGATTGCAGAATCTGCTGCGCGGCCAGCACCTCTTCCGTGCGGTCGCCGCCGGGCTTGGGCGTCAGGCTCACGCGAATGGTGTCGCCGATGCCGTCGAGCAGTAGCGGCGCGAGCCCCGCGGTGGAAGCGATCAGTCCTTTCGAACCCATGCCGGCTTCGGTCAGGCCCAGATGAAGCGGGTAATCGCAGCGCGCGGCCAGCTTCGCGTAGACATCGATCAGGTCGCGCACGCCGCTCACCTTGGCCGAGAGAATGATCATGTCGTGGCCCAGGCCGTAGTGCTCCGCGGCGGCGGCCGATTCGAGGGCGCTGGCGATCATGGCCTCGATCATCACCTCGCGCGCGGTCAACGGCTCGGCTTTCTTGCTGTTTTCGTCCATCATGCGCGTCAACAGCGACTGATCGAGCGAGCCCCAGTTCACGCCGATGCGCACCGGCTTCCGATTCTCGACGGCGCACTCCACCATGATCCGAAAATTGTCGTCGTCCCTGCGGCCGATGGAGACATTGCCGGGGTTGATGCGGTACTTGGCGAGCGCGCGCGCCGTGGCGGGAAACTTCTTGAGCAGGATGTGGCCGTTGTAGTGAAAGTCGCCGACGATGGGCACGCGCAGGCCGCGCTTTTCCAGACCTTCGACGATCTGCGGCACGGCGGCTGCCGCGCCCTCGTTATTCACCGTGACGCGCACGATCTCCGAGCCGGCGAGAGCAAGAGCCGCGACCTGCTCGATGGTCGATTGCGCGTCGGCGGTGTCGGTGTTGGTCATCGACTGCACGACCACCGGGACCTCCCAGCCGACGCGCACGTGTCCGATTTTTACGGTAGGGGTCTTTCTGCGTTGAATCTCCGCCATGGCTCTAGTGTACCCGCAACCAAAGAATGGTTGTAGCCGAGGAACTCATGGCTCAGCCGGGGCCATGCAGACTTTCATGCGCGATTCACTCTGGCCCGTGGGCGAGCACGATAACCTAACTGAATGAGGGAATTGGCCCATCTGGCTACGAGCTCCGCCGCACAGTCCTTGCCTGCAGCCTCGTCTCTCCGCATCCAAGGCCTGAAGAAATCCTTCGGCGACGTGCGCGCCGTCGATGGCATCGACCTTGAAGTCAAACCCGGCGAATGCTTTGGGCTCTTGGGACCGAACGGAGCAGGGAAGACCACGACCATCGAGATTTGCGAAGGGCTGACGACGCCGGACGCGGGCACGGTCGAGCTGCTGGGCAGGAACTGGCGCGAGCACGCGGGCGAGCTGCGGCAGTTGATCGGCATTCAACTGCAGGAGACACAATTCCCCGACAAGATCACGGTGGAAGAGATGCTGCGGCTCTTCCGCAGCTTTTACCGGCGCGGCATTGACCTGGATGAGGCGATCGGTCTGGCGCAACTCGAAGAGAAGCGGCAGGCGCGCGTGGGCGGGTTGAGCGGCGGGCAAAAGCAGCGGCTGGCCATGGCCACGGCGCTGGTCGGCGATCCGGAGTTGCTCTTCCTCGACGAGCCGACGACGGGGCTCGATCCGCAGGCGCGCCGGCACTTGTGGGACCTAGTGGAACGCCTGAAGCAGGCGGGACGCACCATTATTCTGACCACGCACTACATGGACGAAGCCGAGCAACTGTGCGACCGTGTCGCGATTATGGATCACGGGCGCGTGATTGCTCTGGGCACGCCCAAGGAGCTGATCGCCACCGTGGGCGGCGAGGACATTGTGGAGTTTGCGGTTGGCGAAAAGGCAACCGCAGGTCCCCATTCGACTGCGTCCGCCTCAGCGGACTCCGCTCAGGGCAGGCTTTCGACTCCGCCGCTCGCGAAAGACGCGAGCGGCTCCGCTCAGGATGAGAGAGCAAAGGAAATCGACCTGCAGGCGCTCAAGGCCATTCCCGGCGTGCAATCGCATCGCGTGGAGGAGGCGCTGCACCAGCTTTCGGTGAGCGAGTTGCACACAGCCGTGCCGCGCATCTTTGCCGAGCTCGAAGAGCAAGGACTGCATCTGAGCGAGTTCCGCACCCACTCGGCCACGCTCGAGGACGTTTTTGTGCGCATGACGGGAAGGAATCTGCGCGATGAGTAAGCTTGTGCTGAGCAGTTTGTATCAACTCACCGTGGTGCGGCTCAAGCTGACGCTGCGCGAGCCGGAAGCCATCTTCTGGATTTTTGTTTTCCCTATTCTGCTTGCGGTAGGGCTGGGGATCGCATTCCGCAACCGGCCGGCAGACGTGCTTCCCGTGGGCGCGACCACGCCGCAACTGGTCGAGGCGCTCGCCGCCGACAAGGGTTTGCACGCCACGCAAATGGATGAAGCCGCCGGCGCACGGGCCCTCGCCACGGGCAACATTCTGCTGCTGGCCGTCGCAAACGGAAATGCGGTCGAGTACCGTTACGACAACACCATTCCCGATGCCCGAACGGCGCGGATCATCGCCGACCGCGCGATTCAGATTGCGGCAGGAAGGCGCGATCCGGTTGCGGCCGGAAATCGGCTGGTTCACGAGACCGGCTCGCGGTACATCGACTTTGTGGTGCCCGGCCTGCTGGGCATGAACCTGATGGGTTCGGCGATGTGGGGACTGGGCTTCGCGATTGTCGATGCGCGCGCCAAAAAGTTGCTCAAGCGCATGGTCGCCTCGCCCATGCCGCGCTGGCAGTACCTCGCGTCCTATCTGCTCTCGCGCCTCGTCATGCTTGCCATCGAGGTCGTGGTGCTGCTGGGTTTTGCGTGGGTGGTGTTTCGGATTCCGTTTCGCGGGTCGCTCATCGAGCTGGGCCTCATCTGCGTGCTCGCCTCGCTCACATTTTCGGCGCTGGGTCTCCTCGTGGCCTCTCGCGCCCGCACCATCGAGGCCGTCAGCGGCCTGATGAACGTGGTCATGATGCCCATGTGGATCATGTCGGGCGTCTTTTTCTCGCCGTCTCGCTTTCCGGCCTTCCTGCAGCCATTTGTCCAGGCTCTGCCGCTGACGGCAGCCATCAACGCCATGCGCGGCAACATGCTGCAAGGGACGGGACTGGAGCACATGATGCCGTCGCTGGCGATTCTGCTGGCGTGGTTCGTACTTCCGTTTGCGGTGGCGGTGAAGATATTCAGATGGAGATGACGGCCGGGAGTTACCCGCAGCCGAGAGCCTGCAGGAAGGCAGAGAATCCAGATCAACAGACGGGAATCGGAGAGGATTGGCCGCAGGGGCGACGGGACCGAGGGACCTCTGTCAGCGGAAGGTGACGGGAGTTGGATTGGCGTAGTAGCCGTCGCGGGTGCGGACGATAACGCCGGGTCGATCGACGCGGATTTGCAGGTGGTGATACTCGTCGGGTTTCTCGGAGGGTGAAGGATCGAACCAGATTTCGTACCAGGAGTCTGCGTCGAGGAGGCACCTCCGGATCATGCTGGCGAGATCGTTGTTGGAGATGAGCGTCAAGCCTCCGCTCTGGACAGAGAGCACCTGAGGGCTGAGACTGGCGAACTGCGCGTTGCCGGGGTTGGCTAAGCCTTTGAGATAGGTCTGGTAGTAGTTGGCGTTGAACATGGGTTGAGCAACGCCGATGGGGTCGATGTTGTAGAAGGAGATGTTCTTCCGGCGCATCTGCGTGGAGAGGTAAACGGCGTCGCCGAAGATCTCCTGTTTCAGGTTGGCCGTGATCTGGGCGTTGGGGCCGGAAAGTAGAGGAAAGCCCGGGGAGATGAAGAGGACGATCTTGCGCCCCGGCAAGTTGGAGGCGAAGGTGATGAGCTGATGGATGGCCTTGATGCCGATCTCAAAGCGATCGATGGAGCCCCAGTCGGTGCTGCGGGTGATCTGGCGAAGGCCGATCTGGCGGCGTTTAAGACTGTCGCTAAGCTTGATTCCGTCGGTGGAGAAAAGATTCTCCATCTGAGGGCCGTCATCGGTTAGGACCGCGATTGTAGTGGGATGGGCCAGGACGCCCCCGTTTTCTTCGAGGAATTTGTCCGTACCGTTGCGCATCTGGGCCAGTAACTCGTACGG
>Ga0187852_1002664_pt1 | contig 14160 bp, 7 predicted proteins | sample June2016WEW_6_40_FD_134511 | JGI IMG/M metagenome (GOLD analysis project Ga0187852, IMG submission 134511) | Peatland microbial communities from SPRUCE experiment site at the Marcell Experimental Forest, Minnesota, USA - June2016WEW_6_40 | ecosystem: Environmental > Terrestrial > Soil > Wetlands...
CAACGCCTGGCTGGCGCGCTATCCGAAGGAGGCGGCAACCTATTCCCGCTTCTTTGATTTCCTTATCGCGGAGAAGAAATTCCCGGAAGCGGAGCGGCTCATCCGCAGGTACGAGAAGGGGTTCCCGCAAGACAAGGTATTTCCCATTGAAGCCCGCGCCAACCTGGCCTATAAGCGGGGCTCCACGGATGAGGCGCTGGCCCTCTACGACCGCAGTTTTCAGCCGCTCTGGCCGCCCGAACTCGTCCAGGACTACTTTACTCTGCTGAAGGATACGCATCGCTTGCGTGAATTCCTCAGCCGCGCCCGCGCCGCCGCTACCGCCGATCCGAGGGACGTGGCGGCTGCGGCGCGCCTCTTCTATTACTACCAGCAGCAAGGCAATGCGGCCGAAGCGCAGCGCGCGCTCGTCGAGTACCGGCTACGCATGGAGAGAACCAATGCTGCCTGGAAGAGCGGCCAACTCTGGACCCTCGCGCGCCTCCTGGACGGCATCCACGCGTATAACGAAGCCGCACGGTGTTATTACGCGCTTTACAGCTTGCCGGGCGCGGAGCCCGCGCTTCAGGAAAAAGCTCTCGCCGGAATTGCCAACCTTCTTCTCACCGCCCCCGAGCAGCCTATCGAATTCGGGAACAACTCGATTGCTTTCCTCCGTGACATCGGCGCGATGGATCCGTACCCCGGTTTTTTGAACGGTATCCTCTCCCTGCTGCTGAACTCCCAGTCGCCTGCGTTCCAATACTCGCAAGCCGGGGGGACGGCCGTGGCGTATTTTCATCGCGCGCGCGCCGCAGAACTCATCGCCTTGTTCGATAATCGCTTTCCGCAGGGGGCCGAACGCAGCGGACTCCACGCCAGTCTGCTGGATGCGTATGCCGTCTACGGGATGGACGATGCCATCTTGCGCGAGGGCCGCCAGTTTCTGAGCGCCTTCCCCAGGGCGCCGCAGCGCGTGCACGTCTCCATGCTGATGGCTGATTCCTATGCGCGGAAGGACAGAGAGAAGGAAGAACTCGCGCTCTACGACCAACTACTGAGCGAACTGGCCGCGCGTGCCGAGCACGTGCCGCTCGGCGAGGGCGCCCGCGCGAATGCTTCGATAGCGCAACAGCCGGGACAAACCGAAGAGCCCGCGGGCGAAGAAGCTGCGCCCGAAGAAAACTCCGAAGGCACGACCCCGTCTTTTGCCCCCGCGGGCGGCCCAGCTACGGCGGTCCCGCAAGTGGTCCAGCCTCGTCGTCGCCCGCCCTTCCAGTCCCGCCTGCGGGCGACGCTTACTCCACCTGCTCGTTCGGGTGAAGCACGATCGCCGGAATACTCGCAAGTCCTGGAACGCTACATTTCACGTTTGGTCGCCCTGGGACGGCCGCTTGCTGTGCTGGACCTTCTCCGGCGCGAAATGGATCACAATCCCAACGACCCGGGGCTCTACGAGCGGCTGGCCACTTTCCTCGAGCAGAACCGCATGGACGAGCGCATCGAGGCCGTTTACAAAAAGGCCCTCCAGCAATTTCCCGATCGCTCCTGGTACCAGAAGCTGGCCCGCTGGTACCTGCGCCAGCACGAGCGGCAGCAATTCGAAGAACTCACTCGCCAGGTCACCCAGACTTTTTCCGGCACGGAGCTTGAGGATTACTTCCGGTCCGTGGTGTTTAGCGGCCCGGTGGTCCCCCAGATGTACGTGCAGCTGAACCTTTATGCCCACCAGCGGTTTCCTCACAATCTTACGTTTGTGCGGAACCTGCTGGAGGCCTTCCGCTCAAAGCAGACCTACAACCGGCAAGCCTGGGACGCGCTGATTCGCCAGTATTGGTTCTATGACGACACCATGCGCTCGGTTTTTTTCGCTTATCTCGCGAGCGGCGGCCGGCTCGATTCTGAGCTGCAAGCGGTGCGCGCCTCGAATCCCCAGGCCGCCTCCGGGCAATGGGGCGCGCTGACTCAAGCGAATCCTGCCGCCGCGCAGTTCGTCGCCGAGGCAGAGATTTGGCGTTCGCACTTTGAAGCCGTGGCGCCTCTGAACAAGGCGATTGCGGACGCTTATCCGGCCGACTCCGCAAGCGGCCGGCGCGCCTCTTCCCTCTTCCGGTCGCTTGCCCCCTTTAACCCTCAGTACACGGCGGTCGCCGCATCAATTGAAGAAACCCTCGCGAAGGCGAGCCCCGGCGATCGCGACGTTCTGATTCGCGTCGGCGACATTTACGCGGACCGCGAGATGTTTGCCAAGGCGCGTCCCTTTTGGAATCGTGTGCCCGGGCTTGAGCCCGGCAATCCCGACGCCTTCCTCGAGTCCGCGACCGTTTTCTGGGACTACTTTCTCTACGGCGACACGCTGCGAATAATCCGTGACGCGCGCAAGAAATTCTCAAACTCCGCCCTCTTCGCGTACGAGGCAGGGGCAGTTTACGAAGGTGAGCGGGACTATAGGCGTGCGGTCGGCGAATACTTGAGTGGCGCGCTCGTTTCGGCGGCTGACTCTCCGGCGCGCGCGCGGCTGTTGCGTCTGGTGAAGCGCTCGAACCTGCGCGCGACCATCGAGCAGGCGACCGAAAAGGCCGCCGCCGGCCCGAACCCCGATTGGAATGCAGTCTCGTTGCGGATTGACGTGCTCGAGGCGCTCAACCGCCGCGCCGATCTCGAAGCCTTGCTGACGCATCTCGCGCAGGAGACTTCGTCGCTCGAGCTTCTCGCGCAGATTCAACCGGTGGCGGAACGCTACGGTTTCGACAACGATCGCATCCTCATCCTCGAGCGCGAAATTGCTCTGCTGGCGGACCCGGTCGAAAAGCTCCAGCTACGCCTCGAACTGGCCCGCTTCTACGAATCGAAGAACCAGGTCGAGCCGGCTCGCGCGTTGATGGAGAGTGTCTATAGCGAGAATCCGCTGCTGCTCGGCGTGGTCCGCTCCACGGTCGATTTCTACTGGCGTAACAAGATGTGGGACCCCGGCATCGACACGCTGGTGAAAGCGGCCAAAGCGGCTTACCCCGATCTCGGCAGGCAGCTCAGCTTCGAGGCGGCAGCCAAAGCTGCGGAAGTCAAGGAATACGCGCGCGCCCGCGAATTGCTCACCGCGCTGCTCCAGGATCAGCCCTACAACGCCGAGTATCTGACGGCCATGGCGGATACCTACGCGCGGGAAGGCGACGACAAATCTCTGCGCGACTTTTACTTGTCCAAAATCCAGGCCTTCCGCGACTCGAACCTGCCTGCCGATGAAAAGACGGCTCGCATCGCAGCGCTTCGTCGCGGCCTCGTTCCGGCGCTCGCCCGCTTGAAGGATTTTGCCGGAGCCGTCGACCAGTACATCGAAATCATCAACAAGTATCCGGGAGACGAAGGACTGGTTCAGGAGGCCGCGGGCTTCGCCGGGCGCAATGGCCGGCGCAAGCAACTGCTTGACTACTACACCAAGACCGCAGCCTATTCACCCAAGGACTTTCGCTGGCCCATGGTGGTGGCGCGAATCGCCGCTTTCTTCGAAGACTATCCCGCCGCCATCGCCTCCTACGCGCGCGCCCGCACCATTCGCCCTGACAGCACAGACCTCTTGGCGGCCCAGGCCGGCCTCGAGGAACGTTTGATGCGCTTTGACGACGCCGTCAAGAGCTATTCGCGGCTCTACGAACTCGCCTACCAGAATCCTGCCTGGATGGAGAAGGTGGCGGAACTCCAGGCGCGTCAAGGCCGCACCGATGCGGCCGTCGCAGCCCTGAGGAAGGCGTTGATTGAAGGCCGGCCGGAGACCCCCGAGCTCTACTTCGCCGTTGCCGAACGTCTGGCGAGCTGGAACATGCTCGACCAGGCGCGCCAATTCGCGGGGCGCGGCGTAGCGCTCGCGGGAGCCGGTGCGGTTCTCGAACCGCCCCTACTGCCTGGTATGACCGCCTACGTTACGATCCTCACACGCCTGCGCGATTACAGCACGGCGTACGCGCGCCTACGTGAGGCGGCGCGAGCGGCACGGGATCAGAAAATCGAACCCAACCTCACTCCCTGTCTCTCCGCTATGGGCAGCGTAGTGAAAAGTTACTACACGCCCGAAGAAACCACCGCCTTCGCCAATTTCCTTACCAAGCAGAAGGAAGGAATGGAGGCGCGCGAATTCAAGGATGATCTGCTTCCTTTGGCGCAACACGCGGGTCTCACTGACCTCGAGGCAGGCTGGCGGCTCGAGGTGATGATGGCCGACGCCGGGTCGCCCGAGGCCGAGGCTATGGATGCACGGTTGGGCTTGCTCGAAAAGCAGCGCATGCGCTTCAACGAATACGGGGCGCAGCTCGAAGCTTATTGGAAAGTTTTCCCCAACAAGCCTGCGAAGAATTTCATCCTCGAAAAGGCTGCGGAGAGCTATCGGGCGGCGGGGAACACCGCCGCGGAATTGCGAGTCCTTCAGGAGGCCTTCGAGGGTCGTGGCCTGAATGGCCAGCCTCTGCGACGCTACTTCGATCTCTTGTCTAAGACCTCGCCGGAGCAATTTGTCGCAATTGCGGGAGGAACAGAGGCCGATAAAGTGCGCGACGCTGCAGCAACTTCGGCGCTCACAACCGGAAAAGTCGACCTGACCTTACGGGCCATCGCCGCCCGAGGGCATCGCCTGCCCCCCGTCTGGACAAACGCTTACACCGGCGTAGTGGGCCTCTATTATTCCGACAGTTCACCGCTCGTTAACTCTGCCTTCCAGCAGGCGCTCGATACGCGCACGATTGGCGAGCGCGTGGCCAAGCCTCCGAATCGGGATGAAACGTTGGCGGGCGATGTTTGGTTCTACTACGGCGGGCGGTATGGAGAATATCGTTCCATCGCGCACCAGGGCAACCCCGAAGACTACTTGCCGTCCAGTCTGGAAGGGACTCCGGCAAGTTCGGAGGCCTATTTCGCGCTCGCTGATTACTACCGCGAGGCGGGTCAAGCGGACGCTGCTCTCGATGATTTCGCCCATACGCTGGAACTGAATTCGAAGCGCGCCGACGCGCACGATCGCAGGGCGCAAATCCTCTGGCAGCAGGGCAAGCAGGAGGATGCCGTCAAGGAATGGTCGGCGGCATTCGTTGCCTTGCGCGCCCAGGAGGACGGCGGCATCGTTCCGCTTGCTTTCTGGAGGGACCTTGAAGCCACGCTCCAACACATCGGCGAAAGGAAACTTTTCCCGCGCTTGCGCGACGATGCCGAGCGCGTGGTGCGCACCTACGTTCGGCGCAACGGCAGTTACCGTGCCGGGCCGGTCTTGCGGGGCGCATTGGCTGCGGCGGGCGGTCCCGTGGAGGGCGCGAATTGGCTCCTGGACCTTTCTCGCTCCGCGCAATCCCCCATTGTTTTCCTTTCAGAGCTTGTCGGAGCGAAGTGGTTCCCCGACGGCCAGAAGGAGCCTGTCTATCAGAAGATTCTTGCCTTGGCTCAGGACCACGCCGACAAGACCTTCGGCGCGGAGCACTCGACAGCGCTCGAAACTCTGCACGATTGGCAGCTCCGCTGGATCGATTTCCTGCTGGACAATCACCGTGTCGCGGAAGCCCAAAGCGCGTTCAATAATCTTTCAGAGGATTTTCGTGACCCGCGCCGGCTTGAGATCGCATCTCTCATGGTTCGCCTCGCGGCCCAGTCCAACACGCTGGCGGAGCTGCTCCGGCGGTTTCAAGAGGCCCCTGACAAGGCTCCCCCTTTCGATGTCCTGCGCAGTGCCGCGATCGGTTTCGAGGATAAGGACCCGGCAAACGCCCGCCGCGTTCTTGAGTACGTCTATACTCGCCAAATTGACGAACGCGATTTCGCGGCGGCGAATTTCCTGGGGCTTGCCGAAGTTCGCTTGCAACAGGGCAATCTCGCGCAAGCGGTGGCACTGCTCGAGCGCATGAACCTCGTGTCGGGCCAGCCTTTCGAAAACCTGACCGCGGCCGGCGATCTGCTTGTGAAGATGGGTCAGCCGGCGGGGGCCGCACAGTTTTACAGCATGCGCGTGAAAGCCGTTCCCTGGGATGCGGACGCACGGCTGAAACTGGCTCAGGCGGAAGCGGCTGTGAACACGCGCCGGAACGAAGCCATCCAACTGTTGACTCCGCTGGTGTCCTCTCCGAACGCCGCTTATGCCGAGCGTGCCGCCGCAGCCGAATCGCTCGCCGCGTTCAAGGCTCCTGTGCCAAGCCAGGTCAGCGCCGAACTCGAATGGTTGATTCGGGGCGGGCCCATGGCCGCCGTCGAGTCGCCTGGCTTTTACTACGCGCGCCTGCGAGCGGCGCGGGAAACCGCCGACCCCGCCGCCAAAATCCGCCTCCTGCTGGATGCGATTGCCATCCGCCCCGAGGACTTCTCGCAGCGTACCGCTCAAACTCCGCGCTCGGGGCCTGAGCCTGAAAGCGTTTCGCCGCGCGTCTATCTTGCTGAAGCGGCCGCCGCGGCAAACCAGAACGAACTCGCGATGTCAGCTATAGCACCATTGCTGGAACAGGGTTCTACGCTCACCGTGCAACCCGACAATCAGGAAGGCGAAGCTGCGGACGAGGGATCCGGGCAGCCCGATTATCCGGACATCCTGTGGAAGTGGTTTCTGCGTGACCAGAAGTTGAGCGATCAGCGGAAATCGCTTCTAGCCACGCAACTGGCCGGCGCGTTAGTGAAGCTCGATCGGCTCGAGGAAGCGAACCGGCTTTGGGAAATATCTTCCATGCTCGCCACCGACGACTCCGTTCGGTCGAGGGCGAGCAGCGAACTCGAGCGCGTGCAGGCACAACTCAAGCTGGAGCGAGCCGACCAGGAGCGCCGTCCGGTGATCACGAATAACCTCGGGCAGAGTGTTCTAGTCAGGCCCCGCTTGCTCGGTCAGAGCAGGCCGCAGCCTGAAGGAGGCAGGTAGCGCGGGCATCCTGCCCGCGTGCGGGAGCGGGACGCTCCCGCCACAGCGGGCGAGACGCCCGCGCTACGTCTTCGAGCGGTGACGCCAATTTTTGGGTCGTGCCACCTTCGCGGGTGGCGCATACGTGCCGACGATTTCTGTCGGCATGTAGGTGCCCTTGTGCGACGCCGTGACGCAGACATGCCAAAAAACGGCACGTCTGCGCCACCCGAGGATTGGGTGGTCGCAGATTTCGCTTGACAGACCGACGTGCTTATAGTAGCCTATTATGGTGGTCAGACGATGGACAATTCATCGCTGGCAGCAGTTATCGCACCCCGGCCGTCGGGGAACGCGGAGACGTCCTGGCGCAAGAGGGGAAGCGGCAAATACAAAAAATGAAGAATAGTGGGAACGAAGCTAAGAAGTACTTGAAAACAAAGGAAAATCGCTTTTTTAGCGATGCAAATTGCGCGCATTTTGCGCGCAAATGACGCCAAATCGGACCTCAAAATGAGCAAAAATGGCTCTTATTGCGCAAAACGAACCGAAGCTTCCGGGCCGCGATGCGCGGGTGACCGCGACTTTCGGTGGGGCTACATGAGCTTCACGGTTTGTGATCTCGGAGGTCGAGATCTATGAGGAAACTCGCGGTTTTGGTACTCTGCCTGCTTGGTGTCTCTCTCGCCATGGCTCCGCCCGGCCAGGCGCCTGCTGCGGCCCCATCTAGCCTCGCAGCCTTCATGCCTACGGGGTCGCTGGTTTACCTGGAGTCGCCCGACTTCGCCGCGCTGGTCCGTGACTGGAACAGCTCCAAAGAGAAACAGAAGTGGCTTGCGAGCGACAATTACCAGGTCTTCTCGCGCTCACGACTTTTTCTGCGCCTCCGGGAAGCGCAGCAGCAATTCGCCGTGGCGGCGGGTGCTCCGCCGGACATGGCGCTCTTGGATTCGGTCGCGGGCGGGCAATCGGCGCTCGCGATTTACGACATCGGCAACCTGGAAATCCTGTACATCACGCACATGCCTTCCGCCCGCGCCATGCGAAACGCACTGTGGACGAACCGTGGGCAGTTTGAGCCGCGCAAGGCCGCGGACGTTCCCTACTACGTTCGGACGGAGCCGGAGAAGAATCGCCTGGTGGCGTTTGCCACTTCAGGTGACTATCTCGTGCTCGCGACCCGCGAGGACCTGATGGCCGGCGCGCTAGGCTTGCTTTCCGGCAAATCGCTGCCCAGGCTCCCCGACGAGATTTGGTATAAGAGCGCGGTTGGTGCGGCAGGGCCGGCCGGGGATCTTCGGATGGTGTTAAATCTTCCGCTGCTCGAGAAGTCGCCGCACTTCCGCAGCTACTGGATCGAACGCAACACCACCGAGTTGAAGCAGTATTCGGCTGAAGTCGCGGATGTGCGCCGCTCGGCAACGGAAATTCGTGAAGACCGCGTCCTGCTCAAAACCAGTCCACCCGCAGAGGCGGAGCCTCGCGGCGCCGCCGTGGGCGAGTTGCTGAGCCTGCTCCCTTCGCAGGAAGGCCTTTACCGAGCCTGGAGAAATCCCGCCTCAGAAATGGTGCTCGGCTTGGTCGAGGAGAAGGTTCTGATGCCCCGCGCAGGTCCGGGCGTGGCTTCCCAAATCGCGCCTGCGGTCTCTTTGACTCCAGGACAGGCGGGCAGCGAGAGCGACCTCGAGACGCGGATAGACGTCGCCCCGCTTCAGGGGACAGCGGGTGCCCTTGGTGTCGAAGCTCTCAAGAAGCTTCTCGAACGAGCTCCGCTCCAGGCCGTTCTGGAGTTTCACTCGCTTCGTCATGCCGGGTCACCCTCTTTTGTCGAGCCGCACACGGCCATCCTCATTCGCAGTTCGGCGGATTGGGATTCACAGGCGGTCCGCGACACCCTGCGCGCGGCCATCCGGGAACTTTGGACCACTTCACAAATCGGCGTGAATTGGGTAGAAAATCGTGAAGAAAATGCCGGCTACTATCACCTTGATGGATTAGTTCCGCTTGCCGTCGCGGTGCGGGGACCAGTCCTTCTGCTGGCGAACTCTGAAGAAATGCTGAGGTCGCTGCTGGTGCGAGCGGCGTCCGGCCCCGCAGCGAATCTTGCCGGCGCGGCGCAGGGTCAGAACGTGGTCTACGCCGCGGGGTTTCACCATGCCGCCGAGCGTGAAAACATCGTAACGATGATGCGGCTGATTGAAATGCCGCTGCCAAGAGCGAATGTCGGCTTGGCGGACGAAGAGGGGCGCGAACCCGCGTTCTTTTCCGAGAATCTGGCAAGCTTCAGCCATTCGCTTGAGAGCATCGAATCCGAGTCGCTTGTCGTCGAAGACCGCGGTCCTCTCTTGGTACAGACGGCAACGTACAGGCTTAAGACAAAGTAGGTGTAGGTCGTATGTGGGGAAAAGAGACGGGCCGGCAGATAACGGAAAAGCCCTCTCCCTTGGCGAGAGGGTGGGACAGGCACTCTTGCCTGTCTCTAAGGCTGGAGTATGGAGCGCCTCCTCGCAGGCAAGAGTGCCTGCGCCACTTCATCAGCCGGAGCGTGACGGGTGAGAGGTTATTTGCCGTGATGCTCCTGGCTTGCCTTTTCGCAGCGTCTCCCTTGCCTGCGGCTTCGCTTTACGACCAATCGGTGTCCCGGCTGCTCCGAGAGCGCTACACTTCCGGCGACTTGTCGTACATCCTGGTCGACGCTGCCACTCGCCGCCTGATTGCCTCCCGTTGGGACTCGATCGCAGAACCTGTCCCGGTGGGCTCGCTCGTGAAGCCGTTCCTTGCCTTGGCCTACGCGCAAAAACACGGTTTTCGGTACCCCACTTATTTTTGCCGTGGGGTGCGGGACGGTTGCTGGCTGCCGCGCGGCCATGGGCAGGTGGATATTAGCTCGGCTATAGCATATTCTTGTAATGCCTACTTTATGAACATGGTTTCGACCTTAAAGCCTGAAGACGTGGAGTCTATGGCCCGACGCTCCGGCTTTTCAATAGGGCAAGCGCCCTTCGGCGCGGCGGAGATGATCGGCCTGGGAGGCTCCTGGCGCATTGACCCCGAAGAACTCCTGTATGCATACATCCTTCTCGCCGCCGCGCCGCGAGCGGGCGGGGCCGCCGAATTGCTCCGCGGCATGGCGCTCTCGGCCAAAATCGGGACCGCCGAGGGTGTGGGCCTTCATCTGCACGGAGTTGCCGCCCTCGCGAAGACAGGCACCGCGCCGTGCATCCACCAGCCTCGCGCGCCTGGTGACGGATACGTACTCATGCTCTACCCTGCGGACCAGCCTCGCCTGGCGCTGCTGGTTCGCGTGCACGGTGCTCCCGGCGCGCAGGCAGCCCGACTCGGAGGCCGCATGCTGAACACTGTGATTCGTCTGGAATAGAAACTATGCTTGTCATTTCGCGCGCAGATGTCACGGTTCTTCGCCTCACTACCGTGCATGAAGACCGTGTCATTCTGAGCGAAGCGAAGAATCTCGCTCTGCTTCGGATCGTACCGAGGAGCAAAGACCAGGGCGAGATTCTTCGCTTCGCTCAGAATGACAGCGCATTTTCATGGCAGCGAGGAATCCTGCTCTGCCTGTGACAGGTCGCAAAGCAAGGATCAGCGCGAGAATTCTCGCTGCGCTCGGGATGACAAGCTTCGGACAAGCGCTTCGACGCGCTTCGGAGAGGGTTTAATCAGCAAACAGCTTGCCTTATCCGCACTTGCGTTCGTTCTTATGGCGTCTTGCGCAGCCGCTCGAGATCTGCGGATCGGCGTCTTCGGCCTCCTTCATCCCCAGCAATTGACGATTACCTGCCCGCCCGGGCAAATGCTGATGCTGACCGCGGGCTTACACCAAGTCGCCCTCTCCGGCGGCGCTTCGGCCTTGTTATTCTTGGAAGGGGACCGCGTCCGCGTGCGAAACAGCGATCAAAACTTCGCGGCCACTGAAGTTCGCGTGACGGGCGCAACCGCAAGAGGTTCGGACTTCCTGCTCTCCGTTCCCGGAAAACTTACGCGACAGTTTCGAGGTAAACTCGACGTCGCGTGCAGGAGCGAGGAATTGATGGCCGTGGTGGAAATGGACCTGGAAACGGCCGTAGCTTCGGCGGTGGCCGCAGAAAGCGTGCCCGGTGCTTCCCTTGAGGCGTTAAAAGCCCAAGCGGTCGCCACGCGTTCATACTATCTGGCTTCGCGAGCGCGCCACGGGCAGATTGATTTCTGCGACACAACTCACTGCCAATTCCTTCGCGAAGCGCCGTCCCCGCAATCTCTCGCTGCCCAGGCCGCCGCGGCCACTGAGGGCCTGGTTCTCATTTACGATGGCGCGCCTTTCCCGGCGCTATTCACCGGCAGTTGCGGCGGCAGGACCCGGAGTCTTCGAGAGGTCGGCCTCGATCCTGCCGCGTATCCCTATTTCCCCGTGCTCTGCAATTACTGTTTGCAGCATTCAACACGTTGGCAGGTGCGACTCGACGCCGAGGAGGCCGCAGGGCTCGCAAGCCACTCAGAAGCGAGCAGGCTGAGGCTCGGGCGCATTCTGGGCTGGGACGTGGTGCCCGGCAACAATTACGAATTACAACCTCACGGTGACGTAGTAACGGTGGATGGCCGCGGCAAGGGGCATGGCGTAGGCCTCTGCCAGTTGGGCGCGGCCTGGATGGCCAGGCAAGGACACGGCTTCCAGGAGATTCTGGCCTTTTATTATCCCAACACGCTTGTCGCAAGAAATTCAAACTGAACGGTAGCGTTCTAATTTGACTGGTAGCGCCGACCTTTAGAGCCTGCCCTGAGCGGAGCGAAGGGTCGGCAGATGCTGGCCTAAAGGCCAGCGCTACGCCAAAACTAGGACACTACCAATTGAACTTCACGCTTCCCTTCAACTCTAAATTGTGGGAGTATTTAAGATTGTGACTGATTCTGCTGTCCCCTGCAAAACTTGTGTAGGTAATCGAAAACTGAAGGGACGATGGGGAACTAATACTTGGCCTCCGTCAATAGCCTGACCACCAAAGAAGTCTTCGACTTGGTGCGTGCTGACCTCCAGAAGGTCGAAGAGGAGTTTTGCCAGCAGAGCGTTTCCAGCGTTCATCCCATCACCGAGATCGGTCAATACCTGCGTGGAGGCGGCGGCAAACGGCTTCGTCCCGCCTTGGTGCTGCTCTCCTCGAAACTGTGTGGGTTCGAGGGGGAGGCGGCGATTCGCCTGGGAACGGTTGTTGAACTTATCCACACCGCCACACTCGTTCACGACGATGTGATTGACGAAGCAGACACGCGCCGGGGCCGACCTTCCACCAATTCGCGCTGGGGCAATCACTTGAGTGTGCTGGCCGGCGATTGGCTGTACATGCAGGCTTTTAATATCGCCCTGCAGGAGCGTAATTTCAAGATCTTGGACCTCTTTATTGCCTTGACGCAGGCCATGATCGAGGGCGAATTGCTGCAATTGACCTGGCAAAGAAGGGCAGACGTCCTTGAAGATGTGTATTTCGAATTGACGTATCGCAAGACGGCTTACCTGTTTTCGGTCTGTCTCCGTCTGGGCGCGGTGCTGGCGGAGAGGAGTGCGGAGGAGGAAAACCAGTTGGGTGCTTACGGCCTCAACCTTGGCCTGTCGTTCCAGCTTATCGACGATGTGCTCGATTTCACTTCTTCGGAGAAGATCTTGGGAAAGCCGACCGGGAACGATCTCCGCGAAGGAAGGGTCACGCTGCCGCTCATCTATCTCTTGCAACGCTGTACTCAGGACGAAGCGCAGAAAGTAAAGTCGATGCTCGCCGAGGGCGGCTTCAACCAGCCGCGATTCAGTGAGATTCTGGACCTGATCGACCGTTACGATACCTTGCGGACGGCGAGAGAAAAGGCCCAGGAATTTGCTCAGAGGGCCAAGCGCGCTCTCGAGACATTCCCCGACAATCCCTTCAAGGACGCCTTGCGATCACTGCCTGACTTCATGCTCGATCGTGAGTTTTGACGACAACTTCTTGCCTGAAATCAATCGTCATGGGAGCCGATCCCTGCGAAGCTTCCATTCCGAGCGCAGCAAGGAATCCCGCCTTGATCTTGAGAAAACGGAAGCCTCTCCTCGAAACCGAAATCAAGTTACCGGTCAGCGACCCCAAGCGGTTGGAGAACCGGCTGGCGCAACTAGGTTTCAAGGTTATAAAGCCGAGGCATTTTGAGAGCAATTACCTCTTCGACTTCCCGGATCTTCGGCTGTGCAAGTCCGGACGGCTGCTGCGTTTGCGTTTCGCAGCGGGTGAGAACCTGTTGACATTCAAAGGTCCGGCGATCAGTGGGCGCCGATACGGGAGAAGACGCGAAATCGAAACTCGAGTCGAAGACGGGATACTGCTGCGGCAGGTTCTAGAGAACCTGGAACTGGAGGAAGTGTTTGCATACGAAAAATTTCGGACCGTCTTCGCCGCAGGCATGCGAGCGCCCCTGCATGGATCGCCGCAGGTGGCGTACGACGAGACGCCCATAGGGATTTACCTCGAACTGGAAGGACCGGCAAAGTGGATTGACAAGGTAGCAAGCCGCCTTGGCTACTCGCCCCGCGACTACATCACGGCCACCTACCTGGCGCTGTACCTGCAGAACTGCCGCGCGGAAGGAAGAAGGCCAGGCGATATGGTCTTCAAGGGCCACAAGCAGCGGCAACGAGTAGCCGAGGGCGCATGAAGGTGTGAATGAACCAAAGCAAGCCACGCGAAGGCTCAAACTCGCAAAGAAACGCCAAGGAGACGACCTAGCTCTTCTTTGCGAACTTAGCGTACTTTGCGCCTTGGCGTGAAACCGACTTGTCCGCCCTGGGATGAGTGGCAGCCCTGGGAAACCCGTCGGGGACCCGGAGCAAATCGCAATTGGGTTTCGCTGCCACATGAGTTATAATGGTTCGGATTGTCGCGCCGCTGACCTTTGGTGGGCGGGCGAGGAGGATATGTTATGGAGGGTTTGTTTCAACCAACCCATTTGATTTTCATTTTGCTGATTGTCTTGATCCTGTTCGGTCCCGGAAAGTTGCCGGAGCTCGGCAAGGGCCTGGGAAAGGGAATTCGCGAGTTCAAGGATGCCATCAGAGGTGGCATGGACGGCAGTGCGGAAAAGAAGGACGATAAGAAAGACGAAGAGAAGAAAGCCTGATCGTCTCCCCCGCGGTTCCACTCCTTCTAAGCTCTCTCTTCGCGCTTGTTCCTCATCGGCCGTCGACGAGTTTAGTATCTGCGAGAAGCAAAAGAGTGGTACAAACTGAATAATCCTCGGTAGCTCAATGGTAGAGCGTTCGGCTGTTAACCGAAGGGTTCCAGGTTCGAGTCCTGGCCGAGGAGCCAATCCTTCCC
>Ga0187852_1002666_pt1 | contig 14145 bp, 12 predicted proteins | sample June2016WEW_6_40_FD_134511 | JGI IMG/M metagenome (GOLD analysis project Ga0187852, IMG submission 134511) | Peatland microbial communities from SPRUCE experiment site at the Marcell Experimental Forest, Minnesota, USA - June2016WEW_6_40 | ecosystem: Environmental > Terrestrial > Soil > Wetlands...
CGGCAAATCTTCGACCCTGGCGGCCTTGATTCAGGAAATCAACCTGACCGAAACCCGCCATATCGTCACGGTTGAAAGTCCGATTGAATACACCTTCCGCCCGCGGCGCTCCTACATCCGGCAACGCGAAGTCGGGCGCGATACGCCGAGCTTCGAGCAGGCGCTGCTGGATGCGCTGCGCGAAGACCCGGACGTGTTGATGGTCGGGGAAATGCGCGATCCGGAAACGATGCGCCTGACGTTGAGCGCCTCCGAAACCGGCCACCTGGTTCTGGCCACGGTTCATTCGTCGAGTTGTGCGGAAGCCTTGCAACGCGTGGCTTCGGCTTTTCCGGCGGAGATTCAAGGCGCCGTTTGCGCGCAACTGGCGGATTGTCTCGTCGCGGTCATTTCGCAACGGCTCCGCTTCCGGCCGGATTTGAACATTCGCGTCCCTGAATGCGAGATTCTGGTGGCGACGCACGCGGTGAAAAATTTCATCCGCAACCGCGATTTTTTCAAAATCATCTCCGCCATTGAGACCGGCGCCGATCATGGCATGTGGGGTTTTCAACGGTATTGCAAATGGCTGGAGACCCGGACCAATTTGTTTGTTCCCGGTCAAGGTTCGGAGCCGCCGGACAGCGAACCAGCCGAAGCAACGTTTGTTGCCGCGCCGCTGCCGTCCGCCGCCGCGCCCAAGACGGAAAAGAAAAGCAGGATTGCGACGCCGGCTCCGGGCGCACAGGAAGGCCACCGGATTGAAATCGAACCGGTTGAAGGCGAGTTTGGAAAGATTCTCAAGCGGCCGGAGTAATACCATTTCCCAATGACAACCAGAACAAACCTCGGTAGGGCGGGCAGTCCTCTGCCCGCCGCCCGTTCGTTCGCCAACTGCGGCGCGCACGGAGTGACGCGCCCTACCAATGTGCCGATTTCCACTGGGAATTGGTATAACATTGGTTGGTTCCGAATTTTTTTTTGCGTCAGCGGAGCCTTGGCGCTTTTGATGGCAACCTCGTTTTGTGGCTGCGTCACCCGGTCGCAGGCCAGAGCCCAGGTGCAGGCGGCTTATCTGGCCGGCCAAAACGATGCGCTTGCCAAAATGGCGGGGCTGGGGCAGGGCATCGTCATCGTCGGCCCAGTGGAACACCCCAACGTCCCGTGGGTCGAAGGAATGACCCTGTCTCAAGCCATCGCGACGGCCAATTACACCAGTATCCACAACCCGAAGGAAATCACCATCACCCGCCAGGGCGAACAGGCCAGCATCAACCCGAAGGATTTGCTCAACGGCCACGTGGTGCCGCTGGAACCGGGCGATACCATCACCATTCGGGAGTGAAATCCGTCTTACAAGTCGGAGGGACGAGTTCCACGAGTCCCTGAATTGATTTTCACAAAATATTTGAGGTTCGCGGAGCTCACCCCTCCGAAAATCAGGATTTGCGTTAAGTACATACTCCCGAATATTCCGTTGCTTGGACAGCCAATGTCCAACCCCCTCTGCCAGAATGTCGCGCAAAGAAAGGTTCACTATGACAAACGCGACAGACAACCAACTGGAACTCGGTTTCGACCCCGACAGCCAATGTCGGGGCGCCAACCCGGCGCGGCAAAGGGGGCGCATCGCCCGCGCCGGCTGGTGGTTCGCCCAAATGCGCGACATCGTGGAGCGCGCGATGGAAGCCACCGGCGAGCCGCGGCCGGAACAAATCTGGATTCCCGGCGCGAACCGGGAAGTGGGGGTTTAGCTGCCGGCCCAAATTTGGGTTGTAGTGTCGGCGCTGTGCGCCGATTCGTTCGAGCCACAGGCTCGACGCTACAGCAGATTGATGCACCAAATAACATGGCATGGAGGCCGGCCCCGCCAGTTGAGCTTGTCTTCCCTCCCGCATGACGGGACTCCGTGTCCCTTCGTGGCGACACGGGCGCGCCGGTTATTCCCCCACGACACCCGGATAACCGGCGCGTTTTCTCTTACGGTGGCGGTGGCCTGAAGGTGCGGCGATGGGATGGTGACTCTGAGGCGGATGGCGGCGTGGGATTACAGATCGCCTGTTCTGCCAACCTTATGGCCACGTCGGAGGACACAACGCCGTAGCCGAGCTTACCTTCTTGCCGGTCAGACGCTCGCCACCAATCCGCCGTGACGTGGCCAAGGGCCTCGTCGTAAGAACGTACCGTGATGTGGTAAACGTCGCCACCAAACTTAAAAACACGACTCGTAATTGATTTTGATGCCATATCGTCTCCTGGTTGGAATTATGAATTAGCGTAACCATACTCACTGTCAAGTCGATTGGTTTTTATTTTTGCAAACAATTGGTCAAAAACGGCTGATTTCTTGACATCGGCCCAAAGAGACTCCACAGATTTCGCAGTTCCATAACCTCACCTTCCACGTGGGGCATGACTTCCTGGATTGATTCCGGGAATTGCGAATAATCGGCAGTAACTTTGGCAGGCATAATTCTGCAACAATCCGCCCAGAATTGTTGAATATCAACGAAAACTATTTATTTACAGACGGACAAATACCTGGATAGCCGGCACGCACAAAATTGCGGATCACGGCGATTTCCTCTTCGCCGGCGACGGTGTGCGCCTTCATAAATTCGTGCCACTCCAGGTGCAGGCCGGCGGCCTTGAGCAACGGAATCTGCTGGCGCACCTTGTCAATCGGAATCATGGGATCGCCCGTTCCGTGTGTCAGGAGCAGGCGCTGCTGGCGCGCGACGGGTGAAAGTTCCTGCATCAGTTTTTCCGGCTCAAAAATCCAGCCGCTGATGCCGACGATACCCGCGAACCGGTGCGGATAATGCAGTCCGGTTTCGATGGCCATCAGGCAGCCTTGCGAAAAACCGCCGAAGATGATTTGCTCCGCTGGCAGACCTTTGGCGCGCAAATCGTCCAGCAGGTCGAACAACAATTTCCGGCTGCGCTGGATGCCGGGAACCATGTCGTTCAAATCGAACCACGAGTAACCGCCGTAGTAGTCGTCCGGCGCGTTGACGAGCAGATAATTCAGCCACGGCAGGTTCATCACCTCCGGGAACCAGCGCCAGCCATCCACGCTGTCGCCCAACCCGTGCAACATCACCATCAATCGCCGCGCCCCGCCATCGCGGGATTCGGCGGCGGGAACCAGTTCGCTGTGCAACATAAAAATAAAAGCATGTTTGGCAGGCTTGGTTCCGTCAATGCCCAAACGGAATGGCTGCGGGTCCTGGGCGCATCTCGAAGCTGTTCTTAATTGGGGACTGGAAAGTCCCCAGAACCCGCAGGCTGGAAAGCCTGCGCTACGTAGCGCGGACATTCCTGTCCGCGGGTTTGGGCGACTTTCCAGTCGCCCGGCGCTCCCAGGAGAAAGAAGAATGGTGGCAGTGTCAGGGGCGTGTTGCCCAAATGGAACGGAGCGCGGGTGTCCCACCCGCAGCAGCCAGGATTGACTAATGAGCACACGAAGTTCCGTGGGTTTTGGGGTTGTCGAACATGCTGCGGCTGAGACTCCGATAAACTCCGATGAATCGCGAGCCGGTCGCGAGCAGGCAGCCGCGCTCCGCCGTCTCCAAAAAATTTGGGCAATACGCCCTCAGAGTATGCCCACGGCCAACCGGTCATCATTTATTTGTCGCCGCCGATTTCAACCGCGCGGCTTCCTGGTCCGCCCAATGAATCAATTGCTGGCGCTGGTCGGCGGTGAGCCGGGCTTCGGGGTGCATCAAGGTGTATTTGGCGGGCGGCATGTTCTGGTAACCCACCTCTTCGCTGATCCGCCCCAGCCGTTTGGCGGCGCGTTCGGGCCGGTCATGCGGCCAGTCGGAAAGGTTCATCCGCTCGCGCCCGTCCTTCACGTCGCCGGCCACCAGCCACGACACCGGCGCGATGCGGCTGTACCACGGCCATTTGGTTTCGTAAGAATGACAATCGTAACACGCGCCGTGCAGCAGGGCGGCGATGGGCGGTGGCGGCGGGTTGGTGGCCATCAAATCGTGTCCCGGCGCAACCGGCGGGTTCGTGCGCGTCGGGTTCGTGAGTTGCAACAGCGCGAACACCGCGACGAGCGCGGCGAAAATCCATTTCAACTTTTTCTTCATCCCATTCAATCAGACGCGGAAGCAATAGGAAAAGTTCCCGCGCAATGCAAACCGGAACCCCATCGCTGCGAACTTGCGCCCGCGGACATTGCAACGCGATGCCCTGCCGAACCCGCCGCTTGTGCAGCCGCAAAGCGACAACTGAAGTTAGCCGGGGATGGCGACTATCGGCTTGTTTACGGGCCTTTCAATGTTTGTAAGCGTCCTGAATCCGGCAGGGTGATATGCACAATGGAATTGAACGTCTCGCCGTTGAGCCGGTGGCCGTGGTCATCCACGAGATTCCAAACGACGTTGAATTCGCCGTTGCTGGTGCTGCCATTGAGCGTGGCCAGGTGCGCGCCGTTGGTGGTGAGGCATTCTATGGAATAAATTCCGTTCTTTTCTGGCAGACGGGCGTGAAAGCGAGCGCCAAGGTCAACATCATAGTTGACGGAGTCGAGGCTGAACTGACACAGGTTGGTGGTGGTGACGGCGATGGGCGGCCCAAATATGATGAAGGTGCCTTCGCGTTTGTCCTCCAATATCAGATAAACCTGCACGGCGTGCCGGCCGGGCGGATCGTAGATGGCGTGCCAAACCACCAAACAATCGCCATTCGTCGCGCGCTCGCGTTCATAAACTTTTCCGCCGCTATCGATTTTTAATTCCTCTTCCGGGTCTGCATCTACAACCACGAACAGGGAATTTTTATTGGTTATGGCGTCGTAGCTGATTGGCAATTCAAAGGTGATGTCTTCGGGTTCGTTGCCGGTGACGATCTGCTTTGGCGTGAGCAACGCGCTGAGCGAAAGCTGATTCGTGCCGGAAATTTTTTCGTTGTTGATGAGACTTTCGATGCTTTGACCCTTGAAGGTGGGTTCTTCGGGACCAACCGACCAATTCATCGCGAGAATTTTGGCGATTCTCGATTGCCGTGAGGGCGACTGTTTCCATTCACGGTCAGAAATCTCGTTCAGGTAATGCTTTTGTTCCCGTTCCTTGGCCTTGGTTTGGATTTGTTGTTCCACTTGCATGGCAGCATCGCCGGCTGGTAGTGGCCAAACGATGTCCGCCTCCGGCAACGGCGCGTCCGGACGCGCCGAGCGTTGGAAACCGGCATCGCCCATACGCCGCCGCATCTTTCCGCCGTTATCCACGCAATCCAGCCCGATGGAATAAAGAATAAAATGGCCGTCGTCCGTGAGCTGATAGCGCAACGGTTGGCCGTCCATGAAATCCACGGGCACGGTCTTTAGAAATTCCGGCGCGAGTTCTGCCAGCGTTTTAGGATAGGAGCCATGTCTTCCACGATACCGTTCGAGCGCGATGGCAGTGATGAGGATTCTACGCCGGGCTTCAGCCTCGGCGGCGCGGGCAAGGAGGCTGGAACCTTGTCTTTGGAACCTCATGTTGATTCGGCGCAAGTTCATCATGACTTGCATTCGCGAAGAATATTTTGACTGGAAAAGAACTTCGTTGGTGACTCCCGGAAGCTGGCGCATCTGCGCCCACGTTGGGGCCTGAACGGCGGTGCGGAGTTCGAGTTCGCGGTCGCGATAAAAGAGGAGCAAATCTTTTTGATCTTCGTAGCTGCCATGCCGGAGATAATTGGCGCGGTTCCAGCGCTCATTGAGTTCAACCCAGATGAAAAATGGGGAACGAAGCGCTTCTTTGAAAAAATCGGTCAACGTCGGGCTTGGCTCCAAATGTTCCTGCCCGCCTCGCTGGGAAACTGCCACGTTACTGGCGCGTTTGAATGCCGCTGTCATGGGCAGGTTGGTGAAAAGGTCAACCGATTCCCATTCGGTTTGCAATCGCGCGAGCCGGTCGTCCGGCCAGCCGTTCGTCTGGAGCGCCTGCCACGTGGCATTGAACATGAGGCCCAAGTCCGCAAACCGCACGAGGTGCGAAATATCGGTTGGCTCCGGCTCCCAAACCTTGACCAGCCGGGTCGCGGCCATGAGATTGGTCCACGCGGCATTGCGGTTGCCATCGTGGAGATCGAGCATGGCCCGGCTGCCGAACATCTGGCCAAGTTTTTTAACCGTGGCGAGGTGCGGCAGCAACATGCTGTCGCCTCGTCTGGCATCCAGGTTGAAAATGATTGGACCGGACATGATCGCAGCGCAAGCGGCGTCGAGCGGCTGACGATCCTCGTTCAACGCGTCGTGCAGCAAGGGCCACAGATTCTCGCCGGATCGAGTTTGCGGTGCATCCTGTTTCCAAAATACAATGGCCGAGTCCGTCCCCACCGGCGTCATCAGATCAGGGTAATCTTGAAATGAGTTCACACTCCGGCTGGTGGTGGCCGCGAGCAAGATGGCTTCGCGGGCGCGCACTTCGGCGGAAGTCGAGAAGTCGAAATCAGCGAGATCGGTCTTGAATCCCTGCTGGCGCAACGCTTGCCGGGTTTCTTCCACGGCCTTTTGCGCAGCCTTTTGTGCGTTCTTGTCCGGGCGCGACAGGAACACGGCGCCGATGACGCCAACGATGACGAGAACCGCTGCGATTTTCCAAAGTAGTATTCCCGGACGAGCTTTCACGGGTGGCTTCCGCTGTTGTTACCGTATCAATCTTTGCTCCGTTTGAAGTTGTTGGCGAGCATTTTTGGGAGGGAACTTCGGCCTTCCTTTTCCCCCGGAAATGTTTAGGCTTTGCAACCATGAACGGTGTCATTCGTGACGGTGGCATCCGCCGCATTGGATTTTGGGCCGTGCTGTTGCTTTCGGCGGTTTCTCTGAAAGCCAATCCGATTGACATATCCCAAGAACCCATCCCGCACGCGGCCATTTTTCTTGTCGCCTTTGCCATATTGGCGGAGGCGGTTTGTATATTATTACTTCTTCGGCGCTGGCGAACACCGCGTTTCTTCATTCTCTGGCTCATGGGAATGCATCTGCTCACATATCCGGCATTTCTGGGATTGCTCTGGCTTTCCATCGGGTTACACCCGGCTTTGGCCGTGGCGATGGGAGAAGGATTGATCGTCTTGACTGAGGGAGGTTTGATTTATCTGCTTTGTCGTTTTGCGCCGTCCGCCAAACCAGGGCTGCCATTGCCATCAGCCTCTAAAAGTTTGTTCGCATCACTTATCGGGAACATCTGTTCGGCTGTGGTATTTCCACTCCTGATGATTCTTTATGGTTTAATTGCTTCTTTCATCGAAGCTGCAATTTCACGTTCATAAACTTCCAGCTTTCATTTTACCTGAAAAATTTTACGCTGTCGGCCAATGAAAGGAATCATTCTCGCCGGTGGCGCCGGTTCGCGGCTGTATCCGCTCACGCTGGTCGCGAGCAAACAGCTCCAGCCGGTGTATGACAAACCGATGGTGTATTACCCGCTGACGACGCTCATCGAGGGCGGCATCCGCGAGTTGTGCCTCATTTCCACGCCGCAGGATTTGCCGCGGTTCAAGCAGTTGCTCGGCAACGGCCGGACGTGGGGGCTGTCCATCGAATATCGCGAACAGCTGAAACCGGCGGGCATCGCGCAGGCATTTTTAATTGCGGAATCGTTCATCGGCAGCGACAGCGTCACGCTGATTCTCGGCGACAATGTGTTTTACGGTGGCGACTCATTTCATCGCGCGTTCGCCGAGTTCAAGACCGGCGCGACGATTTTCGGTTATCACGTCAACGACCCGGAGCGTTACGGCGTGGTGGAATTCGACGCGCAGGGACAGGCGATTTCGATTGAGGAAAAGCCAAAGCAGGCCAGGAGCAATTACGCGGTGCCGGGACTCTATATCTACGATAACAGCGTCGTGGCCGTCACCAAGGCGCTCAAGCCGTCGGCGCGCGGCGAGTTGGAAATCACGGACGTGAACGTGGCGTATCTGCGGCGCGGGGAGTTGCGGGTGCACCGGTTGAGCCGTGGCTTCGCGTGGCTGGACGCGGGCACGAGCAGCAGCCTGCACGAGGCTTCGGCTTATGTGCAGACGATTGAGAAACGCGCCGGCGTAAAAATCGGCTGTCCGGAAGAGGCAGCGTTCCGCGCCGGGTTCCTGTCGCTGGCGCAACTGGAGGGACTCGCCAACAAAATGCCGAAGTGCGAATACCGTGAATACCTGGACAAGGAAGTCATCACGGAGGCCCGGCGGCTGGCCGCATCCCGCCCTTGAGCGATGAACGTCATCACCTGCGAAATCCCGGGATTGATGGTCGTCGAACCGAAGGTGTTTGGCGACGCGCGCGGCTTTTTCATGGAGACATGGAATCGCGAGCGTTACCACGAGGCGGGGCTGGACTGGAATTTCGTGCAGGACAACGTGTCGCTTTCGCGGCGGGGCACCCTGCGCGGGCTGCATTTCCAGAATCCAGCGGCCCAGGGCAAGCTGGTCTTTGTGCTGCAAGGCGAGGTGTTTGACGTGGCGGTGGATATCCGGCGCAGCTCACCCACGTTTGGCCGGTGGCATGGACTGCATCTCTCCGTCGAGAACAAGCGGCAATTTTTCATCCCGCCGGGTTTCGCGCACGGATTTGCGGTGTTGAGCGAGACCGCATTGTTCGTGTACAAATGCACGGAACTTTACATCCCGCAGCATGAACTGACGCTTGCGTGGAACGATCCCGACATCGGCATCCAATGGCCGCTGGACAACCCGCAGCTTTCGGAGAAGGACACGCGCGGGCTGCGGTTGAAGGACCTGCCCCAGGATCGCCTGTTTGCCTGAACGGCGTCTGCACCCCATGAAGATTTTGCTCATTGGAAAAAACGGACAGGTCGGCTGGGAATTGCGCCGCACGCTCGCGCCGTTGGCGGAGGTGGTGGCGGTGGATTATCCCGAAATCAACCTCACCGACACGCCGGCGCTGCGACAATTCGTGGCCGGAACGCGTCCGGCTGTGGTGGTGAACGCGGCGGCCTACACGGCGGTGGACAAGGCCGAGACGGAAACGGAACTTTGCCGGCAGGTCAACGCGGTCGCGCCGGGAGTTTTGGCTGAGGAGGCGAAGAAGATTGGCGCGCTGATGGTGCATTACTCGACGGATTATGTTTTCGACGGGGCGAAGACGTCGCCTTATGTCGAAACCGACGCGCCGAATCCGCTGGGCGCCTATGGCCGCTCAAAATTGGAAGGCGACCGGGCGGTGAAGGCTTCCGGCGCGAACCATTTGATTTTCCGGCTGTGCTGGGTTTACGGCGCGCGCGGCCAGAATTTCATGCTCACGATGCAACGCCTGGCGCGCGAGCGCGAGAAACTGCGCGTGGTGGGCGACCAGTTCGGCTGCCCGACGTGGTCGCGGATGATTGCCGAAACCACCGCGCTGGCGCTCAAGCAGGTCCTGGCTGGCGCGGATTGTTCCGTGTTCAACGGCGAATATCATCTCGCTGCCAGCGGCCAGACGAACTGGCATGGGTTCGCTTCCCGCATCATCGAGTTGATGCCGGAAGCGGAACGGAAATGCCGCGCGATGGAAAAAATCACCACGCCGGAGTATCCGACGCCTGCGAGGCGGCCGGCGTATTCGGTTTTGGATTGCGGCAAATTGCGAAAAACTTTCGGGTTGCGGCTTCCGGATTGGGAGGCCAGCCTGCGACAAGTCCTGGATAAACCATGAAACTGCTCATTACTGGCGGTGCCGGCTTCATCGGCTCCAATCTCATCCATCACGTCATTGACCGCGCGGAGATCGCCAAACTCGTCAATCTCGATTGCCTCACTTATGCCGGACACCTGGAAAATCTGGAAAAGGTTTCCAAACACCCGAAATACGTTTTTGAGAAGGTGGACCTGCGCGACAAGGCCGCCGTGGTGCGCGTTGTCGAACAGCACGCCATCACGCACGTCATGCACCTGGCGGCGGAATCGCACGTGGACCGGTCCATCACCGGCCCGGACGATTTCATCCACACGAATGTCGTCGGCACATTTAATTTGCTCGAAGCCTGCCGCGCCTGCTGGCTCTCAACTCTCAACTCTTCCGCCTTCGCTGGAAGCTCCGGCGAGACCTCGCCGAAACGAAGTGAAGGCGGGCAACCCTCAACCGGCTTCCGTTTCCACCACGTCTCCACCGATGAGGTCTATGGTTCGTTGGGCGCCACCGGCTTTTTCACGGAGACCACGCCGTACGCGCCAAACTCGCCGTATTCATCGAGCAAGGCATCGTCCGACATGCTTGTCCGCGCGTATCACCACACCTACGGTTTGCCGACGGTCATCACGAATTGCTCGAACAACTACGGTCCGTATCAATTTCCCGAAAAGCTCATTCCGGTGGTGATTCAAAGCATTTTGGCGCGGAAGCCGGTGCCGGTATATGGCGACGGCATGAACGTGCGCGACTGGCTTTACGTGCGCGACCACGACGAGGCGCTGTGGCTCGTGCTGACGCGCGGCAAATTGGGTGAGACCTACAACATCGGCGGGCACAACGAATGGGCGAACCTCCACATCGTGCAACTGATTTGCGACACGATTGACAAGTTCGTTCCCAAACTCGGCGGGAATTCGCGCAAGCTGATTGCTTTCGTCAAAGACCGTCCCGGCCACGACCGCCGTTACGCGATTAACGCGTCGAAGATTCAGCGCGAGCTGGGCTGGACGCCCGCGCACAAATTTGAGGACGGCATCCGGGAGACGGTGCGCTGGTATCTCGACAACCAGGCGTGGGTTAAGACGGTGCTTGCCAAAACGAAAGCGTAGCCGCTGGGCGGAATGACGAATGCCTAAACCATAATGACGAAAGAAGCCCCAAGCTCGAATAAGCCGCTTGGCCGATGTTTTGGGTATTGGGTCATTTGAGCATTCTTTAGTCATTCGGATTTAGTGTTTAGTCATTTCTCTGTCCATCCGTCCCATCATCTTTCATCAAACTGACCCGCCGCCCTTTACAAAAGACATTTTCAGGCGAGAGTAAGTGCGTGAACATCCGCTTGTGCTTTGCGATGGGGTTGGCGCTTTTGTTTTTTTCTGCCGGCGAACTTTTCGCGGGCGGCAGCGGGTTGAATGTCGTCGTGGTTGTCAACCAGAACAGCACGAACTCGGTCCAACTCGGCAATTACTACTGCGAAAAGCGCTGCGTGCCGCCGCAAAATCTTCTGCGCATCAACTGGACCGGGGGCAACACCACCTGGGCCCAATCGGATTTCGATACCAACCTGCTCAATCCGCTGGTCGCCATGCTTTCGAGCCGGGGCCTCACCAACCAGGTGGATTATGTCGTCCTGTCCATGGACATTCCCTATCAGGTTACGGCCGCCGATGGCATCAACTCGACGACCGCCGCGTTGTTTTACGGTTTCAAGACGGACGATTGCTCCACCAATTGTCCGGCCGGAATTCCCGGCTGCAATCTGCCCGATGCCAGTTCCAACGCCTATGCCGCCAGCGAGGGCATCTTTCGCCAGACGCCGCCGATTGCCGCCGGCAGCAACTCATGGCTCGTCACCATGCTCACGTCCAGCAATCTCGCGCAGGCGCAGGCGATCATTGATTGCAGCGTGGCCAGCGATGGCGCATTTCCCACGCAAACGGTCTGGCTGGCCAAAACCAGTGACTTGGCCCGTAACGTCCGTTATCTGGAATTTGACAACGCGATTTTCGACGCGCGCGTGGCCGGCAATTTTTCCATCGCGCGGATCAATTTGGATTCGCCTTACGGGCTGACGAACCTGTTGGGCTACCAGACCGGCCTGGCCGGGTTTAACCTCCTGCCGAATGTGTTTGTGCCGGGCGCCATGGCCGACAGTCTGACGTCGTATGGCGGGGTCATCCTGGCCCCGAACGGCCAAACCTCGTTGCTGGCCTTCATGAACGCCGGTGCCTGTGGCAGTTACGGCACGGTTACTGAGCCGTGCAATTACCTCCAGAAATTTCCATCGCCGCAGGATTATTTCTATCAGGCGCGCGGTTTCAGCCTGGCGGAATGTTATTATATGAGCCTCGTCAATCCTTATCAGGGCTTGATTGTGGGCGAGCCGCTGGCCGCGCCTTTTGCCCGGCCACCGGTCGGCGCGTGGGTCAATTTGCCAACCAACAGTGTATTGAGCGGCATCACCAATCTCACGCTTCAATGCACCGCCAGCGCGCCAAATCGTCCCATTCAACAGGTTGATTTGTTTCTCGATGGCACGTGGCTGCAAACCCTGACCAACATTGCGCCTGTCGCGGGCAACATTCTTTATGTGACCATCAACGGTTACCCGACAAACTACCTGGTTCCAACCAACGCGACGATTGCATCGGTTGCCTCCGGACTGGCTGACGTTCTAAACCAACCCGCCTACGTTCTACAGTCGAAGGTGCAAGCCACTGCCTACGGCGACCGCATTGTGCTGCAATCCACCGACATCGACACGCCCGGGGCGCAAATTCCGGTAAGCGTCAGCACGGCCATCGGTTCGGCCTCCGAGCTGACCACTTTTGTCGCTGCCAGCCGTACCAATTTTCTCGATAGCGTGGCCTATGGCCTCTGCAATTTTGTCATCACGAACACTCCGCAGACAAATGATTACCTTCAAATTACCATCACCAAAACCAACGGCACGGAGGTGACCTTGAACGTGACGAATCCGCCGGGGAACACCAACGCGCCGGTCCTGATTCAGTCGCTCATCAGCGCAATCAACACCAACGCCAGTTTGATGGCCGCCGATGGTTTGATCGCCGAGGATTTTATGGACTATACGGTTTATCAATATCCACCCATCAACGGCGGCGAGTTCAACCTGTACGCGCAAACCGCCGGGTGGCCGGCTTCGCAGATTCAGGCAACACTCAGCGGTTCGGCTGACCTGAATATTTCTCCCACCGGCACCCAGGCGTTGAATCAAAACGTCAGCGACCTCCAGCCGCGCAACCATCTCTACGTCACGGCCGGCGTCACCAATCTTTCATTCACGTTTCCTTTGGACACAACGGCGCTGGCTGACGGCAGCCATGAACTCACGGCGGTGGTCTATGAAGGCAGTCATGTGCGCACCCAGGCGCGGGTGACGCAAAGTGTGCGCATTCAAAATACGCCGCTCAACGCCAGCTTCACCACGCTGGCTGGCGCTGCCAACACGGTCCTGAATTTCACGTTGCTGTTTTCGGTTGCCGCCAATACGAACACGATTTCCACCATCGAACTGTTCACCACGGGCGGTTCGGTCGGCGTTGTCTCCAACCTCTCCTCCGCCACTTTCGCGGTGGCGGCGACGAATCTGGGGGTTGGATTGCATCCGTTCTACGCCGTGGTAACGCGCAGTGACGGCAAACAATACCGCACCGGGACGGAGTGGATTCGCATCGGTGGGTCGGAACCGCCGTTTGGGCTGACGATGACCGCGCCGCCGCCCATCATCGGCTGGCCCGCCACTGCCGGGCGGCTTTACGAAGTGCTGAGCGCGACTAATATTACCGACCTGTTTCAATCGCGCGGCACGGTCACTCCATCAAATTCCCCCGGACTTTGGATTGATACCATCACGGGCGCGCCGCAACAATTTTATCGTGTGCTTGCGCCGTGAAGATATGCCTCGGGGAAAAGCGGCGGAGGGCCGCTGCAGTCCAAGACGCGGTGCGATTACCTGCAACTTTCAGCCTGCGCGAAGCGTCGTGGAGTGCGCCAGTCCTCTGGCGCTTTGCCAGAAGACGAAAGGTTCGCGAGATTTCCACTGAACCGTTGTGTGCCAACGATAATTTAAACTGCTGTGATATCCTGATTTGAACTTGGCGGTGCGGCAGCACCGCCGCCACCAAATTAGAATACTGCCGGTTTTGGGTTTCACCGGCAGGGCGACTGTGTTACTTTGCAAGCTGATACTTGGCCATGTCAAAAATGCGTTCGATATTTTGTCTGTTGCTCGCCGCGCTTTCCTTGAGCGCGGGCGCGGCAGACACCAACTCGCTCGTCTGGCACAAGGCCACCGACCGCGTGGATGCCGACGTGCGGGGCATGGCGCTGTGGCCATTGCTGGAAAAAATCGCCGTGGAGGCCGGCTGGCATATTTTTGTGGAACCGGACACCACCCACACGACTTCCGCAAAATTCAAGGACCTGCCGTCCGGCGACGCGCTGAAAATGTTGCTCGGCAATCTCAACTTCGCGCTCGTGCCGCGGACCAACGGCGTGCCGCAACTTTATGTTTTTCGCAC
>Ga0187852_1002668_pt1 | contig 14141 bp, 12 predicted proteins | sample June2016WEW_6_40_FD_134511 | JGI IMG/M metagenome (GOLD analysis project Ga0187852, IMG submission 134511) | Peatland microbial communities from SPRUCE experiment site at the Marcell Experimental Forest, Minnesota, USA - June2016WEW_6_40 | ecosystem: Environmental > Terrestrial > Soil > Wetlands...
TTTCGTTACTTCGGCGGAGTGCCCCGCACGCTGATCATTGACAACCTGCGGGCGGCGGTGACGCGGGCCGACTGGTATGATCCTGAGCTCAACGCCAAAGTGGAAGAGTTCTGCCGTCACTATCCGCGTCTTGCATGGACTGTTGGCACTGGCGCAAAAGCATCCGGTCAAAGCGCTGGAACAGGCGGCGCAAACCGCCTTGCATCACGGCACCTGGCGGCTGCGGGACTTGCCCGCGCCGATTTTCGAGACACCAGAGGGATGCACAAGGGCGGTTCTTTTTTCACACAAGCCGTTGAATGAAATGGATCGTGCCGACCGGGTGCGTGCCTGTTACCTGCATGCTTGCTTGCGTTATGTGGAGCGAAATCCGATGACCAATTCCAGCTTGCGGGACCGTTTTGGCATCGAAGAACAAAACAGCGCGATTGCCTCCCGGATTATTCGTGATGCCATCGAGGATAAAATCGTCAAACCCTACGACCCGGAACAGGGGAAAAAATACGCGAAATACCTGCCGTTCTGGGCTTGAAGCGCATGAAAATCTTATTTGATGGTTATTTGATGAAATGGGGACATGATGCCGCCAGAAAAATCAAAAATCGCCGTTTTACTGGCAATTTCACAGATTTGTCGGTGGATTCTTATTTGATGGTTATTTGATGCCATGAGCCTGCACAAAGAAATCAATTTCGAGACCGAGATTTGCCAGCACCTTGCCAACCATGGCTGGCTGTATGCAGAGGGCGACGCGGCCAACTACGACCGGGCGCTCGCGCTGTTCCCCTCCGATGTGCTGACATGGGTGCAGGCCACCCAGCCGCAGGCATGGGAAATCCTCGTAAAAAACCACGGCGACAAGGCCGGGGAAACCTTGCTGGCCCGCCTGCGCGACCAGCTTGACCAGCGCGGCACACTGGATGTATTGCGTCACGGCATTGAACTGCTTGGCCTCAAACAGCCGTTGCCGGTAGCACAGTTCAAACCGGCGCTCGCCATCAATCCCGACATCCTCGCCCGTTACGCTGCCAACCGTCTACGCGTGGTGCGGCAGGTGAAATATTCCCTGCACAACGAGAACTGCATTGACGTCGTGCTGTTCCTCAACGGCATCCCGGTCGCCACGGTGGAGTTGAAAACGGATTTTACCCAAAGCATCGGCGACGCGGTTGACCAGTATCGTTTTGACCGCAACCCCAAGCCCAAAGGCCAGGCACCAGAGCCGCTGCTGTCTTTTCTCAACGGCGCGCTGGTGCATTTCGCCGTGAGCAACAGCGAGGTTCAGATGGTGACTAAGCTGGCCGGTCCAGCGACAGACTTTCTGCCGTTCAATCAGGGTAATGAAGGCGGAGCCGGCAACCCGATGAACCCGTCGGGAGGCCACCGCACGGCGTATCTCTGGGAAAAAGTTTGGGCGCGCGAAAGCTGGCTGGAAATTTTGGGGCGTTACCTCATCGCCCGACGCGACAAAAAGAAGCAGATCACGGAAATAATTTTCCCCCGCTTCCACCAACTCGACGTGACACGGAAACTCCAGGTGGCCGTGCTGCATGACGGCCCGGGCGGCAAGTATCTCGTCCAGCACTCGGCCGGGTCGGGCAAGACGAACTCGATTGCGTGGACCGCGCACTTTCTCGCGGAGTTGCACGACGCCCAAAACCAGAAAGTTTTCGACACGGTGCTCGTGGTGTCGGATCGCACGGTGATTGATTCGCAGCTTCAGGAAGCGCTCTTTGATTTCCAGCGCACGAGTGGCGTAGTGGCGACGATAACCGGCAACGACGGCAGCAAGAGCGGTGAATTGGCGGCGGCACTGTCCGGCGATAAGAAAATTGTCGTTTGCACCATCCAGACTTTCCCGTTTGCCTTGGAAGCCGTGCGCAAACTGGCCGCCACGCATGGCAAACGCTTTGCCGTGATCGCCGATGAAGCCCACAGCTCGCAGACCGGCGAGGCGGCGGCGAAACTAAAGGCGGTGTTGAGTCCCGAAGAATTGCAGGAGTTGAACGATGGCGGCGAAGTCAGCACGGAAGACATTCTCGCCGCGCAGATGGCGGCACGGGCCGACGACCGCGGCATCACGTTCGTAGCATTCACGGCCACACCCAAAAATAAGACCATCGAGATTTTTGGCACGCGCCCCGATCCATCGCGCAAGCCGGCAAACGATAATGTGCCGTTCCCGTTTCATGTGTATTCCATGCGGCAGGCCATTGAGGAGAAGTTCATCCTTGACGTGCTGAAAAACTACACGCCCTACAAGCTGGCGTTCAAGCTGGCGCATGAAGGCAAGAATTACGACGAGAAAACCGTCGAGCGCAGCGCGGCCATGAAGGGCATCATGGGCTGGGTGCGGCTGCATCCCTACAACATCGCGCAGAAAGTTGAAATCGTGGTGGAGCACTTCCGCGAATTTGTGGCCCCGCTGTTGCATGGCCGGGCCAAGGCGATGGTGGTGGTGGGCAGCCGTGTGGAGGCCGTGCGCTGGCAACTGGCAATTGATAAATACATCAAGGAACGCGGCTATATGTGGCACCATAGCACGAAGTTATTCAGTAGGTCCACCACCGACTAGGACAAAGCCTGTCCAACCCGGTTTTTAAATTTTTATTTTCGCCGCAATACCCCTCCTACGCCGGACGGATCATTTAGTTCGTCCACGGCAAAACCTTTTTTCAATGATTGTGACAAAATGAAGGATTGAACTTCTTATAGCAGATGCCTAAACCAGTGGGAACTGCGCACATCTTGAACAGGATTGCCAAGACTTTGGCCAAGCTTGACGATATTCGGTTGTGGCATCTCCTTTTGAATTTCACAAATTTTCGCCAGGAATTCCGCGAATAACTGGCCTCCAACGTGATCTGCGGCTAAACACAGCAGCGCCGACGCCAGCGTCATATCACAGGTTGGCACGCGCGCGCAGCGTAAGACGGGTTCCGCCACTGCGTCTGGCATCTGTATCTCGAGAGATTCACTATCCGCTGCCGGCAATGCAATGCAACGATTGGTGACCTGCAGGTGAAACAACGGATGGTCCTTTTGAGTTGGGTCATAATCGTAGTGAAACGCTTGAAGCAATTTCTGCTGTCCCTCCGAGACGGTGAAATAATTCACGCAGACCGTTGACGTCAAGAGCGCATGGTCGGCCCGACGAATCCGTTCCTTCGCGTGGACCAAGATGTTGATCCTTTCTTTCGTGGAAACACCCTTCCACCTCCAACTCTTGAGATACAAAGTGCAGTCGAAAACTTCAACGGCATTGTCGGAATGGAAGCATGAACCAATTGGTCTCACCAAGGCAACATCACCACAGTCCGCACTTGTGCCAGCCTCCCTCAACGCATTGATGAGAATCTCATATTTTACTGTGACCTTGTAGGGTAACATGGTGGGGCATGCGTTTCCGGTTCAGCCTATAACCAAGGTTCATCTTCTGCGTAACTGCTTTTGCACACCCGCGCCAGGTCTGCACCCCGGGGAAACCACGTCAGGCCTGGTTTGGAATTTTCCAAACTCACGGGGCGTTCACTTAGAAAACAGTAATAACCCGCCGGCTTCGAGGAATCTTCACAGCACTCGCTACGGGCAACGTCCTTTTCGAGTTTCTTCGCCGCATATTCCCTTCCATCCGAAGCACCAGCCGCCGCAACCATGTCCTCGAGCATTCCCCGCCACCACAGCATTGGTTTGGCTGCCGCAAATGGGCCGGCGTAAATGGCCCCGGCAAACAATTTCCGTATTTGATCGTTCTTCCTGAATTCTTCGAGTTGAATGTTCAGGTAACTGGACGCCGCCACCTCATTCAACACCACTCCAGGAAAACGCAGCACCGAGTCCCACAACCAGTAGCTAAGCACGCAGGCCAGTAGCCGATTCCGCTCACCGATGTCCTTGGTGTCTCGCACTGCCGCCAACGCGCCGAGACGGCCTTGGTCGCCCGAAGCAAAAAGCGATATTTTTTCCGCATACTCCGGTTTGCCCAACACGTTCGCCAGCACCTGTCCCGGAGACTTGCGCGCGGCTGGCTCCTTAATTTCAGACAGCTTCCTTGTGATCTCCGCAAACCCATTTCCGACCGCCACCACTTGCTTGGCAAATGTGGCGTCATCCGGTTTGCGTGAGAGTCTGATACAAGATTCTCGTTGCTCGCCGCGCTTGATATATTCGCTGTCGTCCGCGCGTTCTCCCCGCGCGTAGCCGCATTCCGGCACCCCAATCATGTCGGCGACACGTCTTACAGTGGATTCCGAAAGTCCGGTGTAATCCGGTCTATAACTGGAGAGATCTCGGTCAGCAACAATCAAGTCGACTGGGGCATTGGGCGCCGCCGTCAGGTCCAGTCCAAGTCGTTCCTCAAATGTTCCATCCTTCTTCTTGCCGGCCCCAGCCACAAAAGCCTGCACGCTGCCATCGCCCGCCAATTCCAATTGCAGAGCAGACAACACCGCATCGCGGTTTCCCTGCATGTCGTCGAACAGAATGATTTTTAGGCTCATAAAAATTAACGTGGCAACACAACTCTGAAACATGTGGTGAATCCCGGTGGTGGACGGGAAACAAGACTGACCGTTCCGCCCATTTCTGCCACCACTTGCTTTACAATCGTCAATCCCAAGCCCATGCCAGAGCCCAATGGGTTTCCGACGTCGGATGTCGTCGTGTAGAGCGGTTCCCAGATTCGTTTTTGAAGGTCCGGCGGGATGCCTACGCCGTTGTCGGCCACCTCAATAATATGCTTCCCCTTCTCGTTCCAGCCACGAAACGTGATACGCGGTTTTTTGATACTCGATTGCGCCGCTGTCACGGCCTTCAAAGCATTCGTGAAGAGATTAAGCAACACCCCACTATAGGCAGTCACCGGCAGCGGCGGCGTCGTCACGTCATCTCCCACCTCGTTTGTCACCTTGATACCACGGTCGGTCGCAAAATTTTCAAATCGCTTCAGAATCAGCCGCACCTGTCCGGCAGCCGAGAGAGCTTTCTCCTTCGGTGAACGGACATTCTGCACGAACAGGCGCGCGTAATCCAAATGCCCTTCGAATCGATGCAAATGCTCGGACAGTTTCGTGGAAACCTCCCTTAATTCGGGATGTCTTTTCGCGAGCTTGCCGACCGTTTCCACGGCATCCTCCAATTCAGCTACCACCGCCTTGCTTTCATGGGTCATGAAACCAGCCACCACGCCCAGCAGACTCATCGTTAGTAAACTGCGCCGCGCTTGGGCGGAATATTCCTCCTGTTCCTCGATCCTATCGGAAAGATGCCGGTATTGTTTGACGATCCGAACCTTGTCCACTGGTGTCAGAGTGGGACTGTCCTCGATATACTTGATTGCACGGCGGATTTCCTCACGAGCCTCCTTGGCGATTTCTTTTGCCTCCACTTCGGCTTGACGGTCAAGCTGGTCCTTGTCCTCGTGTGCGAGGAATTCGATCCCCGCCCGGACGAATTTCCTTAATTCTTGAAAAGACTCGTTTTCTAGTAAGCCTTCGCGATCCATCGACGGGACCAAATCGGCCACATCCTTGTCCCCGAGGTTCCGACGCGTTTCCACAAAAACCGCGCCGACGAGTTGAAAGGTATATGGCAAATAGAGCACCGGGTTGGAGGCGGGATCAGCTTTCTCCGCCGAGTTCAGCGGGAAGTGCTTTTTGGCGATGTCTGTCCGCCAGTTTCGCTCGCTGTGCGCCTTGTCAATATCCAACTGAAGCCAGTCATCATTTGCAAAACCGTATGGACGTATGTGGAATCCGTGGTCCACCACCTTGACGCCACAAGTATCACGCACCCATTTCCATGCCTGTTGGCCGTTGAAGCCCTTTTGCTTAAAAACTCCCTTGCGACGAGGGAAATATCTGATGTCCGCGAATAATCCCTTCGAGATGGTGTGTTGCATGCCCATTTTGAGCAATTTAGGTTCATCCAAGCCAGGCAACCACACACGGAATTTGAGAACTTTGTCCTTAAGTTCCACCACGAGGCGGCCCCATGAATTGCTTAATACCATGCCAGCCAGATCAATATCTTGTTCCCCGGTTTCACCGGGCAGCACCACGCGAAATCCAGGATCGTTCCCGTCACCGCTCTGTGATTTTTGGAACGGTCCGCTTTCCAATGCCTGAAGAGGCGACACAATCCGTAGAACCTCGTCCCGAAGTTCCGCTTCCTTCGTGAAATCCGTCGCCTCGCGTAGCTTGGTGATCGTGAGCGTGGTGCCGGGTTGCGTCGCTTCTGGCATCCTGACCAACAAATATTCGACCGAGGCGTCTCCGATGTCCTCTGCGGAATCTAACTCTGGCCAGTCGAACCGCGCCGTGAGTTTTGTCATGCATTTGTAGGACTTGTCGAATGCGACCGAGTCCAACACAAGGTAATCACCGAGATACCGAACCGCAAAGCGACCAATACCTTTCGCTCCAGTCAGTGGTCGGTGGTATTTCGGAGATTTCTCGCCCGCTAGCTTGCTGGAGGTCGCGATCCGCATCCACTTGGTCTTGAAATCCGAGATGGTCATGCCGTGGCCTTCGTCAGCAACCACCAAGGTCTTCCCGCCGCCCTCAAGCCGGACCACGCACATCGCCGAGTCAGCGTCATACGCATTCTTGATCAATTCAACCAATGCCACCTCGGGTTTGGCGACCAATCGCAGGCCGAGTTCCTGCAACAGGCGTCCCTCGGCTTGAAACGGAATGCTCCCCGTATCGAGCTGCTCTTTAGGTTTTTGAACGCTGGTGCTCATTGAATGCGTTAAGTAACGAATTGAGTTGTTTCACCTCAATTTTCTTTAACTTGCTCGCGTGCGCCACCACGCGCTTCTCCACATCAATCCCATAGAGATGTTGCTGTAATTTACGGCCAGGCAATCGCCTTGCGGAGTGAATTCCCCATACCGAACCAACGGCGAGAGCACCGACCGAGTTAACTACCACTTTGGGCCCATAGCGGGTGAAGCCAGAGCCAACTAACAATTGGGGCGTCGGGTGCGGACGGAATTTATACCATGGCGTCTGATTGTGGCAAGTCCAGGTGTCCCGGAGTTTCGCCGGAACGGCTTCAAGATAGGCTTTCAGCGTGGGGCTGATTTTTTTTGAAAATGATTTGATAAGCCAACAACGGCCACCTGCATCAATGTAATGCTTCTTGAATGCCGCGCGGGTCAGTGTCCGAAGAGAAAGCGGCACATCCCGCAGCGTTGTGACACACGGAACTACGTCGGTTTTTTTCAGCCCGAAATGATTCCGCTCACCTTCGGTTAGGGTGAACACTTTTTGGGTGCCAGGGCTCATACCCCGCAAAGCCCACGCGTTGCCGCGTTTTTCGTATTCAATGACCCCTTCCTCGGATTCAGCTGGCCCTCTTCTGGGAATAATCCTGGACTTCTGATCAAGGTCGAAGAAGCTCCATCTGCCATCTGTCGAACCCTTGTCAATTATAGTGACCGACGCAGTCGTCAGCACGTCTTGAAAAATTTGCTCCCGAAACCGATAGACCGTGACGTTCCATTTCTTGGCTCGGATAAATTCACGGACCGGCGACGCGGAAGGGCGCGAGACCCACTCGTAAGGAATTATCATGGCAACCAAGCCTTTGTCATGGGTTTTAACCAGTCCGAGACACAAAAAATACAGGTAGAGGTTGCAATTGAGCTTCAAGGTTACGCCCAACGCATCCTCGATACCGGCGACGGTCTTTTCCTTCCATGGATTTTCAATATAGTGGTGGCGAACATACGGCGGATTACCAACGCAGGCGTCATAATCCTGGCCGCTGTGTTGAAATGCGCAGCCGTGAAGCAGTTCACCGTTGTGCGGCAAAACAGCCTCCTTAGACCGCCTTGGGTCAATTTCCACGCCCACATAACGGGAGTAATTACCGCCATGAGCAAATCGACAGTCACCGGCACCGAGATCCAAAACCGACCCTAGCGGTTTGCGCCGTCTCCCAGTTAAACGCCAGAAAAGCGAAATCGCCTTCGCAGGAGTTGTAACCTGCGACGCGCTTAGTTCATACGCCGTTTTCTGTCGTTTCATTTTCGGTTCATCCGTTTCGCTGAGTGAGGAAAATATCCTTTTTTCGCGGCATCGAGGTTGCCGCGAAGCTTGTCAGCCGTGGCCCGACCGTGGCTTCAAAACCCAAAGCGGAACCGCTCGATTCATCCTGACGGTTTCCCTTAACCATGATTAGCGCGAATCGTAAGCCGCAGTGGATTTTTCGCAAGCAATCTTCGGAAGGCGAAACATTCTGTCCCAGCGCATGCATATTGCTCAGAAAGGGGTCGGTTCTGAATGGCTCTTAGTTAAGACTCAGCAAAAATGCATATGTTTTAAAGGGTTTCGAGGACTGTATTCTGCTCCTTCATGGAGGAGCAGCAAATGCCTGCAAAACCGGGCATTCCCAAAACTCAAAGCGAAACACGGTCAAAAAATTGGCTGAAACTGATGGGGCCGTGACGGTTTGTAAGTTGTTTGGGTTCAATGATATATTCCTTATCTAAGGGCCATTAGGTTCGGTTCTTGATTTTGGTAGATCAGCCATCACCCCACCACTGGCGCTCGAACATATCCCGGTCAATCCGCACCGGCTCAATGCAGCGGGGGTCGTCCAGCGTGGGGCTGTTCACCAGATCGCTGACGGGATAGATTTTCAGCGGGTCATCCGGCGCTCGCTCCAGCGCCATTTTATGCGACTCGGTGCGCGGGTCGTCGTCTTTCAACCACCAGCCAAAATGACTCGGCGCGATAATGACCGGCATCCGGTCGTGCAGCGGTGAAATGGCGTCATTCGCCGCCCGCGTGATGATGGTAAATGATTCAATCGTTTCGCTCGGCGGGGCTTCGTCCAGGTCGGTTTCGGCATGATCTCGCGACGGCGGCTTGATCCAGCGTTCCCACAAGCCGGCAAAACAAAACGGGTCGCCACTTTTCAGCATCACCCGGAATGGTTGCCGTTTGCCCTCGCGTTCTTGCCACTCATAAAAACTGTCGGCGGGAATCAGGCAGCGCCGGTGCTTGAACGCCTCGCGAAACGCATTTCGGCTAGGCAGCGTTTCCGACCGCGCATTGATGTGCGCGTTGCCGACGCATTCGTCTTTCGCCCAGGATGGAATCAAACCCCAGCGCATGAGTTTCATCGCCGGTTGGTGGCGTTCGTGGTAAATCACCGGAGCCAATTGCGTTGGCGCGATGTTGTAACGAGGCCCAAAGATTGGCACCCGCGACATGATGACGCCAACGAGTTTGATCAACTCGGTAAAATCTTTTGCCGCCGTGTATCGTCCGCACATGCTGCCACCATATCACATTACATGGACAATTCCTGTCCAACCGGAAATTCTAATTCCATTGCTGGCCAGCGGCCATTTCGCTACCGTCGCGCTCGGAATGTTTCAAGCAGAGCTAAACGGCAAACTGCCACCATCCGCTAGCGACCGGGAGGATGTCCTCACGTCCAACGTGTTCTCGTTCCTCAAATACAGCCACCGCCAAACCTACCTCCACAAATTCCTTCGCTTGGCTGGTCTCAATATCAAGACCAGCGAACTTCACCGGGTCAAATTTGAATTCTGGCCCAACTATGACGACGGCACCCAGCCCGACGTGATCATCGAGACGGACACCTGTTATTTGCTCGTTGAAGCCAAATATTTTTCAGGCGTAACCGAGGAAAACGGCAATCCCGCCGGCCAGATCATCCGGGAATTTGAAACCGGGGCAATGGAGGCGCGCAACCGCGCAAAGTCGTTCTACCTTTTGCTTTTGACGGACGATGCCACGCGACCGTCTCGGCTTCTCGCGCAGATGCCGGCCAGGTTTCAGAACAAAACATCGTGGACAAACTGGCAGGCCATCGCCCAGATGATTTCTGAAGTGCTCGATGGTATTAGCACCGCTGCGCCTGATTACGAATTCGCCACCGACCTTTACGAGCTTTTGGACTGCAAACACCTCCGGGGATTCAAAAGTTTCGCCCAGGCTAAAAGTATCCCGTCTCATCCCCAAAAGTCGCACATATTTTTTGCCGCCGAAACCGCTAGTTTCCGAGGGGCATTTATCGGCTTTGAGCCGACCCTTTCAATTTTGCCAGCCGCGCCTGAACCCGCAGCGGTAATTTTTTATTCGACCGGAAACCGATACAGTCTTCCCATAATTTCACGACCACTGTTCAGAAATCATATCTTTTTAACCGGAACACAACATGAGCAAACAACTTGAAACAAGCTGGCGCAACGCGTTTGAATACGTCCAAAAATTCTATTTGGAGACATCCTATTTGATCAAGGAGGTGGAGGGGCACCTGGAAAAAGAACCCGAGAAATTCGCAATTTGTCGCGGCAACGGTTATACAGTCTCCTCATACACTTCCGCCGGTTTGGATCCACGGCAGGTGGCATGCTGGATACCATCAACGATTGCCGTGGCCTTCGTTCCAGAGAAGGCCACAAAAACAACCAAAGGATTCACCGAAACGCCCTTCGACAAATCGCTGCGTGTTCTGATTATGCACGTCGAAATTTATTGGAGCGAAATGGAGCGGCCAGTCATCTACTGCGGCCTCTTGGAAAGGATAAAATGTAAACACCGGGACTGGAAAAAATTTGAGAAGTTAATGTTTGAGTTCGCCTACCACCCGGATGAAGTTTTCGCCAAGCGGCCCAAGATTGATTACGAGGATAGGGATTGCAGCTTCGCCGGCCATGTCCACACCGTGCCATTGTTATCCATCAGTTCCGCGCAAGACGTAAAAGACAAACTGGTTAATCCCATGCTAAAACTTTACCGGAAGTAGTATCAACATCCGACGCACATGGCCGTTTAATCAAACAAGGTTGGCTGCATAGGTTTCGCTGTCCGTGAGGACAGGTGGGATGCAACGTCACGTTGCCCGTCCGCGCCCCAAAGTTTGGCAATCATTTCCCTCTGCGGCATGAACGGACATTTTGCCTTCGGCTGCTTTTGTGATTCGTCAATGTGCCGGAGCGCGAATTGCGCGCCGGTCATCAGCGCGGTTTTGCCAAGTTGCTCATTCAGCTTTTGCGCCACGTCATCCACCGCGCCCCAGCGTTCTTCATGCGTCCGCCCCCAAAGTGTCGGGTGCGTGTCCAACTTTTCAAGGTTGAACATCGCAATCCGAATCTGACGCACCGGCAACCGCTGGCCGGCCATGATGCCGCGAAACATTTGCCCCATCACTTCGTTGATGACGGAGTTTAGAAACTGCGGATGCTTGAAACGGTGGCTGGTGCCGACTTCGGTAAAATTCGTGAACCGGACGGCCACGCTAAATTCCCGCGCCTGCATTTTTTCCCGGCGCAACTGGCCGGTCAGCCGCGTGGACTCACTCAACATGAAAGTCAGCGCCGCCTCGTAATCGTGTTCGTCCTGGGGAAGCGTCGTGCTGCTGGAAATCGTCGTCCGGTCTTTGATTTCCAGCACGAGCGGTTCATTCCATTGCCCGTTTGAAAACAGCCACAACTGTTGCCCCCAAATTCCGAACTTCTGCTTGAGCAGCATGGACGGCAATTTTGCCACATGGCCGAACGTCAGCGCACCGAGTGCGGCGAGCGAACGTTGCCGATTTTTGGCGATGCCAGACAATTCCTGCACCGGGCGGTCATTCAGAAAATCCTTTTCCCGACCCGGCGGCACTTCGATGAAGCCGATACCCTTGGCGGCGTCGGTCGCGAGCTTGGCGAGCTTGGCGGAATTTGCCAGTCCCGCCGTGACCGGCAACCGGACTTCCTCTTTGATGCGTTGCCGGATGCCTTGGACATAATCCGTCGGCGTCGTGTTGCGCCAGACATGGGTAAAACTGTCGCCAACCCAGCCTATTTACCGCCTTGAAACAATCCCCGAACCGAATGGCACGGCCGCGTTTGGCTCGGTCGGGCTTGGTAGTATTTATACGTCGGGATCAAGTTACGGCGGATCATTGCTGGATGTTCTCGATGCCATCAAAGATTCGCGCGAGGGCTCGCCTATATTCCGGGCACAACTTTTTTGCAGTTTGGTTGAAATCATGAAATTTCAACCTGACGCTTGGGGGCTTTCCTTCTGCCCGGCTGCCCGCGCTGATTCCAAAACAATTCAATCCATTGCCGGAGGACCGATCAACAGTGGGGATTGGCTTGTTCCTGTGAAAGTGGCCGCATGGGCTGCGAAACTGGACCAATTCTTCACTTCCGAGAAATCAGTATCCTATGCCAAGCAGGCTGCTGCCAATTTGGCGCTTGCTCAAGCGGCAGCCAAAGATGGCCTCCATTACATTGGCTTTGTAGGTCTGGATGGAAAGCCAATCCTGACAGGAGACGCACCCGCAGAAATGTGGGGGTATGACCCAGCCAGCAAGCAGCCAGTTCGATACGTCAGTTCGGCGATGCCTTTGTCTCCACTGTTTGCTCTGCCAGTTTCGACCGCAGATTACTTGACCAAAGCGGGCGTCAGCTTGGATACGCCTTCATTCGCGAATGCGCTACCACCGCTGTTTCGCACAACCAAAAGACCATGAGCAACAACACTCCCATTTCGCAAGTGGCCCTGTCCGATGACAGTAATGCGACATTTTTGATTCGTTGGCGTGGCAGGCAGGAAGGACCATACACGGCAGCCGTAATCGAAGCGAAACTCGCTGCAAATCAAATTGGGTTGTTGCATGAGATTGCCCACAACGGCCAGTGGGTTACACTGCGTGAATTCTTTGCCGAGCGTGAGGCCGTTATTCGCTCTGAAAATCAAGCTAGAGAGGAAGAAAAGAGGAGAGCTCGTGAAGAGGCTGAGCGACAAACGCGGGAAAGAGAAGAGCGGCGGCAAGCGGAACTTCTCTCGGAAGAACGGAGAAAAAACGACCTTTTGCAGGCCAGCATGGCAGAACGCCAGCGTAGCGAGTCGCCTGGTCACAGCCAACCGGTTATTCTCAAACCACACCGCGCAGGAACAATTCTCACCTTGGGAAACCGTCTCGGTTTCAAGGGCGGTCGTTACACAAGTGTCAACCATGCCCTTGCATTCCTTATCGGCGCGTTGGCAACGGGAATTCTTTATGTGCTGATGCTTTTCGTATTTAGCCTCCGATTGTGGGTTGGCCTATGGATGGGAAATGCCGTTGCCCGCCGCCACAAGTGCTTGAATAGTCGCAATCTGGCCGCAGCGAAAGACAATGCGGGGACGGAAATTGTGCTTGCGGCAAAAACCCATCGCGCAATCGCCGAGGCAGTGGTCTTCCTGACACAAAATGAATTTTTCGGACTGCAAATCTTCCTTGAAAATTGTCCGTTTGCGCGTGAGTGGATGACGCGGATGAAGCGCTAGCACCATTTCTTCGTAAAACAATGTCTCCGTTTCAAATCCATGTTCACGGACTGGCAGGCTGACAATGCCCAAATCCAGCTTGCCCGTCTCAATCAGTTGCAACAATTGCTCGGCCATGTTTTGGTGAACAAATACTTGGATTTTCGGAAATCGTTCAGCGAAGGAGTCCAAAACATGTGCCAGAAAATTGGGTGCAATCGTTGGCAAAACTCCGAAGACCACCTTGCCGGCATGGTGTCCGTCGGAACTTCGGATTTCCCGTTTGGCAATTTCGACCTGCGCCAAAATTTGCTCTGCTTGCCTGACGAGAATCAGGCCCGCTTCCGTCGGCACAATCCGCCGGTGATTTCTGTTCAGGAGAAGTTTTCCCACCCTGATTTCCAGCTTTTGAACTTGCACGCTCAAAGCAGGTTGGGAGACGTGGCAGCGCGCGGCGGCTTTGCTAAAACTTCCCTGCTCGACCACAGCCATAAAATATCGCATCTGAGTTATGTCCACGTCCCTGTCCCCCTTTTTATTGAGAATTGCAGCCCCCTTCGCAAATTTAAAGATTCAAGTGAAACTATCGCTTTTGCCTATAAGACGTATAGGCAAACACAATTTCAAATTTTTCGGAGGCTCTGCTATTAAAGTGTTTCGATTTTTCACGGGTCGCATTTTGACGAATGACAAACGGCAAACCACGAAGGACAAAGTTTCCTGCCAATCTGGTCGGGCCGCAAATTCGGAGATTGCGGGCCGCGCGCGGCTGGTCGCAGACGAAACTTGCCCTGCGCCTCCAATTGAGCGGGTTGAATATTGGACGCGAAGTGCTCGCCCAAATTGAGGCGCAAA
>Ga0187852_1002679_pt1 | contig 14085 bp, 13 predicted proteins | sample June2016WEW_6_40_FD_134511 | JGI IMG/M metagenome (GOLD analysis project Ga0187852, IMG submission 134511) | Peatland microbial communities from SPRUCE experiment site at the Marcell Experimental Forest, Minnesota, USA - June2016WEW_6_40 | ecosystem: Environmental > Terrestrial > Soil > Wetlands...
CCGCACGCCAATGTGGCCATGCATATCGCGCGATGCGTACCCACCACGGCTTCATGCGATGACCCCCCGGCCTGCGAACTGCATGGAACAGTAGCGGCTATACAGGCCGTCGCTCCCGATCAGTTCATCGTGGGTGCCTCTTTCCACCACTCTCCCGTGTTCCAGCACGACAATCTGGTCCGCGTGACGCACTGTCGATAGGCGGTGGGCAATGATGAGGGTAGTCCGGCCGGCCATCAAGCGCTCCAGGGCCTCCATGAGCAGCGCCTCGGTTGCGGCATCCAGGGCGGACGTCGGCTCATCCAGGATGAGGATGGGCGGGTCCTTCAGCAGAGCTCGCGCAATGGAAAGGCGTTGCTTTTCACCGCCGGATAGCGTGGCGCCGCATTCCCCGACTACCGTGTCGTAACCATGCGGCAGCCGGTCGATAAAATCGTGCGCTCTTGCCGTGGTGGCGGCGGCGATGATTTCCTGGCGGCTGGCATCCGGGCGCCCGTAGGCAATGTTTTCCGCAATCGTGAGAGGCAGGATGAATGGCTCTTGCAGCACAAGCGCTACCTGCTCACGTACACTTCGAAGTTGAGCGTCACGGATATCGATGCCGTCGATCGTGACTCGTCCTTCCCACGGATCGAAAAACCGGGGAATTAGCGATGCCAGAGTCGTCTTGCCAGCTCCCGTGTCGCCGACCAATGCCACGGTCTCGCCAGGACGCGCTTCGACGGTGACGTTGTGGAGCACGGGACGGCCCGGTTCATAGCCGAAGGTCACATTCTCGATGCGGACATGCCTGCTGCTGGTGCGGAGCGGCATAGCTAGGGCGCCGGGGCGGTCAACTACACTGCCCGGCGAATCCAGAATTTCAAGCACGCGGTCGATGCTGGCTTCGACGGGTTTCAACGTGCCGTACGTATTCACCAGCCCTTCGGAAGCACCCTGCAGGTTGCGCATGTACGTCAGGAAGACAAGCAACCCTCCGACAGATAAGTCGCCGGATAACACTCGCTGGCCCCCGAAGTAAAGTACGATCGCAACGCCGAGGGTGGCGATCAACCCGTTCACCATGCCGTAGATGCTGTTGATGACGGCTCCGCGCTGCGACCAATCGGTAACCTCACCGGCCAGATCCTCGAATCGCCTTCTGTTCAGGTCCTCTCTGGCAAACGCCTGCACTACCGGTATAGCGGCCAGGGTCTGCTGCACGAAACTCAGGAGACGGGCTTGCACTTCACGGCTGCGCTTCGCTCTTTGCTTGAGCTTGCGGCCAAAAAAGACCGAGGAGCAACCCAGCAGCGGCGCCAGCATTAGCGAAAGCAAAGCGATTTGAGGATTGAGCCTCCAACCAACGATCCCAAGAAACACGAGGCTCACGACATTGCGCGCTGGCGAGATCAGCAGGGTGGAGGTCAATGTCTCGACGCACCACGTGTCAGTGCTTAGACGGCTCAGCGAGTCGCCGACACTAGTCCGGTTGTGCAGAATCAGTGACCGGCGCTGCAGACAGCGAAACAGGTCGGCAGCCAGGCTGTTGGCCATACGCTGGCCGGCGATGGTCCACGCCCAGCTCAGGGTGGTATCCACTCCGCTGTTTACGACGAAGAAAACGAGGCTCCCGAAAGCTGCCGCCAAGACGAGTACGGACGCACCGTCACCCAGGTTCAAGCCTTGCAACAGGGAGTGCAGCCAACCCGGCACGGTGTCGTGCTTCAAGGCGCAGTCGACGAGGATTTTCATCGGCCACGGCTGAAGCACAGCCAAAGCGGACGTTGCCAGGCTGAGAGCGAGGATAGCGAGGAGTATCGGCCACTGACCGAGGGCGTATGGGACCAGTTGTCGGTACTTTGGATTCCGCATGACGCAGCCTTCAGGATTGTCCCATCTTCGCCTGCAGTTCCTGGACCACGTCAGCCGATACTGCCATGGTGCCGCTTTCGAGGCGAGTTGCGCGGATCGTAACGGCTGTCCGGAGAACAGCCAATCCCACTGCCAGTGCGCCGGCGGGTAGAAGAAAGCCAAGAGCGCCTAACCCTGTTGCGGTCACGCCCGGAGATCCAAGCACCCAATTCACTGACTTCGGTGGCTGGATTACGGCCAAAAAACGGACCAGGCGCCTCGGCCCGCCATGGTGCTCGATGACAGTTCGAGCATAGGCCTCTGCCGGCGCGCCTCTTCGGACGTGAGTCGCCCCAGAAACGTTAAAGACCACGTCCGCGCTCGTCAAGAGTTCCTCTGTTCCGGCTCTGTCCATGCCAAACCAGGAGTGGTCCGAATAGCTTCGCCGGTAGGCCCAGCGATCCCCCATCCCAAAACCTTCCGCCACCCCGGCCACATACGGGCCGGCATATTCTGAGTCATGCACCTTTGACCGGCGCACGGGGTCACACGGCCAAGCCGAGGTGGACTCCATGTAGTACACATCGTGGCCCAAGCGTGGCAGGCCCGCGGCGATCTGCATGTGCATCCCCGCCATCCCAACGTAAGGGTAAGAGCCAATAGTGCCGACAACGACAAAACGCCGCGGTTTCAAGCCAGTTCTCTCTCCAGGTCGGTATCCGGGCCCATGGCAATCCGCATTAGCCGGAACGGGTTAGTCACGGGGATGGAATTTGGACCCCCTCCATAGAGGCAAGCTGCTCGATAACCCGCCCTGTCGAGCATGTTCTCAACCAGCTCTTGGTCTGCCCCGCCATCACCGTAAGGGTACGCCAAGAATTCAACAGGCCTCTGCAACCCGATCTCCAGCGTAGCCTTAGAGCGAAAGAGTTCAAACTCCAAGTCGGCGGAAGGCAGGGTTGAGAATCCACGGTGCGAAGCACTATGGGACTGAATCGAAACACCGTGACCGTCGAGGTCACGCAAATCGTCCCAATCACAAATTACTTCCTCGGGTTCAATACCGTTATCAAAATCGTTCCGCCCGCCTATGAACTCGGTTGGCACAAACATGACCGCCGGGTATCCAAAGCGCTTCAGCCAGGGCAGTGCGATGCTGCGCATCGACTTGTACCCGTCGTCGAAGGTCAGCAATAGAGAGCGTCCCGGAAGACTGTCCGGGTCCGCAAGCCCATGTAGGAGCGCATGAAGACGAAGCAAGCGCCAACCGCTTTCAGCGGGCCACTCCAGATAGTCCGCGAACCTGTCTTCGGCAATATAGGACCAGGTCTTCCACTCTGGGATGGACGGTTCACCGATCTTGTGAAATGCAAGGATTGCTAATCTCCGCATACCATTTGTTGTCGGCATATGTGCTTCCGTCTCGCTCGCACCCCCAATCTCAGGCCAGCGCTCGCTCCAGCACCTGCTGGGCGGATTTCTTCGCGTCGAAGTACTCCTCCGCTAACGCTCGAGCGAGTTTACAATGCTGATCGTAATCTTCAACGGCCATCTCCAGGCAGCGCGCAGCTTCGTCCATGTCGCGAAAGCGCAAGAGACCTGCCGCATCCGGCAAGAATCGGCTGGGGCCGGTGTGCTGGACAACGGCCGGTTTGCCGCTGGCCAGATAGCAGAGAGTCCGATCGCTGATCCAGGCGGTCTGCAGCCTGACACAGGATGGCTTTACGCAGCTAAATTCGCCGCGCGACTTTTGAATGTAAGTTTGATAGTCCCCGGGAGTGCCAGCGATCGTCCAGGGATCCCGCACACGCCATCCGCGTTGTCGCAACATCTCCTCCTCTTTGGGGTCGCCGACCCCCAAACAAACAGCCAGCTCGAGTGGCTCAGACGTGCGCCTCGGCAGGTCCAAGAAAGGCAAAAAGCCGTCCCGCTTTTCATTCGAATAGGACTCGTCCCCATACTTAACCCACTTGTCCCACCAATTTGTTATGGTAGTGAACGCCGCGTTTGGTTCGGCTTCGGCCACGGGCCACGCATCCAAAAAGACGGGCGGAGGAACATAATGCCAGCGCAGACCGCAGTCGGGAAAAAGTGCGCCTAGCTTACCCACTGTTTCACCAATTGTGAAAAAAAGTCGTGTGGCGGGACCTTCAATTGGTTCTCACTCGTCCAGATCTGGGTTAAGCCGTGGTCGATGTCTACGAGAGCCGAACGTCGGAAGCGTGCCAGTAATCCGCGCGCAACCCCGTCATATGTCAGGTTCAAAAGGAGGTCAGCCTGAACTGCCTCTTCTAAGTTCCCGCACCCTTGCTCCTCTGCTGCCACTGGGCGCTCCGAACCCCAGACACACAAAGCGACTGAGTCCGCAAAGCCGTAAGGCCGCAAGGCGGTCTTTAATGCGGCAATGAGTGCCTCTGTTTCATGCTTGGGCTTTCTTACGTCGATTGGTTCCAGCCATATCACGCGACATCCAGCCGCTTGAAGGCCCAGGGCCCAATTCAAGGAAACCCATAGATGGCCTCCGGCTCGAATATCGTAAAGCGTATTGGCTGCTAAACAAGCCATAATGCCCACGGACTGTCGCCCTCTCTTGATGTACCAACCGCCACGGGCCCGCGAGCCGAGTCCGTCGAAACGGCTGCTGCGGGATGAAGAGTATGTGATCTGCTAGGAAAAGACTTATGCCCTGTTGCTAACCCAGCGAAGGCAATATGGTTCGCCTCGTCATTCCCTCGTCACTATCTTAGGCGCGCTCGACAACTCTTTGCTGGTTCAAGGCACTCCTTGTGCGTTCCGGCTGATCAGCGCTTCGTATGCTCCGAGGATTGCTTTCTTACTTAATGGCTGACGGGCTCGATCTTTCTTTGGGCCAGTATCCGAACGCTGCAATCTCGGTCGCTACCGTGGGCTTGGTGGCCGTCGGTTTGGGACAAAACTTCAAACTGATCCCCAAGCAGGGCTGCAAAGCTTCCTTTTGTGAAGGGCGATGGCTCATCCGGAGTCAGCAAGCCTCCAACGTCCACGCTGAGAAAAAATGCCCCGTCCCCCTTGAGAATCTCCCAGATTCGAGCCAGCCCGGTCTTCGGATCAGGCATGTGGTCAAGGGGGTTTTTGCATATAACTATATCCGCGCTATTATCCAACAAAGGGATATCCTCAACGCACGCGGACCAGTAAAGCGTTCGGTTCGCCTACTCCCTGTACTTGTCATCATGCAGCCCCTGAGGATGTAGCTTTCGCAGCTTCGGCCGCTTGTTGCAGCTCCGGGAAGGCCTCCTTGGCGATTCTCATGGCTTTGTTTTGTTCCGCAATCCTCTGCAGGCCGCGCTCCAAGTATGCTTGCGCACCACCGCATCCTTCCAACAACCACCCCGCCGGCAACAAACCGAATACTGCGAGCAGTGCTGCCGCCAACCCGGCATGATCGAGCGCGGCCCCCGTCGCCAGCGCCGCGAACAGTGCCACGACTCCCAGCCCGGCGAACGAAAACACCGGCCAACTCCGGCACCGCAAGAACTGCTTGCCTGCACCGTGCTCCTCCACTGCCATCCTGGTGCGAATCCTGCCCAGCAGCCCGCCCCGAATCTCTAAGTCCCATCGGTCAAAATCGCTGCCTCGGTTGACAACGGCGCCCTGTCCGCAAAGCGCCCGCTCCAACCCGCCAAGCCATTCTCCAGACGAGTGCCATTCTTCGCTCCACAATTGGATCGTGCGGGGACGCGGAAAAACCCACGCTCCCTCGCCACGGGGCCTCCAGGGCGTCAATCCGTGGTTGACCCGGCCGACGAGCCGCGCCAAGGGCTGGAGCAGATACAGCCCAACGGTCAGCAGCCGGTAGGGCCACCGCATCCGCTCGTCGAACTCATGCGCCGCAGCTTTGAAGACGTACACCATCGGTGTGAGAGCCGCAATCGCCAATGGAAGCGCCGCATACCACAAGGGCGGCCACAGCGCCCCCAACGCCATCACGACTGACAATGCCATCATCACCAGATACCATTCCGGCATCACCGGCAACCAAGCTGCAATCCCCGGCGCGGGCTCATACAGCCGCTGGAAGAGCGCGCTACCCCAAGTGCCTTGGTATATGCGCCATCGGCCGAGCGGTTGCGGGACGCCTCGGCCGTAAATCCGCCCATTCCACGTGAGATGCCCCGCGGCGTTGTACTTCGCCGGCCACTTTCGCTCTAATAGCGCCTCGGCTTTGCCGTATCCCTTCTGCTGTTTCCAGTACGCTCGCACCGAATTGCGGCGGTGATGCCACACCATCGCCGCCGGCTGGAATCCCAGTTTCCAACCACGCTCCAGCAGGCGCCAGCACAAATCCACGTCGTCGCCGGCCACGCGGAACGACGCATCGAACCCACCCATCGCCTGCAAGCACTCCCTGCGAAACGCGCAATTGCAGCCCGGGATATGTTCGGCTTCCCGGGCGGAAATCATCACATGCAATGGCCCACCCGGCGCACGCGCCACGCATTCAGCTATGGGACCGTCATTTGCCGGCGGGATATTCGGGCCGCCGACGCCCACGTATGGCGTGGTCAGAAAGGTCCAAGCCAAGTATTGGAGCCAGTGCCGGTCCGGATACGCGTCGTCGTCGATATACGCGACGATGCTCCCAGTCGCTGCTTCCAATCCGACGTTTCTTGCCGCGCTGAGCCCCTGATTCTCGGTGCGGATAAGGCAAACATCATGCTCCGCCGCAATCTTTGCGGTAGCGTCCGTTGATCCGTCGTCGACCACGATCACCTCGTAGTCCGGATAGTCCAGATCAGCCAACCCACGCAGCGTGTCGCGGATCGTCCGCGACCCGTTGTGGGAGCAGACCACCACCGAAATCCGCGGCCAGGCAACCTCCGCACGGAACGGTAATTCAGAGAAGGCGCTTCGCACGGCCGTCAGCGCCGGCTTCGGCTCTCGGTTTCGCCTGGTCAGCCCAAAGTCCCAGTCCTCGATCTCAAATCCTCCTCGGTACCACTCGTCGGTCCAGGAGAACAGGAATATGCCCGCGCAACCCGCTTCGAAGACGTTGCGTATCTGCCAATCCAGAACCTCCGCCTGCCGGATTTCACCGTTGCGGCGGCTGTCAAGCCCCATCTCCGCCATCACCAGCGGCCGGTCTCCGGCCAGGTTTTGCAATTGTGCGAGGTATTGCTCGAGTTGTTCGCGGCGCTCCAAGTAAACATTGAAGCAACAGAAGTCCAGGAACGGTAGCCGGAGGTACTCCGTCGTGGGGAAATTCACGTACGTGACCAGGGCATCCGGAACCAGCGATTTCACGGCACGATACAATCGCCGCAAGAAGCCTTCGATGCGCCGCGCGCCGTGCCACCGCACGATGGACGCAGGAATCTCGTTACCGATGACGTAGCAAAGCACCGCCGGGTTGCCCGCGCATTGCTGTACTCCCTCTCGAACCCGGCGCTCAATGTCGCCGGCAAGCCCCGGCTCATCAAGAAACGCAATGTGCTGCTCCCAAGGCAATCCCACCATAACATAGAGACTGTACTCGGAGGCGATGTCCAGCAACCACATCGGCGGGACGGTATACGTGCGGATCGCGTTGATGCCGCTTTCCGTCATGGAACGAAAATCGCGTCGCACCATGTCGGCATTCGGGAACTGTCCGGCTTCGTCACTCGGCCGGAAGGTTCCGTAAGTGACACCTTTGACGTAGAACTTCTTGTCGCCCACGACCAGAAATTTCCCCTTGGCCTCAGGGCGAACGATTGCGTTCGCTTGCTCAGCGTTAATTTCAGGGTTCTTCATATCGACACACCGGGATTGGATTCGCCTCATATGCTTTTGTTACCCGGGAGTCTATGCGTTCCCACGCCAGACCTGGGAAAGACGAAGAGGGTTGGCGGTCCTGCTAGCTTGAATAATCTTCGGTTTTTCATCGAGAACAAGAAAGTGGAACCGGCAGCACAGTCTTGCCTGCCCGTATCTGTCGCCAGCTTAGCGACAGGGCGCGCATACCGGGGCTTCGGACAGTCAGTTCTGCTTATCGAGAGCGCCATAAGGCGTCTCTTGCCGGAGGGCTCGTGGCTAATGCCCCGCTCAGCGGACGGACAGACGCGCCCCCCCCCCAGCACAAAACACTGACTTGCTTTTCTTCGATTAGAGGCTACCGTAAACTCGCAAACTACTATACACCAGAATAGCCCACCGTGTCCATATGTTACGGCCCAATTAACTCTTTAGTAAACTTAGAGCAAATCGCGTTTGTTTTTCTCAATAACATACGTTTCCTATTTTGGTATCTTTTATTGTTGAGGGTCATAATATCGAATCCGCGTCCGGCGCCTGAAGGGTTTTCTTCGGCTGCGTGATGTTAGTAGGTCGGTACAAAGCCTCGCTCATGTCAATCTTGTGGGCGGCCTGCAGTATTGAGTGCATGTCGAATCCATTCGTCAGGGGGGAGCCGGGCAGAGGCGGAGGGATTGTGTGCATTTGCGGCCCGGTTCGTCCTTCATCCGAGTCACAGTACGATTTCTTGCTAACAGCCACTAAGCGATTTGACGGGCCAAAAGCGAGGAGGGCATTACGTGCGAGCGAACGACCGGGCCTCTGTGTCTAACAACTGGGAGACGGCGTAGATGAAAGCTCTTGTTACTGGTGGTGCAGGTTTCATTGGTTCGCACGTGGTTGAGGCGTATCTTGCGGACGGCATTGGCGTCGCGATCGTAGACGATTTATCGAGAGGCAGGGTCGCGAACCTTGCGCCCCAGGCGCGGTTCTACCGGGCTGATATTCGTGACCAGGCTGCCCTCGAGGACGTCTTTGCGAGGGAGAAGCCCGACGTCGTAAATCATCAGGCGGCGCAGATCGACGTCAGGCGATCGGTCGCGGAGCCGGCGTTTGATGCCGAGTGCAATATCCTAGGGTCGATCAACCTGCTGGGCCTGGCCGTCAAACACAAGTGCCAGCGTTTCGTTTATGCATCGACGGGCGGGGCCATCTACGGTGAGCCGAAGGCCTTGCCCGCAAACGAGGAAACTCCCGCGCATCCTCTAGCCCCCTACGGGATCAGCAAGCTCACCGTGGAGCATTACCTGTTTACTTACAACGCGCTTTACGGCATACCTTACGTCGTGCTGCGCTACGGCAACGTTTACGGCCCTCGGCAGAGCTCAAAGGGCGAGGCGGGCGTGGTGGCGATCTTCTCTGAGCAGATCATCGCCGGGATTACGCCGACGATTTACGGCGACGGCAGCAAGACGCGTGATTATGTGGAAGTTTCCGACGTGGCCCGCGCCAACGTGCAGGCCCTGAAGCGTGGCGACAACGAGATATTCAACGTCGCGACGGGTCTGCCCACCACTGACTATGAGGTTTTCGCTCATGTGCGCGACGCACTCGGAGCCACGTCACTCGAGCCCAGGTTCGCGCCGAAGCGGCCCTGTGAAGTCAATCACATCCATCTGGATGTGAGCAAAGCGAAGCTTGGCCTTAACTGGGAAGCGCAGGTGCCCATTGCCGAGGGCATCCGGCGCACAATGGAATGGTTCAAGAGGGAACAACTCTTGACGAGCGAAAAGTGATCACGCGCCGCAGGCGCTTCCTCCTGTCATTCCCCCATACCCACCCAGACAGGCTGTTGACTTCTCCTCCTCGACCTGCTACGCACCATTCGCTGGCACCGAATCCCAAATCTGCATCGATGCCGGAGATTCTCATTCGATGGGAAATCACCTTACCTCCCTCGAATGGTTACAACTCCCCCACTGGTCGTAAAAGAGATGCGAGATACACACGCATTGGGAGAGTCTGGACGTATGTGGGGGATGGCGAGCATGCGCTACACGGCCTACGAATACACGCCCAACCGCAGCCGGGACGGACCCAAGGCGTTCCTGAAGGAGTTCCGGGGCTGCCTGTAGGCCGATGCGTACTCGGGCTACGATGAATTGTATAAAGAGTGATTCCCATTTTATCAAGACTGGGAACATCTAAAGCTCTTTTCGCAAAATGGAGTTGGTGGCTTAGACACCAGCACAAATCTCCCGCAAAAGGAAGTTTCGAGGGAAACTTCCAACCCAGGCGCTAGTACGAAGGGCTGGATAAGAGCTACCGCGTCAGCAGTTTAGTCAAATGCAATTATGAAGCTACGTATAATACCGCCCCGCTCGGACGTCCGCCGGGACAGACTCTCGCAGCTGCGCCCTGAAATAGGGTAGAACCTTGTCGATGCCCTCGTCCAGGCCCACTTCCGGCTGCCAGCCGAGCAATGCCTTGGCCTTCGAAATGTCGGGCCGACGCTGCCTCGGGTCATCAACGGGCAGGGGCTCGAAGACCACCTTGCTTGAGCTGCCCGTCCGTTCGATCACTTTCCGGGCGAGGTCGAGTATCGACACCTCTTCCGGATTCCCCAGATTGATCGGACCCCCCTGGTCCGAGACCAGCAGGCGGTAGAGGCCCTCCACCAGATCACTCACGTAGCAACAACTGCGCGTCTGGCTGCCATCACCGTAAACTGTGAGGGGGCGCCCCTGGATCGCCTGGGAGAGGAAATTCGGAAACACCCGGCCGTCGTCAAGCCGCATGCGCTCGCCGTAGGTATTGAAGATCCGTGCCAACCGCACCCGAACCCCATGCTCGCGGTGGTAAGCCATAGTGATGGCTTCAGCAAAGCGTTTAGCCTCGTCGTAGACGCTGCGCGGCCCAATGGGATTAACGTGCCCCCAGTAAGTCTCCGGCTGGGGATTCACCTCCGGGTCGCCATAGACCTCGGAGGTTGAAGCCAGCAGGAAAACGCTCCCGCAAGCTTTGGCGAGACCGAGAGCGTGATAGGTGCCGAGGCCCCCAACTTTCAGGGTGTGAATGGGATGGCGCGCGTAATCTTTGGGGCTCGCCGGCGAAGCCATGTGTACAACGTAATCAAGATGGCCATCGGCATCCAAGCTCCCCCCGGCCTTCGAGAGCAGCCCCGGCAGGTCAATGGGCTGGGTGACGTCGTGCTTGATAAAGACAAAACGGGGCTGGCCGAGGAGTGACTGAAGGTTCTCCATCCGGCCAGTGAGAAGATTGTCCAGGCAGATCACCTCATGGCCCTCAGCGATGAGCCGGTCGCAAAGGTGCGAGCCGAGGAACCCCGCGCCTCCCGTCACCACACTGCGCGGCGGTCGTTTTCCGTTTCTCGAAGCTTCTCCCATTCTTGGTGCCCAGTAGTCTCTCCGGGAATCCCGGCGAGGGCTCTATCTCCCGCTGCCTCCGGCCACGACCGGCGCCGGCTGCCGGGTTCCACGACCCATCGAGAAGTACTCGAATCCGGCCTCGCGCATGGCGGCCGGGTCGAGGAGGTTTCGGCCGTCCACAAGCACCGGCACCTCCATGCTCTGCCGCAGCTTCGTCCAGTCGAGCTTGCGGAACTCATCCCATTCCGTCACCAGCAAGACGCCGTGCGCCGCGCGAGCCACCTCAGGGGCCGAGCGGCAGTATTCCACGCGCCCCCGCTCTTCAGGAAATACTTCCCGCATGTTAGCCATCGCCTGCGGATCGTAGAGCCGGACCGCGGCGCCCTCCTTCAGCAGGTCCGCGATCACTCGCACGCTCGGGGCCTCGCGAATGTCGTCCGTGAGTGGCTTGAAGGCCAGGCCCAGCACCCCGATGGTTTTGCCTTGCAGGACCCAAAGAGCGGCGTGAAGTTTGTTGAGAAAAACCTTTACCCGGCGGCGGTTCACTTCCTCGACCTCGCGAAGAATTCCACTGGGAACCCGGTGTTGCTCGGCCAGGTGGATTAGCGCCCGAAGGTCCTTGGGAAAACAGTAGCCGCCAAACCCGATGCCCGCGCGCAGAAAGCCGGACCCAATCCGGGGATCCAGGCCGATGCCGCCAGCGACGTCTTCCACGTCCGCTCCCACCGTCTCGCAGATATCGGCCATCATGTTGATGAAGGAAATCTTGGTGGACAGAAAAGCGTTGGCGGCGTGTTTGATCAACTCCGCCGTGGCCAAGTCCGTCACCACCATCGGGCACTTCAAGGGCCGGTAAATCTCCTCCAGGATCTCCCGCGCCTCGTCGGACTCGACGCCGATGACGATGCGGTCCGGGTGAAAGAAATTCTCGACTGCCTTCCCCTCTTGTAGGAACTCGGGATTCGACGCCACATCGAAGCGAACCGACGCTCCGGGCTCGCGGCTGCGCCCATTAGGGCCACCCCTCCCATTACTGACTTTGGCAGTGCCATTTAAACGCGCATAGCGTGCAATCGTTTGTCTGATGCGCCCGGAGGTGGCCGCCGGCACCGTACTCTTCTCGACAATGACCTTGTAGCCGTTCAGATTGCGTGCGATCGTGCGGGCGAGGGCCTCGATCTGGCTGAGGTCGGCTGCGCCGTCTTCGCGCTGCGGCGTCCCCACACAGACGAACAACACCTTTGAGGCCGAAATCGCCTCCTCCACATCCGCCGTCGGTCGGAACCTGCCGCTCTTCAGGTGCTTCCTGAGGAGGTCCTGCACCTTCGGCTCGTAAAACGGCGACTGTCCCGCCTTGAGCTGTTCGATCTTCTCGGCGGCGTCATCCGCACCCATCACTTTCCACCCCAGTTCCGCCAAGCCCAACGCTGTCGGGAGGCCGACATGACCCATGCCCAGCACGGCAATCGGAATCTCCCTGCGAGCGCCCGGCCTGCGGCGACCAGTCTCAGCCATTTCCCTCTGCCCTCCCATGTAAATTGAAACGCCCCCGCGTCTCGCAACCAGTCCACGATGAATTTACCATCACACCCAGTCCACCTGGTCGCCGTTGACCCGGATGGCCCGCGACCTTCGGATTGGTTTCACCGAAACCACCAAACCTAGATCAGCATTGCAAGCTACCATACTACCATATGACATCTCATCACTCTTGCAAGTATGAATTGCGGCGAGATTGGTTAAAGGGATTTGCCGGGTCGGCAATGGCGCAGTTTGTTGTCGTAGCGGCGAGTTTACCTCGCCCTCCCGCTATGGCGGGAGCGTGAAGCCGCCTCTACATCAAACTGCACCATTACCGGAGCGTCCTTTAGCGCTAAGCGGCCTAAGAGTGCGGGCAGGAGTTGTGTCTCGACCTGGATAATTGTGTTCCTATAGTCGCCATTCCTGCGAGGGCGGCAAACCACGCCGCGTCGGCCGAAATACGCAAGTTGAAATCCAACAAGCTGTGCACCAGCATATGCCTTCCATGGCGCCCGCGAACAACACGGTGTCGCCATCACGTGGGGGAATGTGTCAGGTTATTGGCATCGTCCACCTCCCAAATTGACTGACCGTTTGGAAAAACGCTGCGCGCCTTTGGCGGAGTCGTAGCTCTTTTGATTTTACCGGCGATTAACCCTTCAGAAGAATGGAAACATAATAGATTCCCAAATGCATATAAGAGTTACGAAGAGTTGGGGGACGCCAAACCAAATGAGCGTTAGCGACCAAGAGCTAGTGTCGAAGGGATAGGACGAGGAGGTTGAAGCACGCTCGGGCTTGGCTGCGCGCGTTGTGAGCCAGAGCGTGATTAGACAAATCACTGACGCCATCGCGCGGAGGGGCGAAGAAAGCGAAGCACTGATGGGCTGATCGGCCGTCCCGGGGCCACAGAAAATACGAATTGGGTCTGCGACCGAAAACGTTGGCTTGGTGAGCCGGCTGGGACTCGAACCCAGAACCCCTGCCTTAAAAGGGCAGTGCTCTACCGCTTGAGCTACCGGCCCACGATGTTTCTATCCTACTTATGTTTCGAACGCTTGGCAATCGGACGGTGAAGGTGGTGAAGGATCTGAACTCGCGCCAGTAGCTTCCCGGCGCACTTTTGGCCCACTTGCCGAGACGAAAGCTAAGCCACACCACACGACGTCTTGCATATCTAACTCCATAGCCGCTTTGGGCTATGCACGTTCAGGATGCCACCAGCGGAGCAGGCGTCGGGCACGAATCCTGACTCAGCCGATTAACTTCTCCAAGTACTGCTTTTCCTTCCGAATGTCCTCAATTTGCCGGGGACCCGAAATTTCCCTTTCAATAGTAAGAGGCCCGTCGTAACCGAGTTCCTTCAGGCGCGGAATAAGCTGGGGGAAATTCGCCTTCCCTTGGCCGATGGGGACCTCTTCGCCCAGCTTCTTCGGGTCAGTCGGAAAGAGCCCGTCTTTGGCGTGGATGCCGCGCACGAGCTTGCCGATCACGTCTAGCGCATCGAGCGGGTTCCCTTTGCCGTAGAGGATCAGGTTGGCAGTGTCCAGGTTAACGAACTGGTTGTCGAGTCCCACGTCGGTAAGGGCCC
>Ga0187852_1002680_pt1 | contig 14079 bp, 11 predicted proteins | sample June2016WEW_6_40_FD_134511 | JGI IMG/M metagenome (GOLD analysis project Ga0187852, IMG submission 134511) | Peatland microbial communities from SPRUCE experiment site at the Marcell Experimental Forest, Minnesota, USA - June2016WEW_6_40 | ecosystem: Environmental > Terrestrial > Soil > Wetlands...
CGTTTGGTTAACGCCGGCATGTGTTACCGACCTGCCGCCACAACTTTTGTTCAAAATCCCCTCCGGAAAACTTCACCCTCCAGTGCATCCATCGTTCAGCTGGCTAAGGATTGGGGTGGAAAAGCACGCTCGTGGGGTCAAACGTTCCACCAAAGGCACAGTTCAATTTGTGAAAACGAGATCATGGGCATGGGTGCAGGTTTGGGCCGGGCGGCAGGGATGCCGCCGGCTACGGCAGGCAAGGAGGCCACTACCGTGGCGGCAGCCATCCTTGGCTGCCGTATCGCCCGGCTTCCAGCCGGGTGTTCCAAGCCGGAACGATTCAGCCGGAATTGGGGAGTGCGCCTGCCTCGGATGCAGCCGACGACGCCCCCGTCGTCGGTTTTCGCGTGCGTGTGTGCGAACTGTTTCGTCCGCTGCGCGAAGGGTTCGGCGCGAATCGGTCGGACGAAAAGTCCGCTTGCCGACTGCGCCAATCGCTGCTTTGCTGGTGCCCATGAGCGGATCGTATGAGGAAATTTTGGATGGCGGGTCTTTGCCGCGTTCGGCGCCGGGCGCGCGGCACGAAATAATTTGCAGCCGCCTGCACACCATGATGACCGCCGGTGTCGCGAATCTTCCCAGCACCCGGCTGCTCGCCCCGCGCGCGCAGGTCCGCATTTCCCGGACGACGACGCTTTGTCCCGACCTGGCGCTGGTGACGGCGGCCACGGGCAAGCTCTGGCTGGCGGTGGAAATCGTCAGCACGGACGACCACCGCTCCGACACGGTCATCAAAAAGCAGATTTACGAGAACATTCGCGTGCCGCGGTTGTGGATGGTGGATCCGCGCTACGACAACGTGGAGGTTTATCACAGCACCGAATGGGGTCTGGCGTTGAAGGGGATTCTGGCCGGCAGTGAAGTGCTTGCGGAGGCATTGATTCCAGAGTTTCAAATCGTCGTCGCCGAGTTGTTTACCGTGCCGCCGGAGGCGGGCTGATTGGGCACTAAATTGCTTGAACAAAGTCATTAATTGTGGTGTCTTACCCTCAAACACCGAACAAACCAACAATCTATGAAAAAATCCATAATGTTTCTAGCTGTCGCCGCCGGCCTTTTGCTGGCGGTTTCCACCTCCCGCCTGCTCGCGGCGGACGCTGCGAGCAAGGAAGTCACCATCACCGGCAACATGGTTTGCGCCAAATGCACGCTGCATGAAACCAAATCCTGCCAGAACGTTGTTCAGGTCATGCAGGACGGGAAAACCGTCAATTACTACCTGAAACAAAACGACGTGAGCAAGGCCGCGCATGATCCCATTTGCGGTGGTAGCTCCGAAAAAGTGACCGTCACCGGCACGGTGACCGAAAAGGACGGCAAGGAAATGATGACGCCGACCAAGATTGACGTGGTCAAATCCTGATTAATTGATTCCCGCTGAACCGCCGCCGGAGTTTTCGCTCTCGCGGCGGTTGAATTTTACCACGTCGGCGAAAAGAACGCTGGTGCCTCCAAAAATGTCCAGCGCCGAGCCAATCGTCAGATCAACTTTTCCCTCACCCAGCAGTGTAACTTCCTCCAAATCCGACATTGAATTCGCGCCGCCCGCGTAAGTCGTCGGAATGGGCGTCCACTGGCCAAGCTGCTTGACCAGTTCGTGGTCAATGCCGCGGCGCAGACCCTCCTTGTCCACGGCATGGATTAAAAATTCCGCGCAGCTACCGGCAAGTTTTTGAAGTGTGTCCGGCGAGATGGTCACTTCCGTGAATTTCTGCCAGCGATCGGTGACGACGAAATAATTTTTGCCGCGGCGACGGCAGCTCAAATCCAACACCAGCCGGTTTTTGCCGACGGTTTTGACCAGCTCGCCCAGCCGGTTCCAATCCACGCGGCCTTCGCGAAACACGTAGCTCGTGACGATGACGTGCGACGCCCCGGCGTCGAGCCAGCCGCGCGCGTTTTGCGCGTTAATGCCGCCGCCGATTTGCAATCCGCCGGGATAGGCCGCGATGGCCGCACGCGCTTCATTTTCGTTGCCGGGGCCAAGCATCACAACGTGGCCGCCGGTCAGGCCGGCGCGTTGGTAAAGTTCCGCGAACCACGCGGCGGAGCGGTCGGAGACAAAGTTCGTGCGCAAGCCGGAATCGCCGAGCGAGCCGCCGACGATTTGCTTCACCTTGCCTTCATGCAGGTCAATGCACGGACGGAACATGGCGTCAGACTAGAATTGCAGCCGCGAAGTTCCAAGCGTCATTTTGGCCAATCAAAGCTCCCAAATTTCGGCTGCCGGTGAACCGGAGTGACGTTTGCAAACGGCGCTTCACCGTGCAAAGCTGGTATCAATAGTGCTGTAAAATCGGTTGTTTTTCCGGGTCAAATGAAATTAGCCACGCCATGATGCGCACGAAACCATTCCACGGGTCTTCATCCATCAAGAACAAAACCACCTTGCCGGTCATCTGGGCCGCCTGCCTTTGGGTTCTGATGCCGCTTTGTTCTCCAAGCCAGTCCGTTGCTTCAACCACCAGCGGCCGGACGCCACAAGCTCCGCCCACCGCGCCGCCGGTGGAAGTGGCCTCGCCACAGATGAAACAATTCAAGGGGTCACCGACACCCGAGGGAAACACACCTTATTCCGTCGGCAGCCCGACCGATGAAGAGCAGCTTTATCTCGAATACATCAACCGTGCCCGGTCCAACCCGCCGCACGAAGGCTGGATTCTGGCCACCACGACCGATCCCAACGTGCTGGCGGCGTATGCTTATTTCGGTGTGGACACAAACCTGTTGCAGACGCAGTTCAACACCATCACCTCCACGCCACCGGTGGCCATGAATGCACAACTCCTGGCCTCTGCGCGCGGGCACAGCGGGTGGATGTTCACCAACCAATGCCAAAGCCATTACGAGACGAACGGCTCGACCATTTTGGATCCCGGCGATCGGATTTCCGCGCAGGGATACAACTGGTACACGTACGGTGAAAATATCTATGCCTATTCCGAGTACGTCTTTTATGGCCACGCGGGCTTTGAAGTGGATTGGGGTCCGGGCACGGGCGGTATGCAAACCCCGCCCGGTCACCGGCTGAACATTCACAACGCCACTTTCCGCGAAGTTGGCGTCGGTGTGGTGGACGGCACCAACGGGTCGGTGGGACCACAACTGGTCACGCAGGATTTTGCCACCAGCCAGTCGGCCGTGCCGCTGATCACGGGCGTGGTGTATTATGATTTCAACAACAACAGTTTTTACGATGTGGGCGAGGGTATCGGCGGGGTCACAGTGCAGGTGCCCGGCTCGACTTATTTCGCCGTCACGGCTAGTTCAGGAGGCTACACCGTGCCGGTAACCACCAACGGAACCTACACGATAATCTTTTCGGCGGCCGGCCTGACCAACCAAACCACCGTCACGGTGTCCAATCTGTATAACGTGAAGGTGGATTATGTGCCGGCATACTCGCCACCCGTCATATCCGGCCCCAATCCGGCGGCCCTGACCAACAACAACACCTATTCATTTACAATGGTAGGAGCCGCCACCAATTACCAGTGCGCCATCACCCAACTGACGCCCTACACGGCGGTTGAAGGCGCGGAAAATGGGACGAACTATGTCACCATTGTCAGTTCACCCGGTTATTCCGTGTTCGCCAGCGACGTGAAGGCGTCCGGCAATTATTCATTCCATTTCTGCCAGCCGGATGCCGCCGTCCAAAGCCTGACCTTCAATGCCACTTTTCTGCCCCACACCAATTGTCAGTTGGTGTTTTCCAAACGGCTGGGCTATGCCACATCCAGCCAGATTGCCCGCGCCCAGATTTCGACCAACAACGGCGTTGCCTGGCAGGATGTGTGGAACCAGGCCGGCAGCGGCGGCAGCGGCGATGCCAGTTTCAGCCGGATCACCAATTCGCTCGGCGCCTTCGCCGGCGTCAGCACGAAGGTCCGGTTCCTCTACGACTTCGTCGGCGGCAGTTATTATCCGCAGACCAGTTCGGGTGTGGGTTTGTATCTGGATGACATCGCCATTACCAACGCCGACCAGCCGCAACCACCGGTTACCAACAATGTCACCGCCGGAACTTCGTTTATCTTTTTCCCGACCAATTCGAGTGATTATCTATTGAGCGTCTGCGCACAACTCCCGGGCCGGACACTTCCTTGGGGCCCGGCTACCCGCGTCTCGGTATCCAACCTCCCGCCCATGACGATTCAATTCACCGGCCAGCCGGCACGTTCCGGAAACCAGTTCCAAGCCAATTTTAACGTGGCGAATTACCGGAGTGGCACACCGTTTCTCCTGCTGAAGACGTCAGACCTGGGCGGAAGCTGGACGACGGACACCTTGGCCTCAATCCAGACCGTCGTCTCGAATACGCAATTCCGCGTCACCACCACCAACAGCACCAACCACACGTTTTTCCGGATCAAATCGAACTGAAGTTCCTCATACGAAGTTCCAAGTTCCAAGTTGACCGGGAGGAGCAATCGGGCGCGTCCGGGCACGGCCATTACGGTAGTGGCAGTGTGTGGATGCACCGCAAAAAATGGAAAATATTGCAGTTTGCGGATTGCCAATTACTGGCATCGCTTCATAATCGCATTCACCTATGAAAGCCGTTGCTAAGGAAGAACGGCGTGTTGCGTATCCGCTCGTCCTGATTTTCGCCCTCATTGCGGCGGGCATCGTTACCAGCGGTTACTTCTACTATCAGAACTACGAGCAGCAATTCCGCACCGAGGTTGAGCGCCAGCTTTCCGCCATCGCGGAGTTGAAAGCGGGCGAACTGGAGCAGTATCGCAAGGAGCGGTTGGGAGATGCCACCACCTTTTTCAAGAACGCTGCTTTTTCCGGGCTGGTGAGGCGTTTTCTCGATCACCCGGAGGACGCGGAAACGCAGGAACAGCTTCGGGCGTGGCTGGACAAATACCAGACCTATTATCAGTACGACCGTGTGTTCCTGCTGGACGCCCAGGGTGTTGAGCGGATGTCCACCCCCGTCACCGCGGCGCCGGTCTCCGCCGTTGTTTCACGGCGGATTGCCGAAGTCCTGCGGTCTCGGGAGATTGCCTTCCAGGATTTCCACCGGAACGAGCATAACCAGCGAATTTATCTGACGCTGCTGGTGCCCATTCTCGACGGGCCGGACCACAACCAAGCCCTGGGCGTTCTCGCTCTGCGGATTGATCCCGAAACCTATCTCTATCCGTTCATCAAACACTGGCCGACGCCCAGCCGGACGGCCGAGACCCTGCTCGTCCGCCGGGACGGGAACGAGGCCGTCTTCTTGAATGAACTCAAGTTTCAAACGAACACGGCCCTCACCCTTCGCATCCCCCTGGACAAAACGAACCGGCCCGCCGTGAAAGCCGTGCTGGGGCAAAAAGGAATTGTGGAAGGCGCCGATTATCGCGGTGTGCCGGTGCTGGCGGCCCTGCGCGCCATCCCGGATTCGCCGTGGTTCCTGGTCGCCCGCATGGATACCGCGGAAGTCTATGCGCCGCTGCGTGAGCGGCTGTGGACGATCATCCTTCTGGTGAGCGCCCTGCTCCTGTGCGCGGGCGCGGGCGCCAGTGCGATCTGGCGCCATCAGCGCGTCCAGTTCTACAAGGAGCGGTCGAAGGTGGCCGAGGCAATGCGCGCTTCGGAGGTCCGCTATCGCCGGCTCTTTGAAGCGGCGAGAGACGGCATTTTGATCCTCGATGCCGAGACCGGGATGGTGGTGGATGTAAATCCGTTCTTGATCGAGATGTTGGGTTACTCGCACGAACAATTCCTCGGAAAGAAGATTTGGGAACTGGGGTTCTTCAAGGACATCATCGCCAACCAGGCCAACTTCGCGGAGTTGCAGCAGAAGGAATGCATCCGCTACGAAGACAAGCCGCTGGAAACTGCCGACGGGCGCCGGGTCGACGTGGAGTTCGTCAGCAACGTCTATCTGGTGAGCCACCAGAAGGTGATCCAGTGCAACATCCGCGACATCACCGCGCGCAAGCGGGCGGAGGAGGCGTCGCGGGAATCGCAGGCGCTTTATCATTCGCTCGTGGAGCAACTGCCGGTCGGAGTTTTTCGCAAAGACCCTGCCGGCCGCTATGTTCTGGTCAACCGTTGGTTCTGCCGGCTCAAAGGCATGAAGGCGGAGGAGTTTCTGGGCAAAACGCCTGAGGGGGTTGCCGCCAGCGAAGTGGCAAAACAGGACCCAACGGGGCGGGCAGGCAAGTATGCCGCTGCCGGCGGGGGCCATCATGGACAGATCATGCAAACCGGCAAACCCATTGAGCTGGTTGAAGAGTACACGGATGCCGACGGCCGGAAGCAGTTCGTACATGCCATGAAATTGCCGGTATTTGACCTTGGCGGAACGATCATTGGCACCCAGGGAATCCTGTTCGACATCACCGAGATCAAGCAGGCGGCGGAGGCGCTACACCACGAACAGACCTTGATGGCGACCCTGATGAAGACCCTTCCTGATCCCGTCTATTTCAAGGACGCCGCCAGTCGTTTTCTCCGCGTCAATCCGGCCTTGGCCCGGAAGCTTGGCTTGGGCGACCCGGCGCAGGTGGTCGGCAAAACGGATGCGGATTTCTTCACTGAGGAACACGCCAGCAAGGCGCTGGCTGACGAGCAGGAGATCATCCGCACCGGCCAGCCCCTGGTGAACATCGAAGAGAAGGAGACCTGGCCCAATGGCTCTGAAACGTGGGTGTTGACCACCAAGCTGCCCCTGCGGGATGACGCGGGGCGAATCATCGGCACCTGCGGCATCTCCAGCAACATCACCGAGCGCAAGCGGGCCGAGGAAGTGCTGCGCCTGAGCGAGGAACGGCTGCTCAAGGTTATTACGCAAACCCGCTGCATCCTGAATTCCGGCCAGGTGGAAGGTCCGGAAAACTGGCGGGAACGGGCGTTGAATCCAGAGACACCGTTTCACTGGGATTTTCCAGTACAAAATGAAGAAACAGCGCAAAAGATATTCCCGCTGGAACTGGCGGCCGGCGAACGATACCAGCAAGCCTGGACCCGCAGCCGCAATCATGCCGATCACACCCAGATGAATTGGAGTTCAGGAAACGCCTTTCTGAACGACCTGCCTTTTTACCGCAACGAGTTCCGCTGCATTGACAAACACGGGGCTGGGCATTGGATGCAAGAGTTTGTGACCGTCCGAAAACTGGCGGAAAATCGCTGGCAGGTTTTCGGCGTCACCACGGACATCTCCGACTTAAAAAGGGTCGAGGCGGAGTTGCGCTGGAGTGAAACCGGGCTCCAGGCAACCCTGGAATCCACCGCCGATGGCATTCTGGCCGTGGACAACAAGGGGAAGGTGATCAAAGCCAACCGGCGGTTTGCCGAGCTCTGGCGGATTCCCCAGTCGCTCATGGATGCCGGAGACGACCGTGTCCTGTTGGATTTCGTGCTGAAGCAGTTGTCCGATCCGGACGCGTTTTTGAAGAAGGTGCAGTTGCTCTACAGCACGGACGCGGTGGAGATGGACACGCTGGTCTTCAAGGACGGCCGCATTTTTGAGCGCTATACCTCCCCGATGATGATGGAAGGGGCGGTCATTGGCCGGGTGTGGTCGTTCCGTGACATCACCGAGCGCAAGCGGCAGGAAGAGGAGTTGAAGCAGAAAAACTCCGAACTGGAACGCTTCACCTACACCGTGTCGCACGACCTGAAAAGTCCGCTGGTGACGGTGAAGACCTTCCTCGGCTACCTGGAGCAGGACCTGGCCCGCCCGGACATGGAGCGGGTAAAACAGGATGTGGACTACATGCACACCGCGACGAAAAAGATGGGCCAGTTGCTCGATGAACTGCTCAATCTGGCGCGCGTTGGCCGCAAAAAGAATCCGGCCGTGCGGGTCACGTTCCGGGAACTGGCGCAGGAGGCCGTCCGGCTGGTCGCCGGGCGCATCAGCACGGGCGGCGTGAAGGTGCAAGTGGCCGATGCGGTTGTGACCTTGGAGGGTGACCGTTCGCGGCTGATGGAAATCTGGCAGAACCTGGTGGAGAACGCCTGCAAGTTCATGGGGAACCAGCCCCAGCCGCAGGTCGAGATCGGCGTCGAGCAGCGCGGACCAGAGACGGTATTTTTCGTGCGCGACAACGGCGCGGGCATTGATCCGCGCTACCAGGCGAAAGTGTTCGGTTTGTTTGAGCAGCTCAATCCGAAGGGCGAGGGAACGGGGATGGGACTGGCTCTGGTCAAGCGAATCGTGGAGCTGTACGAAGGCCGAATCTGGGTTGAATCTGCCGGTCCCGGGCAGGGCGCGAATTTCCTGTTTACTTTGCCCGGAGCGGTTATAATTAATCCGGAACAATCGTCGTAAAGGGAATTGTTATGGGAAAACCTCCTCTGCGTTTGCTGATCGTGGAAGATGAAGCGGCCCACGCCGCCGCGATCCAGCGCGCCTTCGAGGCCGACGGGGCCGGAACTCAAATCGAGGTGGTGCGCACCTTGCAGGAATTCCGCCGCCGCAGCGCCGACCACCCGCCGGACCTCGCCTTGCTGGACCTGAACCTGCCGGATGGCCGCGCGGTGGAGGTCATGACGAACCCGCCCGCGGCCGGCCCATTTCCCATCATGGTGATGACGAGTTATGGCAACGAGCAGGTGGCGGTGGAAGCGATCAAGGCGGGCGCGCTGGATTACGTCGTCAAGTCCGCGGAAGCCTTTGGGATGATGCCGCGCACGGTGGAGCGCGCCCTGCGCGAGTGGAAGCTGCTCACCGAACGCCGGGAAGCCGTGGCCGCGCAAAAGCATTTGATTGCCAAACTGGAGGAGGCCCTGTCGAAGGTCAAGACCTTGAGCGGCTTGTTGCCCATCTGCTCCGCCTGCAAGAAAATCCGCGACGACCAAGGCTACTGGAGCCAGGTGGAGGGTTACATTCAGGAGCACACCGACGCCCGATTTACGCACAGCTACTGCCCGGAGTGCGCCCGAAAGTATCTCTCGAAACTGGAGGGGGACGACCCCAACACCCAATGAAGACATTAACCAGCACGCCGCCTCGAGTAGCGGCAGGCATCCTGCCTGCCGCAGCCGGCGGCATCCCTGCCGCCCGGCATCCCGAAAAATGGCTCACCAAACTGTTGAATAAAACCTTGGAGACCTCGTTATGATCAAAGGAAACCCCGTCACCATTTTGCTCGTGGAAGACGATCCGGCACACGCCGAGATTGTGCGGCGCAACCTGGGAGATTTTCGCGTGGCCAACCGCATCGTTCACGTGGCCGACGGCCAGGCGGCACTGGATTATCTTTTCCACCAAGGCGACTATGCCGACCCCAAGACCAGTCCCCGACCGAATTTGATTCTCCTGGACCTGCGCCTGCCCAAGGTGGACGGGCTGGAGGTGCTGCGCCAGCTCAAAGAGGATGAGGAACTGAAGCGCATCCCGACGGTCGTGCTCACGACCTCGGGCGCCGAATCGGACCTGGTCAACGCCTACACCCATGGCGCAGGGAGCTACCTGGTGAAACCGGTGGATTTCGAGAAGTTCTCCAAGTTGATGGAAGCCTTCGGCTTCTACTGGCTGGCGTGGAACCGGTTTCCAGACTGAAAGCAGACGAATCCCGACTGCCGGCGGGACGCCGGCGCTCCCAAGAGGGGAAAGAATGGCAACAATGCCGGGATGCGTGCCTTCGCTGCTCGACAAACCGGCATTATTTCTTAAATTGGTTGCAATGTCGTCTGCCAGCCAGCCATTGGTCATTGCCGGGCGGATTTTCCGGTCGCGGCTCATCTTGGGCACCGGAAAGTTTTCGTCGCCCGAAGCCATGCGCGACGCCCTCGCCGCCAGCGGCGCGGAAATGGTCACCGTCGCCCTGCGCCGCGCCGATTTGAGCGGCCAGCGCGATCCGTTCGCCAACATTCTGGAATTTATTGACCCAAAAAAATTTCTCCTGCTGCCCAACACCAGCGGCGCGATGAACGCCGGGGAAGCCGTGCGCCTCGCGCGCCTCGCCGCCGCCGCCGGCCTGCCGAAATGGGTGAAGCTCGAAATCCATCCCGACCCGCGCTATTTGCTGCCCGATCCGGTTGAGACGTTCAAGGCCGCCGAAATTTTGGTGAAGGAAGGCTTCACCGTTTTGCCTTACATCAACGCCGATCCGGTTTTGGCGAAACGGCTGCAGGACGTCGGCGTTGCCACCGTCATGCCGCTCGGCTCGCCCATCGGCTCGAATCGCGGCATCCAGACGCGCGACCAAATCCGCATCATCATCGAGCAGGCCACGGTGCCCGTTGTGGTGGACGCCGGTCTCGGCGCGCCGAGCCACGCGGCGGAGGCGATGGAAATAGGTGCCGACGCCGTGCTGGTCAACACCGCCGTCGCCGTGTCGAGTGATCCGAACCGCATGGCCATTGCGTTTAAAATGGCCGTTGAAGCCGGACGCGCGGCGTTTGAAGTCGGACTCGGTGCCCTGCAGGAAACCGCCAGCGCGACGAGTCCGTTGACGGCTTTTCTGGATTGAAAACAAGCCACAGATTTTCACAGATGAAACACAGATTAAATACGGATTGGGCAATAATTAATGATAACTAAAGACGAGCTTCGTATTAAACGGGATAGTTTTGAACGCGCAAGAAAAGCAAAGCAATCTCGCTATCGTGAATTTGAGAAAATCCGTCGGGAATTTGTATCCAAATTCCCGCCCAGCCGAATTCCGCTGTTGACGTTGGACGAATATGTTGTGGGCAAACGTGACAAGGATGGCGAAACTAACAGGGACAGCTTTTGCTATTGGGTTGAATATCGAACCGATAAATTAGGGCGTATCAAACCTCTTCCCAAATCCTTTGAAGTGTTTTGTGACCAGAAAACGCAACGCTACAAGTTCAAAAATAATTTTAAGAATGAAAATGACGCACTTAAATTCCAACTTGAGCAAATCGTTCGTTTGCTTGAAGCAGGACGCACCCATGACTTGAAATCAATTCACCAGATTGACATTTCTGCGACATTCAAAGGGAAGATTTTATTCCTGTATTACCCAGAAAACTATCTGAATATATTTTCCGAGAGATATATTGACGATTTTTTGAAGGAAATTCCACTGGCGGTGCCGAATGACAATCCTGATGTTTTTAAGAAAGGGGAGTTGTTGCAGACCTTCAAATCTAATGACGAAATCATGTCTAAATGGACAACGTATGAATTCACAGACTTTCTCTACGAGACATGGGGAAACCCGAAAAGCAGATTTGGAGACAGCACGCTAACAGACATCAAAACAATCATATCAAACACGACAACTAGCCCAACAACAATGCAAGCGCAGGTCACTGTCCGTCTTGGTCATGGTGAATTTGAGGCAGAAGTTCGAGAACTCTGGAATCAGCGCTGTGCTGTTACTGGCTCAATTACAATGACCGCACTCGAAGCGTCACACATAAAGCCGTGGGCAGATTCAAACGATAGTGAAAGACTTGATCCTAATAACGGCCTTCTTCTGACAGCCAGCCTGCACAAATTATTTGATGCAGGTTTAATTTCATTCGAGGATTCTGGAAAGATGCTTGTTTCATCAAAACTTTCTCAATCGGAACGGGAAATATTTGGAGTCATTGGGAAAAAGCTTTCCAAAAAACCTTCTGTTGAAACCGCCAATTATCTGACGTATCACAGAACCCAATTTTTGGTATGAGCCTTAATTTTCATCTGTGTATAATCTATGTTCAATCCGTGACTGAATTATGAGTGCAAAAATTCTGACGGTTTCACGAGCGCGGCAAATCCTGGCGTCCGCGACAAAGGCCCGTGTGCTGGTTCTCGGCGACGTGATGCTCGACCAATTCATCTGGGGCGGCGTGTCGCGCATTTCGCCCGAAGCGCCGGTGCCGGTTGTGGATTTTGAGCGCGAAAGTTTCATGCCCGGCGGCGCGGCCAACGTCGCGCGCAATCTGACCACGCTCAACGTGCCCGTGGAAATATTTGGCGCGATTGGCAGTGACGACGCCGGCCGCCGGTTGAAAACATTGTTAAACGAACAGAAAATCGGCTGCCACGGATTGGTGACGCACGCCGCGCGGCATACCAGTGTCAAAACCCGCATCGTGGCGCACAAACAGCAAATGGTGCGCATTGACCGCGAAACGCGCGACCATTTGGACGCGCGCCTGACCAGCCGCCTGCTCGCCGGACTCAAATCAAAACTCCCGAAGGCCGCCGCGCTCATCGTCGGCGATTACGGCAAGGGCGTCGTGACGCAGCCGTTACTCAACGAAATCAAAACGCTCTGCCGCGCGCGCGGCATCTGGCTCAGTTTCGACCCCAAGCCGGTGCATCATTTGAATTTGAGCGGCCTCTCGCTCATCACGCCGAATCGCAAGGAGGCTTTCGAGCTTGCCAATTTGCCGGATGAAACGCGCCACGCGAACCCGCTGGCGGACAACAATCTCATGCTCGTTGCGGAACGTCTGCTCAACGAACTGCGCCCGGCGGTGCTGCTGATCACGCTGGGCGAACTCGGCATGTTGCTCTGTCAGCGCGGCCAAAAGCCGTTTCACATTCCCACCGTCGCGCAGGAAGTTTTCGACGTTTCCGGCGCGGGCGACACGGTCATTGCCACGTTCACGCTGGCCATCGCGGCGGGCGCGTCGCTGGTCGAGGCGGCGATTCTTTCCAACCACGCGGCGGGAATCGTCGTCGGCAAAATCGGCACCGCCACGGCGACGCCGGAGGAGCTGATTAAAAGTTTCGTGAGGTAGGGACGCCGCGCTGCGGCGTCCGGTCGGCGCAGCGCGCCGACCTTACCTGTAAACCAGATGAATCCGCCCAAAATCACCGCCGTCGCCATCCGCGCCATGAAAGTGCGCGGCGAAAAGATTGCCGCGCTCACGGCCTACGATTTCCCGATGACGAAGCTGCTCGACGAAGCGGGCATTCCGCTGATTCTCGTCGGCGATTCGCTGGGCATGGTTGTGCTCGGTTATCCCGACACCACACACGTAACGATGGCCGAAATGGAGCATCACGTTCGCGCCGCCGCCCGCGCCAAACCGCGCGCGTTGCTGGGCGCGGACCTGCCGTATCGCAGTTACGAAACCGCGGCAGCAGCGGTGACGAATGCGAAAAAGCTGGCCGCCGCCGGCGCGGAATTTGTGAAGGCCGAAGGCGGACGCGAAATCATCGAACCGGTTTGCGCGATTGTGTCCGCCGGAATTCCGTTTTGCGGGCATCTGGGCATGTTGCCGCAACACGTGCTGGAGGAAGGCGGCTACCACGTCAAAGGCAAAAACGAGCCGGAGCATCAGGCGTTGCTCGAAGACGCGCAGGCGCTGGCGGATGCCGGCGCGTTTGCAATTGTGCTTGAATTGGTGACGCCGCCGGTCGCAAAGGAAATTACGGCGCGCATTCCCATTCCCACCATCGGCATCGGCAGCGGTGATGATTGCGACGGGCAGATTTTGGTGACGCTTGATTTGGTCGGACTGTTTCCGTGGTTCACGCCGCGGTTCGTAAAACAGCGGGCGGCTTGCGCGGCGGAAATCAAAGCGGCGGTGGTGGCGTGGAAGAATTCCGTTACGTCGGCCTGACGGTCATTCGCAACACCGGCGGCTGAATAATCCTCCTCGTCCTCGTTCTCGTCCTCGGAATCCCTGTAAAAGAATCGAGGACGAGAACGAGGACGAGGACGAAAACACATTTTACTTCAACCAAACAACTTTCCGCCGGTTGAATTGTTCATTAAAGTAGGTCAAATGGAATTGGAATCATTGATTGAATCGGCGGCGGGTGGTGGCGCCAGCGATTTGCACCTGGAAGCCGGGATGCCGGCGGCGGTGCGGGTTCGCGGCGCCTTGCAGGTTTCCGGCGAACCCATTCCACCGAGGGCGCTGGCGGAAATCGCGCGCCGGCTCATCGGTGAAGAGCAGTGGCCGGTTTTTTTGGAACGGCGTTCGTTTGATTTGTCGAAAACAATTCACGGCGTCCGCTGCCGGATCAATATTTTGCAAACTTCGCGCGGCATTGGCCTGGCGGTTCGTTTGCTCAGTTCATTTCAAGCCACGGTGGAAAAACTCAATCTGCATCCCGACCTCAAAAAGCTCGTCAAAAACACGCATGGCTTGATTCTGGTCAGC
>Ga0187852_1002683_pt1 | contig 14069 bp, 6 predicted proteins | sample June2016WEW_6_40_FD_134511 | JGI IMG/M metagenome (GOLD analysis project Ga0187852, IMG submission 134511) | Peatland microbial communities from SPRUCE experiment site at the Marcell Experimental Forest, Minnesota, USA - June2016WEW_6_40 | ecosystem: Environmental > Terrestrial > Soil > Wetlands...
ATTTGCAATTACATGGGAACATAATAAAAATCACGATCCTGCCAAGCCGTGCGTAATCAAGGGTTGACCCGGAGGTTCGGCCTAATTGTCAGGGGAACTTCGGCCTAGTGCGTGTGCAGCTTCTCGTAAATCTGCAATTCTGCCTGGGCGCGCTCTTTGTCGCCCGTGCGGAAATAGGCCTGCGCCAAGTGGTAGTGGGCATCGGGATCGTCAGGTTTCAAGCGGATGGCCGCGTCGAACTCCGAGATGGCGTCCTGCTCGCGATGCTGAGCGGCGTAGAGGATTCCGAGTTGCAGATGCGTGTCCGCCGGTCGCGGGTCGAGCGCCAGCGATTTTTTGAACAACGCTTCAACCCGCGCCTCGTCGACGCTTAACTTGTCGTCACGAGCGCCTTTCCACAGGCAAAGAGCGGCATAGTAATAAGCAAGCGGGTTGTCCGGATTTGTCTCCATGAAGCGCTCGATGCGCTTCGCGACCTCATCAGCGTGACCGTTCGAAACGTTGTACATCTTGCCGAGATACACATAAGGCCGGGGATCCGAGGGGTCGAGGTCCGAAGCGTGGCATAGCGCCTCAATTGCCGCGTCGTAAGAATTGCGCGCGTAAAGGGCGATGCCGAGTCCAATGTACATCCTGACGGAATTTGGAAAGAGTGTGACGCCTCGCGTAAAAGCCTCAATCGCGGGTCCATTGCTATTGCTGGCGAGCAGCACCTCGTTCGCCAGGTCAAACGTGTTCTGCTCGCTCGGGTCCATCTGCGCGGCAAGCTTAAATTCTTTAAGCGCAGAAGCGGGATCGTTTAGAGCTTCATCGGCCTGACCGAGTAGATTGTGGTATTCGGCGGTGTCATTGCGCCGGATTAAGTCGTGCAAAAGCTGTTGGGCTTTCGCCCCGTTCTTGGTTCCCAGATAAGCGCGCGCCAAGTCAAATTCGTTTGAGGCGTCTCCAGGCTTCAGCTCTTCTGCCTTTTCGAGATAAGGCACGGCGGCGGCGGGATTTGCAAGGTAATACTCGCCAAGCTGATGATTGGCAGTGAAATCGTCGGGATGGGTTCTAACGGTCTCCTCAAGCCTTTGCTCTGCTTCTGTGGATTTGCGGGTTTCCGTCGCTCGGGAAGAAAGCGGGTTTCCGGAAAGGCTTGGACCCTCGCTTAACAAACGTCGCGGGCTTTGCGCTTGGGACGAATACCCGGCCGCGTCAATCGTGGTTTGGACCCCGCTGGCCTTCAATTGAGCATCGTCGTAAAAGCCCGACGGTTGTGCAAGCGGGGACTCCGGATTGGACTGCGGAGGGCCGGCCACGGCTAGAAGCAAGTCAACAGTGGTCGAGATCCCGCCCCGAACCCGCACATCGGTCCGCCTGTCAAGCCGATACCCCGCAGCCTCCACAACCAGCGTGTAACTGGCGGGTTCCACCGAGGTGAACGAATAACGCCCGTTCTGATCCGCTGTAACGGTTTGCCGGCTCCCGTCGCCTGCGGTAAGCGTGACTTTCGCGCCGACGATCGGGAGCTTCGAAGGTCCAACGATGGTCCCCGTCAATGCGCCTTTCTCAGCTGCGCCGAGGGTTGCCGTACCTATCAAAAATGCGAGCAGCCAGCCTCGCAGGTTGGCGTGCGCCTTCACGTCCCTGATGGAAGGCCGGAATTGGGGGCGACTTACGGCTTCATCACGACCTGTACACCCGCGTGAAACGCTTCGAGTCCGGAAATCGTTTGTCCCGCCCATTGGAATCCCTGACTCCGCGACTTATCGAAACCAATTCTAACACTAAGAACACGGTCACGGAGCGTAGGGCGGCTGTCGCGGTGCGCATCGCTTCCACCGGCGGAGCACTCTCAGAACGTTGGCGCGGGTCGAGTCTCAATATGATTCGTAGCGCTGGCCTTTAGGCCAGCATTTGCCGACCCTTCGCTCCGCTCAGGGCAGGCTCTGAAGGTCGGCGCTACATTCAAATTCGGACACTACCGCAGCCTGATTGAAAAACGCTTGGGTGGGGCATAGAATAAATGACGCAGGGCTCCGGTCCGTAGCCCGGGAACGAGGGGCGTTCCCTCGGAACCCCAAGCAAGTTGGGAGCTCGAATGCGACCCGAGGAAAAGCTGCCGGAAGACGTTCAGGATGCCTTGAGGAGAGGCCTGCTCAAGCGCCTGCCGCAGACCTTCCTTCCCTTCACCAATCAGCATCTGCGCGAGTGGGACCACCTGTTTCCATACGAACGGCAGTCGGTCGAGCGCCTGATCGTTTACGTGGCCGGCCTGAGCGACGAGGAGTTTTCCAGCCTGTTCCGGGACGTCGTGGCACTCGAAGATAAGATGGGGCTTCGCCACTGGAAGGAGTTCTCCACCAATGAACAGACTATCGAGAACTCGTCTCTTCTGGCACGCTCACCGTACTTCCAGGAATGGCGGAAGGCTGTGCAGGCGGTTTTCGACGTGGTTGATCAGCACGGACCGAAGACGCGGACCGCCGCCGGCAAGACGGGAGGCCGGCTGATTTTCTTGATCCTCCCCAAGCCCCTTCCGCTGGATCCGGATACAGTCTGGTCGAAGTGGCAAGGAATCGGACGCCCGCTGAAACTCGAAGTGCCGTCATCTGGCGCGGATCAAAGTCCCGCACAAACTCTTCTGGGAGGCTTACCCGGAGCGGCCGGAGCGCGGGCCGGAGGGCTCTTGGATGTGGTGCTGCGCCGCCCGGACTCGCCGCTTGCGGACACTTGGGTGTGTGACGCCGAATCCAGCCTGGTCGATTATCTGCGAACGGGTGGACCTGCCGGGTCCACGGCCCCGCCCGCCATCCTGCTCAGTTACGGCAGGCTGGCTTCCTTCCGAGAGAGCTTCGCGCACGAGATGAACACCATGCGCAAGGACCTCACCGACGCGGACGCGGTGTTCGATTATCTGCGCAAAGTCGAGGTCACGCCGTGGTGTCCGGAGGAAGTGGCGGCAAACCCCGCGATCCGGGAGTTCCTGCGCTCGCTTTACCTCAGCGGGAACGGCGCCTTGCTGCTCGGAAACTCGTTCGTGGAATGGGCAGCCTCGGAGGCGCTACGTCGCGCGCGCCCTTCTTTCCTGGTGGCGCAGTTCGGAGTTCGCAACAAGCCAAAGCCGTTTACTGGCGTGCTGGTATTTGAGAATGCCGAGAAGCTGAATCCTCTCCCTCCCGTCCCGGACTTACCGGGCAGCGCCATCGATGCCGAGATGCTCTCACTGTACGTTTGGCTGGCCGCCAACCGCTACGAGGAATACCAGCACTCGACCGCGTGCGTGTGTCTGGCCGAGAGCCTTTCCGAAGCTTACGTTGTTGCTCCCCAGGAATTCCCCCTCGGGCACGAAACATCCCCGGTTACGCTCGACCACTTCGCGGATGCCCTGCGCGCCTGGATCGCGTGAGTGTGGAAACTGGAAATTGGAAAACGGAAAACGGCGACCCACCGGGTATTCTTCATTTCCAGCTTTGTGCTTTCCAACCTAAAATGCATATAAGCTGTTTCAAAACACTCTGTGCTCGATTGCAACAGGGATGGTTGACTACGCGTGAAGCCGTGCTCCCCGGAGGGGAGGGAATTGAGTAGCCGGGGGTGAAACCCCCGGACCCGACCCCCCACACCCCGCCTTCGGCACCCCTCTCCCCGTAGGCGGGGAGAGGGGAAAGGGGGAGAGGGGGCGACGTTTCCGGGGGCGTTGCCCCCGGCTACTCATGTCCAGCCCCTGCGGGGCTGAGGGCTCGAGCGGCGGCCGGGGATCCTGGACGGCATTCAGTAATTTCTCCTCTGCCGTGCGGTTTTCAAACAGCCTCTAGTTTCCAGTTTCGAGTTTCCATTTTCCAATTTCTATTTTCCGGTTTCCGTTTTCGATTCTTCCTTCATCGAATATACAAACTTGAGAATCTCGGATCGCTGCTTATCCTCTTCCGCCAGACGCCGCTCATAGAGCTGCTTATGGAGTTGGAATTCCTTCTCGGCCAAGTCCTGTTTGCCCAGGTGAACGTAAGCCTGGCCGAGCCGGAAATGGGCGTCGGGGATATTCGGGGAGAGCTTAAGCGTTTGCTGATATTCAGGCACTGCCTCAGCATATTGGCGGCGCTGGGAGTAAAGGTTCGCAAGTTGGAGATGCGGATCCGGCAGCGAAGGGTCGAGCGCGAGGGCTTTCTTTAACTGGGACTCAACCTCATCGAGGTGCGCTGGGGATGTTTCCGACCGCCGGCCCTTCCAAAGGCTGATTGCGTAATAGTAAGTGGCCAGCGCATCGCGCGGGCGCAGTTCCGCGTAACGGCGGAAAGCCTCGACCACCTGGTCAGCCAAGCCTGGCGCCTGCTCGTACGCTTTGCTCAAGAAGTAGTAGGCGCGCGCGTCGGAAGGATCCAAGCTAATACCTTCGAGGAGCGCCTGCACGGCTTCGTCATATCGTCCGCGCAAGTAAAGGGCGAGCCCGAGTCCGATCGCAAGCCGCGAAGAGTTCGGATAGCGTTTCAGCCCTTCGGAAAAAACCTCGGCGGCAGGATCAGGCGTCTGATGCGTCAGAAGTTCGCCACCCCAATCAAACAGGTTCGGTTCACTCGGGTCCAGGTGCGCCGCCTTCTCATATTCGTTCGCGGCGGGCACGTAGTTCCCGGCCTTTTCTTCAACCCCGGCCAGCAGGTTGTGCAACTCGGCGGTGTCCCTCTGCTTCAGGAGTTCCTGAATCTCGTGCCGGGCTCCCGGCAAGCGCCCTAGCTCCTCATCGGCGAGCGCCAGGTCGTAGCCGTTATCGTACGAGGCGGGATTCAGAAGCCGCGCTTTTTCAAGATAGGGAACGGCCGCCGCAATTCTTCCCCCTCGCAGGTAAAACGAGCCCAGGTTGCGGTTGGCGTCGAAACTCTCCGGCTCGAGTCGGGCGCCCTCTTTGAATTCATTCTCGGCGAGCGCCATCTTTCCCCGCCGCACAAGGTTCGTGCCCAGATTGATCCGGGCCTCGCCGGATTTCGGACGCAGCCGGACGGCCTGCTCGAAAGGCGTCGCAGCGTTCTCATCCTGACCTTCTGCGGAGCAAACCAGTCCCAACAACTCCTGAATCTCGAAACTCCCGGGCAGCGCTTTGACGAGCGATTCAAGCTCCTGCCGGGCGGCGGCGTACTGGCCGGAGTTGAAGTCGGCAAGCGCGGACTGGAATTCGCGGTCGAGCTCCCGAGTCGATAGCCTAGCTGTCTGGCTTACCGCGACCGGAGGGCCGCAAGCCACAGAGACGAGCAGGAGCGCCATTGGCAGGCGCGCGGCCGACACGATCTTCGTATTGCAAGCCAGTGTATTCGACAGCATTCCTGCTTCGTACCCCAAAGCGAACGAGATTAATCCACACTCACGGAAATCGTAACGCTATGGCTTGCGCCGGGCCCTGTGCCTTCGACCGTGACGGTCCCGGATTCGGAGGGCGGCGGACTCACCCCACCGCCACCGCCGCTGCCGCCTCCGCAACTAAGGCCCGCAAGCGCCACCGTCAACGCCGCACCCCACGCGATCTGCCGCACCCACCCCCTCCGCAGCAGGGTTTGCGAGCGACCCCCATTCAGGACGATCATGAACACCAGCAGCAACCACGCCCCAACCAGAGCCTGCGTCGCGCCCGGGTTCTGTGGGCGAATCTTTTCGAGCGCAGGGAAACTCGACGCAGCGGAGGAGGCGGCAATCATCACTGTGGCGGTGTTGTTGCTCCCGAGCGTTCCGACTGAGCAGGTTACTCCAGCCAGCGCGCTGGACACGCTACAGGAGAAGGCGACGGTGCTGCCCAAAAAGCCGTTGATCGGCGTGAAAGTGAGCGTGGATGTGGCGCTGCCGCCGGGTGTCACCGTCAAAGTGCCAGGGGAAACGCTGAGCGAAAAATCTGCAGGGACGGTCGTGAAGCTGAAAACGCTCGACCAAGCCCCGTACACACCGCTCGAAGACGACAATACTTTGACCTGCCAATAGTAAGTTCCAGCAGCAAGGTAGCCCGCCGCCGGAGGGCTGGGCGGAGTATAAGAGGTGGTGTTGACTTTTGTGCCCGTTGAGCAACCTTCGCAGCTCCCGACGGCTGGATTTGTGGGCAGTACACCGGGCGTCTTGGCGATGAATAAGAGATAGCCCGCGTCCCCTGCCACGGCGCCCCAACTGAAAGTGGGCGGCACTGAGACCCCTGTCGCTCCATTGGCGGGCGCCGCGAGCGCCGGCGCCGCAAGGGCCGAGCCGCTCGTAGTGAAGCTCGAAATGTTCGACCATGCAGCCGTTCCACCGCTCGAGGAGGGCTCGAGGGCCTGCACCTGCCAGAAGTAAATGCCGGAGGCCAGAGCGCCGGGCGGAGTGTAGGAGTTCGAATTCGTGTTGGTCTCGTCGACAATCGCGCAGGCATCACACGTGGTCGTTGCGGGGTTGGTGGGCAGGCCGGTGGGACTGGTTGCGATCAGGATACGGTAACCGGCATTACCAGCCACGTTCGTCCAACCGAAGTCAGGGGCGAGAGCCACGCCTGCCGCGCCGTTAGCGGGTGTGGTCAAGGTGGGAGCGGGCAGGTTTCCGGCAACCGACGAGCCCCACGCCTCAACGAGGTTAAAAGCATCAACGGAGCCCAGGCCCGTCGCCAGATCGTAACCGGCGCCCGCGTTATAGCCGAGCTGGAAGGGCGCGGTGGCAGGGCAGTCCTTAGAGCCTTCCGAGCAGGGCACGATGTTGTTGCCGGTGGTGATGTCGTGGAAGGCCGCGGGCGTCGTGGCTGCCATGGAATAGAGGACAGGGTTAATGTTGCCCTGGCCGTCCGGCGTGTTCATCTTCTGGTTGATGAGGGCCACCATCCCCGCAAAGCAGGGCGCCGCCGCGGAGGTTCCGGCCCCAGCCATCAGGTCCCCCTGACTGTCACGGAATCCGTTGACGCAGCTACCCTGGATGCAGAGCAAGTTTGTATCGTGAAAGAGCGCGGCATTAAGGGAAAGGTCAGGCACGTCGCGGGCAGAGTCGTTCGGCACGCCCGTCCCGGTTTGCCAACTCGGCTTGGAGTAATAAGCGCTGGCTCCCCCTCCCCCTGCCCAAAGCACGTGTTGCACGTTTAAGGGCGAGGAAGTTTCGTTCCAGGCCATCTCCGGGATATAGGATAGGGCAGAGGGGGAAACATCTACGCCGTTAGTATCCGCTGTCCAATATACTCCCGACCCTTCATTGAATTCCGTCCCGCCCATTCCGGTAACGTTGGGCACATCTGCCGGCCAATTTACTGCCAAGCCGGTCGTGGCGACGGTGGACGAAAGGCCGCCTTCGCAAGCTGCGGCTCCGGCGTCGCCGGCAGCGGCCACAATGGTCTGTCCTTGTGCGTTCGCCTGCTGGGCCGAGTTCGTAAATGCAGCAGCGTTCGCGGAACCCAAGTCCGGTTCGCACTCTGCGTAGCTCATGCTGATTACCGGGGCCGTCTTGTTGTCGATGGCATACAGCAACGCCTTGCCAACTCCATTTGCCCCTCCGTTCACGAAAATGATCGTGGCATTCCTGGCCACCGCGCCCGCCCACTCAACGTCTCCAGTCGCCTCACCGATAGCATCTGAAACGACACCAGGGTCCGTTGCACCGGGAATCAAGATGACTTGGGGCAAGTTCGGGGGCAAGCCTGAGGCGCTGCGGAAGGCCGTGATATCGCTATAGGCCCCGCTGCCGTCACTGTAAAGGCCGGTTTCTCCCATCACCGCGATTGACTGCCGCGTGCCGTCGATTCCGGCGGAGTATAGGCTGTTGAGATCGTAGATAACAGCGAAGTCGGCTGGGGCGATGTAGGTGTTTCCGCTGATGTGAGAGGTAAACGCCGGATTGAGACCCGGGCTCACCTTGCGGACCGTGCCGGCCGGGCGGAGAGGGTAATTGTCCAAGGCGCTAATGGCCAGCACTACGTCCGCCAGGGCGCTGGGCACGGAAGGCTCCGTGGCGTTGGCATAGTACGTTTCTCCGTGGAAGGAGAAATTGTGAATCTCGGTTCGAAAAGCGGCTTCCACCTGACTTGCTGTCCCCGAAAAAGAAACCCAGGTGCGGCTGCGTGCCTTCCAGGTGACGGTGAAGCCCTGCCCCTCGAGCCAAGCCACGACCCGGTTCATGTCATCCCGGCCGAGGCCGAATCGGTCCGCGAACTGTTCCGGCGTCAGCCAACGGTGAAAGCTCGGCGACGAGGGATTTTGCTGGTCGTCCAGAAGCGCCATCAGCGCGGCCCGCTGGCTCCGCGTGAACGCGAACCTGAAGGAGATGTTCTCGAGCTTGAGGGAGCCGTCAACCCGTCCCAGGTCGTTCTCGGGCCGGAACATCGGGCGGACGTCGCCCTGGAGTGTGACGCGCGAAGCGTTGTCGATCGCCTGCACGATGCGATCCTGCGCCGGATCTTGCGCGAACGAAAGCGGCGTGAGATAGAAGGCCAACCCCCAAACTCCAACCCACCTCAGTCGCAGGACTACTTTTGGATGCATAAATACCCCCTGCGCCGTTCTATCTTATGCCTGCGCCTTCCTGAGTCGAGGAAGGCGCATACATCCTGGCTGAGCGCGCCGGGACGTATGCTCCACCCACGAATCGATGGGAGTGGTGGCGCTCCCGTCTAGCCGACTGCTTGTCCAAGCGTCTGCTCGTTTTCGAGCTCGTAAGCTTCGGTTCGTTTTCGCAAAAGATGGCGTTTTTTGCTTCTTTTGGGGTCAAATAAGTGCTAATTTGTGTGCAAAACGCGCGTAATCTGCGACATTTAAAAAGTGATTTTCCTTTGTTTTCAAGTACTTCTTAGCTTCGTTCCCACTATTTTCCATTTTTTGTAGTGGTCTGCTTCCCCGTTGCGCCACGGCCGTTCCGACTGCTCGCGGGCCTCCGCGCATAATGGCGCTGGCCTACGACAAAATGTCTCCAACAAGACCATCTTAATAGGCTATCATCGATCCGAAGGGCTGTCAAGCGGAAAATGCGGAAAAGGGTAAAACCGGAGGTTCGAAGGCGCGCGACGTGGTCATTTTGTCTGTATCTGGGCGGCCGGGAGCGCGGCCATCTTGGCCGCACCTTCTTTGGCCGCACTTCCTTATGGTGCGGGCTGGAAGCCCGCGCTCCGCCGGAAGCGTGCGCTGGAGTAAGGCCAATCTTCCGGGCGCAGGCATAGCCCTGCCGCCACAGGGTTCATTTCAATGTACTCGATGGCATGCAGGAAATGCTTCTCATCGCGAATGAAGCGGTCGAAGTAATCCGGATACCAAAACACTCCAGTTCTGCCTAGCGACCGGTTGGCTGCGTTCGACGTGTACGACTTCCAGGAGTGGAGAATCTCGGCAAACGTGTGGCCTGCCATCGCAGTGAGCAAAGCGTGCACATGGTTGGGCATAACAACCCAAGCTTCCAGCTCATAACGCTGGCCCTCGAAATAGAGCAAAGCGTCTTCCACGGTCGCCGCAATCTCGTGCCGTGAAAGCCAACACTCGCCGGCGCCGGAATCCAGGTGATGTTCGATTCGTTGCCGGCGCTCGACCGAAGCTCTTGCCTCGGGCATCGTGGCCAGTTCGTTCTCCCAACGGTCCAGAAGGGCTTGGGGAAGAGCATCGGCCAAGCGGAAGGTAACGGTTTGCGGGATGCTTCCGCCGTCAAAGTGGGGAAGATAGCCCCGGGAATGCCATCCTTTGGGCGGGTTGATGTCTAGCCTCCGGGAGCGCGGCCATCCTGGCCGCTCTTGTCTCTCTTCTCTTCCTTAATGCGGGCTGGAAGCCCGCGCTCCGAAACACAAGGGCGCCCCGATGGATTGGGGCGCCCTAGTTTTTGGTTCTTCGGCCTTTCTAGAAGTAAAGCTTCAAAGCAAACTGGATCTGGCGCGGGTCGAGGAACGGGAAGCGCGTGGAACCAATTTTGCCGAAGTTGGTGTTGAAGAAGTTCGTGGCCCCCGAGACAGCCACTACGCCGTTCCCGCCGAATCCGGGAGCGTTGAATGTCGGGTGGTTGGTGATGTTGAAGAATTCCGCCCGGAATTCGAGGTGCGATCTCTCATTCAAACGGAAGTTTTTGAAGGTTGAGAAATCGAGCCGGCCGATGGCGGGCCCGGAGGTCTGACCGATGGTTCCCCCCAGAAGCCCGACGCAAGCTGAGACGGGAGTGCAGGGAGCGATGTTCGCGCCCGATACAGCAATGCTGGGCAAGGTCGTGACCGGAGTGCACCTGGAGGGCTGTGAAAAGCCCGGAGCCGGGCAGGGCTGAGTGAAGCCGTTCGGGTTCCAGAAACCGTCCACAGGGTGTCCGTTGTTCGTGAATTGGCTCTGTCCCGGAACCGTCAGAGACTGGCAGCCGATGCTGTTGTTGGTCCCGTAGGGGCAACCAATGCTTATCGGCTGGCCACCCTCGAGCGTAGCGTTCCAGATGAAACTCCAACCGCCGACGATCTGGTTGGTGATGCCGTTGGCATGTGAAAGGAATTTACTGCCGGCGCCAAAGGGAAGCTGGTATCCGCCGCTGTAATGGAACACGTCAAAGATGTTGAAGTCGCAGTCGCCGTAATCGTGCTGAATCCCAATCCCCTGAACCCAAGCTGCCCGGTTGTAAACGGCGCCGCCGTTCAGCAGGTCGCCCGCGTCGCTGCGGCAGTGGGCCCAGGTATAGGTGGCCAGGAAGTTCAAGCCGTTCGAATAACGTTTCTCGAGGCTTGTCTGGAGGCCCGAGTAGTAGCTGCTTCCTGCGCTCATCTGATAGCTGCCCCCGCCACCGAAGTCCGGGAAGGGCTCGGCACTGCCGGCAAGTGAAGTGGGGGCGAGGGGATTCATTTCGATCTCCGGCTCCGAATTCGCTCCAGGATCCTCATCCAGGTGGCGCGTGGCGTTGCCGACGTACCCTATGTTTAGGGTCATGCTGGGCGTAATCTCGTACTCCAGGGTGAAGTTCCAACCCAGCGTGTAAGGCGTCTTCCAGTTGTACTGGAGACCTTCGAGCCCCAGCCCCTCTGTATCGATTAGAGAGGGATCGAGGGGAATGCAGGCGAACGATTGCTCGAGGGTGGCGCCTCGGAGGCAGTCGCCGCCGGTGGCTCTGGGGACGGTGATGGGTGTTCCACCGTTAGGGTTGGAGTAGCCGATCGTGAACTGGAAGGGATAATTCTCGCCAATGTTGGGCCCGTATCCGGCGTTTTCGAATCCGTTGTAAAAGATGCCGAAGCCGCTTCGCAAGACGAGCTTCGGCAGCACCCGGTAGGCAACGCCGATGCGCGGGCCGAAGTTATCGTTCTGGGTGGTGGCCAGGCCGAAGTTGCCGATATACTTGAGCGCGATGTTATCCTTGGCCAACCCGGTGGGAAAAGTCGAATTGACCACGATCGCCTGGTTTTTCCCGTTGTTGGGCTCCAGGTACTCCGCTTGACCTCCGGGAGTCACATTGGGGACGAAGTTGGCCTGCCGTCCGTGGTTCTCCTCGATCTGGCCAAAGTGGTCCCAACGCAGGCCGAGGTTCAGCGTCAATTTGGGGGTCACTTTCCAGTCGTCCTGGAAGTACGCGGCCCAATAGTTGTGGCCGTCATCGGTAGGCGAGAAGTTCGAGATGTAGATGTCATCGGAGCCGCCGACGTTATCCAGGCCGCCCGGGATGCTCGACGCGGTGGGCGTCAACTCCATCTGAGCCATTCCGACACCTGCGAATGTGCCGTTGAAGTCGATGCAACCGTGCGAGCAAGCCGGCTGAAGTGTCGAGAACTTGATGTGTTGAAACTCCATGCCCATTTTGAAGCTGTGCTTCCCGTAGATTTTGGTCAGGTTCTCGGTTAATTGCGTGGTCTGGGTGATTTCATCCGAGGGCAGATAGGGATTTGAACCAAGGGTGTTCAGGTTGCCGATGGTAATAGCCGGCAAGCCGCCATTTTCCGCCACCTGCCCAATGCCCTGGATGCCGAACTGGGCCGGGATGCCAAGTTGAGTCCCCACAGGCCCGTAGCGCGTGGCGTGAAGGCGGTCTTCTCCCAGCCGCACTTCATTAACAAGGCTCGGGGAGAAGATGTGCGTATAACTGAGCGCTCCCAAAATGGACTTCGCATCCTGCTCGCCCTGCTGGAAAGCTCCGCCATCCGCAATTCCCCCGAACGGTCCGGGCAGGAATATCGGGTCGCTGATGCAGCTGAAAGTTCCAAATATCTGGTCCCGATCGCTCTTGTTAAAGTCCATCCGGCTGTCCATGGCGTTGCGGGTTTCTTCAAGAAGGGGATCGGTGGTGTTGTTGAGGACAACGGTCGGCGCCCCATTCACGAACCCCTTCTGGGCAACCGGGTAAAGGCCAAAGAGTTTGACCGCGTTGGGATCGATCCGGTTGGCGGGGAGTTGGTTGAGCAGGCAATTCGACTCGCTGGTGCAAGCGCTGGCAAAATTCATCGTTTTGCCGACTGGGCCGGCGGTATAAAACGGATCGGAAATATATCCGCTGGCCGTGGCAGTAAGGCCCGTCACCGGGTCCGTCTGCCCCGCAATGACTTCCCGGGTCGTGGCGGGGTCGGTGACCGTCCCGTCGGGCAGGGTGCGTCCCAGATTATCCGTATAGGTGCAACTGCCGTTGCTAAGGCAGGCGGGAGTGGTGCTGCCGAGAATAGTGTCGGCGAGATTAGTATATCCGCTGGACACCTCGTCCGCCGTGGGGACGGTGTTGCTGAAAACGCTTCCTTGGTGCCTGCGCAAAGCCTCGTAATCGCCAAAGAAGAACAGCTTGTCTCTGCCGTTATAGACGTGGGGAATCACCACGGGCCCGCCGATGGTCAGACCGTATTGGTTCTGGCGATACTCGCCTTTCGTGACGTTCCCTTCGTCCTCGAAAAAGTCGGCGGCATCGAACTTGTCGTTGCGCACGAATTCCCACACATCGCCGTGGAGTTGGTTGCTCCCTGACTTGATGGTGGCATTCATGATCGCGCCGCCTGCGCGGCCGTACTGGGAGCTGAAATCGGTAGTTTGGACCTTGAACTCCGAGAGGGCGTCGGGAGGCGGAAGAACCACGAAGTTGGTGCCGTTCAGAAAGTCCACGTTGTCGGAATTGTTGTCAATCCCATCTAGCAGGTAGTTATTTTGAGAGGGGCGCATACCATTGGCGGAGAAGGCGCCATTGGCGGCATTGCCGCGCGTGTCGGGCTGGGGCGTGTTGACGCCCGCCACCGTCTGGGCGAGGAAGGTAAAGTTCCGCCCGTTCAAGGGGAGGTCGTTCACGCTCCTGCTGTTGACCACCTGGCCGACCGAGGCATCTTGCATTTGCAGCGCAGGAGGAGCAGCCGTGACTTCCACGGTTTGGGTAACGACGCCCGGTGTGAGCGAGAGGTCCAGGACGATGTGCTGGTCGATACTGACCGTGATGTGCGCTTGGACAGCTTTGGAAAACCCCGCGGCTTCGGCGCTTAACTCATAAGAGCCGATCTTGACCGGGGAGAAAGTGTAACTGCCGTCAGGGCCTGTGGTTGCTGTAACTACAAGGTCGGTGCCTTCGTTCCTTAAGCTCAATTTGGCGCCGGGGATCACTGCGCCGCTCTGGTCCTTGATCGTCCCCGTGATCGAGCCGGTATCGACCTGGGCTCGAAGGCTCGCGCAGGTCAGAAGAGATAGCGCGGAGACTGCCAGGATCGGAAAGACAAAATGCAGGATACTGCTGCGTCTTTGCATCCGTTCATTCTCCTCTCCTCCGCCGCACACAAATGCGGACGGAGATCAACGAAATGATGAACTGGAGTGCGGCCAGCTTGGCCTGAAAGCAAGAGTCGGCGCTCGGTCGTCTCTCTTCGAGGTTCTGCTGCCGCGTGGCTAACGAACCGAAATACAAATCGAGAGCGAGCGTTCCCTTCAGAGAGTCCAAAGGGGTGGCACGCTCTTAGGCTCGATTTCTAGAGAAACTTAACCCGACGCAATTCTAAAGGCTTCTGCCCGACGCAAGGAAAAATACAGTGAACCCCTAGGTCAATAACATGTTCATAGCGGAGTTGTCAAGGTGTTTTAGTTGCTTTTTCTGTGATTCAGACAGTGGGGGGAGGGCGCGAGGCTGGCGGGAGGCAGGAGAGGCGAGACGAGGGAAATTGGGCGCTGGAGTGGGGGTGTGTTGAGACGGGTGGCGGCTGTGTCGTAGGG
>Ga0187852_1002686_pt1 | contig 14057 bp, 13 predicted proteins | sample June2016WEW_6_40_FD_134511 | JGI IMG/M metagenome (GOLD analysis project Ga0187852, IMG submission 134511) | Peatland microbial communities from SPRUCE experiment site at the Marcell Experimental Forest, Minnesota, USA - June2016WEW_6_40 | ecosystem: Environmental > Terrestrial > Soil > Wetlands...
AACGCACAAGATGTTTCAATCCTCACCCGACCCGAAGGTCGGGTGCTACGAAAGCCCTGGTCATTGCCGCCACGGCGTCGAGGTTTCAATCCTCACCCGACCCGAAGGTCGGGTGCTACGAAAGCCCTGGTCATTGCCGCCACGGCGTCGAGGTTTCAATCCTCACCCGACCCGAAGGTCGGGTGCTACGAGGCGAGTATATCTGCGCGCCGGACCGGTAAAGTTTCAATCCTCACCCGACCCGAAGGTCGGGTGCTACATAATCAGATCCTGGTTGCCACGGTCCATATAGGTTTCAATCCTCACCCGACCCGAAGGTCGGGTGCTACGCCCACGCGGACGGCCTGGCGCAACTGATCGAGCGTGTTTCAATCCTCACCCGACCCGAAGGTCGGGTGCTACGTCCGCCGCTCCGGTGGCTTGGCCCTGAGCGACATGTTTCAATCCTCACCCGACCCGAAGGTCGGGTGCTACGTAGAAGGTACCGCCGCCAAGCCCGCTCATACCCGTTTCAATCCTCACCCGACCCGAAGGTCGGGTGCTACTCGGGAGGGTGGTGCGGGAGCGGCGGTTGCACCGCCCGTTTCAATCCTCACCCGACCCGAAGGTCGGGTGCTACTGTCTTACTCGAACACTTGATTTTTCTTAGCGTTACCGACTGTTTTGAGCGAAACCCGCGATTCCGCACACCAAGCATCTTCGCCTCTTGAACATCCGGGCACGATCCCCAACAGAAACAATCGGTTGCGGCCGACGCGAACCCCCCGCCCATTTGCCGGTCGCTGGGGGTTCGCGGCGACGGGGTCTCAGACGACCAACGGGCCATCAAAATCGACATAAGCGTCGCGGCCAAAGCTTTCCACATGTTTTTCCCGAGGCTCGACCAAGCGGTAGATACGCAGGCTATCTTTTTTCTCATCGATGCACTTCACCAGCCGGTCGCGCAATTGTTCCATCTGCATTTCGTTGACCGAACATTCGAAGACCGATTTCTGCACGCGCTGCCCGAATCCAACGCAAACTTTGGCGACCTTCCTCAACCTTCGGCGTCCAACAGCATCGCCAGTAGCTACATCATAGCTCACGAGCACATCCATGCGGCCCTCCTAACCGCCATACAGGAAGGGCGGGTAGTCTTCCAGATCGCCACGCAAGTGCCGCGCCAGAAGCCGCGCCTGAACGTGCGGGACCATCCCGAACGGAACCTTCTGGTCGATCAACTCGTGGGGAACCTCATCCTGCTTGCGTTTCTGAAAGGCGACGACGACGGTTTTTCTTGCCTCGTCCCTGAAGTGGATCGCACCGCCGGGTTTTTCCTCGAAGTCGTCCTTGCAGATTTGTTTCCGATTAATCAGCGTCAACGCCAGACGGTCTGCCAAGGGCGCCCGCAGTTCTTCCATGAGGTCGAGTCCCAAGGCGGGCCGGCCCGGTCGCAACTGGTGGAGGAAACCGACTTGGGGATCCAGACCAACGCCTTCGGCTCCCGCCACGCAGTCGCCCAGCAGGAGGGTGTAAAGGAACGACAGCATGGCGTTCATGGGGTCGAGCGGAGGGCGTCGGCTGCGGCCCTGCATGCGGAAAGTCTCCCGATCTTCGCGGACCATGCGGTCGAAAACGGCAAAGTAGGCGCGCGCCGCTTCTCCCTCCAGGCCGCGGATCTGTTCGAGGTCGTTCATGCGCTCCAGGCGAGCGAGCACCGCGGCTTGCTCCCGGCTGGTCCGTTCGAGGAGCTCGGTGTCTTCCGGCTTTTCCGCCTCGCGCGCGGCGCGCATCACCACCTGCCGGGCATTCTGGACTTTTCCGGCGACGATATTGCGGGCGATGCGGGTGGCCCGGTGGGGATCACCGGATGCTGCGTATTGTTCCCGGCGCAGCAGAACGTTGCCGCTCACGGGCCCTTCCACCCGCGCCGCGAAGCGGCCATTGCGGGTCAAATAAGTCACCGAGCGGCCTTCTTCGGCGCAGCGGCCTAACAGCGCGGGACTGACGAGCACGTCACCGAAGCAGACGATCCCGCCCAGGTGCTGCAGCGGGACCTGAAGCTTCGTCTCCCCATTCACCTCGACCCGCAGGGTGTCGTGGTCGAGGTGCGCGTAGGAGGGCTCCGTGGTGATGTAAAGCGTGTTCAGTATCTGGTGCATAGGAACCACCTCGACTCGATGATCATGGGGTGCCCGCCAAATCCTTGGCGCAGAACAATCCGTGTTGTGCCTGGCGGAGCCGTGCCCGTGAGGCCACCAGTTCCGGCAGGCACGATTCCTTGAGCGAGCAGAGGTCGCAGCGCGCGTCATTGACGGGCTCCGGCAGCGTTTCGGACGATAGAAGCGCACGGACGGCGGCCACGGCTTCTTCCACGCGCCGCCGCAGATTTTCGTCGAGGGTTATTTCCGTGCGCCGCCGCGAGCCCTGGTGGAAAATGGCGCCCTTGGGAACCGGCTGCCCCGTCATCTCTTCCAGGCACATCGCTTGCGCGCAGAGTTGCAGTTCCGCCTCCGGGCGCCGGCGTTTGCGGCCGTGCTTGTATTCAACCGGGTAAGGCGTCTGACCGTGGAACTCGACGGCGTCCGCCCGCCCGGTAAGCCCCAGGCGCTTCGACCACAAGGGCAGCCCCCGCTCGACGCGCACGCCGTCTTTAAGTTCGCCTCCCAGCTCGTCCACGCGCTGGTGCTCCAGCTCTCCCCGCAGGGTGTAGATGTTCTCCTCGAAGGTCTGCTCGACGTGAATCAGCGCGCAGCGGCGCGGGCAATAGCCCCACTGGCTGAGCGCAGAGATCGCAATCAACTCTGAGTCATCATCCATAGCTTGCCGCCTGCGGCGCTAGCGCGCGGGCCGAACGCCGTTCGGCCCGACAAACCACCGGTCGGTGGCTCGCGTTAGTCGACGCTGAAGCCGTCCGCTGGCGAAGGCGGAGCGTCCCAGTGGAGAGAGGCGCCGCCACCATCACCGGAAACGACGAAACCGACTTGGACGCCGTGGGGCAGTCGGTTTTGGTGGAAAGTAACGCGATAGTCTGCAAATGACCGAGGCTGCTTCACCCCGTCACGCTTCTCGACGCTGACGAGTTCGAAAAGCCTATGGGCCGGTGCACAGCCGAGCTTGGCCTGCTGGGTTCGCTGGGTCTCATTGCTATCCGTGCCCACGTGTTTGAAAACGAAAATGGGCTCGCGCACGGACATCAGACCCTTGCTGGCGGACCGGTCGTGCTCGTACATTTTGAGCAGCGCTTCCCAGAACAAACTCAGATCGTCTTCGGAGAAGCCCGTACCCTGCGCCAAATGGGCGCTGATGAAACCCTTGGCCACATAAAGACCGTAGGGTATGAGCGATTTGCGCCCCATGGTGCGTAACTTGTCTTCGGGCTGTTCGGCTTCCCATTTGGCGTATTCTTCGCTGGACCTGGCTCCGGAGACGTCTTCGGCGACCGCCATGCGGGTGATCGACACATCGAGTGGAAGCACCGGATCGGCGGAGCGGGCGAAGCTGAATTGCACGGGGCCGCGCACCTGACCGGCATTCGGACCAGTACTCATCACGGCACCGAAGGTCCTAACATCATAGAAGTTGTCGCACATCCACTTCCGCGCCAATTCGACTTTCTTCTTCGAGGCGCCTTTGGCGCCCGGATTGTAGCCGCCCTCGGTCTTTTCGTGGGAAAGCACGATCGGGCGGTTCAGGTTCGTGGCGTGCTCGACGAAAATGGCGTCAGGCGTTTGGTTGCCACGAGCGATCTGGACATAGTTGCGGACCCGGCGCTTGAGGGCGACATCGGAAACCAGTCCGAACATGTCTTCGGGATCGATGCGCGGGGCATTCCCGGCGTCTGGATCGCCATTCGGGTTCCCGTTCTCGCAATCGAAGAGCAGCAGGAACTCGTAACGATTTTGGATAACTCCGCTCATTGTTTTTGCTCCTCTGGTGCTGTTTTGTGTTCTCTGTCTGAGTTCACGAGCCGTTGGGCCAACTGCTGGTAATAGCCCATGGCGAATAGGCTTTGTTCTTCCAGGTTCAGAGTGCGGGGCGGATTGTCTTTGATGCGGCCCCAGATGCCGGCGATCCGATCCTCGAACCAGTGGGCGAGGCCGGGATCGAGTTTGTTTAAGTGAAACTGGCTGGTGCGGACCAGGCGGCCGAGCACCAGCGCGGGCGTGCTGCTGGCTGCGGCGTAATAACGTTGGACGATTCCAGCGCCCACGTCGCCTAAGGCGGCGTGCTGTAAAGCGGCCATGGCCGCCATGAGCCTGCCACACTGGTAGGCGGGGTGGGGGTGTTGTTCGTTGAGATAGGGATACAAGTCTGCGGTCATCAATTCTCCTCCGTCTTGTCGCTGCTTGCGAAGATGGTACGCTTTGATTAAGCCCATACGGGCGTGATTGGGTGGGTGGTTTTGTAGGAAATCGCCTCGGGCCCGCAGGAGGGCCTGCGCCAGCATGCTGTAAGGAATGGCCTCATCCCGCGTCGCAGCTCTCCAAAGCTTGGCGATGAGTGGGGAAGAGAGGTCGTCTAGCGCCCGCACCGTCGCGCCGAGGACGGCCAGAAACTTGGGCGGCGGTGCTAGTTTGCCGGCGTCACGATGAGTAATGGACAGGTCCTCGAACCAGATAGCGATGTTTCCGACCAGGGTCTCGAACCGGCCTTCCATCCAGTCGCGGACCATCACGCGACCTCCCGAGCCGGAGAGAGTCAGCGCATAATAAACGCAATCCGAGAGGTCGGGCCGCCGGCCGTCACGGATAGCGTTCAACAAATCTCGCGCGCGCTTCTGGGCGCTGAGTTCTTCGACCTCGGCGGGTTGCTGAAGCCAGGCCAGCGGGTCGTCCTCTTGGGGCACGCGCCCTTTGAACCAATGGACCACCTTGGCCCCGACCAGCCGGGTCGAGTGATTGCGTAGGAGGTTGTTCAGTCCCGAACGGTAGGCGGCTGCGGCTTCTTCGGAGACTGCCGCATTCGCTGATTGATCGAGGCCGTAGGAAGTAAAGGACTCCTTGTCGAAGCCAATCAGAGAACTGCCCGAGGGCTGTCCTCCGGTATCTGCCAAGCCTTCGATCTTAGGATGGGTTGGCGCCGGAGAAATTGTGGCCCCCGAGACGAAGCACCGCATGGTGGGTGGTGTTGTTCGAACTGCGCCGTTCGGGTCTTCAGCCGCGTCCGCTTTCGACGCCAGCCGGCTGCGGAAGGCTCGCCACCAGTCGTGCCAAGCGTTTGTCTCGACTGGAAAAACCGGCCCCAGCCTGAAGGTAACTTTGTCCGTAGGCTTCAGCTTGGGTTGCGTCATCTGAGCCATCCGTCGCTGAATTGCGTCCAGGGTCTCGGATTGGGCCAGCTTCTCAGAGAGCAGGGCCAACTCAGGGCCGGCCGCTTTGGCTTGGCGGAGAAGGCCGATAAAGTAATCATGCTTTTCTTTCGTTTTTTGGGTCGGCCCGCCTTTGCCGTAAAGCGCGACGACCTCGGCCGCCTCAATCAAGAAGTGGCATCGTGTTTCCTTGCCCGAGGTGAGTTCAGGCTGGCTCAGGTCCGGGCACTTGTCAAACATTTGCCCTGGATTGTTCTTGGAACCGACATCGCCAAGTTCGACAACATCGAGGTAATTGCCTTGTGCGTCGAAGCAGATGGCCCAGCGTACCGTCTTGGATTTGAAGCCGGGTTCGGTTTCGAGGCCGTGTTCTTGGGCGTACTTCACGAGGAGCTCCAACATGATCTGTTCCCTCCCTGCCCGATCGGCAGTGGCGCAGGCTCGTTTCTGTAGCGGCGGTCTCCGACCGCCGAATCGTCGATCGGAGATCGACGCCACAACAGACCTGCGACACTACCGGCCATGCAGCGTTATCGTTCCCTGCTTACTCCTTTTAGTACCGCTTCGCTCTCGAAGGGTGGAACGTCCAGGACGCCTCCCTGAACGGTGGCACGGAAGAGGCTGATACTGGGTGCGTCCTCGCAGCTTCCGGGACGCGAAAGGTCAAACACGTCGTAAAGCATCAGGCCCACTTCAATATTGACGGGCAGTCGCTTGGCGGGCGAGGTGTCCGGCTCGACGAGTTCGAAGTAAGCGGGAAACTCGCGGCAACCAAAGCAGGGTTGGTAGACGCACTTGCCCTGGCTGGCGCGGCGCCGGAAGCAGGCCTCCAGGGCAACGATTTCGTCCTCGTAGCCCGGCCAGGGGTGGATTTTCGCGTGTAGCCGATAGTGGACGTTTTTCAGAGCCATGGTCTGGCGTTGCGTGCGGCCCTTCTGGTCTGTGCCCAGAGAGGCGCTGTCGCCGTCCGCCCATAGAGGCTCGGGCTGCTTCTTACCCGCCGCCCACTGGGCGATGGTGTTCGGGTTAGGGGCCTTGTCCTTCACCTCATTTCGGCGGAGAGCGACATAGTTGGGATAGGTTTCACTGCTTCCTCCCGGCCGCACGTGACTGGGGCGAAGAATCTCTACCCTGCTTACCTGCCAGCGGAACTTCGCTTTGGCGGGGTCCCGGTGGGGAGCGCAAGAAATGGCATCATAGATGCCGCGCGCCGCCGAGGGCGTGATCACCGGATAACTGAAACGTTCCACTTTGAAGGCGGGCTGGGAAAAGCAGGCGAGTTCGCCCCAAACATCCAGGATTTGGTCATGTGGCTCCATAGACCTCCTCGGGTCTCTACCCAAGTATCACGTTGGCCATTGCGTAGGGCCGAACGGCGTTCGGCCAGGGGCGAGCCCCGCTCGCCCTGACGGGAGGCCGAGCGCCGCTCGGCCCTACGCGATCAGGCACTCCATCGACTGGGGCGGAAGCAGCCCGAGTTGCGGGTCATAGTGTTCCGGCCGAAGATAAATGAACCAATCATCAGCGGTGGCGTTTCTGCTCACCGGCACACTTTCGAGACAACCGGTGACGGGGGCCCCGGGCTTCGGCCGGAAGAGGTTCACCGTGTGCGAGCGAGCCTTCAGAATCCAGCGGCGGTTCAGGTTTATTTCCCGCACCTCATGGGCTAACTCGGCGTAGGCGTCTGGATCGTAGGGCACCAATACATTGATAGCGTCGTTCGGAATGAGACGATAAAGGCTGGCCACGTCCGCGAAGTCTTGCCGCCGGAGGGCCTCTCGCAATTTCTCGTTGCGCTCTTGGGGCTTGGCCAGGCTGTAGAGTTCGCGATAGTACGTCGTCGCAAGGCCGGGGTCGTCAATGTTCATCTCGCCAGGCCCGCGTGCTTTCAGCAGGAGACGCGTTACGCCTGCGGCCTGCGCGTAGGCGGAATCCGGGTATGCCTCTTCCTCGGGAACGAACACACGGAGCGCGCCGGTGGGTCGCAGGTGGTTACGATTGCAGCGCCCGGCAGCCTGGATGATGGCGTCGAGTGGGGCAAAGGCTCGAAAGACTTCGGGGAAATCCACATCCACACCGGCTTCCACGCATTGCGTGGATACGAGGTGACACGGCTGATGTGAGAGCAGCCGGGCCCGCACCTCCAGAAGCACCGCCCGCCGGTGAGCGGGGCACATGTTCGTGGACAAGTGAAAAAGTCCGTCGCTGCCTCGGTCCCTGAGCTCCTGAAACAGAGTCAACGCGTGGCGCTTCAGGTTGAGGATGCAGAGCACTTGACGGGTTTCGACCGCAGCGATCTGGTCGGCAAGTTCCTTCCAAGAAGCGGAGCGATCGAGTTCAGGCCAGATGACAGAAGCGCGCTGGGTGCGGCCGAAAAGGCCCGCACTGGCGGGCACCACCTCGGTGGCCCTCCACCCTTGAACGCAGAACTTCCTTACGTGCTCGTCAAGGTGCGTGAAAGCCGGCTGGGTAGCGGTGGAAAAGACCACCGTGGCTCCATAGCGCTCTGCGAGGCGAGAGAGGGCGGCAAGTGTCGGAATGGCGAGGTTGACAGGAAGCGTTTGCACCTCATCGAAAAGTATGACGCTCGCCGCGAGCCGGTGGAGCTTCCGGCAGGCGGCGGGACGATTCGAAAATAGCGATTCGAGGAATTGAACGCTGGTGGTCACGATGAGGGGGGAATCCCAGTTTTCGGCTAACTCACGCCTGCGGCGGCTCGCTGCATCCTCACCATCGAGCTTCCCTTCGACTGATTCGGGTTCGGCGCCCGCCAAGCTGTGGTGCTCGAGGATAAATTCGTTCAGCCGGTTTGCGCCCACGAGTGGCGCGATCGCTTTGCGGTAATTTCCAACGGTCTGGTCGATGATGGTGAGATAGGGAAGGACGGTGACGATGCGCCGAAGACCAAAGCGCTCCGCATGGCGCAGAGCGAAGGCCAGCATGGAAAGCGTCTTGCCGGAACCCGTTGGGGCGGTCAGCGTAAAGAGCCCTTGTTTGGAGTCAGCCGCGCACAGGCAGGCCTGAAGCAAGTCGCCGCGCATGGATTTTACCGCCTGGGAGGCATCTGCCGAAGAGGCCACAGTTTCGATGTAAGCAAGCAGGGCGGCGAGCGTAGCGTGGGCGTCAAGAGTGTGGCCGGGTTGCCGATGCCGCTTTTTGCCGGCGGCATCGCGATCAAAGTGAGCTTCCGTTTCGATGAAGTCGGCATCAACCAGGGCCGAGAACAACATGCGAACGTCAAGCATCGCGGCGGCAGGTGCACTGCACTGGTATATTGACGCGAAGCCGGCTGCCGGCAGAACGATTTCGTCGCGAGCCAAACGGTGAAGGAGCAGGTCCGTATCAACTTCCGAGGGGCGCAAGAAAAGAGGGTGGGACTTTTCCAGCGATTTGGGATCAAGCGTACGCAGGGAGTCTTTCGCCGCTTGTTGGAGCCCAATGTGATGTCCTTGAATGGCCAGGGCCGCGGCGATGCCCTCATGGCAATACTTGGTTATCGCTGCCCACGCGCCTGCCGACCAGTGGTCAATTCCCTTTTCCTTGCCTTCGAGCCGGCGCTGGAAAAGATGGCCATATTTTCCCAAGTCGTGCAACAGGCCCGCCATGTGCGCTTCTTGTTCAGCGCCGAACGATTGAGCATGCAAGGCAGCGCGCGCAGCCACATCAGTCAGATGCTCTTTAAGAGGCTCCGGCGCTCCTCCCAGAACAGCAGCGCTGTGCGCATAGTACTCGACTCTCATAGGCGTTGGTCTTCGCTTGAACCTATCTCGGTTATCACGCGGCAACCTAACCATGCCGCGACGTGGCTTCACTTATACCGATCATATCGAATGCTGTCAAGCAAGAGCGACTATCGCGGGGCGTTAAAACGCAGGGTTAATACCTGCACCTTTGTGGTCCGGGCCGTGGGCAGCAGCGGGCGCGCTCGGGCAGGCTTGGAAGTCGGGATGAAATTTCCCGAGGTCGTGCCACAAACCGACCCATCGGCCCAGGTCCCCAGCTCCGAACTTTGCCGCAAATTTCGACGCGAGCTCGGCGACCTGTTGCAAGTGGGTTGCGAGGTCGTGCTTGAAGCCACGGCTGTTCTCTGAATGTGCGAAAGCCATTGGCGAAAACCACGAAGGCCGGCGGCGTGCACGTAGGCCCGCGGCAAAGGGAGAGAGGCCGCCCCGGGGGTTCGGATTCTAAAGCAGGTAGCGGCGCTTGTCCTCGAGATAAAGTTGGCGAAGCGAGCGCGAGATGTCTTGAAACGCCGTCATGGTCAGAGGTGCGATTATACGCCTAATCTCAGGCTGAAATGCAACACGGTGCCGAGTCTTTTCTGCAACCGCGCCGACCCATCCTCTGCCCTTGAGGGATGCGCATGGCGGTTCCGTGACCAAGTCGGACTTTTTGTGCTCTGCGCGTTTTTCTCTTGACAAACGGGAGGACATAGGCTACAGTTGTTTCGTGGGGTTGGGCAGGGTCAGGCCCTGCCGGCTAGGTTATGTCAGAAAGTCCTTTTTTGTTTTCATCCGTAGTCCCTGCCTGTGGTTTCTGCCTCCAAGTACAGTCGAGAAGTCGAGGGGTCAAAGAGTCGAGGAGTGGGAGAACCAGAGCCGACCGCGACCGTCGCGCGCGGGCCGCAGGCCGGAAAGTGTCGGAGGCCTCCCGACCGTCTCGACTCCTCAACTTCTCGACTGCAAATTCGGGGGAACAAAGCGAGAATGTCTATGAAAACAAAGGACAAGTACAAAAAGTCGCTGAGTCGCGCAATGCCAGACCAAATGCCGACCGCACGTCCTCGGGCCTCAGGCCGGAAGGCGGCGGAGGGCTCCTCCACCTCCCGACTCCTCAACTTGTCGACCAGCCAAATCGGGGGAACAAAGCGAGAATGTCTATGAAAACAAAGGACAATGACAAAAAGTCCAGTCCCGTGCTCCCGCCCCTACGCGGGGCCATTTCACTTCCCATCCACTGAGAACGCGAGCAGGACATTCCCGTCTATGGCGTTCGTGTACCCCGCATTCACAAATAGCATACCGTCCACGATCGCGGGTCCCGACTGGTTCATGGAGCCGCCGTGCGCCTTCGCCCCGTTCGCGGTGGGGAAGTCCTGCAGAGCATCGAAATCCCAGATGACTGCGCCATTGCTTGTGTCATAAGCGCGCAGGTGTCCATCCAGGGATCCTGAGAAGACCACCTCCGGAATCACAGTCACGGGCGCCATCTGGGCCGCGCTGCATCCTGGCGTCGCCGCGCAGGATGGTTTTGGCGGTGGGGCATACCAGACCTTCTCGCCCGTAGCCGCCCTCAGCGCGTACAGACCGCCTCCCGCCTCCGGTCCGGAATCATCCCAATCGGACCGAGGGAAGTAAACAACTCGGTCGTCCGCGCCTCCCCCCCACTGAATCCCTCCCAACGGTCCCCCGTGGCCGATTCGAACTTCCCACACAACTGCTCCATGATGGTCAGGATCAAGCGCATGCACGATCCCTGACTTCTGTCCGGCGATCAACAATCGCCGCCCATCAAGCAACGAGCGCAGCATGGGAGGCGAGCCAAAATCAAAGTCGTTGCCAGGTTTCTGCGGGCAGTTGGCCCTGTCTGGCGCGACACAAGCGATATTCCATCTGTCCTTGGGGGTAAACTGCTTTGACCAGAGCATCTTTCCGGAGTTCATGTCGAACGCCAGGACCGCGTCAGAGTATTTGGAGTCCGGCTCCGAGTAGCCGTTGCCTGTTGCGACGTAGATCGCGTGCGCCTTCAAATCCACCGTCGGTGAGGACCAAACCGCAGCGCCTGACGGGCCCCACAGTTTAGTGCCGGCGGAGTTTTGTTGGCCGGTAGGCTTGGCACTTTGGGGAATGGTGTAAGCTTTCCAGATTAACTTGCCGGACCCTGCGTCCAAAGCCACCACACTTCCGCGGAAGCTACAGCAGGGGTATTTTGGGTCCATGGCGGCGCCCTCTTCACCCGAGGAGATGGGGACGTACAGCCGATCATCGACCAGGACGGGCGAGCCCGTGATGCGCGCCGCGGGATGGGGATCAACGTGCGATTTCCAGAGGAGCGAGCCGCTTTCTGCAAGCGTCGCGTACACGTTCCCGTTCGTGTCGCCGAAGAAAACCGCGCGGCCGCTGGAATCGACGGAGACCGCTGTCTTAACCGTCGTCTCTGCCTTGTAACTCCAGTATGTGCAGCCGGTGTGGGCGTCCAAGGAGTATACTGTTCCATCTTCACTCCCGGCGAAGAGTCGGCCGCCGGCCACAGTTGGTTGGCCGTAAGTCGCCGACGCGTTAGGGAAGCCGAAGGCCCATTTCAGCTTAAGCCGAGGGACCTCAGCGCGGCCGAGACCCGCGCTCGCTGAGGGTTGGAAGCGGCTATTGGTGAGGTCCACGCCCCATCCGTTCCAACTGGGATCCCCAACGGTAGAGAAGCTCTTCGCCGCACAAGGACTCAACCTTGGCCCCGACGGCGTCTGCGTATTCTCCGGGGTTCCCAGGAACTCCGCGAGAGCCGTCCGTTCCTCCGACGTGAGTTGAGCACCCTGCGCTTTCATCCTGCCCGATTCGAGGGCGAGCAGAATGGAGTCCCTCGACATCTGGTGAAGCTGATCAAGATTCGGCGCCGCGTACCCGCTTCCAGCATGGTGGCAGCTATAACATGACGCTTGAAAAAGCTGAGCGCCGTCCGGCCGTTCGGCTCCTGGACCCGCCACGAGGCCCAGTAACACAAGAAGGAACATCCGAGTGGCGAGTAAGATCATGTCCTGTTCGTCCCGCGATCCGGCTTACTGGCCTGAAGATGCCCGCGGAGCAGGAATCCGGTGAGTGAATTCGATTGAGGCGACACGCACAGTGTCCTCTGCCTCAATTACTCCCGTTACCTTTACCTTTAAAGCCTTCCCGGGTTCAACGGCCGAGACGTTGCTTGCCTCCTTTGCCTTAAAATCCCCCGCCGTGTCGAATTTCAGGAGTTGCCCACTTGAAACAACTAACCCGTAGTATACCGTACGCGGCGTGGGTGTGCATGCCTTTACCACTTGCTCGAGAACCTTCGCTCTCTTCAGTTGCGCCCTTTGCATCGCAATTTGTTGCTCGCTGGCTTCAGGCTCGCCGTCGGAATCCCGCGCCCACGCAGCTCTGCTAGGCGTCTGCGGTTGGCCTTCGGGCGACCACCCTCCAGAATTCCGTTCCTGGTCAGCGCCTTGAGCATTCTGCAGAGTCTGCCAGAACTGTGATAAAGGGTCAGGGAATAGAGCCTCATCGAGCGGCGAAACCTGTCGCAAGGCGTTGTTCATACAACCCGCGTCTACGAGGCGCCCCGTCCATTTTCGGATTTTGTGAGGCTTCTTAGGCAACACGAGTTGCGGGGATTGAGGTCCGCGGTTCTGCGAAACCTCCTTGCTGGGGGAAGCAGAGCCCGCTGTCTGGCTGACGGCTGGCTCCCGCGATACATAATCGGAGTGATTGCTCGGGGCTGCGGTCTTCAGGATAGCAACCAACATCGCCGTCAACAACGGTTGCGAGACGAAAGAACATAATGTGTAACCATTCCCAACCGCCATCGCTCACCTTTCCGGGATCGCCCGAATGATAAGGAGAGCAATGATTCAGCCAAACTGTGGCGCGCTAACCTACTGAAAAACAAATGGTTGGCTAACGCCAGTGAACCGGCGTCTCTTCCAGAGAGGTGGAATTTACCTCTGAAAGCAAAGGATTACATCGTCAAGCTTTATCCTTACGACTCGTGCCCGGTCTACTTGGGTATGCCACTGAGAAGGTGTGAAGGAATTCGGAAGGTGTCAACCTGAGTGCCGCGAAGGATCTCTGCAATTCCTCGTAAATCGCTGAACCATAAGCAACTACCGGGATCCTTCACTGCGCTCAGGATGACAGGCGTCGGTTTTTTTCACAGGTTCTGATTTCCCAGTCCTAAGCTCAATGTAAATTCGGTGACGAGCCTGCTCCCGCGTATGTAAGTTTTGCCGGGGGTTGATCGCGCCAGGGCGCTAAAATGTTGCATTCACGGACTTTTTGTCGTGGACCTTGACGTGCTACTGTGTTCCTCAGGGGGGGCGAGACCTCAGAAATTCGGCAGTTCTGAAAGTGGCCGGAGAGAGCCCGCCCTCCTCCCCAGTGGGACAGACGTTTCGGAGGTGACTTTGATGCGTGCGGTACTGATCGTCCTCGGTGTCCTGGCAGTCGTGGCAGCGATAAGTCTCTTCGGTTTGTTCGGAATCGGCGCCCCGCTAGCGGCGGCCGCTATAATACTGGTTCCCGCCACTTTCATGGTAAGCTTGGTGATCGGCTTCGCCTCCAGACGGCGAAGTTGGTTTGGGTAGCCATGGCCCTCGAAACTCAGTCAAATCGAAAACCCAATAACGCGTGGAACGTACGGATCCGGGCCCTAAAAAACATCCCGCCCGTTCTGCGCATCGTTTGGGACTCAGGCCCATCAGTGGTCGTGTGGGGGTGTTCGTTGCGCGTGGCGGCGGGCTTGGTGCCGCTTTCCACGCTGGCTGTGACGCGCTGGATCATCGACGCTGTGGTCGCCCACGTGGAGAGAAAGCAGCCTCTCACCCATGTCTTTTGGTGGTACGTGGGATTGGAGTTCGGCTTGGCCAGCCTGGGAACCGTGCTGACGCGCGCTATCGTTTACTGCGACAGCCTGTTGGCCGACAAGTACATTCGTCACATCAGCGTGAAGGTGATGGAGCATGCCTCACGCGTGGACCTCCCCCAGTACGAAGATCCTTCCTTTCATGACCGCCTCGAGCGGGCCC
>Ga0187852_1002691_pt1 | contig 14037 bp, 19 predicted proteins | sample June2016WEW_6_40_FD_134511 | JGI IMG/M metagenome (GOLD analysis project Ga0187852, IMG submission 134511) | Peatland microbial communities from SPRUCE experiment site at the Marcell Experimental Forest, Minnesota, USA - June2016WEW_6_40 | ecosystem: Environmental > Terrestrial > Soil > Wetlands...
CGCTGTGGGTTCGGAAACTCCCGGGACAGACCCCGCGTCAGCAGATCCAACACACGCTTTTCGTCTTTGTTGAATTCTTCCTTGTCGCTCAGAATTTGCCTGCCCTCGCTGAGGTGGTTATCTTGCACGGAAAGGCCAAGTTTACCGTCAGGATCAGAATGCATACCACCTGCCTGCCCCCGTCCGCTCATTTGCCGTACCCCAAACGAGCCGCGAGCTTGCGGAGAGCATAACGGAATCGAAGTTTGGCCTGATGTTCGCTTAACCCCATATGCTCTGCAGTTTCCCTCCAGGAATATCCGTATTGCCGGGCGATCCAGACCTTGCGTGTCCAGTCGTCCATATTCTGGACGACCTCTTTGACCTGGATTGAATCCTCCAGAGCGCGCGGAGACTTCGTGTCCCGGGCCCCTGGAAGTTCTGCAAGATCACCGGTTGAAGAAACAACTGCTATCGTTTCCTGTCTTCTTCGTTCCTTCTTCAGTACCCGATTGAAGCGATGATGAAAGGCCCCGAACAGATAGGCTTCCAAATCCACAATCCCAGAGGCCTTTCTATTGCGCCGCCGGAGGGTCTTCGAGACCGACTGCAGCACACTCTCCCAAACTTCAGCAGCCAAAGCCGCACTTTCATCGGAGTTCTTGTTCGCAAGTTCCTTGCGCGCATGGGCTTGTACCCGCGGCCAAAGCCGGCTGGCGACAGCTATCAAATCGTCGTCGCGGCGGAGCGATTGCTCCTTGGTTTTTGAGGAGCTGTTAGAAAGGATCCACTCTGGGCTAAATTCCTGGCTCGGCACCGGGGCTCACACCTACACCTTGGGTTCGCCGGCCAGAGTTGAAGATTGCCATCGAATGGGGGAAAGTGTCAAGGCTGCTGCGTCTTTTATCGTTTCGAAACAAAAGGACCAGAGCACAATCGCAGACACTTTTCAGGACGGAGCGCGACTGCTACCGTCCTTATCCAAAGGCTCGTCACGCGTAATCGAATTTTCTTCTGATACTTTTTCCGCCCAGATGTTCCTTCAATAGATATGGGCCAATAAACAAACAGACCGAGCACAGCTGCTTCGGTAGACAGCAGGCTGGGGCGGTCTTGCGCTGCATCGGTAATCGCGCGCGAGGAATTGCAAGCCCGTCTTCAGCTCGGCCCCAAGCTGAGAATTAGCCGCTCCGTCGCTTAGGCAAGAGGCGGGATCAAGAGCACGTGTCCCGCGCCCAGAAAACCGCCGCCAACTTCGTCTTCTGCGGATTGATCGAGGGTGACGGTCGCGACCTGTGCATTTGGCATTGTCGCGCGAAGCACCCTCACGATTCAGGTCCGTCTGAAGTGGGGTTGGCAATGTCCAGTGCTCCGGGACAAAAGCGTAATAAGGCCGGTGAGCGGCTGGCCGCTATCGATCAGCTGCTGATTGCGGGGATTAAGCACGGGCCCGCCAAGAAGCGTGAGGCGATCAACCGAATCCTTGAGCTCGTCCCGGAATGGAGACGGGGGGACTGCTGGCAGCGCATCAGGCATTTGCGGAAGGCTCCCGAACTCGCGCCTCCTGAGGAGCACCAGCCACTTAAGGCAAAGAAATCGCGCGAAGCTGTCGCAGGCCGGCGGCCAGCGTCCAGGCCATGGACACCAGCGGATGACGACAGATTGCTGAATTGGGCTGGGTACGAACCAGTAAAGAAAATTGCTCAGCGCCTGGGGCGTTCCGCCCGTGCGGTTCGCTTCCGGCTCGGAGCACTCGGGATCAGCGCCAGGGTCACTGACGGGTGGTCGCTGCGGGCGTTGCGGAAGATGTTGCATGTCAGTCCAGCCCGACTGAGGTATCTGATCGGAAACGGCATGCTGAGAGTGCGCGATCCGCGCGTCAGCACAAGCTCTCTGGCAGTGTTCTGCGACCAAAACCGCGCATCCCTTGAGCCATCCGTTCGCGACAGAGTGGCGGCGGTCCTATTCGTCTGGTTTGGCGTCTTTGTCTTTGCCCATGACTGGATGTACCGAATGCATGGCCGTTGGTTTAAGCTCTCGATTGAGACCTTTGATGCAATTCATTACGCGGGTCTTTCTGTCTACAAGATCGGCATACTTTTGCTTAACCTGGTGCCATTGGTCGCACTCTATTTGGTTTCGTGACGGAATCGCCTACGGCATCCAACCAGTCGTTCAAGGCCGACGCCCTAACGGGTCGCGGCCTCACCTCGAGCATTAGCGAAACCTCAAACGAACCCGCTACCCGCTCCGGTGGCGGGTGCAACGCCTATGCGTCAAAATGGAGGAGATGAAGCTGGAAGTGGATTGCTACTCTGGGCGGACGGCGGACGAAAGGCCTGTTCGATTTCGGCTTGAGGATTGCCAGTACATGGTCGAGGAGGTGCTCGACCAGTGGTACGGCCCACAGGATGCCTTTTACAAAGTACGCGCGGACGACGGCAATCTCTATATACTGCGCCGGGAAACATCGACGCCTGATGGCGTTTGGCATCTGGAATCTTTCCGGCAACTGCCACGCCAGAGCTGATTTGGTAAGTTGATCGTCGTCAGCCTTGCCGATTCGTCCACTGCTGCTCAGAGACCGACCACCTTCAATCTTCCTCCGGCAACATGAACGTCATCACGGGCTCGCCGTCATCACCTGGCCCGGAAACCGCTTTCAGCGTTACCAGTCGCATCCCCTCTGGCCCACCCCTGGCGGTCGCGTCGATCTTTTCGTTCGACCGCAGTGAAGGATCCGCAACGATGCAGTAGAAGTCGAACAACAGGTTGCACGGGTCAACGCGTCTGGCTGTGACTTTCCCTTTGATGGCGGCATGGAACATCCAAATCACATCCCAGAAGCGGCCTTCCAAACTCTGGTCTGGTGGCAGGCTTGCCTCTTCATCTATTGGCCACACGTAGCGATGAAATGCGGTAGTGGTCATTGCAAGCGGCCACTTCATAAGCTGGCGGCGCATCTCGTCCATTGGAGCTTGCTCGCAATCGACCAGAATGCCGTCTTCGATTGCTTGCTGGCGGGTATAGACACTGATCACCTCAACAGCTTCGTCGCCAGTGCACGCTGCTTGGTGATGGCCGTTTATGCCTCGGCACGACGAACAAATGCGGTCCCCTGTACGTATGAGCGCCATGGATTCAGGTCCTCCCAGAACTGTTCAGAATGTGGGTGTGCAGTGCATCCGCGAGTGGGCCGCTCTCCGCGGCAGTCTGCGGATTGACCGGCGTAATCAGGCAGTCTTCTTGGTGAGCTGGATTTCGGGCCATTCGACTGGCCCGTTCTTGGCAGGAAAAACAAGCTGATCGCTGCGCAGCCCCTTCCGAAGCAGCGCCAATAATTCTTTCCGCTTCGCCTTTACGGCGACCCCGGCATAAAGGCCCATCACTGGTCCGGCGTCACGCTCAGTATGAAGAACATGTTTGGCGTAGTGCCGGGTGGGAGATACGGATGGCCGAAGAATATTCTTCATTGGAAGGGTATTCAGGAGAGCATCCTTGATCTGTGCGCTACGGTGCCAATCAGCTTCGTTATCGCGGACGGGATTGTGGCAATGGAAGGCAACGGCCCTCTCAACGGCACTCCTCGCCCTCTGGGAAAGATCGTGCTTGCGGATGATCCAGTCGCTGCTGACGCAACCTGCGCGCGATTGATGGGATTTAATCCCGAGCGGGTCAGTCACATTCGCGAGGGATCGAGATTCCTTGGCAACGCTTCTCCAGCACTCATTGACCAGATTGGAGAAACCGTCAATCCTCCGACGAGGCCTTTCCAGGTGGTCTCGGAGTTCCGACATCTTTATGCAATGTGACTCGCGCTTGTTTGCTCTTAGGTGATGAGAAGGGAAGGAGCCGTTGCGAGCGTATTGGTCCGTAACGAGGAATCATTTGGAGAATGCGAAGCCCTACTGGAGCTACGAAGACATTGGCATCTTTTTCCTGGTCCTCGTTCTCCTTGGTTCTGTCCTGCGCCTTTTCGTCCGCTTTCATCTTCTCCGGCGCTCCGAACTCACTAACCCAAGCTTCGGCTTGCAATTTGCGGTCATCTCGTCTTTGAGTTTGGCGTTATATTTGGTTCTGAAACTCCGACATCGCCAACCAGTGTTGCAGCCTTTGGGTTGGGTCTGGCCGCGCACGGCTTATATCGTCGCCGGTCTAGTTGTAGGGATTTCGCTTGCCTCAGGGGTTTCGCTCTACCTCCGCTTTCGCAATCAGAGCGCGCCGTCGGTGCCGATCGTTGAAATTCTGGTACTGGGCTTTGTGCTCGGCCCAATCCTTGAGGAATCTCTCTTCCGGGGATGTTTACTGCCCCTTTTGGCTCAAACAACCGGCAACGTCCCTGCCGTGATTCTTACTGCTTTTCTATTTGCACTTTTTCACAAGCCAGCCGACCTGCCCCATTGGGTATCGTTTATCGCGACAGGTCTCGCCTATGGCTGGATCCGTGTGACTTCTAGTTCCACAACCGCCGGGGCGCTCATGCATGCGACGTACAATCTGGCTCTCTTCCTCTCCGCAATGTTCTAAACGGAGCCCCTGCGGGTTTTTGTTCACAATTGCAATCCCTTCCTCAATTTGGGAAGTTTGCTCCAGGGAGACGAGTCTGGGCAACGCCTCGCGTGCCCCAAAATAGCTCTGGGACGCCTTCAGAGACGCGGTTACATGGGGCATTCAGTACAAGAAGAGGGAACCGCCGTCTTCGTCCTCTGCTTGGTTGTCCTGTTCTTCGGAGGGGAATCCGACGATGAAGAGCCGATGAAGCTGGATCGGTTGCGGCGGATTGGGCCAAACCTTTGTTACCCCCGTCCTTTCGGTTTAGAGTGCATGGTTGCCAACCAAAAGTCGTGTTGACGAGGATGTGTGCATCTCTAGTGGTCTACAGGGGGGAATCTCACGGGTTGCAGCTTCATCATTTCTGCCGTTGCGGAGCACAAGCGAAAAGATCACGTCCGGTGACTTATCTCAATACCGGTAGCTCAGGATTACGAAAAAACGATGAACTCCTTACGATTTGTTTACGCCCCGAATGGTGCAATAGAGGTTTCCAGCAGAAAAGGGGCACTACGTGGCTGTGTATTTTTTCGGGATCATCGCCACACTAGGCGTTCCATTCCTTCTGTATTGCCTGTACCGCTTCACGCGGAACGTAAAACATCGAAAGCGCAGACTGCTTCACCGCTTGTGATGGTCGCTGCCACAAGGACCGGGCAAACTCCTGTGTTGGTCCCACCCCTTCAAGAATCTCAGCGCACTTAGATTCCTCGCAAGCGTTTCGACACTCAGCAGGCATTGATTTTTTCGAACTTGATTCTCCGAGCCCGTTTGCGATTTGGCAAAAAACGCGCCCGGAATTCTATGGACTGACCGGTTAATAACTATCGGCAGTGCGGACGAGCTCTTCAAGCGAGGCAAGTCGGGCCCGTCACGAGCCTTGCGTCGCAGAGATTGAGATGAAGCTGTCCAGCGCGGTCTGGCGAACGCGCAACACTCTCAGCTCCTCTTCGCCGAGCCTTTCGGCGCAGCCTGCCACCGTCCGCATTCCCTGCTCGACAAGTATCCGGCGGAACTCCGGATCGGGCGTCGAAGCGGCGATGTCACCAAGGGCCCGCAGCAACCGCAAGCTGACGGCCACGTCCGTCTTCGAATACATGCGAATCTGCTCAAAGGCCGCCTCCAGTAGACGCTCGAAGTTGATCCATCCAATGCTGGCACGAACGACGCCCGGCGGATCAAAGAGCAGTTCCTCTGGCGGTTCTCGGGACGCGAAGCGGATCAGAATGCGGCTCAACTGATCGACGCAGCTGATGGCGGTCGTGGGGTCGTTGACGGCGGGCGAGATCGCCTTCAACGCCACATCGACAATCTGCAGTACGCCAAACTCCACGTCCTGCTGCAACGTTCTAGTCGGGCCGCAATCGAACGCGGCCAGTAGTTCGGCGGCGCCTTCGGGGGGCAGACGGTTTCCTTTCGAAACCATCATCAGCGGGATTCCCGCCGGAACGAAGTGGCCGACCCTCCGCAGAACGCGGATAGTGACGTGATAGTGCTTGGCAACCGCGACCAGGCGTCGCTTATCGATGAAGCGGATGTAGCCGGAAACATCGCTCAAGACAGCCACCTCGCTCGGGTTAGGTCGGAGCGGTGCGGCATCCTTCATGGGGGTCGGGTGGTGCGGCCGGGGCATCATCTCGTCGATCATGGCTTCGGTTTCTTCCGCGATTCGGTCAACGATGTGATTAACACTGATGGCCTGCGAGATGTGGTGAATGAAAAAGAGCAGCAGGCCGACGCAGGTCAGCGCCAGCACCATCGCGCCCAGGACGGTGGCCACTGGAGCAAAGGGGTGAGGAAACGAGCGTGCCGTGGGAAGCGCCGCCATGCAGTAGGAGAAAGTGCCCAAGAAGATGCCGAGCGTCCATTGCGTCACCCGGTCCCGGGAAAAGCTGACGATGATGCGCGGGGAGAACTGCATCGATGCCAGAGTGAGCGTCATCAACAGGATGGCGAACACGATGGACACCACCGTCATGATGGAGCCGGCGATGCCCGCCAGAATGACTTGGGCGACTTGCGGGTCGGCGTGCGAGGGGAATAGGACCGTGGGCACCCACGCGCTTACAACCGGAAACTCCTCTTCCAACCACGACAGGAATGCGCCCGCGCAACCTAGCGACAGCGCAATGGTGAGCGGGCGAACTAAAAAGCCGCCACGCAAGTTGTACATGGCGTGGCGAAGCAACAAGGGCAGACTTTTGCTCACGGTTCTCTCGGTTCAAGTGTAGTGGGGCAGACCCGAGCGTACAAAGAGAAAGGGGAATCCGCCCTATCTCGCTTCAGCTGGAAGGCAGTCGTGTTAGTTGCCAGCGACGCGCCGTCTGGGGACAAACGCGCTTCGCTTCGTTACCAGATACACAAACCAGTGCGCCGCCAATCGGCAACCCTACCAGCGTGCGCCAGTCGTGCGCGACCACGGCATGTATCGTGTCGCCTCCAATGTTGATGCTTAGAATTGCTAGCGCCATCCAGTAACCCCAACGCTTGCAGCGTCGCAAGCCGAGTGCCGCTGTGGCGCACGCGACGCAGACCGCGACCATCAGGAGTACGGCCCACAAGCCCATTGCCGCGAAACCCTCGTGGGCACGAGAATTCAGTTGTCAGAGTGGTTCTAACACGCTCCTGGGGAACATCAGCATCGCGGCTGCTAGGCCGCTCATTACGGTGCCGAACAAGAAGAAGAGACCGAGGGCGGTGATGCCGGGGGGGGGGGCGATTTGGGCAGGTCATTTGGATTGGGAATTCAGTCGCGGAGCAGATGTATTGGCGACAGCCCTCCATCGTTCGCGAGTACATGTTAGGAATAGAGAAACAGCACTCGCACAGCACGCTACAGGATAATCGTTGATAACAGACAGTACCAATTGGGAATATCACGCCGAGTATTTTCTCGGCGTGGTGCAGTTAGCCTGCGGCAAAATCCTCATCCGGCGTTTTATGAGACTGGTTCCAGAGTTAACACGGAGCCTGCAAGAACAGCACCACAGATCACTCGAGGTGCGTCTGCACAATCGCAGCGAAAGGGCGCTGTCGCCCCTTGTTCATGGACGCCTCAGAAATCTCAGGTAGAACGCTGCGAACACCAAGACGATTCCAATATTCACTGTCAGCCGTTCCCAGAATCGGTTTCTGAAGAACAGGAAATCTACACCGACTATGACGGCTGCCATCGCCACCACGTAAAGCACGACAGCTACCTGTCTGCCGATTTCAGTGCCTTGGTTCAATCGTAATCCCCCTTGTGGGCGTTTCCACACCTCGATGGTCACCCCAACCAGTCGTGGTCACTTCAAAACCACACTTCAAAACCAATAGAGCATGTGCGTCATTCCGACCTGTTACGGATTTTCATCGCCATGGTGGCCCGTAGGTCCATGCGAAACTGTTGCCCAATCCGGTAATGAAGAAGTTGCCCGTGCCTCTGGAACCGTTGCCAACGTATCAAGAACCGGGCAGGTTAGGGACCCGGGAGAGCTACAACCAGTACACCGGCCTGCGCAGTGTTGTTGTCACCGCTGCGCTCTGGCATGCTCGGGTCCCGCACCTCTACGGCTCTACCGTTATCAGAATCAATACCAGATCTTGGATCTGAGCAGCAAAGCAGATCCGATAGCGACAGCGAGGGTTATCGCCCTAATGTCACGCCCAAATAGCACCACCCCAAGCGCTGCGAAGCACCAAAGAATGATGAATGCTCGCAATATCTGTACATGTCGGTCCCTGAATGTCAGATAGAGCCGTCGAGCAATCATTTTGGGCGTTGTATGCGTGTGTCCCCCTTGGGGTTCAGCGACTGCCTTCCTATCGGTATTCGAATCTTGTTCTTGAGTTGGCTCTCTCTTGGAAACTACCAGTGCAGGACCTTCAGAACCGCCCTAGCAGTATGAGGGAAAAGCCATTCAACACCTCGTGCGGTCAGTAAGACAGCGCCGAGAATGACTATCATTGCAAGGATCAATATGGACTGGCCAATAACTTCGGTAGCAGGAGCAGTCAGCCAACCCGAAGGAACTGACCTCTTGGTAAAAGCCAATATGGGTTTCATCCCTTACCTCTCTAATCGAGCAGCAGGAAGCAGGCTTCAGGAAAATGAAAAGCAGCGAGAATCGGTGAGAACGGGAGCCCTAGCAGCGGAGAGCAGGCAGTTGCACGAGGGGTGCCTCTGCCGAAGAATAGAGAGTCAACGCCGGCCGAACGCAGCCAGTCCGCTGCTGCAGGGAGAAGGACACGATTGTCGTCATTGAGAATAAGAGTGCAAAAGCAGCAGCGGCAGCCCGGAATGCGGTAGCAGGGCCATTCGTGGTGGTGAAAGGACCAACCGATAAGGGAAACAGAAACACCGCGAGAGCGCCAATCACTAGTACCACTGCGATGTTTCGCCGCCAATACATTTATGCCCTCTTCCAAGCCCGGCTTACACGCGGACTAGCCCGATCAAAGTAAACCCAAATGTAAGTAAAGAGTTGCAATCTTACCACCGGAAAAGCTCGCCCGAAACAATCGCGAATCGACATGCCAACAGCTGTCCCAGAATCTTGCCAGAGCGTCGTTCAGGATACCCGGGCAATGATCGTTTGGGGAAGGCTCGAAAGCAAGACCGCAAGCATCAGCGCAGCTCGCCATGCGCGCATTGCGGTTGGCTCAAGATCGACTGCGGGAGACGAACACCATCAACACAACAGCCGTGATGGCGAGCACCAGCATTTTGAGCAACCAGCGATTCATAGCGTGATCACTGGATTATCGCTATGTACATGTCCCAGGCACACTGCCAACAAGACTATTTGATGTGAGCTGCTCGAGTCAGGTTGCCTTCCACTGTGCTCTAGCGGAGAGTGCGTCCGACAAGGTCCGACGGTCGGAGTTCGAGTCATCGGGGTGCCCAAGACTTAATGACTTACACGTCTAGCTTCTCGACGTGGGTCGTGATACGAGAAGAACTCACCGGCAAGTCTAAACCCGACCAGGTATGTTGACCCCATAGGAATCCAGAACATCTTGCAGGGTCACGACGCCTTCCAATTTGTGCACATCAGCACGGCTCACTACCGGTAGGACTTCGATCTGGTTTGCGCCCATGCGTTCGAGGGCCAAATCAAGCCCTTGGTCAGGGTGGACGTGTGGAAAAACAAGCCCACGCACGAGCTCATCCAGATGCTTGGCGGCACCTTCTGCCTGCTCTCGTTCGAGCGTCGGGAGGTTGATAACACCAATTACACCTCGTCGATCAGTCACCAGCCACGTTCGGAATTCACTCGAACGGGCCCGCTCCAGGGCTTGCTCAACCGTGATCTCGCTGGGCAGCGACTCGGTCGCGGCGTGCATGATTCGAGTTATCTGCCGCCGAGCATGCCGCTGGCGCGTCTCCGCCGCAGGGAGGTGAATGCCATCCTGGACTGCCAGGGCTTCGTAGATGGGCTGCCGCTGCAATCGTGAAGAGATGAAAAGGCTCACCAGATTCGCAATCATCAGCGGGACGATGACCGCATAGTCCTGCGTCATCTCGAAGATCATCACCACCGAGGTCATCGGAGCGCGCACGATACCTGCGAAGACCGCGCCCATCCCCACCAGTGCATAAGCGCCCGGCGTCGCGGTGTAGGCGGGCAACAAATGATGTGCCACGGTGCCCAGAGCACCTCCCAACATGGCACCGATGAACAGGGCGGGGCCGAAAATACCACCCGCGTTACCCGAAGCATAGCTCGTGGTCACGGCTAGAAGCTTCAGCACCACCAACAGGACCATCAAGTTGAGGGCCATCCGTCCATTCAAGACATCGCCGACGTAACCGTAACCCACGCCCAAGACCTGCGGCACAAACCATCCCATCAACCCCACCAGCAAGCCGCCCGCTACAGGCTGGAACCAGACTGTCTTTTGGGGGAAGCGCAGAAAGCGCTCCCGCATGCCCAGCAGAAGTTTGGTGAAGGTCACGGACACCAGACCACCGGCCACGCCAAGCACCGCGTAGATGGCAAGTTCCAGCGGATGCACCAGTTGGTATTGCGGAACCTTGAATAGAGGGTTATTGCCCAGCAAGAGACGGAGTACCATCCAAGAAGTCGCTGAGGCCAACACCACCGAGCCAATCATCGGCGCGTGGAGGTCGCCCACAATTTCCTCGAGCGCAAACAGTACTGCCGCCAGCGGCGTATTAAACGCGGCTGCAATTGCCGCTGCAGCACCGACTGGCAGAAGCGCCTTCACCTTTTCGGGCCGTAATCCCAGGAAGCGCCCGAGCACGGAAGCAATGCCCGCGCCAACTTGGACGGAAGGCCCCTCGCGGCCCAGCGGGATTCCGCTGGCCAGCGTTGCTGATGTGCAGAAGAACTTTCCCAGCACGGTGCGCAGGGTGATGCGGCCTTCGCGGGCGAACAGCGCGGCCTTGGTCTGCGGCACTCCGCTGCCGCGCGCGTAGGGAAAATAACGGAACAGTAGGTAGCCGATACCCAGCGAGCCCACTACCGGGAACAGTACCCGTCGCCACCGATCACTGCCCGCCGGATACAGCCGCATCCCCTCTCGTTCCGTCAGCAGGATGAAAGCGACGACCGCCAAGCCTGTCAACGCGCCGATGACCAGCGCCAGAACCAGAAATACCTGGTCTTCACGCTGCTGCAACTTGGCTACAAGATGTAACCGCGGCGTTCTCCACCAACTTCCGCTCGGTTTCTGGCCGTTTTCACTCATCTCTCTTGGGGTCAACTCCTGAGATCATACCTCCCGGACTGTTCTTGGAGGGCAGAAGAGAAACTTGCAAAGTACCTATAGAAGTAGACGCACTCGGCATTTCGATCCTAGGCATCGCTCGATAACCAATGGGGTGGGGCCGCAGCCATTGCCCAGCCCGCAAACGGGACAGCAGGAGCACACGGAGGAGGCGTCCATGGTCAGGTCACATCCTACTCCCTGGAGAGACAGGCAGTGTTGTAGACCATTCTCGAGTCAAGACAGATTCCATGGAACCCTTACTTCGAGAGGGAAAAATCGACCTCAGTTGTGCCGGAGACACTCTGCGGCTTGGTCTGCTGTTTCATCCCTTCGTGCCATGCGACCAGGTCGTACTTGCCATCAGGGACGTTTTCGAGTTTGTAGTTCCCGCTATCGTCGGTTTCTGCAAAGTAAGGCGTCGGGCTGACGATGATGTAACCTGCCATATCCGGGTGCGCGTTGCAAAGCAGTGGCACAACGCCGGGCTGGTCAAACCTAAAGGGGCGCTTCTCACCCTTCGGCCAGGCGCCGAGGTTGTGTCCTAATTTCTTGTTGCCGCTTATCGAAGGCCAGAAGACGTTGTGTTGCACGTTGTCGCTGTTCAGGAACTCAACCGTCATCCCTTGCTGTATTACCAGAATGTGCGGGCTGAACATCATACCCTTGTGCTTCACTAACGGTGTCCGCGTGGGAGCAGGGAATGTCTTGCCTTGGATGGCATCCACGTACACGACCGACTTCCCCGGCGATACCTTACCTTCAATTGTGCCGGCGACAGCGTTAGCTGCGACGGCAGTAACCAGCAACAGAGTGATTAGAAAACTGCGCGTCATGAACATTCCTTTCATTGGTTTGTGCTTCCTCGGGCTCAAGCCGTTAGTACACGAATTCCCGAATTCCAATGAGATCAATCGGGAAGAGGCGTTGCGGTACATGCGACAATGGAAGAAATCTTTTCGCTAGTGAGCTGCTTTGATGGCCGCAGAACAAAAAATCATGCAGCCAGTTGTACGCATCGTGCGAGAAGGCATTTTCTTTGTGCATTGTTATCTCGCATGTGGGCACATGGTCACGATGCGTAACGAAGACCTCACGGAGTCGCCCCCTTCCTCGATGAAATGCTGGGCGTGCGAAGAAGCAAGCAAAAAGGGGCGTCCGTCAAAGTAGCCAGCTATCGCATCAAACGTCCGATCGGTTAGCAATTCAGCATTTCTGAACCGACTCGGTCTGGTCCGGCGAGCTCAACGCTGCATGGAAAAATGCGCCCGGCGATTGAGTTGCCAGCAGGCTTCCGTTTCTTCCGTACAGAACGGTTTTTCCTTGCCATAGCTAATGGTTCGGATTCGGCCTGCGCTGATTCCTAACCTCTCCAACTGATCGCGCACCGTATTGGCACGGTTGTCGCCCAAGGCCAAGTTGTAGTCCTCGGAACCCCGTTCATCGCAATGACCGGAAATCAATAGTTTGTAGTTGGGATGAGCAGCCAGGAATCTAGCGTCCTGCTCTATGGCCCTTTGTTCGTTCTCAGGAACAGAGTATTTGTCGTAGGCGAAAAAGATGTCCTTCATGTTTTGTGAAAATAGTTGTTCGTCGCCAGGTCCCGCGTGGGCTATGGAAGGTGGTGGAACGATGACCGTGACACGGGCACTGGCTTCTTTGGAACCGCCAGGCCCCTTGGCCGTCAACAGATAAGTGGTGGACGATTGTGGCACTACGGACGTGGAGCCTTTTGCGGCAACGGTTCCAACTCCAGCGATAGCGATTTCATTGGCGTTAGCCGTATCCCACGTAAGCCTGACAGCTTCGCCACGCTCGACCGTGTCGGGGCTTGCGGCGAGAGTGGCCGTTGGCGCTGATGGTGGAGGCGGTGGGGGAACTGTTTTGGCAACTTGAGTTTTCTTGGCGCAGCCTACGAATAGCGTGACGGAAGCAGCTGCAACGATGGCGAATATGCGCAATGAACGTACAGGCATATGGTCCTCCAGAATCGTGGTGATGGTTGGACAGAATCGGGTAGAGGACTTTGGAGGGTGAAGAAATTAACAGCGCAGGCTCGGAACCGGTGCCGAATCGTATAGCATCACGCCGACGACCTGAATTCGTGGGCTCAGGCGCAAGTCACGGCAGGAGACGAGCACCCTCAGCAAGAACGAAATTGCGGCGAACAGGAGAATCGCAAAGGCAAGGGCCCGCAATGCTGTGAGAGGACCATGGGTAGCCGTGAACGGACCCGCTCCTAGCGGAAACAGGGCAACTAACAGGACTCCCAAGGTAACCAATAGGGCGGTATTTCGGCACCATGGCAACATGTTTCAGTATAGCCTAGGAGAAATCCTATGCCGAATGCAACCCAGGTTCCCCCTGAGAGTTGCTGTCTTGCCGAGAAATTCTCAGTCGATGGAGTTGAGCGGCCCCGATCAAAGAATGATAATCCATCCCGTTAGGCGGCGCGGACCGCCGGAAAAGTTCAGCCCCACGGCCCGCGCCAATGCAGGTTCTGCCATGCTACATCTTCGCCGGAGCACTGGCGGTGGCGATGCACTGCCATTTGCCATTCGGCATCTTCATCCAAGTGTCCACCCAGCGTTCATGGGCATCAATTGCCTTACCGTTGCCGTCCGTCCCTTTGCCTTGCCACGCACCGCCAGCGATCGCCGTGTTCCCAAACGTGGTCGCCCTTGAGGTCGCCAATGTCGCTGACCTGCCAATTACTTCCCTTGACCATAGTTAGCAACGGGGCTTTGCCGTGCATGGTCCCAAGGCGGAGACTCGTTCCGGGCTGGTGCGCCG
>Ga0187852_1002699_pt1 | contig 13992 bp, 10 predicted proteins | sample June2016WEW_6_40_FD_134511 | JGI IMG/M metagenome (GOLD analysis project Ga0187852, IMG submission 134511) | Peatland microbial communities from SPRUCE experiment site at the Marcell Experimental Forest, Minnesota, USA - June2016WEW_6_40 | ecosystem: Environmental > Terrestrial > Soil > Wetlands...
CAACGAAAGTCCCGCGCCTTGTGTGACTCCCATCACGTGCCATTTTCCGGGAACCGCATGGCAGAAGGTGTGGATGCGGCCGCGCGGGTCGAGTTTGGGCGCTTCGGTGTAGGCGAATATCACGCCCGAGGTGCCCAGTGTGGCAGAGGTGAGGCCGGGCTCGACGATCCCGTTACCCACAGCGCTTGCGGCTTGGTCGCCCGCGCCGCCCACCACCGGCGTCCCGGCGCTCAGGCCGGTGAGCACGGCGGCTTCGCGAGTGATCGCGCCGGTGATTTCAACCGATTCGTAGGCGCGCGGCAATAGCTTGGCGTCCAGATCGAGCGCCGCGAGCATCTCACGCGACCAGCGGCGGTTGGTCACATCAAAAAGCAAAGTGCCCGAGGCATCGGACACGTCGGTGGCGAATTCGCCCGTCAGCCGGAAGCGCACAAAATCCTTGGGCAGCAGGAAGTGAGCGGTGCGCTCGAAGATCCTTGGCTCCTCATCTCGAATCCAAAGCAGCTTGGGCGCGCTAAACCCGGTAAGCGCGGGATTGGAGACCAGCTTGATCAATCGCTCGGCCCCAACGGTCGATGTGATCCAGTCGCACTGCGCCTGGCTGCGCTGGTCGCACCAGATCAATGCAGGCCGAAGCACGGCTGGGGTGCTATCCATCAAAACCACGCCATGCATCTGCCCGGAGAATCCCACCGCTTCAATGTCGCCGCCCTTGAGTTGGGCCTGCTCGAGCGCCCCGCGGATCGCCACCAGAGTTGCACGCCACCAGTCCTCGGGCTCCTGCTCGGCCCAGCCGGGCTTGAGCATTTTCATAGGCTGGTGATCGCCCGTGGCTGCTCCCACAATATGACCATCCGGCCGGACAATAATCGCCCGCGTGCCGGTAGTTCCAACATCAATTCCCATCATGTATGCCACGATTTACTCTCCCCGTATCGAATAATCGGGAGATCGGGTGATCGGGAGATCGGGTGAACAAAAGAACGCCGATTCTCCAGATCTTTTTATTAATCGCCCGACGCGTTAATTGCGATGTGCCAAAATCCTTGATTGTTCAACCGATTCTCCCGATTCATCGTCCTCTTGCAGTTTTCTGCGACGCAACAAAAATCGAGACAAGCTCATTTGCCTCCGCGAGGAGGTCATTTAAGCGAGCCTTGGTCATCATCCCGCTCTCCATCAGAAGTTCCAGCCAGAAAACAGACTCGTCAGCTTCCTCGACCACCAGCCCCATTTTGGCCACGAACTCAGCTCGCGAGCGCGCTCGGCTGGTGGCGCGGTAGTTGGCGGCGACCGACGTGCCTGAACGGAGAAGTTGTCGGCTGATGATGCGTGCCGCCTCAGTCTTAGGTAGTGAGCCGCAGAGCTTTATTACCGCAAGGCAAACCGCTTTGTCCGCTCTCGGAGATCGAAATGCTTGTCTAACATCGTGCTCCATCGATCTCGGGAGCAGTTGATCGGTAGAACAGTTGAGGGAAATCAGAGAGTCGGGAAATCGGAAGCGCAAAACGCCTTTTTGCCGGCCGTGAGTTTTTTGCTCGCCCGATCTTCTGATCTCCTGATCGCCCGATGGAATTGTTCATCCGATCACCCGATCTCCCGATCAGACGTCAGACTTTCACCTTCTCCCACTGCCCCGACTTCGCCGAGCGCTCCACCGTGTCGAGCACAGCTTGAACCTTCACGCCTTCGTCGAATCCGGGCTGGGGCGGTTTGCCGGTCTCGAGGGCCACGAGGAAGTCGTGGATAGCGTGGACGAAGGTGTGCTCATACCCAATGATGTGCCCTGGCGGCCACCAGGCGCCGACGTAAGGATGGTTGGCCTCAGTCACGATGATTGTTTTGTAGGCCTGCACTTCGTTGGGCTCTGTACGGTCGAAAAACTCCAGTTCATTCATCCGCTCCAGGTTGAACGCCAGGCTGCCTTTGCTGCCGTAGATCTGGAAGGTGTTGAAATTCCTGCGGCCCCCGGCGAAGCGTGTTGATTCAAACACTCCCACCGCACCGTTCTTGAAGCGCGCCAGGAAGTTCGTGTCGTCGTCCACGGTGACTTTGCCTTTCTTGCCTTCGGCGCCCTTGGCCCCCCACGCACCCTCGCCGGTTCCCGGCAAAGGCCGCTCCTTTATGAACGTGGTCATCTGCCCCGTGACGGAAGTGATGTACCCAATCAGCATCTGGGCCAAGTCAGCAGCATGCGCGCCGATATCGCCCAGGGCACCGCTGCCCGCAAATTTCTTCTCGAGGCGCCAGACTAACGGGAAATTCGGGTCCATGATCCAGTCTTGAAGGTAAGCGCCGTGATAATGATAGATCTGGCCCAAGCGGTCTTCCTCGATAAGCTTCTTGGCGAATGAGACCGCGGGTATGCGGCGGTAATTGAAGTTCACCATGTGCATGACGCCCGCTTTCTGAACGGCTGCGAGCATCTCTTTGGCCTGCGCCAGGTCGTTGGCCAGAGGCTTCTCGCAAATCACGTGCTTGCCGGCTTGCGCAGCAGCAATGGCCATGGGGTGGTGCAGATACCCCGGCGTCGCGATATCGACAATGTCAATATCCTTGCGTTCGACAACACGCCGCCAGTCGCAGTCAGACTCTTCCCAACCCAACTGCTGCGCCGTGGCTTCAAGCTCCTCCGTGCAGGCCTTTCCACAAAGCACTTTCATGCGCGGCGTGAATTTGCCGGGAAAAAACCTGCTGACCTGCCGATAAGCATTGGAATGCGTCCGCCCCATGAATTGGTGACCGATCAGTGCTACGTTGACTTCTGGCATGTTCGGAATTCTCCTCCCTTTACGAATGGAGTCAGGAGTCAGAAGTCAGGAGTCAGAATAAACACTCTGAAGGTCGGCTCTCGCCCCTAGGTTTTCGGCGAGCGACGTCCCAGCCGAGGCTTGCTGAAAGCTGATAGCTGACGGCTGATAGCTGAATCTTCTGATTCCTGACTCCTGACTTCTGACTCCTGCCTTTCTCACGCCCACCACATCTCCTTCAGCTTTTCCTTGATAATGATCTGGTTCAGGAAGCCCGCGGCTTTGCTCAAACCCTCGTCCACGGACATCAGGCTGTCTTCATGCTCGATGGAGAGCACATCGTCATAGCCGACCATTTGCAGTGTCGAGACAAAGTCAGCCCAGAAATCCATATCGTGGCCGTAGCCGACGGTGCGGAAGATATACGAACGATTCTTCTCGTCGCTATAGGGCTTGGTGTCGAGCACACCGTTCACCATGATGTTGACGTTGTAAAGACGAGTGTCCTTGGCGTGAACGTGAAAAACGGCTTCCCCGAGCTTGCGCACCGCCACGCAAGGGTCGACGCCTTGCCAGAACATGTGGCTGGGATCGAAGTTACACCCGATGGCCGGGCCGGCGGCTTCCCGCAAACGCAGCATCGTTTCCGGATTGTAAACCGTGAATCCCGGATGCATCTCGATGGCGATGCGCACCCCGTGGTCCTGCGCGAACTTGGCGCGCTTGACCCAGAACGGGATGACTTTCTTCTCCCATTGCCATTTCAGCAGTTCCAGGAATTCGGGAGGCCATGGAGTCGGCGACCAACTCGGGTATCTGGCATTATCTGAATCGCCCGGACATCCGGAGAAGTCGATGACTCGTGTGAGACCCAGTTTTTCAGCCAGCAAGATGGTCTTCCGGCTGGCTTCCTCGTGCGCCTTCGCAATCTCTTTGTTGGGATGCAGCGAGTTGCCGTGGCAACTCAAGGCGCTGATGCCGATTCCTTGGTCGTCGAGTTTCTGCTTGAACTCCTTGAGTTTCGCGGGTTGCTTCAACCACTCCAGCTTGAGATGAGGATCACCAGGGAAGTTGCCTGTTCCCAGCTCCAGGGTGTGAATACCCAGGGGCTTTACCTTCTCGATCACCTCGTCCAAACTGAGCTTGGCCAGGAGCGCCGTAAAGAGTCCGACCTTCATATCGAGTCTCCTTTTGTGAATGTTTAGACGGTAAATCTATAGTCCGCCAGCCCTCGCGTCAACTGGAAAATATCGGAGTGGAAGATATCGGAATCACTCGGCGTTGGTCTCCTATCTCTTCGGATGATCAGCCGTGGGTCGTGGTCACCGTTAATTCTCCGTGCTTAACCCCCCTCAGGCTCAGAATCCGGTCCGCGAGGCTCCTGACCTCCCCACTGCGGCCTTTCAGGATGACCACCTCGAGGCAATGGTGGTGATCCAGATGCACGTGCGTCGCTGCGAGGACCTTGCTCGAAGCCGCGTGTTGGGCCTCAATCAGCTTAGCCGAAAGATTCGGTTGGTGGTGGTCGTAAACCATGGTCAGGGTTCCCACAATCACCTTGTTCTCATCCGTTGCCGCGTGCACCAGATGCTCGCGAATCAGGTCGCGGATGGCCTCCGACCGGTTCTGATACCCTTTGCGGTGGATGACCGCGTCGAACTTTTCGAGCAGTTCCTTTTCCAGCGAAAGTCCGGTGCGAACCAGTTCGCCCATGGCTCCCCTCCCCTTAGTCACGATAGGACTCGACTTGCTCACGAGCAGCGTCATTTCTATGCACGCCGTGGCTCAACATTTTCCTGCGCCGGCAACACACTACGCATTATAGGCGACAAGACGGTGCAGGGCGCCAGCCAAATTGCCGTTCTTTGTTTGTTGTGGGGAAGCGGCAGTTTTGTGGTGACGAGCCTCGCCAAAGCGCACGCCGCGAATCTCGCCAATCTCAGACCTTAATGACCAAACCTGTAGGTAAAGTTTACGCTCGCGTAGGAAGGCATGCGCACCCCAACAACCTCCGCGATGGGGTTCTCGGGAACCGGTAAAGGACCTACATACCCAGGTTGATAGTTCGTGGCGAAGTTTTCCGTGGTCTGCCCGGTATAGCCGCTGGCAATCATCATATTTAGACCGACGCTGATCTTTCCCTCGAGAAATGGCCGCGCCAGCGCCAACCGGAACTCCTTGTTCGGCACCCCGAGGCAGTAGGAGGTCCGGTCATTCGGGTTGCTCTCGTCGCATCCATTTCCGACCACCTTCCTTCCCACGTACTCGAACTCGCCTTTCGCCTGCAAATGCAAGGGCAACTTCTGGTACGTCCAGGAAAGATCGCCGATGAGTCTCGGAGCCTCCGGCGTAACCTGCCCCGTGTCCAGGTCGCGCGCATCGGCCTGCTCGATTGTCGCTTGGACCGATCCATAGCTGAAACTCTGGCGCAGCGTAACCGCCATATAGCGTATGCGGCCCGGCCCCAGATCGAATTGCAATCCGTCGTCGGGGTCGATCTTCCCGTGCTCGGCGGTTTGCGTCTCGTGTCCCAGCGTCAGCTTCAGATCCGTCTTGTGAAAGGTCTTGCTCGCGACCAACTGATACGAGCGTGCCGTCTCCACCGGGTCATCGGCTGCCGGTGCTCCGGTTGCAGTGTCCTGTCCCGTCGCCCATCCCGTTCTGGGATCTTCCGTGAAGAACGATTTGCCAAAACTGACGGCGACCTGAGGAACGTACCAGGATTCCTTCGGAAAGAACGTCATCGTCGCCTTTGGCGAATTGAGGCCCACCAACTTGTTCCAGGAATTGGCCGGACTCACCAGGTCCTGGTTGTCGATACTAATCTCGTCGCGTCTCCAGCCCAGGTGGTAGCGAAAATACTTGCCTAACTTGCCCTCGCCCGCGACGTAGGGCGATAGCGGAGCGATGGTTACATTGTTTCCGTCCACCTTGATGAAAGGTCCGTAGTAATTCGGGTTGGCGGGATTGAAGAAGTTGTAATGGTCTAGATCGTCGCGCCGCGGCGCCTCGCGCTCGTAGTCCATCCCGGCCAGCAGTGTGAAGTTCTTCGAAAAATTCTTCTCATACGCCGCACTGGCGCCGGTTACGATGCGGAATTCGCTCTGCCGGATCAGCCCGACCCCAAAGTCGGAATAAAGAGAGAGATTGTAGGTGCGGAAGAAACCGGAGAGCTGAAGTTCCTGGTTATTGCCCAGTCTCCACACATCGTTCAATGCCACGAGCGCCGTGTGCGTCTGGTCCTTCTGCCTGGGGTCAACCGTATCAGGGTACTCCTTCCAGCCGTTAGTCGCATCGACGGAATTGAACCCGTAAATCGGGCGAAGTCCCGCCACGTAAGAGAAACCGTAATATCCGATTCCGAACAACGTCAGGGTGTGATCTCCCAGATAGAAGACCCGCCCGCCATTGATCTTCAACTGCTTGCGGTGCTCCAGCCGGTCAAGGAATCCATTGCCAAACGAGCCCTCAGCCGCGATCCATGAATACCGCGAAGGACTCAGGCCCGCGGTGCCGGTGATGTCCCGCTGGTCTGCGGTCAAGGTGAAGAACGGATTGAGATGCGAGCGCAGGGAATAGGTAGTGGCCAGGTTCAATGCGTGATTGCCTTCGCGCACATTGAATGCGCCGCCATCCACCTCAACGCTCTCGATCACATCCGCGATGTAAATGTTCGGATCGGTGTAGCCATTGCCATGCGCATTTGCCGACAGATTGTTCGGCACCAGGTAGCTGCCCACCTGGACGAACTGCGCGATGGGCTCGCCATGGTCACCCGCCACGCCCGGCGCAAAATACTGCGGGGCCTTGATGCCGCTCGACGCGGTCTCGATAGGGTAGCCGGGAATTGAGATCGGCGCGCCCGGCCGTCCCGGATTTGCATCCAGCAAGTCCTGGCTGGCGAAAACCTTCTCGGCGGGATCAGGCGACAGGACATCGACCTCGGTCACGTCCGCGGTGACGGTGACGGTCTCGTTGCGGGAAGCCAACCGGTCAAAACGCAAATTGACGGTCGATGCTTCACCGTCCTCCAGGGTGACCGTCTGGCTAACCCTGACAAAGCCGGGCGCCGTTCCGATGAGCTTGTACTCGCCGGCGGAAAGGGTGGAGAAGGTAAACCGCCCCTCAGAATCGCTGCGGGTCTCCTCAGTGCGGGAATCGCGGTTTTGCACGGCGGAAATCTTCGCTGCAGCAACAGGCTTGCCCTGCGGGTCGATAACCTGGCCACTCACACTCCCGTTCGCGGCTCCGAGCGCCGTATCCGTCATCAGCACGAAGCCGACAGCGAGGACGGCAGAAACAACTTGCAATGGATGGTTCATCGGTCTCTGCCGATTATCACACGAATTTATAAATCGTGCTACTCATTTGGAAGAGGCCCAGTGTTCTAATTTCGGCGTAGCGCTGGCCTTTAGGCCAGCATCTTTTGCGCCATTATCACACGAATTTAGAGATCGTGCTACTCATAATGAATAAGAAGAATCGGGGGAAGGCAAAAACTCTTCTCCGTGTCATTCCGAGCCCTTCGCCGTCATCCTGAGCCCTTCGCTTGTCATTCTGAGCGGAGCGAAGAATCTCGCTCTGCCGCTCAGGGTAAACTCCGCAAAGAGCCTGTCCTGAACGAAGTGAAGGAATCTCGCTTTGGGCGCTCAGGGTAAACACCGCGAGGAATCTCGCTCCGCCCTTATCATTGGAGCGGTTTGTGATTCAGAGCGACCCCCTCACCCAGCCCGCCCCGGCTGAAGAAAACGCCGGTGCAGTCCACCCTCTCCCCCAAGAGGGAGAGGGTAACGTTCTGGCGCAAGGGGAGAGGGATAGGAGTCCCACTCGAAGACGATTTTCCAATTTCGGATTTCGGGTTTCGAGTTTCCGCTACTTGAGGTGTTGGTCAAACCATTGGACAGTGCGCTTGGTGACGTCCCGCTGGTGCGCAGACTGCCAAATCATATGCCCTTCATCCGGGTAGACAACGAACTTGGTTTCAACGCCGACGGTGCTTAACGCGTGCCAGAATTCAAACGACTGCGGTGCGGGGCACTCGCCGTCGCGGTCGCCCACCAGAACGAGCGTGGGGGTTTTGGCGTTCTTGATAAAGGTGATGGGCGAACTCCTGGCGTAGACCTGTGGATCGTCGTAGACCGAGGCGCCAAAAAAAGGAATCATCCACTGGTCGATATCGTTTTCGCCGTAGTAGCTAAGCCAATTGGCGATTCCCGCGCCGGCCACCGCCGCGTGGAATCGGTTCGTCCGTGTCACGGCCCACATGGTCATGTAGCCGCCATAGCTCCAGCCTGCGATTCCAACCCGGTTGTCGTCCACTGGAAGCGTCTTCACCACCTGATCGACTCCCGCGAGAATGTCCCGGAAATCGCCGTAGCCGAAGTCCTTGACGTTGCCCGCCGTAAAGGCTTCTCCTTCGCCAAAGCTGCCGCGCGGATTGGGGAAGAACACGAAATAGCCTTCCTCCGAAAGCAAGGCGAGGTCGAAGAACGGCCCGGGCCACCCGGGCTTTTCGGCGGCACCGGGGCCCCCATGAACCGAGACGACCATGGGATATCGCTTCGAGGGATCATAGTTCACCGGGTAGAGTAGCCAGCCCTGGATTTCCATTCCGTCGTTCTGCCAGTGAACGCTCTCGGACTTCCCCCACTCCGGGCGAATACGGCTGTTCTGGTGCGTGACTTGCTTCCAGGCTCCGATGTCTCCTGCCCAAATCTCCGGGGGTTCCTGGAACGATTGACGAGTCAGCGCTGAGGTCTTTCCATCCGCCGCAAGAGATATCCCAAAATCCCAGACGCTTCCAGTGGAAATGGTCTCGGGCCCGCGCCATAACGTTTTCACTTTCCCCTCGCGGGGGTCTACCGTGGCGACGCCGCTCTCGCCATCGATCTGCTCGGTGAACAGGATTCTCTCCGGTGAGGCTAGCCAAGTGAGAGTTGCCGGCGAGGCCTTGAGGCCGGGCGTAAGATCGCGAGCCTCGCCGCCACAGGCTGGGACTGCGTAAATGTCGCCTCCCGTGCTCCCTTCATCGCTCATCAGCCCTTCGACGAACGCAATGCTTTTGCCGTCGGGCGACCAGTGCGGTTGGGCAATTTGCAGGCGTGGCTTGTAAATGAAACGGACCTCTCCGGAAGCAATCGCGATGGTCGAGAGTTGGGCGACCCACCAGTTGGCGTCGCCCGCGCCCTGCGCAGCCGTAGCAACGAAGCTTTTTCCGTCAGGCGACCAATCGTATTCGTAGATGTAGAGGTCGGCGGGCGATGCCTGCCGAACCTTGCCTGAATCCGCGTCAACCGTCGCCAGGCGCTGCTCGTAGACGTGCTGCTCGATGACGCCGGAGGGTGGCGTCATGGGTTCGAGGGGACCGGCCGCGCGCGGGGCGTTCTCAGTGAAAAGCAGCGCCACCTGCTTGCCGTCCGGCGACCAGGAGGGAGAAGCGAGAAATCCGGTCAGGTGGGTGAGTTGACGAGCCGAATTCCCCATTAGGTCTGAAACGTAGATTTGAAGCTGCTCCGAACTCTCTTTATCCGAAAGAAAAGCGAGTTCCCTGCTGTCGGGTGACCAGGCAATATCATGCTCGGCATACTCCGCGCTGCCGTCGCCGGCAGAGATGCGGCGCGGCCGCCCAGTAGAGCCTGGCGTCGCCACATAGATTGCCGAGTTGCCTCCTGCCTGAGACTCGACCCAGGCAATTTGTTTGCCGTCGGGAGAGATCGCCACTTGCTTGAAATTTCGCACTGCGTACAGCGAGTCAAGCGCTTCGTCGATGGAGTATTTGTGGGCGGCGAGACAAGTTGCCGCGCCGGCAATCCAGATCGCCAAAGCAAGCGTCAGGCGAGTTCCCGTGCGCATGAACAGTCTCCAATAGGAGCAAGATCGCAGCCCACCAGAATAACAGAAATCAGAAGGCGGATGGTGTTGCACCGCGAAGAATGATACTGGTGTTCCCAAGATCTTTTGCGGCGCGCGAAGAAAAGCAGATCCTTCGCTTCGCTCAGGATGACATGTCATTCTGAGCCCGTTCGCTGTCACCCTGAGCGAAGCGAAGGGTCTGCAGTTTGCCAGCTCAGGGTAAACTGCGCGAAGAATCTGCATTCGGTTGAGGCTTCGCCGCGCTGTGGCCTCTGTGATGAATCTTTTTGGCTTGAGTCGTCGGGCCGTGCGCTATAATCGGGGCTTTTGGGCGGGGCAAACAAAGGAGGCAGCGCCATGGGGGCAAAGGACAGCGACGAGGACGATGTCGAACGGGAAAAGAGGATCGCCGAGTTGAAGCGCCAGGCACAGGAACTGACGGGCGGGGAGATGGTGGAAGGTGGAGCGGAAGACACCCCGCCCGAGGTGGCGGAGGGATTCTGGAAACATGTGGTCGACTACGAGAAAGCTCCCTGGACCACGAATTTCAAGCAACTCGAAGAAGCCGGCATCGAGCTACCCGCCCCTGACACACTCAACGATGAGCAGCTTACCAAAAAGCTCTGGGAAGTGATTCGCGCGCTGGCCCTCCTGCGCGTGTTCCTCGAGCAAACAGACCATCTGAGCGATCGCGAGCTTTACACGGAGCTTTGGCAAGACATGCTGCGTGAAGAAGTTAAAGCGATGCCCCCGGATCCTGACGGCGCCTGGCACTTGAGTCCCTTGGGCGGCTGCAGCAAAGAGGATATCCAATTGGACATGAAATACTATGCCGACGAAGAATGGCGCCGCAAATGGCAGGAGGAATATCCGGACTTCGTTATGCCCGAGCACAAGGACCCGCCCCATGACCGCGACCGCCTCCTTCCCCAACCCGACTACGGCCCTCCCGGCGAGCCGGATTCCGTGAACTGACGAGAAGGCAGAAGGCAGAAAAACGGTATCTTTCCTTCTTCCAAGGCGTCACTGGACAAGTTGGCGTGCAGTCATGTATATTCGGCGTAGATACATATGAACGCGACGACCAAGACGCAGCTTGCAAGGTGGGGCAACAGCCTCGCCGTGCGGATCCCTCTGAGAGTTGTCGAAACGGCCCGGCTGCGGGAAGGCGATGAACTCACGCTGGCGGTCGCCAAGAACGGTGCGATCGTGATCAAGCCAGCGCAGCGGAAGTACCAGCTTAACGAGTTAATCTCAAAAATTACAGCCCGAAACCGCCACGAAGAGACCGAATGGGGTCCGCGAGTGGGCAAAGAAGCTTGGTGACCCGCAGTTACATCCCGGACGCAGGTGACTTGATCTGGCTGACGTTCGATCCGCAGGCGGGGCGCGAGCAAGCGGGACGCCGCCCGGCACTGGTCCTTTCGCCCGCTGCATACAATGAGAAGGCAAGCCTCGCCCTCGTCTGCCCCATTTCCAGCCGCGTCAAGGGCTATCCTTTCGAGGTACCTTTGCCGGAAGGGTTGGCGGTTTCGGGAGTCGTCCTCTCTGATCATCTGAAGAGTCTGGATTGGACGCAGCGGAAAGCGGAGTTCGTGGCCCGCGTTCCAACCGAGGTAATATCCGAAGTGCTCGCCCGACTGGCCCCGCTTCTCGGTTTCTGACACAAAGAGAAAAGGCGCGGACCTCAAAAGCGGAGGTCTCTGCTACTCGCCCGCTGCCTTATAATGGAGCCTGACTGGAGGTTCCGGAATGAGCGACCACCTAGAGGTCAAAATCGTGCTTCAGCATAGGATTCTGCAGGGAGCCAATCAGTCGGGAGTTCCGCAAAGAGTCGCTACTGTTTACATTAACGGCAAGGAGCACCGCGTTTATGCGCCGTCAGAAGCAAAGGGAGACGCGCTTGACTGGCTGCCACATTTCACTGTTAGACAACTGGTGGACTTCAATTCAGAGGAGGAGGTTCACGGTTCGCTTCGCGTTCTCGCCCTAAAGGTCGTCAAAGAGGAACTCGCTTCCGAAAAAGAAGCAGGGGCACGACCGGGTTTATTGGGACCAGAGGAATTCGCGGGCATGACCGACAAACAGCTCCATGAAGTGAAGATGGGGGCTGAGCCCGGCTCGAACTACTGGGAGTGGGCGACGGCTGAGCAGCAGGAGCGCGCAAGAAAGGCGCGGTCAGGTCTACCGACAACTACCCTGGGCGCTCGGGAAAAGGACACCTCGCTACCAGCGGGTCTGTATGGACCAAAGGAATTCGCGGCGATGACCGACGAACAACTCCATCAAGTGAAGATGGGGTCTGAACCCGCCTCAAACTACTGGCAATGGGCAACGGCTGAGCAGCAGGAGCGCCAAAGAAAGGCGCAGCCAGGTGTACTGAGAACAACTGCAGCCCCTCCCACGAGAGAGTCGGTCCGTTGGGATTTTTTCATTTCCCATGCGAATGAGGACAAGGAAGAGATCGCTGGGCCGCTGGCAAACGCCCTTAGGGAAGACGGCTGGGCTGTCTGGTATGACGAATTCTCTTTGAGGTTGGGCGACAGCCTCCGCGAGTCAATCGACCGTGGTTTGGCCGCTTCGAGATTTGGAATCGTCATTCTGAGCCCGCACTTCTTTGCGAAGCACTGGACTAAGCAAGAGTTGAATGGCCTAGCCACGCGCGAAGTTAGCGCGGCAAAAGTCATCCTCCCCGTCTGGCACAAAGTGGGGTTTGAGGAAGTGCGCGAGTATTCTGCCACATTGGCCGACAGGGTCGCCGTCGGCACTGATAAGGGCCTGAAGCATGTTGTTGAAAGGATCTTGGATGCCGCGACGGCCGCTCCCACGTCAGTCACATCTTCCGCAAGGGGCGGAGACCTGATCTTTGGGGAATCAGTTTACTGGAAACGGAAAGACAGCGAGATGGAAGGTCCTTACTGTCCCAATTGCTATGACGACAAGCACAAACAAATTCACCTGACGCCCGGGGCAACGAAGGGTACTTATCGGTGTGGCGTTTGCGGGAACAGCTTCGCGACGGAGGCGTACAACCCAAAACCGGTGAGGCGTCTCTCGTTCCGCGGCCGGCGCCCTAAGCCAGAAACAGACCTTTCCCAACCTCGGCCCGCTGCGCATACGCCTGCTGTTCTCACGGCACCGCTGCCGGACGTTCGAGTCGAAGCTCGTGTCACGGTCGCTGGCCACCGCTTTCCCAGATTCGGAGTTCCACCTCAGACCGTGCTCGCGGTTATCGTGTCTAACCATTCCCCGATCGCCGTGTATATCGAGAACGTCCGTCTGGCGCTTAGTAACGGCGGAAAATTGTTTTTCCCCCGCGATGCGGTGACGGAGGATAGCAATATGCGGCGAGCACTTCAGCCGGGTGACAGTTTCTCGTTCATGATGCCACCGCGTGAGATTTTCAGGCTCGCTTCTGATGCTGGCGCGGAGCCGGTCTACGCATTCGCGGTGGATGCTATCGGCCGGGAGTACAAATCGACAGAGGCGTCGCTGAAGGCAGCTCTGGACGCGCTGCGCGGGCCTGGGTAGCGGAGACCTGCTTTTCCTGCTTTCTGCCTTCTACGTTATGTGAGCGCCTTGTGTATCCACATACACGGCGTAGAGCGATTGGCTGGCGCACATGAACAAGCGGTTGCGTTTGGTACCGCCGAAGCAGACGTTGGCGCAGATTTCAGGCAGCAGGATGACGCCAATGCGTTCACCGCTGGGCGTGAAGACATGCACGCCATCGTATCCTTGACCGGCCCAGCCGGCTGCGGACCAGATATTGCCATCCTTGTCGGCGCGGATGCCGTCCGAACTCCCCGAGCCCTTGCCCGGCCATTCCATGGAAGTGAAGGTTCGCCCGTTGCGCAGGCTCTTGCTGTCTACTACGTCGAAGACTTTAATGATTTTGGGAGCCTGGGGATAATGCGTCCAGCCTGTGTCCACAAGGTAGAGCAATTTGTAGTCCGGTGAAAAGCAGAGGCCGTTGGGCTTGTAAGCCTCATCCGTGACCATATCCATTTTTCCCGTCTTGCCGTCAATCCGGTAGACGGCCTCCTTAAGCTCCATAGGCGCGAGGTGGCCTTCGTAGTTCGTCAGGATGCCGTAGCCTGGATCAGTGAACCAGATGCCACCGTCGGGGTGCACCACGATATCGTTGGGCGCGTTGAAGGGCTTCCCCTGCCAGCGGTCCGCCAGGATGGTGACCGATCCATCGTGTTCATAGCGGACCACGCGGCGGGTGTTGTGCTCACAGGTCAGCAGTCGCCCCTCGAAATCAAACGTATTGCCGTTGGCGTAGTTGGAGGGCTTGTGGAATTCGCTGACGTGACCGTCCTCTTCCAGCCATCGCAGGTGTCGATCGTTGGGGATATCGCTGAAAACCAGGTAGCGCCCGCCGCCG
>Ga0187852_1002701_pt1 | contig 13979 bp, 12 predicted proteins | sample June2016WEW_6_40_FD_134511 | JGI IMG/M metagenome (GOLD analysis project Ga0187852, IMG submission 134511) | Peatland microbial communities from SPRUCE experiment site at the Marcell Experimental Forest, Minnesota, USA - June2016WEW_6_40 | ecosystem: Environmental > Terrestrial > Soil > Wetlands...
ACGGTTTTCCCGGACCGTAACTTGCCAAGCGAGTTGAGCCTCTCGAAATGACTGCATCAGGAGACCGGTGAAGCATACGCATCCATGAGCCACTCTACTTCTTGTTCGGCTTGAAGACGGCCTTGAAGGACGCTCCCGCGGCGGCGATGATGCTCTTCGAGTCGGCGGCAAACTGGCCGTTGGGATCGAGTTCAAGGTATTTCTGATAGGCCTCCAGGCAGCCGGGTGGCAGGATGAGTTTGTTGGTCTTGGGATCGACGGTGGCCTGGGTGGCGAGCGCCTGGGCCTTGAAGTAGTAGTTGCGGGCGCGGGTGGGATCGGCGGCGATGGCCTTGTTGGCGGCGTCGAGCTGGGCGGGGGCGTTGTTGATCTGGAAGAAGAAGACGGCTTCGTTGCTGTAGTAGAGGCCGGCCTGCGCGGGATTGGCGGCGGCTGCCTTGTCGAAGGCGGCCTGGGCTTCGGGAATCCTGTTGGTGTGGATGTAGATTTCACCCAAGCTGCTCTGGCTGATGCCTTCAACCTCAGGGTTATGTTTGGCGGGGGTGGCATCGGGGGCGGGAAGGCCGCCGCCGGAATGCGTCCTGCCGTCGGCGGCGTAGAAGCCGCCGCCGCTAGACTGATTCTGGGGCGCCGAGCCGGTGCCCAGAACATTTTTGAAGCTGGTTTCGGCGTCCTCGTATTTCTTCTGGCCGAGTTGAGCCAGGCCCAACTCGATCCATAGATAGACCTGGCCTGGTTTGGCCGCGGTGTCCTTGAGCATCAGGGCTTCGGCGTCGGCGTAACGCTTTTCCTGGTTGGCGGCGCGGGCGGCTTTCAGGTCGGCGTTCATGGCTTCGACGCTCAGACTGGCGGGCGGAGCGGCTGTGTCCGTCTTCTGCGGCGGCCCCAGCGGTGGCAAGCCCTGAGTAAAGGCGGACGGGACAGCCGTAAGCGAGGCGGCAAACAGCAAGACGAGGCTGGGCTTCGAGCTGAACTTCATTTCGTTCACTCCTGGGAGGTGTTTTTGCCGGCGCGGACAGAATACTCCTTTCGACTCGCTCGCTGCCTGGCCGGGGGCTGAATGCGCGCACGAGCCGGGAGCCGGATGGGCCGCCCGCAGGTGGTAAAATCGATCAGTGCCGGGTCCTACGCGACGTAATCCCGCCAATCCCGCCAGGTCCGGAAGGAAGCAACGGTAACGGGCTAGTACGGGCGCAGTAGGTCACCCGGCGCTTTTTGGGCGCCGGGGGCTGTTCCCGCGGCGGAACCGCAAGGAGAGATGCATTGAGCCTCACTGTTCGCCCTGTGGTGGGCCGGCGCGCGAAGATTACGGCGCTTGGAACCTACGTTCCCCCGCAAGTTCTGACCAACAAAGACCTGGAAAAAATGGTGGATACCAGCGACCAGTGGATTCTGGAGCGGACCGGTATCCGCGAGCGGCACGTGCTGGCCAAAGGGCTGGGCCTGAGCGAAATGTGCGTGGAGGCGGCCAAGAAGTGCCTTGGGGCGCGGGGCATCGAGCCCAGCGAGGTCGAGGTCATCATCGTGGGCACGGTGACGCCGGACATGATGTATCCCTCGACCGCCTGCCTGGTGCAGAACAGGATCGGCGCGAAGGGCGTGTGGGGGTTCGACGTCTCGGCCGGATGCTCGGGGTTTCTGTTTGCGCTGCAGGCGGGTGCAAAGCTGGTGGAGAGCGGGGCGCACGCGAAGGTTCTGGTTTGCGGCGCGGACGCCAATACGCGCATGACCGACTACACGGACCGGACGACGTGCGTGCTGTTCGGCGATGGCGCCGGGGCGGTGCTGCTGGAGCCGGCGGAAGAGGGCGAAATAGGCTTCATCGACTATGCGTACGAGATCGACGGGTCGGGCGCCGGCTCACTGTATATGCCGGGCGGCGGCAGCCTGAACCTCTCGAGCCATGAGACCGTGGACAAGAAGATGCACTACATCCACCAGGACGGGCCGGCGGTTTACAAGTTTGCCGTGCGCAAGATGGCCGAAGCTACAGCGAAGGTGCTGGAGCGCAGTGGCGTAACCGGCGCGGAGCTGGGCTGCTTCATTCCGCACCAGGCCAACAAGCGGATTATCACGGCCACCGCCGACCGGCTGGGCATGGACCCGGAGCGGGTCATCATCAACATCGAGAAGTACGGCAACACCTCGTCGGGGAGCATTCCCCTGGCCATGGAGACGGCCATCGAGCAGGGCAAGCTGAAGAAGGGCGACCTGGTGCTGCTGGCCGCGGTGGGCGCGGGATTTGCTGTGGGGGCGGCGCTGCTGCGGTGGGAGATATAGCAAGTTCGCTAGCGCAGTGGGTCTAACGCTTTTTTACATTTGGCGACCTTCGTCAGGATTACTCCCACTTATGACGCGCTGCATTTGTATGGTAGTGGACGCAGGTAACGGATTGCCTCTTTTGCAATTCGTAGGAGTGAATCAGCCTTCCCCAGCGAAATATCCTCTGGATAACGCCGGTGACCTAATAGATGTGCTGTCGGCTCTTCAGATTCTCAATGGCATTTCGATTAAGGCCCAAAGATGGAGAGGTGGTTGCCGTCAGGGTCATCGAAGTTGGCAACCCTCGTGGTGGGCGTAACGCTTCGTGGTTCGTGAGTGAACTGGACTCCTTTCTCTCGCAGCGCTTGATAGGCGGCGGTTACGTCCTCAACAGAGAAGACGATCTCGCCGGCGCCGGCAACCTGGCCACGGACTTTGGCCGCGGGCTCGCTGAGGCAGAGGGTGACCGCGCCGGCGTTCAGGAACTTGAAACCAGGGATCTCACGCTGAACCTCCAGGCCCAACTTGTCGCGATAGAACGCCAGTGAGCGCGCCGCATCGTGAACCCCCAGCAAAACAACGCCGACTTGAGTGAGCTTATAATCCGCCTGTTCCATGTTTGGTTTGCCTCCCTGCAAACTGACAACGAACCCCTGGCGACGGAATAGAGTCAACCGCCGGCTGCCGACTGTAGCCTGTTCTTCACCTGAACATCCGACAAGTTCTGCTTCCCGTGAAACTGGCCGTTCTGAATGAACAATTCTCGCCATCGCGTCCGGCAATGATGGCGCCAGCCAGACACTGCGTCCATTGCTGGAATCCTGCTATACAGCTTCCCTTAATTATATCACACTCATATCTTGCCGTCAATCTCATTAGTCGCGAATAAGTAAAGCAATTCATGACGCACTTCACCAGCCAGCGAGTCAGCGAGTCAGCGACTCATCCCAAGATAGGTTATATTCGGGCAGGACGCGGAGTTCGGCGGCCATGTGGAAAAAGCCGCGCATCCCTTTGATGCATTCCTCATCGAGCACATAGTGAATGTTTGTGGTCAGATAGGTGCGGATGGTCTCTTCGGGGATGGGGACGCGGGTCGACCACTCGGTTACAAGCGCATCGATGTTCTGCCGACCGTGGATGCGGGATTGATTAAAGTCGCTGACGATGCTCTCGTCCAAAGGTCCGCCCCGCACAACGGCGCCCCAGACCGCGGAGACGAAGGGCAGGCCGGTGAGGTCGCGCCACTCTTCGGCCAGGTCGTGATAGACGAGTTCTTCCCCGGTGCGCTCGAAGCGGTTGGCGCGCTCTTCGAGGGCAAAGAGAGCGGGATCTCCGATGAGGATGGCGGCGTCGGCTCGTGTAAGCATGGCGTCGAGGTCTGCGGCTGCGGGCAGAAACGGGACCTCCGGGTTGCCCCACTTGTGGAAGAGCATGCGGGCGTAAGCGAGGGTGGTGCGGCTGGCGGTGTCGGCGGCCACGGTGCGCAGGGCGGCAAGCGGCTGGCTGGCGCGGCGGACCAGGAGCAGGGAGCGCACACGGCCTTTGGAGGCGATGGTGCAGCCGGGAAGAATTTGAAGGCCGGGGGTGGTGGCGAGGGCGGCGATGGGAACGAGGCCGATGTCGGCCTGCCCGGAGGCTAAGCGGACGGCGCACTCGGACGGCGACATGCGGTCGATCTGATGGCGGAGGGCGAGCGGGGTGGAAAGAGGCGGGTGCTCGAAGTCCCACATGAGGGGCGCGGTATTGAGGAAGTCGATGGCGGCGACGCGCAGGCGAGGATCTGGGGTAGAACTCACGACTATTAGACTATCAACGCGGGACCAAGGATTCCGCGGCGTGTCTCGAATGAATCCGGGGCGACAATACCGGCGGCTTGACATGGAACTCCGGCAGGGCTAGTGTGGGCGAAAATCCAGAAGAACCGGGGTCCAGGTTTCCTGTGTGGAAAACCGCCGCGGGCAATGGATGGATTGAAGCACCCCGCGATGACGAAACTGCCCCAAAACGTAGTTTTGCCCGAGCTGCCCCAGTTGGATGAACAGCGGCTGGCGTGGCTTGCGCTTGCGCTGTCTCCGGGGCTGGGGCCGAAGCGGATTTTGGACGCTGTGAAGACGTTGGATGCGCCCAGCCAGATCTTCGCTCTGCCCTTGACGGCGCTGGAGGGGCTGCGGTTTCCCGCCGAGGCGGCGCAGTTCATCTTTGACGGCAAGGCGCGGCAGGTGGCCGAGGAGGAGTGGGCGCGGGTGTCGGCGCAGGGCGGGACGCTGGTGAGCTACAGTTGCCCGGAGTATCCGGAGCGGCTGAAGGAGATTTATGATCCGCCGCCGGTGCTGTGGGTGCGCGGAGCGGCGAGCCTGCTGGCGCGGCCGGCCATCGCCATTGTGGGCACGCGGCACCCGACTCCGTACGGCTCGGGAGTGGCGGAGATGCTGGCGCGGGACCTGGCGGTGCGGCGGCTGCTGATCCTCAGCGGCATGGCGCGGGGCATCGACTCCTGCGCGCACCGGGGGGCCCTGGCGGCGCGCATGCCGACGGTCGCGGTGTGGGGCACGGGCATCGACGTGATTTATCCCAAGGAGAACAAGAAGCTGGCGGAGGAGATTCTGGCCACCGGCGGGGCGATCGTGAGCGAAATGCCGATGGGGACCTTTCCGGCGCCGCAGAACTTTCCCCGCCGCAACCGAATCTTAAGCGGGCTGAGCATCGCGGTGCTGGTGGTGGAAGCGGGGGAGAACTCGGGCACGCGGGTGACCGCCCGCTGCGCCGCCGAGCAGAATCGCGACCTGTTTGCGGTGCCCGGCAACGTGACCAGCAAGGGTTCCTGGACCCCTAACACTCTGATTAAGCAGGGGGCAAAGCTGGTGGCCACCTGGGAGGACGTGTGGGAGGATCTGCCTTCGCAGGTGCGCCTGGAACTTGAGGCGGAGGCGCCAGTTGAATCCAAATCGGAGGCTACCGCATCTTTATTGCCTGACCCTGTTCTGCGGCCGCAAGAAGCAATGGTGCTGGAGGTTCTGCGCTCCGACGAGAGCTTGCAGATCGACGAGATTCTCGAATTACTGGAGACTCAACTGACGTCTTCCGAGGTCTTTACGGCGCTCTTCGAGCTGGAAATGACGGGCCGCATTCGATGCTTGCCGGGCAAGAATTACGTAAGGACGATGTGAAAAGACAGGGAACAGGCGGCGGATTGAAGTTCGTGGATTCCCAGCCTTTTCGCGATATAGCCGCGGAATTGACGTGGCACCTACTAGCAGTTAGTTGGATTTTCAGTTGATTCGGAGCATACTGTTTCCATGGCTACGATTTTGCACATCCCGCTCGATGAATACCTCGGCATCGACTACAGGCCTGACCGTGAGTACGTGGATGGTGAAATCAGGGAGCGCAACGTGGGCAAGTGGGAGCACGCAAGAGTGCAATGGCTTTTGGCGCATTGGTTTTGTACCCACGAGAAGCAATGGGGAATTACCGGCAGCACGGAACAGCGGGTTCGCGTTTCGGAGAAACGGGTTCGTGTGCCCGATCTGGTTGTGCTCACTGCCGGACCCCAGCCGGATGTGATAATCGATCCGCCGCTGCTGGTCATCGAAATCCTGTCTCCCGACGACAGCTACTCCGACACCCAGGAACGCGCCCAGGACTACCGCGCGATGGGCGTGGAAACGGTTTGGATCGTCGACCCAAAGACGCGCTCCGGCCGTATGTGTTCCGGCGCGGAATGGGTTGAATCCTCGCGGCTGGAAGTCAAAGGGACGCCTTTGTACGTCCATCTTCCCGACATCTTCAGCCAGTTGACCTCTGCCTGAGGAGGACCGCGCCCGTTCGGCAAGCTCAGGGCAGGCTGTCCAGCGAAACTCCCAGGTCTCAGAATCGGGACACTTCGGCAAGCTCAGTGCAGGCCCTGGGGCGCCCGGCTACTGAAAGAGGCGGGGCGCGAACTCATGCAGGTAGTCCCGCCAGTTGTTCCAGGCATGGAAGCCATCGCTGACATGGGTCTCCGGGTTATACCCGTATTTCTTGAGCAGATCGACCGCTGGGCCGGTATTCGGCAACGCTATGTCCTGCTTGCCGGCGGCGAACCAAAAGAGCTTGACGGCGCTCTTGGCCGGACTCTGGAGCGCGGCCAGGTTAGTCTGCTCGAACTGGTCGCGCGAAGCCTCGAACCAGCCAGAGCTGAAGACGCCCACATAGGCAAAGAAGCCGGGATGCAGGACCGCGGCGTTGAGGGTTTGAATTCCACCCATCGAGAGTCCGGCGATGGCGCGATGCGCCGGATCGGCGACGACGCGATAGTGCTTCTCGACATAGGGGATGATGTCGTTCATCAGATCGCCGAGGAAGGGATCGGATGCCGGATCCGTCACCAGGGCTCTCATATCCATTTTCGTGCTGGTGTGGCCCGCGGGCATCACCACGATCATGGGCTTGGCCTGACCGGCGGCCAGCAGGTTATCCAGAATGAAGTTCGCCCGGCCGATCGAGGTCCAGGAGTCGTCGCAATCCCCGCCGCCGTGCAACAGGTAGAAGACCGGATAGGACGAATTCCCGGTCTCGTATCCAGGCGGCAGGTAGATATGCATCCTGCGCGTCCGGCCCAGTGTGACTGAATGGTAGTAGACCGTGGAGACGCTGCCATGCGGCACGTCGTTTACGTCGGCGAAGTTGCCGGGGATCACGAAGAGACTGCGCACGGTGGAGAGCGACTCGCTGAAGGCGGCGTTCTTGGGATCGGTTGCGCTGACGCCGTCCACAATGAACGTGTAGCGATAGGCGCCCGGCGGAAATGGACCCAGGGTAGTGGACCAGACTCCGTCCTCGGCCTTGGAGAGCGGCAGGCCGCCCATGGCGGCGAAGGCCTGTTCCCTGGTTGCTCCGGGAACGGACTCGGGTCCCTCGGTGCTGATCTTCACTTCCTTGGCATCCGGAGCCCAGATGCGGAAGGTGACGGCGCCGCCGGGATTGACCTCGGGCGAAACCAGATTTGTGTTGGGCGTAACCTTGGGCATCATGATGGCGGGCGGAGGCTGCGTGGGCGCGGCCTGCTGCGCGCTGGCGTCCGCTGAAGCGAGCGCAAACGCCAAACCGCACAAAAGCAAAACGGGAATCGCACTTCGAATGCATCTCATAAACCGTTCCTCTCAGAAATGAAGTCAGGCGGCGTGAATGCTGGCCGTGGCCACGCTGATTATGGAGCAGCCGGTTGTATTCGGTTTCTCCTGGGTCAGATTCTATTCCTGCCGTGCCGCGGGGGCGGGAAAACGGCAACTCCCTTGGCGCCAGGCGCAATGCTCCAACCAGCGCCAGCGATGCGCTCTTGACCGCTTGTGGAGCCGCATGAAGAGGTCCCGGAAAGTCGATCGAGGAGAATCCAGGCGGAGGATTCCGGGCAGTTTTCCGCAGCAAGAACGGCACTCCCGCGCTCCGAAAACGGGAGCTCCAGCGAGGAAAGGAACTCTTCCGAGTGGAAACGAAGCGGTGTTCCGTGGTAGTGTGCAACATTTGTGGATGGTTTTTCCGCGGAGTGGGACGAGCGGGCGGCCGGGAGGTTTGGACCGGCAGCCAAAACGAAAACGGAAAAAGCCATTTGTGAGTCAAACAGACCGGACAGGGTAGAGTGGTCTCGGTAATCAGGTAATAAGGATGGCAATGAGCAAATCACTGGTGATCGTCGAATCCCCCGCCAAGGCGAAGACGATCGAAAAGTATCTGGGCAAGGGCTTTGATGTGCGGGCATCGGTTGGGCACATCATGGATCTGCCCAAGCGAGACATTGGCGTGGAATTGGAGAAGCGGACCTTTGAGCCGACGCTGATTGTGTCTCCGGGCAAGGAGAAGGTGGTTGCGCAACTGAAGCGGGCGGCGGCGGCGGCGGACGAGATCTACCTGGCGCCCGACCCGGACCGCGAGGGCGAGGCGATTGCGTACCATCTGGCGCTGCAGTTGGGGACTACGGCCAAGGAGCGGAAGAAGATTCGCCGCGTGACCTTCAACGAGATTACGAAGAAGGCCGTGCAGGAGGCGTTTGAGCACCCCAGGGACGTGGATCAGAATCTGGTGGATGCGCAGCAGACGCGGCGAGTGCTGGACCGGCTGGTGGGTTATCAGATTTCGCCGCTGCTGTGGGATAAGGTCCGGCGGGGGCTCTCGGCGGGCCGTGTACAGACCGTGGCTCTGCGGTTGATTGTGGAGCGGGAGCGGGAGATAGGCGCCTTCAATCCGGTGGAATACTGGACACTCAATGCAGTGTTGTATCCGGAGAAGCAGGCGGACAAGAGCTTCAAGGCGCGCTTTGTGGGCATCGACGGTGAGCCGGCGCGGGTGGCCAACGGCAAAGATGAAGACGGCAAGGAGCAGTTCATCGCCAATGCGCTTGCTGATAAGAAGTCGATGGACGAGGTGGTCGCGGCACTGGAAAAGGCGGAGTGGTCTCTGGTTTCGGTTCAGTCCAGAGAGCAACAGAGGAAGCCGCTTCCTCCGTTCATCACCAGCCAGTTGCAGCGCGACGCATCGAACAAGCTGGGCTTTAACGTGCGGCGAACAATGGGCGTGGCGCAGCGGCTCTACGAGGGCGTCGCCATAGGCTCGGAGGGCCCGGTGGGCCTGATTACTTACATGCGTACCGACTCGCCGCGCGTTGCCCCGGAGGCGATTGCCGGGGCGCGGGCGTGGATCGGCAAGCAGTTGGGAGCCGAGTATTTGCCCGAGACGCCGAATCTATACAAGGGAAAGAAAGACGCGCAGGACGCGCACGAAGCCATCCGTCCTACTGACGCTTCGCGGACGCCGGAGTCGATTGCGCGCTACCTGACTGAAGAACAACTGAAGCTCTACACGCTCATCTGGCAGCGGTTCGTGGCCTCGCAGATGGTTGCGGCGGTCTTTGACGTGACTACGGCGGCGATTGCGGCGGTCTCGGCGAAGACGGGCAGAACCTACGACTTCCGCGTCAGCGAGTCGGTGGTGCGGTTTGATGGATTCCTGAAGGTCTACGAGGTTGCCGAGGAGAAGAAGGACGAGGAAGACGAGACTGCCGGCCGGCTGCCCAGCCTGGAAGGCGTGAAGACGCTGGAAATGGAAAAGCTGGAGAGTGAGCAACACTTTACCGAGCCGCCTCCACGCTATAACGAGGCCTCGCTGGTGAAGGAACTGGAGAAGCGCGGCGTCGGACGGCCGTCGACCTACGCGTCGATCATAAGCACCATCCAGGACCGCGAGTACGTGGTGAAGCATGGAGGGTCGCGCGGACGTTTTTATCCCACCGAGATCGGAGTGGTGGTCTGCGACTTACTGGTGAAGAATTTTCCCTATATCTTCGACGTCGCGTATACGGCCAAGCTGGAAGAGGAACTGGATGAGATTGAAGAGGGTAAGGAAAAGTGGACGGACCTGCTGAAGGGCTTCTACGGCTATTTTGAGGAAGAGCTCAAGGACGCCGGCAAGAACATGGAAAACATCAAGCGGATGGAGAAGCGGACCAAAGAAAAATGCGACCTGTGCGGTTCGCCGCTGCTTCTGAAGTGGGGCAAGTTCGGCACCTTCTTTGCCTGTTCGGCTTACGACAAGAAAGACCCGTCAAGCTGCACTTTCACCAGGGAAAACACCGCGGACAAGCCGGACATGAATACGCCCGAGGCGCAGGAAGCCGGCGAGACCGAGGAGTACTGCGAGAACTGCGGCCGCGTAATGGTGCTCAGGCGCGGACCGTTCGGCATGTTCATGTCCTGCCCTGGGTACAACGAAGACCCGCCCTGCAAGACATTCCGCAAGCTGAGCCAGAAGCAGCAGCAGAAGCAGGCCGTGCCGCAGCCGACCGGCGAGGACTGCCCGCTGTGCGGCAAGCCGCTGGTTTTGCGCCAGGGCGCTTACGGGGAGTTCGTTTCCTGCTCCGGGTATCCCAAGTGCAAGTACGTAAAGCAGAACCTGATTGAAGGCATGAAATGCCCCAAGTGTGGGCAGGGCGACCTGGCCGAGCGCAAGGCGCGGCGCGGCAACATCTTCTGGGGCTGCACGAATTACCCCAAGTGCGACTTCACCTCGAATTTGAAGCCGGTGGCGCAAAAGTGTCCGGAGTGCGGGAGCCCGTACCTGGTGGAGAAGACGCTGCGTTCCGGGATTTATCTGGAATGCCCGAACAAGAAGAAGGCCGGCGAGGAGTTGATGGCGCTGAAGAAAAGGGCCAAGAAGGCGGCTGGGGCGAAGGAAGGCACGGTGTCGTGCAGCTATTCGAAGCGGATTGGGGACGCGCCGCCTCAGCCGACGGCGGAGACGCACGGGCCTGTGGCGGAGAAAAAGGGCGGGAAGAAGGCGTTGCAGCCGGCGTAGGGAGCGGCGGCTGAGGGGGCGCAGCGAAACGCGCTCGGGCCGAATCCGATAATATGGGGCAACGGAGAAATCGTGATGGAACGAATGCTGGCAACCCCGGCCGATGCCGAAATCATTCTCAGGCTCTATGAACTGCGCACCGAAGCGGTGATGCGTCAGGCGCGCGCGTGGATAACGGGCGAATTCTGGCCGGCCACGGCTGAGGAGTTTTTTGCCGTGGCATCGAACCCCGCCGACCCCCACAATGCCTGGCTGCGGCAGGTGCTCACCTACTGGGAGATGGCTGCGGCCATGGTGCTGCACGGGGCGGTTTCAGCGGAGCTGTTTGTGGATTGCAACTCCGAAGGGTTCTTTCTGCTGGCTAAGTTTGAGCACATTCTGGCGGCGATCCGGGAGAAGAATCCGGGATTTCTGGTTAAGACCTCCGAGTTGGTGAACCGGTTTTCAAGCGCCGCCCAGCGCTACGAGGCGGTGCTGAAGAATGTGGAAGCCAGGCGGAACAGCCTGCCGGCCAGGCAGGAATCGCACGGGCAGTATGCATATCCCGTGAAACCGTAGAGTTTCAAATCCCTTGCCGAATTGCGGCCCGTGGAGCATGATGGTAGCCGATAGAGACTTTCCAATCCCCTGGAGGTTCCTCATGAAAAGTGTTCTTGCTCTTCTGTTGGCCGTTTTTGCCCTGACGGCGATTGCGGCGCGCGCTGCCGATGCCACAAAATTGAACGGCTGGATCTCCGATTCGATGTGCGGCGCCAAGCACCTTGGCGACAATCCGGCCTGCGTAAAAAAGTGCATCGAGGGCGGCATGGCCCCGGTGTTTGTGGACGAGGCCCAGAAAGCGGTCTGGACCATTGACAACCCCGACGTGGTGAAGGCTTTCTACGGTGACCATGTGACGATCACTGCCACCGCGGATGCGGCGAAGAAGAGTGTCCACATCGAGTCCATTGCGGAGGCGAAGTAGGGTTTTTCGTCTTTTCCAGATTGCAGTCGGACTCGCCACGCCAGCGAATCTCTGGTAGTGTCATATCCGTTACCCTTTTCGTGCCGGAGTTGAGGCCGATGGGGAGATGAGCGTTGGATTTACACGGAATAGACCATGGCGCGAGCAATCTGGAATGGCAAAGTCATTGCCGAAAGCGACACGACGGAGACGGTTGAGGGAAGTATCTACTTTCCCGAGGGCAGCCTCAAGCGGGAGTATTTTCGACCCAGCACCACCACCTCGATCTGTCCCATAAAGGGGCAGGCGCGGTATATGAACCTGTTGATTGACGGGCAGGATAACCCGGACGCGGCCTGGTACTATCCAGATCCGAAGCCGGCCGCGCGCAAGATCAAAGGGTACGTGGCCTTTTGGCGCGGGGTGGAAGTGGAGCCGTAGCCGGGTACATCGCTAAGAGGCGCGTTCCGCGCCGATCCAATGTTGTAAATGGCCGGTCTTCATGCGTCTCCACGGCACGGCGCCGGAAATCGCCAGGACGATAATGGCCGGCTCGATAGCCTGGCGGTAATCCATCAGCGGATTGGTTATATAGTAGGTGAGCGGAAAGATGCCGATGAGCGCCAGATAGGGCAAGACCGCTGTGCGGTTCAGGCGCCAGAAGCGGCGAATGCCGCGGAGCATCAGCAGCGTGATGCAGCCAACGTAAAAAACATTTGCCGGCTCGAATGGCTGTGCCTGCAACTCCGCAGCGGAGAAGCTCCAGTAGCCGGTCCAGTAATAGAGAATACGGCGCAGTGTTTGATGAACTAAAAAATAATATTGCGGATGATGGCTGAAGTCGTCGATGGACAGGGCGTGCTTTTCTGCCAGATAGGCCGTTTCGCCCAGGGCGAGATATTTATGCAACTCCACCGGATTGCTGGCCGGATATGGCCGCTTGTCAGCGCTCGGCGGCGAGGAGGGATCCCAGGGAGCATTGCCGAAGTTGTCGGCATAAATCTCCAGCCAGATGTTGTCTCGGACCGGGCAGAGGACGCCGAGGGCGCGGTAGTTACGGATCGTCCACGGGGTGAGGACCGCGAGTGCGGCAAGAGCGGTAAGCGCGCCATTTAACAGCCAGCGCCCGCCGGACCGGCGCGCCTTATATAGCGCCAACGCCAGCAGAAACGGCAGCGTGGAAAGTGTCGAGGGATTGGAGAGCGCGGTAACGCCGCAGAGCGCGCCCCAACCCAGCCATGCCAGCGGGTTTGCCGCCCGGTCAATGCGCTGCGCGATGCAGAAGCAGGTGGTGAAGAGCAGGCCGGTCAGGGCATACTCCCAGACGCGGCCGGCGGAGAAGTAGATGGCGAAGGGATAGAAGGCCCAGGCCCAGGCTGCTATCTTTGCGCCGCGCGCGCCGAGGGAATACTTGGCGCTGAAGTATACGGGGATGCAGGTGAGGGCGCTGAGCAGGCTGTTGATGGAGAGGATGACGAATCCCGAGGCAAGCGAGTAGATGCCGAAGAGCCGGAAGACGGCGGAGAGGAGAGCAGGATAAAGCGGGGGCTCTATCGCGGTGGGTCCGCTCCAGGGGAAGTACGGCGAACTGAATCCATGGCCGCTGGCCAGCGCGCGCGCAATCCAGCCCATCTCCCAGCCGAACTGCTCGTAGAATTTATCCGCGTCGGGCAGACCGCGATAGGTGAAGCAGACCACCACCAGGCGGATGGCAAAGGCCGCAAGAATAATGATGGAAAGCAGCCAGCGGGATGAGCCCTTTTGTTCCGCTCGCCCGGTGCGATCGATAGAAGTCGGCATCCTCGCATTATATGAGAGATGGGCACGGAGCCGGATCCGCTCGGGATGCCGAAGGTGATAGTACAATGCTCTTTGTGTTGCCCGCGACGACTGGGTTTGGAAGCCCTCGTTGCGATCGAAAGCCAGTTGCGGTGAATGCGTTCAGGAGCCGGAAGCAGGACTTCCAGCGAGTTGCGCAGGAGATATAAGGAGATGGCTTGTGGCGAAATATCCAGCTGAGGGCGGCATGAAATGCGATCAACCAAGCGAGGCTGTCGATGTAAGCGTTGTTGCACCTTGTCATAACGAGGAGGAGTGCATAGATGAGTTTCACCGCCGCATGCGGCGTGTTCTTGAAGATATGAAAATATCTTTTGAAATGATATTCGTGAATGACGGCTCCACGGACCGGACGGCGGAGAATCTGGTGGAGATACAACGCCGGGATGAGAATGTTGTCATTGTAGATCTATCCCGGAATCATGGGCATCAACTGGCCCTGTCAGCGGGCCTGGACCTAGCGCAAGGCAAAAGAGTGCTTCTGATCGACGCCGATTTGCAGGATCCCCCGGAGTTGTTGCCTGAGATGATGGCGGCGATGGACGCCGGCGCCGATGTGGCCTACGCCAAGCGCATCTCGCGGGCAGGCGAAAGCCGCTTCAAGCGG
>Ga0187852_1002702_pt1 | contig 13966 bp, 14 predicted proteins | sample June2016WEW_6_40_FD_134511 | JGI IMG/M metagenome (GOLD analysis project Ga0187852, IMG submission 134511) | Peatland microbial communities from SPRUCE experiment site at the Marcell Experimental Forest, Minnesota, USA - June2016WEW_6_40 | ecosystem: Environmental > Terrestrial > Soil > Wetlands...
CACGTATTTATGGGACGGGGCCGAGGTGGTCCTGCAGAGCGCGTGGCACTATTACCCGCAAGACGTTGTCATCTTGCAAGTGGAAGTGCACAACCCCACCAGCCGGGCCATTTATCTGTCCGCCACCCAGCTCGAGCCGTACATCGCCAACACCGCCTTCCACTATCTTTTGACGCAGCAAGGCGCCAAAGTGCTGCTGCCGGGACAGACCGACATCAAATACATCTTCCTGCAGGGCTACGGCATCGACCTCGAAGGCGCCCGCTTCGAATTGCGGCTGCCGGCCGCCGGGACGCAGTTAAACGCCCAACCCCCGCAGGACCCGTGAGCAGCGTTTTCTCATTCACCCGAACCACGCCGCTAGGCAGAACCGGCGTGGGGTTCGGGCTTATCCTGATCGTCGCGGGCGGCGTGATCCTGGGCGGCCTGTATGGCCTGCATGTGATTCGCCTGCCCCAGAAAAAGGACCCTACCGTCAAAGTCGACACGCCCAACAGCCAGAGCACGCGCCAAGGGGCGGGGTCCCCCGCTGTGCAGCCCTTGCGGTTGAGCAATCAGCTGCCGGAAACCCACCGCCGCCCCGGCAAGAGCCTGGAGGGCGCTTGCCATGATTACGAACAGGAACAGGCCACCAACCAGGCCGCCGCCAGCCCCGAGAAGAAGACCGCGCCCGCGGCAACGGGATTGGAGGACTGGATACCCCGGGTCGATCCCAAGCACCTGCCGACACTTTACAGCCCCAATGGAAAGCTGACCGCCGCCCCCGTTCGCCACGGCGCCATCGGTGAGAGCGGCGCCAGCTCGAAGGCGGACCCGGAGACCTACCACTATGCCGACCAGCTCTTGCTCTTCACCAATGTTCCCGCAGCCGCCAAAGCCAAGAAGACCGGCTACGAGGTCAAGAAATTCCTCCCGCGCGGGCAGAAAATTCCCCTCATCCTCCTGAGCAAAATCAACACCTCCGTCGGCTCGATGCCGGTCGAAATGGCCGTGGCCAAAGACGTGGAGTTTAACGGAAAGCTCCAACTGCCGTTCGGGTGGCGCCTGATGGGCACCGCCAGCCAAGGCCCCAACCACAAGGTCAACGTCCGAGTCAATACGATCATCGACCCGCAAGGCAAGGAATACCCCATCACCGCCATGGTTCTGAGCCTGGAGCAGGAGCCGGGGTTCGACGGCTATGCGACCGAATCGCCGCTGATGCTGGAGTTGCTCCCGCTGGCCTCCACCACCGTCAAGACTTTCATGGACGCCCTGAAAGACGTGACGACCCAGCAGTCCATCATTCCCACCGGGAACACTACCGTGGTTGGCAGCCAGCAAACCTACGCCTTGAACGCCAAGAGCAAGCTGCTCGACGGCACCGCGCAGGTGTTAAGCGGGATCATGGCCGACAAGGCCAAGGAGCTGAACAATCTCTATCCTCAAGGAACCATTGTGCCTCGCGGCACGCTCGGCTGGGCGCTGCTCACCGCGCCGCTGGACTTGACCTTGGGCAAGGAGGGCGGCAGCACGCAATTCCTCGACCAACACGAGGCCAACCCCGCGCCCAACATCATCACCCTGAGCCAGCAGCAGGGCGCGGCCTTCCATCCGGCGCCGGCGCCGCCCACGGAAACGGGAACGACGCCCTATTCACCGACGATACAGCTGCCGGCGGGCGCGCAGGCTCTACCCGGTTTGTCGGCCGGCCAGAGCCTGCCATCAACCACACCGGCCACGAAACCTTTGGAATAGACGAAGATCCTTCATGACCCAGAAACATATTATGAACAAGGCACCCCTGCTCCTGATCGCGGGAGCTATCCTGTGGTTCGCCGGTTGCGCGACCCACCCGGCAAAGACGCCGAGCTTGAAGCCGGCCGAACCGATGGTCCAAGTGATCCCGCCCCAAGGCGCACACCCACCCCGAGTGGCCGAGGTGCCGGCCCAGGCCGAGCCGATCTACATCAACCCCGTCATTGAGGAGGTGGAGATGGCTTCGTACATCAACGATGACGGCAATCTCGTCTTTCCGGGAAAGGTCCTGGTGATCCGCGAACCTGGCCACTGGAACCTCGCCAGCGCCCAGAAGAACAGCAGCTATTACGTCCCGGCGGACAATCAGCCGCCGCAACTGGCACCGCCCTCCAAAGGATACTACGACTACATCCAGTCCAAGAGGAACGGGCATGCGACGGCCCACCTGGACGTCAGCCGCGTGCGGGTGCTGGGATATGCTCAGAAAGAGGCGCAGAAAGAAGCCGAAGCGGAACTCCTTCCCGGCGAAACGACCGCCTACGACCCTTGCCTGGGCTGGCTGGCCATACCGGACAGCCCTGAGGCGGAGGAGTCGGCCCCCAGTTCACCACAGACCCCGGCGCCGGCGGCTTCTCCGGAAAAGCCCAGGGAAGCTGCCGCGAAGGCAGTCCCCGCCTTGGAGCAGCCGCCAGAGAAACCGGGAGAGACGAACGCCCCGACCACCAGTGTCCGGCCCGAAAACGCCGACTTCGCCAAGGAACAGCAGAAAAAACTGCGCGGCATGGTGGAGGATGCCTTCAGGAAAGCCGAACAGGCACACGATCCAGGCACCAATCAAATCAATCAAACCAATCAACCGTGATTATCTTATGGCAGAAACACTTTCCCTCACCTTAGAACTCCCCAAGGAGCTGGTCGCGCGCGTCAAAGCGGTGAAGCCTTCCTGGCTCGCCGAGTTGACGGACGAGGAATACCTCAGCCACGTCATTGCCAGGGGCAATTTCGACGCCTACCTCCAGCAGCTCGAAAACGCCAACGCGGCGGTGAAGAAGCTGGCGGCCGACCTCAACCTGAGCAAGAGAGGGGGCCCCGCGCAGTCCAAGAACAAAACGGGCCAACGCTCTGGCAGCAAAGCCGGCCCAAACCCGCCCGGAGAAAAATCCGCAACGGCACCCGTCACATGAAGATTCCGATCGCACTCGCATTAACCGCGGCCGCCGGCCTAATGACCGCCGGCTGTTACTACCCTCAACCGGCAAACACCGGCCAGACCTCGGCTTTCAACGGCACTACGGTTATGGCAGGCGCCCTCGGCGGCGCGGGCGGCGCCTTCGCCGGCCAGGCCATCAACAAAGATTACGGGGCCCCCGTGGGTGCGGCGGTCGGAACCGTTGCGGCCGGAGGGATTACTTACGCCCTGCAGGAGCACAAACAACGCGAGCTCCAGGAGTCCTATGCCGAGGGGCAACGGCAGGGCCGGGCGCAGGTCCTGGACGAGTGGTGGACCGAAAATGCGGTCCTGAACGACCCTGCCGAAAAAGACGGCAAGAAAGGGCCCCGAACCCGGCAGATCCCATTGCCGGAGGGAACTTACGAAAGCGTCCCCTACCACAACCGCAGCTACGAGTACATCGTGAAGCCCTGAACCGAGCCGCGCAGGGTTAGACACCCCCGGAGACCGTAAACTGGAAGAAGGACTGAACAACAACAACAACGACCTATGAAAAAGACCATCCTTGCCTTAATCGCTGGCGCCAGCCTGCTCACCCCGGCTTGGGCGCAGATTCCCACCATTGATATCAGCTCGCTCCAGCAGCTCTATCAGCAGTACCAAACGATGCAGCAGCAGCTGGACACCTCCAAAAACATCCTCGGCCAAGCCACCCAGATGTACGACCAGGAGGTGAAAACCTACGAAACCGCGCTGGGCAACATCGACCTGCTCAAGAACAAAGCCCAGGCCTGGCTCAACTCCTTCACGCGGCTTGGCAGCACCGACTTCTTCGCCGGCCGCGCGGCGCCCATTCAGAGCTTCGACAACAACGTCAACTACTGGGCCAACCAGATGGCCTACGGCCAGCGGGACCTGACTTCCATGGAACAGCGCTGGGAGACGGCGCTGACCCGGGTCAGCAACGGGACGGCCACCGACTGGGAACAGCGGATGGCGCTGGGGGGCTACGATTCAAGGATCATCGACAACGCGAATGCCTCGCGCAGTTACGGCAGCAACGTTCTGGCCCAATCCCAGTCCGTCCTCGATGACACGCAGGACGGCACGCTCATTGAGCAGGCCGGCGCTCAGAACGCGCTGTTGTACGAGCAAACCGCCTTGCTGGACAAGATGAAGAACGACGTCAACGACGCCAATGTGGCCGACGCCGCGCAACGGGAGCAGCAACTGAAAAAGCAGCGGGACCAGGAGGCCATCCGCAAGGCCCTGTCCAACATTCCGGTGGATTAAAACCATGAAGAGAGCCATCGCAATATGCTGCTGGGTGCTTTTGCCGGGCCTGGGCCTGGCTCAAAACAGCCCGAGCCCGGTCTTCAACCAAACAGCACCGGACGCCCTGGAGATGCTGGGCCCGATCGCCGGCTACCGGGCGCAACGCGACCAGCAGCCGGCGCTGGCCACGGTCATCTCCTCCTCGCAAGCTCGGCAGATATTCGAGGCCCAGGTGGGAAACATGCAGCTGACCGACATCCCCCTGATCAGTATCGCCGCCTACGCCTTGTGGGCTTATGTGGGACCGCCCTGGGCCAATCTTCCGTGCTGGCCGACCACGACCGGCTGCATCGACAACCCGCTCTACTACACGATCACCGCGCAGCTGGTCCGCGGGCTCGAAGGGACCGGCGGCACGGTTTCCCCCGGCAGCCAGCAGGCCCAGAACATGCTCAAAAACCAGGCGCAGCAGGAGGAGGCCATCACCGCCATCCAGGACTTGGAAACCAAAAAGGCGGACCTGCAGACCCAACAGGCGGAATACGAGCAGGCTTATGGGGACAGCTCCTACCATGTCCGCCTGGACCAGGCGGTCCCTGGCGCCTCCTCTCTGCCCACGCTCAGCGGCCAACTGGATCCGCTCACGCAAGCAGCGATGTTGAGCGCGGCACAAGCCCGCCAGAACTCGCGCGACATCCAGCTCCAAAACCAGCTGTTCTACGCCGCGCTGACCAACGACGGGACCATGCTCGACCGCGCCAGCCTGCGCACCGCCCAGGAGGCGGGCAAGACCCGGGCGCTTAACGAGATGCGCGAAGTGATCAACAACCGGCAGACGCTGCGGGCCGCGCAACGGAACGAAGCCGCCCGGAAGCAATACGATCAGGAAAAAATCGACCGGGCCCGCAACAGCATACCCCCGCAATAGCCCGTGAAACGGTTGGCAGCCATCTTGTTTACGGCGGTCCTGTGTGGCCCGCCGGCGTTCGCCTCCACCCTGCAGGCCAACGACAAGGGCATCACGCCCGAGCTGGCCAACCAAGTAGCCCAGATCATCCGGGGGGAGTACCAGATGAACACTCCCACGGACGACCAGTTCGCCCTCGATCCGAACCGCGACTACACGACACTGGAGGGCATGCTGGGGAGCGACCCCAACAACGAGTTCGGCTCGTCCCAGCGGCTGATGGTGCGGTCCCTGTTCGCGTTCGGCGCTTCCATGGACAATGCCACGTTGTCGTCGATCAAGAACATGTTCAGCGGCGTGCCCCTGCTCAAGGACATCGATATCAACAACAGCAACCCCAAAGTCGGACTCCTGTCCGGGTATGTCATCGTTCCGGTCCTGGTCCGGGTGTTTGCCACCATGGACATCTACCTTACCAACTTTTTTGGCGGGGCCATGTACTATGTCCTGTTTCTGCTGCTCATCATCATGATGGGGGCGGCCCTTATCCGCCAACTGCACGAGGGGCGGCTGGATTACGTGTCCTGGCTCGGCAAAGTCGTCTTTGCCGTCCTTTGTATGCTCAAAGCCAATGTGCTGTGCAACTACGTGCTGGCAGCCGCGATCGGCATCGCCGCCTGCATCAACGGGGCCATCGTCAATGGGATGGTGAGCCAGGACGGCTTGAACGATTGGTACCTGAGAGTCTATGGCCCCCAACTGACGCGCAACTGTTACGCCATTATCACCGGGCCTGAGAAAGCGGCGCTGGCCACGGCCTTCTCCGAGCAGCGGGACATGTACAACATCTCCCGCTACATCCTGTTTGAAAACGGCAGCCAAACCGCCACCACGCTGGCCAAGTATCTGGGCGGCTCCCAAGGTTACAACGCCACCGCGGGAGGGACGGACCCGCAAATCAACGGCACCTCCCTGAAGGAGGCCGCCTCCCTGTATTGCCTGATGACCGTTTACAACGTGGGGATGCAAAACCTGGAGGCCCATCGCAACATGGGCATGGACCACGTGGACGCCGATGAAGCCGCCTTCAAGCTGGCGATCGCCCAGATCTATTACAATAACGATGGGCTCACCGCCGGAGACCAATCCCTGATTGACGCGGCGGGTGACACCTTAACCATCCCCGGAGGGACAACCACCTGGGCTTACCTGGCCAATAACACCCTGGACCCGCAGGCCGCGCAATGGAGCTCCTGGTACCAACAACCCGCCGTGCTGCAGCTGGCCACGGTGGCGCAAGTGGCCGGCGGGCGCAGCCCAACCGGAACGGGCAGTTCGCTTTGGTCCACCATCACAAGCTGGATCGGCAAGGCCGGCGCCGCGGTTTACAACGTCGTGTCCTGGCTCCCGGCCAAAGTGGCCACTTTTCTCACCCAAGGCGCGCTGCAAGCCTTGCTCCTGGGCGGCATGTTGATCTGGATGATGCTGGGCATTGCGCTGTGCAAGCTGGGCGTGATTCTGGTGGTCATGACCAGCCCCTTCATCCTGCTGCCCAATACGTCGAAAATCTTCTGGAGCGCCGTCAAGACCATGATCTACCCCTCCATCTACCCGGCGATGCTGATCGTCATCATGCAGATGCTGGGCGCGCTGACTTCGTGGATCGGGACCATCGCCGGCCTGACCGGCGGGATGGCGCTGATTCTAAGCCAGCTCCCGCTGCTCTTCGGGCTGGTGACCATCATTGCCCTGCCCAAGATCGTCAAGGTCATGCTCGGCGGCGGCAATCTTTTCATGGCCCAAATGAATGTCGCCAAGGGAGTCGCCCTGCTGGCGGCAGCCGCAGCTACCGGCGGCATCGCCGCCGTTGGGCTGGGGGGAGCAGCCGCGGCGGGCGCTGCTGCCAAAGGAGCCGGGGCGGCCGCGTCCGCAGCCGGCGGGGCAGGTGGCGGCGGCGCACCCCCGGTCATGGGTGGTGGAGGGGCTGCTCCGTCCGGCCCCAAGGAACGCGCCCTGGTCGGCGCCGCCCGGAGCGTGGGGAGGGTTTTGGGGGTAACCGACCGAAAATCCGCCGGGAAAGCCGCGCTCTGGGGTGCGATCGGAGGAGCGCCCGGGCTGGCCGTCTTTGCCGCCCGAAGCGCGCTCAAGCAGCGCCAGCAGCGCAAACAAGCCAATGCCCAATGAAGCGCAAAGGGTTCACCTTGGTTGAGATGGTCCTGATATTGACGGTGGTCTTTATCCTGGCCGCCATGGGCGCCTGGAAAGTAGCCGGCCTGAAGGACGAAGCGACCAAGGTTGCCCAGGACGACGCCCTGGCAACCGTCCTGCGGATGCAACAAATGGCGGATATGGAGGGCCTGCAGGAAACCGCCACCGACGCGCTGGGCCGCATCCTGGAGCTGCAGGGCAATCTCGCGGCCAAGGGCCACTATTACTATCAAGTCAACCCGACCAACCTCGCCCAAAGGGTAATCTACGATCCCGCGGCGCAACAATGGAGCACCCCATGAGAGAAGTGATGGTAACCCTGATGAACTGGTTTGCCCGCCCGTTTCCCTCCTCCAACGCGGTGGTCCTGAGCATCTTCGCGAGCGTGCTGTTTCTGGCGGGGGTGGCCGTGGCCTGGCACCCGGACATCACCGAGCTCTTCGACGTGCTTCAGGCGCCCAAGTTGCGAATCCTTTTGCGCATCCTGGCATTCGCTTTCTTCTCCTGCTACTGCACCCTGGGGTCGCTCTGCCGCATCCTCATCCAATTTTTTCCGGAAAAGTTCGGGCAGGATCAAGGGCACATCTAGGGCCGCTAGGGGATTATCTTTGAACTTTTAATGGGCGGCGGCGGAAAAAAACGGCTCGAGCGACCTACAATGGTAGAAACGGGCCTTGCGCTGAAACGGAAGGCCCTGAACACAAACGCAAAACAAGAACGAGACGAACATGAAAACTTTGATGCCTAAACTTCTAATCGGGCTGTGCGCCCTGATGCTCCTGGCCAACCCTCACCTGGCCCTGGCCCAGACGGCCGGGGGGTTAACCGTCGACAATTTCAACGACGCGGCCAACGAAAGCTCCGGCTTAACCAGCACGTTTTACACGGTGACGCATTACGCCCTCTACGTATTTTATTGCTTGGGCGTGATTTTTATGGGAATTGCCGCCCTCAAATTTAAGAGCGGCGACATGGAAGCCATGGGCAAGAACCTCGGGGGCTCCGTCATGCTTTTCCTGGTCCCCAAGATCGTCGAAACGATCATCACCTGGGCGGCCAAGTAGCCTTGCGCGCATACAATACTTACACACTCGCCCAAGCCAGAAGCGTCCATGGCGACGATATTCCCTGCTGCGATTTCCACACCTTAACCAGTTAACAATATATGAAGAACATTATTCCAAACATTGCCGGCGTGTTCCGGACGGCCAGCCGGAAAACCAAAAAATTGGCCGTCTCACTCGGTGGGGTGACCTTCGATGAGCCATCCCTATTCAACAATCTCATAGCCTTCGGCGTCACGGGCTCGGGGAAGAGGGCTTCCGTTGTTTACCCCATCCTGGACTCGGTTACGGGGCTGTACAATAGCGAGGACTCAAAGGCTCCCGACGCGAAGTGGGGAGGCTTCGTCCTGGATGCGAGGGGCGATCTTCACGATGCCATCATCTATACAATGCAGAAACACGGGCGTGATCCGCTGAACGATTTGGTAGTCTTGCGCCCGGACGCTGATTGCCATGTCCTTGAGCTTGAGGAAACTACCACCGGCGAGCGATTCTTCGTCAGTTGCACGGGCGGGGCATCGCAGCCGGAATGTGACCAGGTCCTGGCGCGTGCTGCCGGGCCAGAGGGCGTGCTCAGCAAGGACAGCCGTGGCCACAGCGTGCTTTTGCTTTCCAACGGAGACCAGGAGAGCCTTTCCTCCCTCTTGTTCTCAGCTTGCGGGAAATTCCGCCGTCCAGAAATACAGAGGTTGCTTTCCAGGCTGGAGTTCGATGTAGACGGGCTGCAGGTGCGATGGCTGGGATGGCGCGAGCTCACTCAAGGACGGCTCACGCGAGTGACGAACACGGAAAACCGGAAGTTTCAAGTCGCCACGGTTGGCCAAGGAATTCCCATTACGACCAAGACCCCCAAGCGCCTTCGTTATGTTGGAGTCCACTCGATCAACAACGGATTGACCTACAATCTCATCCCCAAGGACACGCCCTCGACTGAAGCCGCCAGCCGCCTGATACAAGCAGCCGAGGCGACCAGCGATGCCTTCGGCAGCGACAACCCGTACTGGCCGCAGGCTTCAGAAAAGCACATCGCCCACTGCATCGAGTTATTCCGCCAGGTCGAAGGTCCTGTTGGCCACGAGTGCAGCGTCAACGATATCCAACGATTTACGTCCGACGAGAACCATCTCAAAGAATACTTAAGCAAGCTCGAAGTGGTCATACGCCGGAAGCAGGAGATGGGAGCCAGCGATTCCGAAATACTTCTGTTGCGCAACCTAAAGGACTACTTCCTATGCGAGTGGGTGCCGCATGATCCCGTGACCAAGGGGAATATCGCGCGGGGCGTGACTCACTTGTTCGGCGACCTCACCCGCACTGACCAACTCCTCAAGACGTTTTGCCAACCCTCTCGGTTCGGCTTCGAGGATTGTTTGAGCGAGGGCAAGGTGTACATCCTGGTGCCGGGCGCCTATCCCAACTCGCAAATGCTCATCGGTGCATGCATGAAGCTGGATTTCCAGCAGACGGTGCGGAAGCGCACACAGCCTGGCCACGTGAACAAGCAGCGCTTCTTGATGTTCCTGGCCGACGATTACCAGTTCTTCATCACCACGTCCGGCGGCAGCGGGAGAGCGGGCGGTGACGAGAAGTTCCTGTCTGTTTCCCGACAGACGCGCGTTTTCAACTTCATTTGCGCTCAAGGCGTGTCGTCCCTCCTGGCGGTGCAAAAGAACGAAAACAAAGTGGAGGGCTTTCTTGCCTGCTTCGGCTCTCGCATATTCCTCCGCAATCTGGACCAAAAGACGAACCAGCTGGCCGAGATCACGGGTGGTCGGACCGGGGAAAAACAGAACCGAATCGAGGCATCCGTATTCACCGAAATGGAGGCGTTTGAAGCGGTGCTTTTCAACAAGGGCGCCCGCCCCGGCAAACAAATCGTTCGCGCGGACTTGCGCCAGGACGCCAAGTTTTACGCACGCGATAGCGTCAGGGCAGTCGTAAATGACTATTACCGGGCCAGCCTGGAGAATCGCGCCCATGAGCTGGGCATCGGGCACCTGTTCGATCCAACCCCCAGCATGGGGGACGCGGCGATCGTGAAGTGCCGGTTGCAAGGCGCCCTCCATTCCTGGAAGAAAGGAAACCCGTTGGATTAACCTGTTGGGAGCATGCATCCCCATGGCGGTCTCGCGCCGTGGGGATGCGCGAACCTCGAAACCTGCACAAGGCATAAAGCATTTACAGCAGCCATGAGTTCCTACGTACGCATTTCCCTCGCCGATCTGCTGCCCGGAGAGCCTGTGAACCGGGTATTCACTACGTTCCTAACACGTTCCTATAAGGCGAGGCTCCCTTATTGGCTCTCCTACCCTCTGAAGCGGTTGCGCCGCTGCCTTCGTCCAAGCAGCCCTCTCTCGGACGACCCAGTTCTTGAGACGGTGAAACGCAAGTTGAACCTCCCGGAACTGAGTCGAATGCTTGATGAATACAGTGTCCTCCAGGGCATTGAGCGAGTCGAGCTGGCCGCCGCCCGATATTTGCCGGGAACTCCAATCACACTTGATGAAACACGGGGCTTTCTCGACTTCTGGAAGTGCGCGGGCTATCCGCAATCGCTCCGAGCAGGATCCGGTGGGAGCGGTTCCCATGCTTGCCGCTCCTCCGTCAGCATTGCCCTGCGACTGCTTGATTCCTGCTGTGTGCTTGCTCGCACCACCGGCAGGGAGCGCAATTTAGAGGACCTCATTTCAATGTGTCGCAACGATGGCGTCCTTGGCCCCATGCTGGGCAAACTCTCGCCCCGAGAGTGGCGGCTGCCGGAACTCCGCTGGTTGGCCAGGAAATGGCTCACCCTGGACCCGTTCACTAAAGCAGCCGTGCGTGCCGAGCTTCCGACGGTGATCAGAGAAATCAATCACCCGGTTTCCTGATCAAACAAGCTACGCCGCGCTATTGCTTATGGGCGGCGGGATGCGCCAGCCATTCGAGCCGCTAAGCTTCACTTTCCGACAGGCTATCCTTCGCGTGCGTGCTTTAGCTTGGCCACCTGCGGCGGCAGTGGTGGATAGCCATGATCTCCCGCAGCAAAAGCTCCGGGGCCGCCAGTTCAAACCGGACCGGCTGCAAGGACACACGACGGAAGGCCAATAGGTCCCGCATCAGCCGGCCCATGCGCTCGGCGGCGCCGGCGGCCCTCTTGAGTAATTCGATTCCCTCGGCCGCAGGACTGGCCCCGTAATTTTCGAGGGAAATGCGCGTCAAATTGGGAGCGGCACACAAAAGTGCGCAACCCCGCAGCGTGCCGGTAAAACACGGACTCCCGCTGAGTCGAAAACAGGGGATCGCCAGCTCGACCGGAAACTCTGTTCCGTCGCGGCGCAAGGCCGTCTTTTCGAGGTGTTTCCCAGGCACGGACCCTTCGCCGGTCGCCAGCAAGCAGGCCAACCCGTCCGGCAAACAGAAGCTCGAGAGTTAGCCGCCAAACGATTAAAGAGATGAGTCGCAAGCAAGCGGTCAAAGTGGTGACCCTCAACCTGCCGGGGATGCTGGCCGTCTTAACCCGAACACGCGCCCGCGATTGGAAACTTCAAGACGGGCCTGATTCGGGTTGCGGGGTTGATTACTACTATGCGCACCGCCGCGGAGAGGAGGCGTACATCCATGTCGACCAGGGGCACTTTACGGTCAGTGTGGCGGGCGAGACCCTCCTCACAGGCGACCCCGCCGAGCACCCGCGACTGAAGCGTTGCGTCTCGGAATGCTAGGGAAAAGGAGCTTCAGGGATTCCGCGTTCAGGGCGGCAAAAGCGGGGGCCGCAGCCATATAATGGGTTGGATATGCTGCAATACGAACGGATGAACCGGCTGTCGGGGGTGTGCCTCGATGAAGAGATCCCCATCGCCTGGGTCGACAACCACCTGCTCGTCGCGCAGGACCTGTCGCTGGCGGTCGGCTTGCGGGTGCAGTACCCCGACACCCTGTTTGTCTCGAGCGAGCAGGCCGACGAGTTGCACAACGCCTTCAGCAGCATGCTCAACCAGATGGCGGTCATGGGGGACGGCGAAGCGCGCCTGCAGTTTGTAACGATCTGCCACAACCAGTACGACCAACTACTGGGCGATTACCTGCTGACGATGCCCCAAGGCAACCCGCTGCTGGCGCAGTTCAAGCGGGACATCGGCCAGCATTACCGGGAAAAGGCCGCCGCGAATCAGCTCCGCCGCTATTCCTGTTACCTCTTCATCGGCATCGAGCCGATCGTCGAGTACTCGGCAAGAATCAAGCGGCATCGCAAGTTGAGCCCCCGGGAACACTGGGCCCGGCGCGTGTCGAATTTCCTTCGCGACACGTTCGAGCTGTCGATGGACGAGGCCGCGAACATGACGGAGGAGGAGTGGAACACCGCCGTCAACGTGCTGTCCAAACAGGTGCAGCAGGCCCAGGCGATTTTGAAAGCGGCCGGCATCCAGGCCGCGCTCATGCCTTCGGACGAAATCCTGGAGACGCTTTATTGGTGGTACAATCCCAAGTCCTACGCGCTGGGCACGCGGCCGCCCCCTTACGATCCGGTCGAACCCAAACCGGCGACCTCGTATTTCGTTCACAGCCAGTTGGAGGTCAACCCCAAACAGGGCTGGATCCAGATGGACGGCCTGTACCGGCGAATCGTGTTCCTGCACGAGCCGCCCACGCAGCTGCAATTCGGCATGCTGTTGCCCCAAATGCTGGCGCCGGGCTTTGTCTCCGGCGCGTTCTGTCTCGAAGCGCGCAGCAGCGACACCGCCAAGCGGCTGCGCAAGCTCAAGAACCGCCGCCTCCAGGTGCTGGGACGCGTTGGCAAGCAACCGGAACTGCGCCGGACCCTTGAGGAAATCGAAGCGGAGATTGACGAACTGGCCACCGGCCGGGACCGGCCCTGGGTCGCGTCTCACTCCATCCATCTCTGGGCAACTGATCTGGACCTCCTGAATAATCTGGTGCTGGAACAGCGCCAGTTCGGCCAGCAGAACGAAGGGATGACGTGGATCCACGAAACCACGCCCGTTTTTCCGTACTTCCTCAAAACCACGCCCGGCTACCTGAGCGACAAGGACCGCTACCGGGACCACGCCTATTCATCGAGCCAACTGGCCACGCTGCTGCCGGCGCTGTATTTGCCCGACGGGTCGGAAGCCCGGCCGGCGTGCCTATTCAGCACACGATATGGTACCGCATACAATTTCGACCCCCATGACCAAGTTTCCCTAAATAATTACAATCTGATGATCGCGGGCTCGTCTGGTTCGGGCAAATCCGTCGCCACGAACCTGATTCTTTTGCAGAAGATGGCCAGCGGCGCGCGCTGCGTCGGCATCGACATCGGCGGCTCTTACTACAAGCTCTGCCACGTTCTGGGCGGCAATTATCTCACGATGGACCTGGACAGCGACCGCAACCGCATGAACTTCCTCTACGCGCCGCCGGGCACCATTCCCGGCGAGGAAGAGATCATCCAAAACGCGCTCCTGGTCGAGCGCATGGTGATCGAAAACGATCGCGATCAGCTCGCCAAGGAGGACCGGATGCTGCTGACCGAGTGCATCCGCCAGGCGTATCAAGCCAAGGTCGGCCGCGGCGAGGAAGTCATCCTCAGCGACGTGCAGAAGATCCTGGCCAACCAGA